>Ga0335085_10018132_pt1 | contig 10121 bp, 10 predicted proteins | sample Lox_Sample_45_FD_206712 | JGI IMG/M metagenome (GOLD analysis project Ga0335085, IMG submission 206712) | Soil microbial communities from Loxahatchee National Wildlife Refuge, Florida, United States - Lox_Sample_4.5 | ecosystem: Environmental > Terrestrial > Soil > Wetlands | place: USA... | reverse complement strand
GGCCGCGACGATCTCCTCCACTCCGTGGCCCCGGTGCGTCTCCTGCAAGAGGCGCTCGGAGCCGGACTGGCCACCGATCACCAGGTCGCGGTTGTCCACGTAGCGGCGCAAGAGGCGCAGGGAAGCGGGGGTGAGGTGCTCGGGCCTGCACTCGGAGGGGAAGGTGCCGAAGTAGATGCTCCCCTCCGGCAGCTCCTCGCGCAGCGCCGAAAGAAGCGCTTCCACCGCCGCCAGGTTCACCGAGGTGTCCTGCGAGCCGTAGCTCAGGCAGGTGGGAGTGACGAAGCGCAGGTAGCGCACGCCGTCCCTCTTCATCCAGCGCACGTGCTGGCGGACGTTCTCCACGCTGCGATGGCGGAAGCGCGCCTTGAACATGAACGGGGTCTGGCAGAACGAGCAGGCGTAGACGCATCCCCGGGTGATCTCCAGCGCGTTCCACTTCCCCGCCGGGGCGTTGAACCCGGGGAAGTCGTCCAGGGGCCGCCGCTCGCCCGGGCCGTTGGAGCGCAGGCGATCCCCTTCCAGCCAGGCGATCCCGGGGATGGACTTCGGGTCCTCGCCCTCCGCCAGAAGGCGCACCGCCGTGGTCTCGCCCTCGCCCAGCGCGGCCAGGTCGAACCCGGCCCGCAGCGTCTGCAGGGGCTCGGCGCTGGCATGGACGCCGCCGGCCACGTGCAGGACCCCCGTCACCTGCGCCTTCACCTCTTTCAGATCTTCGGCCGCCGCGGCGAAGTCGGGCGAGTAGAAGCTCCAGCCGGCGATGGGCCGCTGGCCGCGGCGCAGGCATTCCCGAAGCTCCTCGGCCATCTGGCCGGGCGAGCGCGCGAACACTACCCGCACGCGTTCCTGCACCGCGGCCGTGATCACGTTCAGGGCGGCGATCCCGCTGCGGGCGTGCTGGACGACGAACGTGCGCTGCACCGGGGCGATGATATCGTGCCGCGCGGCAATGCGGGTCTACACCGGGCTCGACGTCTGGTCCGACTTCGGCGGGCGCTTCCCCTGGAAGAGCCGCCTCATCGACGTGGGGTCGGGGGTGCGCATGGCGGTGGTGGACGAGGGCCCGCGCGACGCGCCCGTCACCTTCGTCTTGCTGCACGGAAACCCTACCTGGGGATATCTCTACCGGGAGTTCATCCGCCGGCTCTCGCCGCGCTACCGGGTGATCGTCCCCGACCACGTGGGATTCGGCCGCAGCGACAAGCCGCGCGATCCCCTCTGGTACACGCTGGAGCGGCACATCGACGACCTGGGCCGGGTGCTGCGCGAGCTTTCCCCCACCCGGGTGGTGCCGGTGATGCAGGACTGGGGCGGGCCCATCGGCATGGGCTGGGCCACCCGGCAGCCCGACAAGGTGGCCGGGGTGGTGGTGCTGAACACCTGGGCGTTCGTGCGCCAGCCGCGGCTCAAGCTCCCCTTGGTCTTCAAGCTGCTGGTGCTGGGGCGCGGGGGGTGGAAGCGGAGCGTGCGCTCCAACATCTTCGTGGAGCGCTTCCTCGCCCGCCTCGGGCCCAGGCGCCTCGGCGATCAGGAGCTGGAGCCGTACCGCGCGCCCTTTCCCACCCCGGACGATCGGGTGGGCATCGCCCGCTTTGCCCAGCTCATCCCGGAGACGAAGGATCCCTTCCACGAGTCGTACGCCGCCATGGCGTACATCGAGGACCACCTCTCGCGCCTGCGGGAGAAGCCGGCGCTGATCTGCTGGGCGCTGAAGGACCCCGCCTTCCGCAAGCCGCAGCTCGAGCGCTGGCAGGGACTGTTCGCGCGGGTGGACGGGCCGCACCTTCTGGAGGGCGCCGGCCACTACCTGCAGGAGGACGCGCCAGGGGCGATCCTCGAGCAGATGGAGCGCTGGGCCGCGGCGCTGTGAACCTGGAGGAGCAGGCCCGGATGCTGGCCAACCGGGTGCGCAAGGCCTTCCGCAAGCTTGCGCCCCGCTTCCAGCGCGAGAACGTGGGCGCCTTCCGCCTCTACGACCGCGACATCCCGGAGATCCGGGCGGCGGTGGACTGGTACGAGGGCCACCTGGTGGTGGCTGAGTACGGGCGCGAGCAGACGCGGGGCGCGCCTTTCCTGCCCACCGTCGCCCGCGCCGCGGCCGAGGCGCTGGAGGTGCCCTGGGAGCGCGTGCACCTCAAGGTGCGGCACACCGGAGAGAAGTACCGGCGGCTGGCAGGGACCGGCCACCGCCTGGTGGTCAGGGAGCGGGACTTGCGCTTCCAGGTGAACCTCGACGACTACATCGACACCGGCCTCTTCAACGACCACCGCGACACCCGCGCCCGGGTGCGCGCGGAATCCTCCGGGACGAAGTTCCTCAACCTCTTCGCCTACACCGGCAGCTTCACCTGCGCGGCCGGCGCCGGCGGGGCGCGACAGACCACCAGCGTGGACGCCTCGCGCGGCTACCTGGCCTGGGCGGAGGAGAACCTGGCCTTGAACGGGCTGCGCGGCGAGCTGGTGCGCTCGGGAGTGGACGAGTTCCTGCGCGGGGCAGGCTCGCGGCGCTGGACCTTGTGCGTCCTCGATCCTCCCTCCTTCTCCGACAAGGGCGGGGCGATCTTCGACGTGCAGCGCGACCACCGCTCGCTGATCGAACGGGTGCTGGCGGTGCTGGAGCCGGGCGGGGTGCTCTGGTTCGCCACCAACCACCAGCGCTTCGTCCCTTCCCTTTCGGGCCTGCGATACACCGAGGAGGACACGGTGCCGGTGGACTACCGCAACCGCGCCGTCCACCGCGCCTTCCGCATCAGGAAGTGATCAGCGAGGCGAACGCCTGCGCGTCGATGTTGGCCCCGCAGACGATCAGGGCCACGCGCTTGCCGGAAAGCCGCCCGCGCAGCGGCCCGCAGAGCGCTGCCGTGCTGGCGGCGCCGGCCGGTTCCACCGCCAGCTTGGCCCCGCGGAAGAGAAGGCGCATCGCCTCCCGGAGCTGGTCGTCGTCCACCAGCACCAGCTCGTCGACGTAGCGGCGGCAGAGGGCGAAGCTGTAGGGGGCGGCGTGGGGGGCGCCCAGGCTGTCCGCGATGGTGCGCACCTTCTCGATGGCCTCCGGCTTCCCGCTGCGGAAGCTGCGGTGCATGCTGTCCGCGCCTTCGGGCTCCACCCCGAACACCTGGGTGCGGGGCGAGAGCTGCTTCACCGCCGAGGCCACGCCGGCGCAGAGCCCTCCGCCGCCGATGGGGATCACCACCGCGTCCAGCTCGCCGGCCTGGGCGCACAATTCCAGGCCCAGGGTGGCCGTGCCCAGGGCGGTGAGCGGGCCCTCGAAGGGATGGACGAAGGTGCGGCCCTCCTCCCGCTCGATCCGCTTCACCTCGTCGAAGGCAGTGTGCACGTCGTCGACCAGCACCACCTCCACCCCGTAGGCGCGGGAGCCCTCGACGCGCGCCGGGCTGGCGGTCTTCGGCATCACCACCTTGGCGCTGGTTCCCAGGGCGCGGGCGGCGTAGCCCACCGCCATGGCGTGGTTGCCGGCGCTCACCGCCGTCACCCCGCGCGCCAGCGCCTCCTTGGAGAGCGCCAGCATGTTGCAGAGCGCGCCCCGGGGCTTGAAGCTCCCCGAGTGCTGGAAGAGCTCCAGCTTGAGCAGGGGCCGGGTGCCGGTGAGGCGCTCCACCTCGTCGCCGCGCCACTGCCAGAGCGGCGTCTCCACGATCCGCTCCCCCAGGCGGGCGCGGGCGGCCCGCACTTCCTCCGGGCTGGGAGCTCTCGCCTCCATCGAGGGGAAGGATAGCACCGGGACAGAGGTCGATTCGGACTGAGTCACGCGGCGGTCGCCTCGGCGTCCTCGCCGTGGCGGCGCAGCGTGCCGAGCGCGAGCTGGCCGGCGGCGGAGGCGGCGCCGACCAGGAAGCAGCCCGTCCAGAGCGCGCCCGCGCCGAACCGGCCCAGGACGAACGAGCCGAGGGCCGGCGCCCCCAGGGCGGCGATGCCGAACGACATGTGGAACAGGCCCTGGTAGGCCCCGCGGCGGGAAGGGGGAGCGGCATCGGCCGCCACCGCCGGGCCGATGCCCGCCATCACGATCTCGCCCAGCGTCCAGACGGAGATGGCGCCCACGTAGCCGGGGATGGTGCGAACCAGCCCCGTCATCCCGAATCCCAGCGCCACGAGCAGGGCGGCGCCGGCCAGCACCCGGTGGCGGGGATAGGGCGACATCAGGCGCGAGACCGGCGGCTGGAGGAGGAAGATGAGCAGGCCGTTGAGGGCGATCAGCGAGCCGTAGGCGGCGGGAGAGAGGCCGTGCGCGCGGACGTCGATGGGGAGGGTGACGAACGCCTGCTGGAAGAGCGTCGCCACCAGGGCGATCAAGGCGCAGAAAGCGACGAAGGGCCGGTCGGCGAGCGGCGCCCAGAGCGGCTCGCGCGGATGCGGCGAAAGGTGCACGGGACGAGTCTCGGGGATCCGCGTCCAGACGATGGCCGCGTAGGCCAGCGTGGTGGCGGCGTCGCCCACGAAGAGCAGATACCAGCCGTAGGTGGAGAGGGCGCCGCCCAGGGCGCTGCCCACCGCGAAGCCCAGGTTCACCGCCCAGTAGAGGATCCCGTAGGCGCGGGCCCGGTCGGCCGAAGGCACCAGGTCGGCGATGGCCGCCGAGACCACCGGCCGGTAGAGCTCCCCCAGGAGCCCGAGGAGGAAGGCAGCGAAGGCGATGTGCGCCGCGCTGCGGGCGAACGCCAGGTGCAGCATGGCCAGCGCTCCCAGCACCAGGGCGGCGACGAGCGTGCTCCGCCTGCCGGCGCGGTCGGCGAAGAAGCCGCCCACGGGGCCCGCGAGCAGGGCGCCCGCCCCGTAGAGCGAGACCACCAGCCCCACCTGCTCCACCGAGAGGCCGCGCTCGCCGGTGAGGTAGAGCGCGAGCAACGGCATGACGAAGCCGCCCAGGCGATTGATCAGCGCGCCCGTCCAGAGGATCCAGTAGGTGCGGGGAAGCCCGCCTGCCTGCAGCACCCGCGCACCATACCCTGCCGCCGCTGGCGGACGGCTTGCCCACGGGCTACGTTGCCTGCCCCATGCCCGCCTCCCGCAAGCGCCCCGTGACGAAGTCGGGAAAGCCGCGCGCCCGCAAGGGCGTGAAGCTGAAGCCCACCGATCTCCTTCCCGCGCAGCTGCGGATCGAGGCGGTGCCCGAGGAATTGAAGCCGCTGGCCGCGCAGGTGGAGGCGGACGGCGGTTCGGTGCTGGCGGCATATCGCGAGCCCTTGGGCGGGCACGCCCTGCTCTTCGCGGCCCTGCCGGTGGAGAAGGTGGAGCCCACCGCCTACCAGCGCGACGTCTCCGACGCGCACGTGCTCAAGCTCACCCGGGCCATGGACAAGACCCGCCGCTACCTGGACCCGATCATCGCCGTGCGCGAGGAGGACGGGTTCCGCACTCCCAACGGCGGCCACCGCCTCACCGCCCTGAAGGAGCTGGGGGCGAAGGCCATCCTCGCCCTGGTGGTTCCCGAGCGGGAGGTGGCGTACCAGATCCTCGCCCTGAACATCGAGAAGGCGCACAACCTGCGGGAGAAGGGGCTGGAGGTGATGCGCATGTACCGCGACCTCGCCCGGCTCGACGGGGGGCGCAAGGAAGGCGACTTCGCGCTGGAGTTCGAGGAGCCCTCGCTGGTGACGCTGGGGTTCGCCTACGAGCAGAAGGGGCGCTTCTCCGGCGGGGCCTACGCGCCCGCCCTGAAGAAGGTGGACCAGTACTTCGACAAGCCTTTGCGCGAGACGCTCGCCCTGCGCGAGGCGCGCGCGCAGAAGCTGCTCGCCCTGGACGAGGCGGTGGGCGAGGCGGTGGAGAAGCTGAAGGCGCGCGGCCTCACCTCGCCGTACCTGAAGGCCTTCGTGGTGGCCCGGATCAACCCCCTGCGCTTCATCAAGGGGGAGCCGCCCTCGTTCGACGATCTTCTGGAGACGATGACCAAGCGGGCGAAGGGGATGGATCCCGCGCGGGTGAAGACCGAGGATCTGGCCCGGAGCGGCGGCCCGCCCGAGGAATGAAACCCTGGCGCGCGATCTGCATCAAAGAGGGCCCGGAGGCAGTGAATGGGCACGGTGGCGTTGGGAAAGGAAGATTTCCAGCAGACGGTGGAGAAGGGCGGGATCGTGCTGGTCGACTGGTGGGCCCCCTGGTGCGGGCCCTGCCGGGCGTTCGCTCCCGTGTTCGAGAAGGTGGCGGAGGCGAACCCCGACGCGGTGTTCGCCAAGATCAACACCGACGAGCAGCAGGAGCTGGCGGGGGCGTTCCAGATCCGCAGCATCCCCACCCTGATGATCTTCCGCGACAAGGTGCTGCTCTTCTCCCAGGCGGGCTCGCTGCCGCAGAGCATGCTGGAGGAGATCCTCCGCAAGGTGCGCGAGCTGGACATGGATCAGGTGCGGGCGGAGATCGCCAGGCAGGCGCCCGCGGAGGGACAGGACCAGCCGGCCTGAGTCAGCGCGCGGAGACCTTCTTGCGCACCGCCTTGACGATCTCTTCCTCGGAAGGGAAGCCGAGGAAGCCCTTCTCCGCCACCGCCTCGCCGTCCACCAGGACCACGAACGAGCCGGGCGTGCCCACCTCCAGCTCTGCGCTGAGGCCCAGCTCCTTCTCCAGCACAGCCGCCGCACGGACGGCTCGGGGCTTGTAGCCTCAGGAGTTGCAGTACTGGATCTTGATCATGCGGCGAATCTAACCCTCCGCCGCTCGGCCGCCCAGCTTTCGAATCATCAAGTGTGGTAACGCATCCCAGAGGGAACGACATGATCACCCTGCGCAAGGCCAAAGACCGGTTCCATACCCGGATCGATTGGCTCGACTCCTGGCATACCTTCTCTTTCGGGGACCACTACGATCCCGGGCACATGGGGTTCCGGGTGCTGCGGGTCATCAACGACGACACCGTGCAGCCCGGGCAGGGGTTCGGCTCCCACCCGCACAAGGACATGGAGATCGTCAGCTACGTGCTCTCGGGCGGGCTCTCCCACAAGGATTCCACCGGCGGAGGCGGAGTGATCCGCCCCGGCGACGTGCAGCGGATGAGCGCCGGCACCGGCGTGGTGCACAGCGAGTTCAACGCCAGCGGCACCGAGCCCGTGCACTTCCTGCAGATCTGGATCATCCCGGAGAAGAAGGGGATCGCTCCCGGGTACGAGCAGAAGACGCTGGTGCGGCCCGGGCAGACCGGAAAGCTGCAGCTCATCGCCTCCCGCGACGGCAGGGAGGGGTCGGTGACCATCCACCAGGACGCCTCGGTCCACGCCGCGGTGCTGGAGAAGGGCCAGCGGGTCTCGTTCCAGCCCGGCGCCGGCCGGCACGTCTGGGTGCAGGTGGCGCGCGGGTCCACGGAGCTGAACGGCCAGAAGCTCGCGGCCGGCGACGGCGCGGCGGCCAGCGGCGAGCGCTCGCTGGAGCTGGCCGGGACGGAGCCGGCCGAGGTACTGCTGTTCGATCTGCCGTAGGGTGCACAGCTTGCAGGGGTGGCTTCCGCGCTGCTCGCCCTGCTGCTGGCCGTCGCTCCCCATGCCAAGGAGGGGGATGCGCAGGCCTTCTGTTCCCTGGTGGACGCCAAGTCCGGGGCAGTGATCGCCGACGGGCGCTATGCGCAGAGCGTGAAGGACGGCGTCCTGCACGTCGAGGCCCGGTTCGATTATCCCGACGGGCGCACTGCCGTCGAGCGCGTCGACCTGCGCCTGGAGCCGCGCCTGGTGCAGGAGAGCTGGGACTGGACCGAGCGCAAGAAGGACGGCGAGGTGATCCGCCAGTACAAGGTGGACTTCCACACCGGGAAGGCCGAGGCCATCCGCGTCGACCAGCACGAGGAGTGGAAGGAGGATCTGAAGATCACGCCCGGCAAGACGTTCGCCGGAATCGCTTTCGTCACCGTGATCCGCTCCCTGCGCGAGGCGATGGGCAAGGGCAAGAAGGTGGAGCTGGAGGCGGTGGCATTCACGCCCAAGCCGCGAGTGGCGGGCGTGGAGGTGATCCGGGGGAAGACCGAGGAGGTGAAGATGGACGGGCGAACCATCCGGGCCGATCCGTACACCATCCATCCGGAGGTCCCGGCCATCGCCAGGATCTTCGTAAGCGCCCCGGACGAGCACGTCTGGCTGCTGGCCGACGGGCCGGCGGCGTTCCTCCGCTTCGAGGGTCCGATGGTGGAGCCGAAGGACCCGGTGGTGCGGATCGACCTGATCCCCTCGGGCAGCGCGAACGCCGGGCGGCGCGCCACGCGTTAAAGGTCCAGGACCCTCCACAGATACCAGCTCGCCACGCTGCGATACGGCCGCCAGCGCTCGCCCCACTGGAGCAGCGCTTTGGGCGCGGGCAGATCCTTCGCCCCGCGCACCCGGGCGAACCCCTTGCGCACCCCGTAGTCGGTGGCCGGCAGCACGTCGGGCCGCGCCAGGCGGAAGATGAGCAGCATCTCCACCGTCCAGGGCCCGATCCCGCGCACCGCCGTGAGCCGCGAGACGATCTCCTCGTCGGAGAGCTTCTCCAGCGCCCGGGTGGAGGGGGGCACGATGCCCTCCAGCGTCTTCTCCGCCAGGTCCTTGATGGCGGCCGCCTTCGCCCGCGACAGCCCCGCGCCGCGCAGAGCCTGCTGGTCGATCCCCTGGATGTCCTGCGGCCTCGGGTAGCGCCGGGGGCGGAAGAGCGCCAGCACGCGGGCGAGGATGATGGAGGCCACTTTCCCGGTGAGCTGCTGGTAGACGATCGATTCCAGCAGGGCCTCGAAGGGGCTCTGCAGCTCCGCGGGCCGCAGGCGGAAGGGCCCCACCCGCTCGATGAACCTGGCCAGCCTGCGGTCGCGCGCTTTCAAGTGCTCCACGGCGGCGACCGGATCGAAGGACAGCCCGTGGTCGACCGCCAGCGTCACCCCTTCGAGCGCCAGAAGGCGCTGCTTGGTCACCACCCCGCCCGGCGCCGAGAAGCCTCCCGGAGCGCCGCCTGCCGCCAGCACACGGTGGCAGGGCACCACCACCAGGAAGGGGTTCTTTCCCAGGGCCTGCCCCACCGCGCGCGAAGCGCCGGGCTTGCCCAGGCGCTGGGCGATCTCCCCGTAGGTCGCGGTCCGCCCCGGCCGCAGCGAGCGGACCTCCTCGTAGACGGCGCGCTGGAACGGCGCCAGCACCGTGAGATCGAGGGGGAGCGCGGAGAGGTCCTGCGCTTCTCCCGCCAGATGGCGCCGCAAGAGGCGCGCGGCGTCCTGCACGAAACCGGGCGCCGCATCCGCTTCCTGGCGCGCGAGCTTCGCCCGCAGCTCGCGCGGCGCCAGCTCCGGCATCTGGATGGCGGTCAGCCCCCGTTCATTCCAGCGCAGCTCGATGGGCCCGGCGCGGGTGTCGAAGAGCATCCGGCCATTCTAATGGGTCGCCGAGGAGCTCGCCCAGGTCCGTCGCGTCCCGGAGCGCATGGCCGAAGCGGTCGTTGTTGAAGTAGACGTACGCGTCCCCGCGCCAGCGCCGCAAGTCGCGCGCCCAGGGCCGGAGCGCGCGCTTGCCGTAGCGGCCCTCGTACATGCCGGTGGCGCCGTGGAAGCGCAGGTAACGGAAGCCGCCGGTGAGCCGGGGCGGAAGCCGCGCCACCAGGTCGTGCTCGCAGAAGGCGGCCCCGTGCGCCTGCAGCACCCGGCAGATCTCCTCCGTGTACCAGGCGGCACTGCGGAACTCGACGGCGTACCGCAGCTCGCGGCGCGCCGGCAGCCGCTCGAGGAATTGGTGCAGCCGTTCCGGGTCGGCGCGATCCATCTGCGGGGGAAGCTGCCAGAGAACCACCGGGAGCTTCGCTCCCAGGCGGAGGATGAGCTCGAAGTACCGGTCGATGCCCGGCCCCGCGTCCTTCAGCCGCTTCATGTGCGTCAGGTACCGGCTGCCCTTGGCCGCGAAGCGGAAGCCGCGCGGCGTCCTCTCGCGCCAGCTGTCCACCATCTGCGGCGTGGGCAAGCGGTAGAAGGTGGCGTTCAGCTCCACGCTGGAGAACATCCGGGCGTAGTGCTCGAGCCAGCGCGAGCCGGGGAGCCCTGGCGGGTAGAAGATCCGCCGCCAGTGCGCGTAGGAGTACCCGCTGGTCCCGAGGTGGATCACGCGCTCAAGGTGGGTACATTTGGCCCATGGCGCACGAACCGCTGCAAACCGCCGCGCCCCTGATCC
>Ga0335085_10018131_pt1 | contig 10121 bp, 10 predicted proteins | sample Lox_Sample_45_FD_206712 | JGI IMG/M metagenome (GOLD analysis project Ga0335085, IMG submission 206712) | Soil microbial communities from Loxahatchee National Wildlife Refuge, Florida, United States - Lox_Sample_4.5 | ecosystem: Environmental > Terrestrial > Soil > Wetlands | place: USA... | reverse complement strand
AGTGGAGGCATGGGAAGCTGACCGCAACAGGAAGCACGCCAAGGCAAATTGGCAGTTCACCACCGCGGACGCGCGGGTCAAACTGAAGAGGTTGTACCCCGCGCTATGAACGACTCGGCCGACTAGCCTGCCTGTACCATCCGTATGAGTCAGTGCACTAGGAAATCCTCGGGCTATGGCTCGAGCAGAACGAGGGAGTCATATCTTGAGTCTGGTCGGTAGTGGGTCATGAAACTGACCCACTACCAGAAATAATCTACAGTAACATAGCTTATGTAACAAATATCACAATAATCAAATCATAAGGAATGCAGCCAGAGATGGTTGCGGAGTTGCGGCTCAATCTGCAGCATGAGCGTATTCGAGCCGATGCTGAGCAGTTACGGTCTCCTGGGCGTCTTCGATGTCATAGTAAAGGTTGGATAGTGCTTCCATCACGGTATCTTCTGTCAACGACGCTTTCTGTGAAAAACAGCGGGCGGTTTCTATCACCTGCTCACAGATGAATTTAGGCTGGTAGTAGGCAAGGCCAAATCGCTTCTCCAACTTCGACACAACAAGGTCGAATACCGACTCATTCAATTCGAGCTCATAGGCCTTGCAGACAGCATTAAATATACTTTTGTATTCCTGTTGTGTTGGCGAGAATAATTGTATTTTGTAAGGAATTCGTCGCAAGAAGGCCTGATCCATTAAATCGGACGGATTGAGATTTGTAGAGAAAATAACAAGTTCGTCGAATGGCAGAGAAAAAGTCGTTCCACTTTCGAGCTTCAAGTAATCTATTTGGTTTTCCATCGGCACGATCCAGCGGTTTAGCAATTCACTTGGGGCGAATTTCTGCCGGCCAAAATCGTCGATCAGAAACATTCCGTTAATTGCCTTCATATGAAGAGGTGCATCGTAGAATTTAGTCGAGGGATTATACTTCAGGTCAAGCATATCAAGGGTCAGTTCACCGCCCGCGATGGCGACAGGGCGCTTGCATGCAACCCAGCGCTCATCAAGGCGATCGCGGTCGACCAGCATCCGGCTTTTTGATGCGGCGTCGGCATCGGAGATCGCAGCTTTGTGCAGGCTGGGGTCATAGATCGTGACGATCTGACCGCCGACATCGAGAGCGTATGGAATATAAATCACATCACGGAACACGTTAGCGATGCGGCTGGCCAGGGTGGTCTTGCCGTTACCCGGAGGCCCAAACAACAGCACAGTGCGGCCCGCATTGACTGCAGGTAACAGCTTTCTGAAATAGTGATCGGGCACAACTAGTCCAACGAAACCTTGGCGCAGCGCCTCTTCTTTCAAATTCTCCGTACTGATTCGTTGTCGCTTGATCTGCTCTTGATATGCGGAAAGGGATACTGGTGCCGGGCCGATGTAGGAATTCTGGTCGAGCGCCTCTCTAGCCGCAGCTTTACCTTGCTCGCTCAGTGAATACCGGATGGAATGGACGCTTTCGTTCGGCGCAGAGCCTACGGCTTGCGCAAAGCGATGTTGTATTGCGTCGTTCAAAATCGGCTGAATAACAAGGTTCGGTAGCTTCAGACGCCGGGCGAGTTCGGGAATAGTCTCCAGTGACTCGACGTACATAAGCTTCAACAAGAGGTTGAGCAGGTTGCGCGGCAGGATCATCGTTTCATCTAGCGTTGGCGGAGCCACCGGTATGCTCTTCATCGCCGCATGCAGCTGATCCTCGGTCAACAACCCAAGGGCGATTAACGCTTCCCCAAGACGCCCTCCGTGGGTCGCCTGGTGTTGCAACCCCTTCTCAACAGCGAGCGGCGTCACAAGTCCTTGTGCGACAAGAATATCGCCTAATTTCATCGGGCTTCCTGTCTTTGGAGGATGATCTAGCTAAATCGGTCGTGGGAAAATGCTCATGACCCTTAAAGAAGGTTTTAACCAGAATCGTTGATTGCTGATTTTTTGTAGAAAATTTTAAATTTTATATCGGAGTTAACAAAAGGAAATACTGTATCGTTTAGCATCTCGTTTACGAGAATAGCGTAGAACGTCACGATAATTCCATACAACAGGGCTGAGGGCCTCCGATGGACGATAAGTACTGGAACGAGTTAGATGAGCTCGGGCAAAAGATGAGCTCCCTCACGCGGCTGCTCGATCGGGCCAAGGAGTATGGTGACGGTCAAGAAATGCAGCGCATCAATGCCCAGATTGCATGTGTCGAACAGCAACGGGAGAAAATCCTCGTCGAGATCGCGGAGCTTTCGGTTGCAGCTTAAAAAGCACATACGGAATGATTGAGAGCGAGGTACATCACCACCCGCTCAGTCTTCATTGGGGAGTGTATCAGGCCATTATGTATGCCAACTACACGCTAAGTTTTTGATGGGCTCTAGCGTTACTGTGCGACTATGTGCAAATGAAATGTCGGTTAGCTTTGAGCGACAAGCACCTCGCGCCTCCAAGCGCAGGTGAATGCAGAGGCTACCGTGGAAGCACGCGACACCGAATTAGCGATTGCCCATTGGAAGGCGAAAGCCGAGCGATTTGGGAATCCTCCCCCCATCGCTGAGTTCAGTCTCGCCGATCTTGTTGCTCATTCTTTTCGCTTTATCATCGGCGTTGATCTGCTCTCAAACGATGATTCGATTTTCCTGGCCTATGGCCAGGGGTTCGCGCAACGACTAGGCCTCTCTGAACGCCCCTCGATGCGAGTGCCGATGATCCGGTGTATTCCTGGTCGATACCGGTTTCTTTTCCTTGAGGGTTGCAGTGAGGCCACCGGCCAGCTTGCACCGGTCCAGTTTAGTGGCGAAGTTGCTGGGGTTGGAGGCTCGGAACTCTACCGGGCTTGTTTTATGCCCCTCAAAATGGGTCTGCCGACGATGCTCGCGCTCTATGGCTCGTTCAATTTCCGCTTTCGTACAGCTGCGGAGTTGGCAGAGCAGTCGCAGCTGGCGGATGCGGGTGGTAGTTCATCAACATCGGATTTGAGGCCGCCGGCAGCCAAGCTGAATTAGTCTGCTGTGAATCGTACTTTGTCGCGGGGGCAAGACAGGGGGCCTTCCTTTGGAAACGAGGTCGACAGTTCAATCTTGTCTGGCAGCACCATCGCGAGCCCGACCTTTACCCCGCCTTAATTCAGTGCCGCCTAAACTGCCGCGATTTTTGCGCCGGCGCGGCAAGAGGCGGAATGGATCGGAGCAACCAGTTTCTGGAACCGGAGCGGAGCGGCGGCAACCTCGTCGGCTGGGCGGTGAAGCAGTTGGTGATTTGGTCGGTCGCCGGGTTTGTAATCTACGCGGTCGTGACAAATCACTCAGTGTTTCGCAGTTCCGATCCGGAGCCTGCGGCGCCGCCAACCCTGGCGCGCGTCGATGAGCGCCCGCTCGATGCGCCGCAGCGCGAAACCCTCCGTCCGTTGGGCCAGGCGGTGCCGCCGGTTACCAACACGCTGGCTCTGCGGGCCCAGTCGGACGGCCATGTGTTTGTCAAGGCTGCTGTCAACGGCGCGGAAATCCCATTTATCGTCGACACCGGCGCGACGCTGGTGTCGCTGACTTATGCCGATGCCCTGAAGGCCGGTGTCGCGGGCAATCTCAATTATACGATCCCGATCAATGTCGCGAACGGCATCGCCAAGGCCGCGCGGATTACGCTTCGGGAAATTCGTATAGACCAGCTTGCTGTCGACAATGTCGATGGCATGGTCGTACAAGGCAATGGCGGCATTTCACTGCTCGGCCAGAGCTTTTTGAAGCGGCTGCAGGGCTATGAGATGCATGGGGACACCCTTACCCTGACTTGGCAGTAATCCTCCTGAAGCCGGCTCTTCGGGCCACTAATATTGCAGCATCGACTCAAGCGCGGCGAGGCGATGCCCGGCGACCTGATTGCGGCCGCGGTCGCGGTCGCGAATGGTTTCGTCGACGAGTTCGTCCGCCTCGCGCATCTTGCGCTCGCCGGCTTGCGGCGACAGCGCGCCGCGATCGATCGCGGCCGAATACTTGGCCCGCAGCCGCTCCTGGAGGCGGATCAGATCGGGATAGCGGGCGAGCGGGATCGCGTCGCGCTCGATCGCCGCGTTGACGCATTCGGTGTGCGGCAGGTAGTTGCCGACCCGCGGCGGGTATTCTTTGTTGCACGCCGCGCGATCGGCGGCCAGATTGCCCGGCGGGTTGGGTAGGCCCGGGACCATGCCCTGGAATGGCGACGGCAGCGTGCACCCTGCCAGCGCGGCGCATATAAATCCGATCGTCCATGATCGCCACATGCACCCCTCCAGCCGAAGATCGTCGATTTGCGGTTGAGGAAACGGTCGGGAAGTCTATCAGTTCCCGAAGCTGCCAGCAGTCCCTTGCGAATTAGTTTATCGCATAAAGCAGGTCCGGGCTCGCCGCTGCCTTGCCGAGTTCGACCTGTTTTACCGCGGCGATCAGTTTTTCATGCGTCGCGGTCGGCAATCCCAGCGCCTTGCCGCGCTCAACGATGACGCCATTGATGAAGTCGATTTCGGTGCGCCGGCCCTTCTGCATGTCCTGGCCCATCGACGGGCGCTGCGCCTCACTCCGTCCTTGCGAATTGCGCAAGGCCAGCATCAGCGCCTCGACCTCTTCGAGCGCGCCCTTGTCGCCTTCGGAGGCGCGCGCCAGCTTTTCGGCGTCTTGGCCGGCGATGTCTTCGAGCTTGTAGCCCTGTGCTTGGCCGATCCGTACCGCCTCGCCGCCGAGCTTAACAATGATTTGTCGGATGCGGTCGTCGGCGCGCATCGCGTTGCCCGAAAGCCCCGAAGCCGCCGAAACCCCATTGTGCATACCGTTGACGCAGAGCTTGGACCAGCGCTCGCCCCACAGATTGTCGGTGACCTTGCAGCTGTCGACGGTGCGGATCATCGTGCCGAGTTCCTCGATCCGCGGCGTCACCTTGCCGTGCACCTCGCCGACGCGGTAGACCTCATGTCCCGGCGGGTTGCGGGCGCCGGTGCGGCGGATTTTGCCCGGAGCGTAAAGCTCGGCCGACAGCAGCGCAGCGATGGTGCCGACGGTCTTTCCCCAGCCGACCACTCCGGCGATGCGCTCCTCGTTGATGCAGTTCTGCAACGAGACCATGTAGCCGCCCGGCGCCAGATATTGCCGCATCATCGTCGCCGCCCACTCGGTGTCGTACGACTTCATCGAGATGAAGCAGATATCTATCGGCTTTTCCTTGGCCAGGTTCTGCGCCTCGGTGAGGTGCAAGGTCTTAGGCCGGGCGCGCACGAATTCAGTTTCGGTGACGCCTTCAAGCGCCAGCCCGTCCTTGCGGATCGTTTCGATATGCTCCGGCCACGGGTCGATCAGGGTCACGTCAAAGCCGTTATGCGCGAGATGCCCGCCGGTATAGCCGCCGATCGCGCCTGCGCCGAACACGACAATTCGCTTGCTGTCCGTCATCGTCCCGCTCGCTTCTTGATCTATTGCCGCCATCATAGCCGCGAGGGGGGCCGATGGTGCAAGACATCTGGCGCCGCTGGGCATTGAGCGCTGGCTGCTCGCTATTGCTTCTGTTCGAGTTCCGCGAGCGTTACCGTGCCTGGATCACCGGTCTGCAGCCGGATAAAATTGAGCCCGCGCAAATATTCCAGATTGCACTGGAAGAACTGGCCTTCGGGGCTGAGAAAGCGGCCGCGCGCGATCGTCCCCATGAAGTATTCGGTGCCGCGGCCGTGCAGGCCGCCCGCCGACATGCCCCGTTCTTTTTCGAGGCGCGCCGTTTCGCGGTCGTGCTCGGTCGCGGAAGTACCACAGGAACCGAGGAGGTCCGCATCGCGCAACATGAGCGCCATCCGAAGGGTCGCGGGGTCGTCCAGCATCGCCAGCTCGGGGCGCAACGCGAGCAGTTCGTTTTTCGTCCCTGGATCGCATCGTGCGTCTTGCATCGCGTCCAAGATTCGATAACCGGTAATCGGATCGGTGATGAGGATGAGCGCCCGGAGGCGTCTCAGGTTCCGCTCGCTGACACCCGCGCGCTGCCCCGCGATGTTGATCGCGGCAATTGACATGTCTTCGAGCAGGAACGGTACATTCATCATCACGGGCTTGCCGGCGAGGTCAAAGATCGGGTTGCCGGCGTCGTCGTGGATCGGCACATCATTGGTGGTGCCGTCATGATGCAAGTCGTGGCTTACGGCTGCAGCTATCGCCAAGATGATGTCGTTCTTGCCGAGAACGACACCGGCGTTGCGGCTGGCGTTCAACGCAGCAAGATTCGCCATATTCACCGTTACTTCGCACAGATGGCCGGCGTTGTGGTAGGGATGGCGATGCCCCATCGCGTCGGCCTGGATCGCTAGGTCGAGCGCCATCTTGGCCGACGGCGCGTTCGCCGACTGGCTGAAAAAACGCAAAGCCGCCCGCACGACCGCGAGGCTACCGAAGCCGGTTCGCAAAAGCTCTTCATGGAGTTCCGCGATCGCAGTTCCCACGGAACCGGCGTCGCCGCGACCGGTGACGACGATTGATGGAAACGTCGCAGCCTGGCGCGTTGGCCGTCGATTCAGGGCGGCGGGCGCCGCCGGTCGAGCCTCCGCGCCGACCGGCCATGACGATCGTGGTGGGCATGGCAACCGCCGAAGCCGCGACCTATCCTGCGGATTTATCAGCGATAGAGTGTCACCTTTTGCCCCAATCATCGATTAGTCCTTGCCGGATACCGGCAAAACGTCCCGCACAGCGATGTCACTCCTCGCCGGGAGCAAACTAAATACGGAAAAATGATGATTCCGTTACGAACGCGGCTTCCTCGCAGCAAACGGAAACGGCCCGGCGTCGCGGAACTAGGGGATCTGAGTTCCTTCCGCGGCGACGGCTTTTTTCACGGCGGGGCGCGTCAGCATCCGTTTGCGGTGCTCGATGACGCGCGGGAGCTTCGTGGTATCGACGCCATCTCCTTCTAGCCATGTGCTGATCGTGAAGAGATACGGGTCGCAGATCGTGAATTGCTCCCCCATGACCCACGGTCCTTTGAACATCTTGTTTTCGATCAGCGCAAAGCACTCGGTCATCGTTGTCGGCACCTTGCGCTTCATCGCCTCGATGGCGACGGCATCGTCAGCCCACCGCGCGCCGCGCCGACCATGCGCATGCGCGACATGGACGGTAGAACAGAGATAGCTGTTGAATTCCTGCGCTTGGGCCAGTGCAAACGGATCGGCAAGGGGGGCGAGGTTGGCGTTGGGAAATAGCTGTGCCACGAACAGCAGCAAGGAGGGCGTCTCGGTCAGGGCACCCTGTTCAGTCACAAGCGCCGGGACCCGCCCTTTGGGGTTTATCGCAAGGTATTCCGGGCCCCGTTGGGCCTGCGAACCGAAGTCGACGCGAATAGCCTCGTAAGACGCGCCGGCCTCTTCGAGGGCGATGTGTGTCGCCAGCGCGCAGGTGCCCGTGGCGTAATACAATTTCAACATCAGGTCCTCCTATTGCCGATGACGGTTCGTCCGATAGTGTGCCGCGCCATCTGCCGCAATGGTCATATTGCAGCATCGCAACTGGAGGAAGAGGGGGTGACCATCCCGCCAAACACTCGCACTGCCCGATTGCCGATGATCGACGGCAAAAGGTCGAGCCGAAGCCTCTTTTCGAAGACAGATAATGCTGCGCTATCTGTGTCCGGGGGGCGACGCTTGGCATGATGCTCGCCCGCCCGTTGAACAGGAGGGGACATTCGATGAGCCGAACCGTTGCGCGTCTGCTGGCGGAAAGCCTGGAAGCGCATGACGTCGATCAGATTTATTGCGTTCCCGGTGAAAGCTATGTCGGTCTGACGAGCGAGCTGCTGCAGCGCAATTCGATGCGCGTCGTCGTGTGCCGGCACGAGACCGGGGCCGGCTATATGGCCGTGGCCGATGGGCGCCTGCGCAGCCGCGCCGGGGTAGCGATGGTTTCGCGTGGTCCCGGCATGGCCAACGCGATGGGTCCCTTGCACACTGCGTTTCACGATGCGACGCCGATGGTCGTGCTCGTCGGTCAGGTCGAACGCAAGGATTTCGGCCGGTTGGCACTGCAGGAGCAAAATTACTCGCGGCTGCTCAGCGACACCACCAAACTGGTGATCGAGGTCTACGAGCCCGAGCAGGCTTCCGAAGCTATTGCCCGCGCCTTTCACGTCGCGGAAAGCGGCACTCAAGGTCCGGTCGCGGTGATCCTGCCGGAAGACATCTTCGACGAAGAGACCGATGCCGAAGTCGATGCGGCACGCGACCGGCCGATCGCCGGGCCGCGCACCGATGATCTCGATCACTTCGCTGATATGCTGGCGACATCCGAGCGGCCCCTGGTGCCGGTGGGCGGTGCGCTGTGGGCCGACCACCTGCGCGATCCCGCGACACTTGCCGATCTCAACCGGCTCGCCGAGGAATGGGTTCTGCCGATCAATCCAACGCACCGTCGGCCCCATCTGTTTGACGCGCACCACCCAAATTACGGCGGCTATATGGGCATTCGCGTTCCACCGGCGCTGATCGGCGAGATGAAAAAGGCCGATTTGATGGTTGCGCTCGGCGAGCGGATGACGGATTCGGTCAGCCAATCCTACACGTTCCCTGCCGCGCCGACGCCGCAGCTGCCGTTTGTCCATGTCTGGCCGGACGCCAACGAAGTGGGGCGCGTCTGGCGGCCAACCCTGGGGCTGCCCTGCAGCCCCCACGAAGTCATCAAGGCGCTGCTGGCGCGCGGCGCACCGCCCGACGCGGCGAAGCGGCGCGGTTGGGTCGCCGGGCTGAACGCGATCCACCGCCAGTTGCTGGCGAAAGAATGGAGCCCGACCAGCGACGGCATCAACTTCGCTGCCATCGTCTGCGAGGTCGACAAGCATCTCGCGCCCGACGCCGTGGTTACTACCGACGCCGGCAATTTCGGCAGCTTTGTTCACCGATATATCGGCTTCAAGCAAAGCCAGATCTTTTTGTCTGCGGTGGTCGGCGCGATGGGATCCGGAATGCCGATGGCCGTGGGGGCCGCGATGCGCCAGCCCGGCCGGCAGGTCGTCTGCTTTATCGGCGACGGCGGCACGCTGATGATGGGCAACGAGATCGCCACCGCGGTTCAATACGGCGTCGCGCCGATCATGGTGATTTCCGACAATTCGATGTACGGAACGATCGGCATGCATTCTTACGTGCGCTACCCTGACCGGCCGTTCTTTGAGGGGACGCGGCTGACCAACCCGGATTTCGCCGCCTGGGGTCGCTCGTTTGGGGCGGAGGGCATCACGATCCGCGATGATAGCGAGATTGCCGACGGCATCGCGCACGCCTTTGCGGTGAAGACAAAACCCGTTGTGGTGCATTGCCTGACATCGGCGGTGCAGATGAGCGCCTGGCGCCGCTTTGCCGGCTCCGAGACCACATTGCCCTGACAACAGTCGTGACGGCGTTATTCCAGCGCCGCGCCTTCGTAGACTTGTCGATCATTCCTTCAGCAGGCGCGCCGCCCAGTCGGCCACCGGATCGCCGCTGGTCATGTCGGGCTGAACCAGTCCGTCGATCATGAAGGTCGGCGACACATGGATGCCGTTCTGCCGGGCGTATCTGCAGTGCCATTTCACCTCGCGGTCAAGATCGGGGATCGCGAACGCATCCGCCAGTTTCACGCCGCTGTAGCTCTCGATCCGCGTGATAATGTCGTTTGGGGTGGCGTCGAGGTTCGGCCCCGCGCAATGGTGGTCGAACTCGAATTCCTCACGATGCGCGGCGACCGCGGCCATGACCGATTTCGCCGCCGCCTTGCCGCTTTCGAGGGGCGACGCGGCCAGGATACAGCGCACGATCACGCCCGAGTACATGTGCCAGGGCTGAGACTGAAGGCGCAGCTTGACGGCGATACGGTCCTCTCCCGCTGCGGCGAGAAGCTCGTCGACCTTACCGAATGCCTTGACCGAAAACGGGCAGGTCGGCTCCAGGAACATTTCCAAGACGCGGGGTCCGTAACCCCAGACAAGCGGATCGGCGCGCCACGCATTCTTCATACGGTCCATCCTTCGTTCGGTCATTTAGACTAGTGTCCGTCCACAAACTCTAAGCTGTTAAAATTACTAAGATAATCGGCGTATTTGGCGAGCAAGGCCTAGCCATTTCGGGTAAACTTTAGATCAAGCTACTGATGCCAAAGCCCGACCGC
>Ga0335085_10018128_pt1 | contig 10122 bp, 11 predicted proteins | sample Lox_Sample_45_FD_206712 | JGI IMG/M metagenome (GOLD analysis project Ga0335085, IMG submission 206712) | Soil microbial communities from Loxahatchee National Wildlife Refuge, Florida, United States - Lox_Sample_4.5 | ecosystem: Environmental > Terrestrial > Soil > Wetlands | place: USA... | reverse complement strand
GGCGCCGCCCGCACCCGCTTCCTGCAACCGGGGGACACGGTGGAGATCGAGGTGAGGGACGAGGCCGGCCGGAGCCCGTTCGGCGCCATCTCCCAGCGGGTGGTGGTGTGAGCTACCGGCTCTACTCTTTCTGGCGCTCGTCCTCCTCGTGGCGGGTGCGCATCGGCCTCGGGCTGAAGGGCGTCGCCTACGAGTGCACGCCGGTGAACCTCATCGCCGGCGAGCAGTTCTCCGAGGCCCACCGCGCGCGCAATCCCGCGGGCCAGGTGCCGGTGCTCGAGGTGGTCGAGGGGAACCGCGTCCTCCGGCTCACCCAGTCGATGGCCATCCTGGAATGGCTCGACGAGCGCCATCCCTCGCCGGCGATCCTGCCGGACGACGCCGACGGGCGCGCGGCGGTGCGGGCGCTCGCCGAGATCGTGAATGCCGGCATCCAGCCGCTCCAGAACTCGGTCGTGCTCAGGATGCTGAAGGAGAAGGAGGCCGGCTTCGAGAAGGCCTGGGTCCGCCACTGGATCTCGACCGGCCTCGCCGCGCTGGAGCGGACCGCCGCGCCGTTGGCCGGCCGCTTCATGTACGGCGACTCGCCGGGCCTCGCCGACTGCTACCTCGTACCCCAGATGTACAGCGCGCGCCGCTTCGGCGTGGACCTCGAGCCGTTCCCGACGCTTCGCCGCGTGGACGAGGCCTGCGCCGCATTGCCCGCGTTCCAGTCCGCCCACGCCGACCACCAGCCGGACACCCCCCCGCCCGACCGGAGGACCCCGTGACGACGCTCACGCCCAGCACGCTCGAGCCCCTCGGCATCCGCCGCATCGAGGCCATCCACTACTACGTGCACGACCTCGAGCGGAGTCGCCGCTTCTACGTGGAGAAGCTCGACTTCGCGGAGATCGCGGTGAGCGGCCCGGACCTCGAGCGGGGCGGCCGCCAGCGCTCGGCCCTCTTCCGCGCGGGCGACGTGGCCATCCTCTGCTCGCAGCCGGTCGGCCAGGGCGGCCGCGCCTTCCGCTACCTCCGGAAGCACCCCGACGGCATCGGCTCGGTGATCTACGAGGTGGAGGACATCGACCGCACGTTCCGGCTGCTGGAGGAGCGCGGCGGGACGCCCATCACCGACGTCCTCGAGTTCAAGGACTCCGGCGGAACGCTCCGCACCTTCAACATCACCACCCCGCTCGCCGACACCACCTTTCGCTACGTGGAGCGCCGCGGGTTCCGCGGCATCTACCCGGGCATGGTGCGCCACGACGTGCCGAAGGGCGGCGGGAACCGACTCGGCTTCGGCCACGTGGACCACATCACGTCCAACTTCCAGACCATGAAGCCGGCCCTCCTGTGGATGGAGCACGTGCTCGGCATGTCCGAATTCTGGGACGTGCAGTTCCACACGCGCGACGCAGCCACCGCCAAGCGCGCCGCGATGCAGGCGCAGTCGGGCTCGGGCCTGCGCTCGGTGGTCATGAAGGACCTCGCCTCGGGCGTCGTGAAGTTCGCCAACAACGAGCCCTGGCGCCCGGCGTTCAAGTCCTCCCAGATCAACGTCTTCAACGAGGACCACCGTGGCGACGGCATCCAGCACGCCGCGCTCACCGTGAAGGACATCCTCCCGGCGGTGAAGGGCATGCGCGACCGGGGCGTCCAGTTCATGCCCACCCCCGCCACCTACTACGACATGCTCCCGGAGCGGCTCAGGACGAGCGGCATCGGCAAGGTGGACGAGAGCCTCGACGACCTTCGCCGCCTGGAGATCCTCGTGGACGGCGGCGCGCCCGGCCAGTACATGCTGCAGATCTTCCTGCGCGACTCGGCCGGCCTCTACGGCGAGCCGGAGGCGGGGCCGTTCTTCTACGAGATCATCCAGCGCAAGGGCGACCAGGGCTTCGGGGCCGGCAACTTCCGCGCGCTGTTCGAGTCCATCGAGCGCCAGCAGGAGGCGGAGGGCCGGATCTAGATGCTCGACCGGATCCAGCAGGGCGTGGTGCCGCGGAAGCACCACATCGCGTTCAAGGACGCCGAGGGGCGATTGCTCCACGAGGAGGCCTTCACGCGCGGTGGATTCGAGGGTGCCTACACCCTCCTCTACCACCGCAACAGGCCCCACGCCGTGCACGCCTCCGAGGCGCGCCACGGCTGGACCCTGCCGGAGGCGGCGCCCCGGAGGAAGCTCCTGAAGCGCCACTACCGCACCCAGGATCTCGCCGCCCGGGGCGGGCCGGCGGTGGACGCGCGGGTGCCGCTCCTCTTCAGCGCCGACGTAACGCTGGGCCTCGTCACCCCCTCCGCCGAGGACCCGGTCTACTTCTCGAACGGCGACGGGGACGACCTCTTCTTCGTGTTCGAGGGCGGTGGCCTCCTCCGCACGGTGATGGGTGACCTCCGCTTCGCGAAGGACGACTACGTGTACGTGCCGAAGGGCTGCCTGCACCGGTTCGTCCCGGACCCGGGCCCGCAGCGCTGGCTCTCGCTCGAGTTCCCGGGCGGCGTGCACCTGCCCTCGCAGTGGCGCAACGAGACCGGCCAGCTGCGCATGGACGCGCCGTACTCGCACCGCGACTTCCGGCGGGTGGAGCTCACGGGTCCCGTGGACGAGGGCCTGCGCGAGCTCGTCGTGAAGCGCTCGGGAGCGTTCCACGGGTACCGGTACGACGCCTCGCCCCTCGACGTCGTCGGCTGGGACGGCGCCTCGTACCCGTTCGCCTTCCCCATCCTGAACTTCCAGCCGCGCGCCGGCCTCGTGCACCTGCCGCCGACGTGGCACGGCACCTTCGCCGCCCGGGGCGCGCTCGTCTGCTCGTTCGTGCCGCGTATGGTGGACTTCCACCCCGAGGCGATCCCCTGCCCCTACCCGCACGCGTCGGTGGACGTGGACGAGATCCTGTTCTACGTGCGCGGCGAGTTCACCAGCCGTCGCGGGGTGGGCCCGGGCTCCATCTCCTTCCACCCGGCGGGGGTGATGCACGGTCCCCATCCCGGCGCCTACGAGGGCTCCATCGGCTCGCGCTCGACGAACGAGCTGGCGGTGATGCTGGACTGCTTCCTTCCTCTCCAGCCCACGCCGGCCGCGCTCGGCCTCGAGGACGCCGGGTACCAGGAGAGCTTCATCTAGCCCGGGCCGCCGCGAACGGACGGAGAACCCCTTCCGCCAAGGTTCCCCTCTCCCCGTGCCGCGACTATCCTCGCGCCATGAGGCCCGAGGAATGGGGCGGCCGGCCCGTGTGGGCCGAGGTCGACCTCGACGCCATCGCCCACAACGTGCGGCTGCTCGCGGCACGGGCCGCGCCGGCGACCCTGTGGGCGGTGGTGAAGGCCAATGCCTACGGCCACGGGGCGGTGGCGGTGGGGCGCGCCGCGCTGGACGCGGGCGCCGGCGCACTGGCGGTGGCGGCGGTGGACGAGGCCGAGGAGCTGCGCCTCGCGGCCATCGACGCGCCCATCGCGGTGGTGGGCTACACGCCCCCGACCGACGCCGAGCGCGCCGCCCGGCTGGGGCTGCGCGTCACGGTGGGCTCGGTCGAGCTGCTCGACGCCCTCGGCCAGGCCGCGCACCGCCGCGGCTCGTCGATCATGGTGGACCTCGAGCTCGAATCCGGGCTGAACCGCCACGGGCTCACCCCCGACTCGCTGGTGGTGCTGGCGGGGCGGGCGCGGGCCACCGCGGGCGTCAAGGTGCAGGGCATCTTCACCCACTTCGCCGCGGCGGAGGAGGGCGACCAGCGCTTCACCCGCAAGCAGTTCGACGTGCTGCGCTCGGTGGCGTCCCGGCTGCCCTGGGTGCCCGAGAAGCACTGCTCGGCCTCGGCCTCGTTGCTGGTAGACCCGGAGATGAACCTCGACGTGGTCCGCACCGGGCTTTCCGTCTACGGCTACCGCCCGGCGCCCTGGTGTGGCACCGACACCGACCTCAGACCGGCGCTGTCGCTCCGGACGCGCATCGCTCGCGTCGAGGACGTCGAGCGCGGCGGGACGGTGGGCTACGGCCGGACCTGGGCGGCGTCCCGGGTCTCTCGCATCGCCCTCCTCATGGCGGGTTACGCCGACGGCTACCGCCGCAACCTCTCCAACCGCGCGCACGTGCTCGTTGGAGGGCGCCGCGCGCCGGTGGTCGGCCGCATCGCGATGGACATGTGCATGGTGGACGTGACCGCCGTGCCCGAGGCCGAGGTGGGCGGCGTGGCCACCCTCATCGGCCAGGACGGCGAGGAGCGCGTCGACGCCGACGAGCTGGCCGCCCTGGGCGACACCATCTCGTGGGAGATCCTCTCCGGCATCTCCGCCCGCGTCCCGAGGCTCTACATCCGCGGCGGCGAGGTGGCGAGCATCACCACGCTCACGGCGCGGGACCGGCTGGCCCCGCCGGCGTGACGGCGTCGTCGGCCGGGGGCGCGATCGCCTCGAGGAGCGCCTCGATCGCCTCGGCCGGGCTGTCGGGCCTCTCGCCCTCGCGACCCTCCCGGTCGCCCCACTCCACCCGCAGTACGTCGCCGCGGGCGTTCACGAGCGCGAGCGCGCCGAGGGGATCGGCGATCGGGGGCTCGATCCTCCCCGGCCCTTCGACAGGGCTCAGGGCAGGCATCTGCCTCGGGAGCGTCGGGTCCCGCGGCATCGAGCGGAGGACGAACCGCCAGGCGAGCGCCACCGCGTCCACGCCGGCGGAGCGGACCACCTCCCCGGCCCCTTCCACGACGCTCGCCGTCACCGGGCCCGCGTCCCCGGCCGGCGCTCCGGCCAACGGCTCGAGGCGGTTGCGCAGCGAGAGGAGCGCCCCGGCCGCCTCGGGCAGGGGCACCCGTACCTCCCACCCCCGCGCGCGCAGCGACTCGCCGAGGCCGTCCACCGGGTCGCGCGCCGGGCCTCCCGGCTTTCCAGTGCCCGGCTCGTGCACGAGGGCCACCGTGCGGGCGCCGCCGAAGGCCTTCCAGGGCGGACCGGAGGTCGGACGGACCGCGGACGCGCCCCCTCCGGCACAGCCGCAGAAGAGCGCCAGAGCCCCCACCGCCCCGATCCACCGCACCCGCCCCATGGCGCCTCCGCCCCGACTATATTCGCCGAATGTCCGTCACCGTCGAGACCGGCACCACGATCCAGTTCGACAGGTTCTGGCGCTGGCTGAAGCGCCACCCGAACTGCATCGTGCGCGCGGGCACACCCGAGAGCTACCTCTACGATCACGAGGACCTGCACTGGCACCTCGAGGAGGACGAGGACCGCACGCCCACCGTCCAGCTCGTGCGCGGCAAGCAGCTGCTCGGCGAGATCGTGATCGAGTCCCGCGACGTGCTCTACGTCCAGGCGGTGCCCGACCCCGACGGCGAGGAGGGGCAGTTCCTGTTCGAGCTGGTCGGCGGCGGCGACGAGGCGGTCGCGCTCTACCACTTCGCGCTCGCCCACCCGTTCGAGGAGGGCGCCGCGCACGGCGCCGCCCTCAAGCAGTAGCCGCCGGCCGTCCGGCTGCAGCGAGAGGCTCGAGCCGATCGCGCACGCCCGCGCCGGCCGCGGCCCCCGAGAGGAGCCCTCGCCCGTCGAGCGCGCGCGCCAGCGCGGGCAGGCCGGTGAGCCACCGCGAGACCCGGACGGTCGAGCCGCCCGTCCCCTCGATCTCGAACCACTGGTTGGCGGCGCTCCAGCGCACCCGGGCCACCTCGCCCCAGGGAATGCGCACCGGCTTCCGCCACGGCGAGCCGCCCTCCAGCGCCTCGGCGGTCACCCGGTGACGGACGCCCAACACCTCGATGCGCACGAGCCAGAGGAGGAGGAACGCCAGGGCCGCCACCGCCACCAGCACCCAGAACCGGACCGGATCCTCGTCCGGAGCGAGCCGCCGGGAGGCGAGCGCGGCGGCGAGGAGCGGCAGCCCCAGCGCCAGGCTCGCGGCGGCGCGGGCGGCGCGACCGTAGGCGAGCAGCGCAACGCCCTCCGGCGAAGGCGCCGCGCGATCCGCGACGAGCGCACCGGCGGACACGCCGACCGCCGCGACGGCGAGGAGTACGGTGACGAGGTCGGGCACCGCGGCACGATAACACGCCGCCCGCTCTTCACGCGGAGACGGACGGGCCTACACGGTGTAGCGGCGGCCCTGCACGAGCGGCTCGACGCGTCCGTCGGAGACGTCGAGGTCGTCGGGCCGGTGGGTCAGGCGCATCCGGGCCCGGAGGTCGGCGGGGAGCGCGGCGAGCCTCGCGTACGGCGTGTGGATGCCGTGCCCCGCCTCGTGCACGACGAGGTGCGAGGGGGCGAGCCACTCGACGAGGCTCGGATCCCAGGCGGTGTCGGCCGAGACGCCCAGCGTGCGCCCGCCCGCGTGGATGCGCAGGGCGTAGGTGGGCACGTGGTGGAGCGTGCGACGGCACTCGATGTCGAAGGGGCCCATGCGGACCGGGCGCTCGTCGTCGAGGTGGGTGAGGCCGAAGAAGTCCTCGAAGCGGCGCGGCACGGGGCCCCAGGTCTCCGGGTCGGCCACCGATTCCATGCCGCCCGCAAGCCGGCCGTCCCACAGCCGCCTCGCCGACTCCGGGTGAAGTGCGAGCTGGACCCGCCGCTCGAGCGTGAAGTGCGCGTAGAGGCCCATGCCCTCGAGGCCCGAGCAGTGGTCGCCGTGGATGTGCGTGATCACCACCGCCTCGAAGGTGCCCACGTCGAGCGCCACGCCGCTCTCGCGAGAGCCCTCGCGGAGGACCTTGCGTATGGGGTGGGGGCAGTCCACGAGGAGCCAGCGCCCCTCCGACTCCACCGCCAGGCACGCCGAGTAGTGGCGGGCCGAGAAGGCGTCCCCGACGCCGAGGGCGATGAAGGAGAGGCCCATTCGGTTCCTGAGACTTCTTCTAATTCACGGCCCCGTCGGCGGCTGTGACGTACCGCACACCTTCCTCCCAAAGGACGGTATCGCCCACGCCCTCATGCACCCACGGCGAAGTCCCCGCGAGGGACCACCGCGCTCTCGTGCTAGCGTTCGCCGGGTCTCTCGCCCCGCCCCGGGCAGCCCGAGTCCCGCGGCGGGCCGCACCAAAGGAGCGTCTCGTGAACCCGGCGTCCTCGTTCGACACCATCGTCGTCGGCGCGGGCCACAACGGCCTCGTGCTGGCCGCGTACCTCGCCCGAGCCGGCGAGCGCGTGCTGGTGCTGGAGGGGCGCGACCGCGTGGGAGGCGCCTGCACCACCGAGGAGCGCTGGCCTGGCTTCCGCGTCTCCACCGCCGCCTACGTGGTGAGCCTGTTCAGGCCCGAGATCGAGCGCGACCTCGAGCTGCGCCGGCACGGGTACGAGGTCCTCCCGCGCGACCCCTCCTCGTTCACGCCCTTCCCCGACGGCCGCTCCCTGCTCATGGGCCCGGACCGTGCCGCCACCCTCGCGGAGGTCGCCCGCTTCTCGCGTCGCGACGCCGAGCGGCTGCCGCGCTACGAGGCGATGCTGGAGCGCATCGCAGCGGTGATCGAGCCGACGCTCGTCCAGACCCCGCCGGATCCGTTCTCCCGCCGCGCCGGCGACCTCCTGCGCCTCGCGCGGCTGGGCTGGGCCTTCCTCTCGCTCGGGCGGGACGGACCCGCCGCCCTGGAGGTGCTCACCGGAGCGGCCCGCCCCATCCTCGATCGCTGGTTCGAGTCGGACGGGCTGAAGGCCACGCTCGCCACCGACGCCATCATCGGAGCCTGGGCCACGCCCTCCACCCCCGGCACCGCCTACGTGCTCTTCCACCACGTCATGGGCGAGACGAACGGCGTGAAGGGCGTCTGGGGCTACGTGAAGGGCGGCATGGGCCGGCTGAGCGAGGCCATCGCCTCGGCGGCGCGGGCGGCGGGAGCCGAGATCCGGGTGAACGCTCCGGTGGCGAGGATCCTCGTCGAGGGCGGCGCCGCAGCGGGCGTGGTGCTCGCCGACGGGTCGGAGCTGCGCGCCCGCCGGATCGCCTCCAACGCCGACGCCACCCGGACCCTCCTCGGCCTCGTGGGCGAGAGGCACCTCCCCGCCGAGGTGGCGGAGGGCGTCCGGGGCATCGACTACTCGTCCGGCACGGTGAAGATCAACGTGGCGCTCGACGCCGTTCCCGACTTCACCGCCCGTCCGGGCCGGGGGCCCGCGCCATGGCACCGCGGCACCATCCACGTCTCCCCGACGATGGACTACCTCGAGCGCGCCTTCGACGACGCCCGGGCCGGTCGGCCCTCGCGCGATCCCATCCTCGAGTGCACCATCCCCTCGGCGGTGGATCCCTCGGTCGCCCCTCCCGGGAAGCACGTCATGTCGATGTTCGTCCAGTACGCGCCCTACCGGCTCGACCCGGCGGTGGGCACCTGGGAGACCGAGCGGGAGCGCTTCGCCGACCGCTGCTTCGACGTCCTCGAGTCGTACGCCCCGGGCTTCAAGTCGTCGGTCATCGCCCGCGAGGTGCTGGCCCCTCCCGACCTCGAGGCCCGCTTCGGGCTCACCGGCGGCAACATCTTCCAGGGCGCGATGACCCTCAACCAGCTCCTCTTCATGAGGCCGCTGCCCGGCCTCGCCGACTACCGGACGCCGGTGCGCAACCTCTACCTCTGCGGCGCGGCCACGCACCCGGGCGGCGGCGTGATGGGCGCGTGCGGGTACAACGCGGCGAGGGAGATGCTCCGGGACCGGCGGCGGGGGTGGCCGCGCGACTGAGCTCAGCCCGCCGCGGTCGGCCCCCACGCCGAGAGCGCGCTGCGCAGCCGGTCGTAGCCCTCGATCTCGCGCGGCACGACGAGCGCGTGTCCTCCCCTCGAGCGGACGACGAGCCCCGCCGGCGCCTCCCCCACCGCAGCGACCTCCGCGCGGGCGATGCGCACCTCAGGGTGGCCCTCGACCGTCCTCGACACGGCGTCGTCCCCGAGCGCGACCGTGAACGACTCCCACCGCGCGCGGAACGTGCGGACCCGACGCCGGTAGCTCCAGGTGGCCAGCGCGGCGAGCAGGCCGAGGCCGATGAGCAGCGTGCCCCAGCCTCCGAGGCCTCCTCCGCGGAGGCCCGAGACGAACGCGACCACGACGAGGAACGTGGCGGCGAGGAGCGTCGCCGCGAAGCGGCGGTCGTGCCGGCGGCGGAGCGCCGACATCGCGTCGGCGCGAAGGCGGAAGCGCTCGGGATCGGACATGGGCGCGGTGGCCCGCCTCACAGGTAGCGGTTCATCCTCCGAAGCCGCTCGCCCACCACGCCCACGATGTGGCGCGCGAAGGCGGGCTTCTCGGCCACGAGCGCCTCGAACGTCCGCGTCGGCACCTCGACCACCCTCGCGTCGGTGAGCGCGCTCACGGTGGCGGTGCGCGGCGCCTCGTCCACGAGCGCCATCTCGCCCACGATCCCGCCCGGACCCACGCGCTCCATCGTGATGCCGCGGATGGTGATCTCGAGGTCGCCCTCCACGATCACGTACATCGCCTCGCCGGGGTCGCCCTCGCGGAACAGCGTCTGCCCCGCGCGCACGTTGCGCGTCTCGGATCCCGCGAAGAGCTGCAGGAGCGCGTCGCCGGTCGTGGGCTTGCTCATCGGACCTCCGCTGCCCGGATGAGAGCATTTCGCGCGGGTTGGGCGCAAAGGCGCGGCCGCCGCCGCGGGGATCCCCGAAGGGTGAGCCGGTGCACCCCTCGCCTCGGCCCCGGTATCCTCGCAGGAGGACCGGCCGGGCAGGAGGTCGCCCGTGGAACGCAACGCCCCCGCGCTCGTCGCCGCGCTCGCCACGGCCTGCGCGGCCATCCTCCCGGGAACGCCGGTCGAGGTGAGCCAGCCCCCGGCGGCGGTCGAGGGCCACGGGGAGTTCACCTCGACGGGCGAGGTCTTCTACTCGATCGCAGGAACGGGCTGGAGCGCGGCGTTCGACGAGACCGCCGTGCGCGGTCCGCTCGTCAACCTCGTCCGTCAGGGGCCAGATCGGTGGGCCGGTGACATCGCCGGGCAGCCCTACGTGTTCCACGTGGAGGCGGGGCACATCCGCTCCATCGGGATGAACCTCCACGTCCGGCGCGAGGGGAAGGCCCTCGTGGTCCGCGGGCTCGTGGGGGAGCGCCGGATCCGGTTCACGGTGGGGCCGGACACCATCACGGGCTCGACGACGTCGGGGCGGTGCGCGCTCGACCTGAGGCACCGGCCGGACGGGCCGTACCGGGGGAGGTTGG
>Ga0335085_10018127_pt1 | contig 10122 bp, 8 predicted proteins | sample Lox_Sample_45_FD_206712 | JGI IMG/M metagenome (GOLD analysis project Ga0335085, IMG submission 206712) | Soil microbial communities from Loxahatchee National Wildlife Refuge, Florida, United States - Lox_Sample_4.5 | ecosystem: Environmental > Terrestrial > Soil > Wetlands | place: USA: Florida... | reverse complement strand
GAAATCTGCGAAGAGTGTTCAACGCGGTTCATCAAGTATCCGGCCGTGGTGCACCGGTGTTATCGCGGCTCAGCATTCGCATCCGCCGCGACGGCCACGATGCTTGCATTGCATTCGTCTCTGCGGACCTGGCAGACTCACGTAGACGCGTTCATCGCCGTGTCTCAGTTCACGGCGGACAAAATGTCCGCCGCGCTGAGCCTGCCGCCAGACAAGATCCACGTGAAGCCGAACTTCGTGCATCCGGCGCCTCAGCCCGGCCGCGGGGAGGGCAACTACGCGATCTTCGCCGGCCGTCTGGCGCCCGAGAAAGGAATTCGCACACTCATCGCGGGCTGGCAACTGCTGCAATCCGATTGCAGGCTCAGGATTGTCGGCGACGGGCCCCTTGAGCGTTGCGTCCGTGAAGCGGCGGACCGCGATCGCCGCATTGAGTACTGCGGACGTTTCAGCATTCGCGAGACGTATGCCGCGATGGGTAGCGCGCGCTTTCTGATTTGTCCCTCGGAATGGTACGAAGCCTTCGGCCGCGTTGTAGTCGAGGCCTTCGCCGTGGGCACGCCGGTGCTGACAACGAGACTCGGCGGTTTGCCCGAACTGGTCTCGGAGGGCGAGAACGGGATGCTGTTCACGGCAGGCGACGCGCGCGATCTTGCACGGAAGGCCGCCTGGCTGATTGAGAACGAGGCGTGCGTGCGCATGCGAACGGGCGCGCGCACGGCTTTTGAGACTTTCTATACGGCCGAGGCGAACTACGTCCGCATGCTGGAGATTTATGGCGGCGTTCTGGCCCGCAGAAGGCAGGAGGAGCAGCGGACGGCGCGGCAGGCGGAAATCACGGCGGTGGAACCCGTGATCTCCGATTATCGGCATCGAGCTTAAGGAACTTCATTTCAAACAGGAGCGATCCAATGGGACTGCAGAAGCGTGTACTTGTCACGGGCGCCGGTGGATTCATCGGCCACCACCTCGCAAAATACCTTGTTGCGAAAGGATGCCACGTGCGCGGTGTCGACATCGAACCGCCAAGATACGAAGCCACGGCGGCACAGGAGTTCGAACTGCTTGACCTTCGCAAATTCGACAACTGCCTGGTCGCCACCCGGGGAGTGAGTGAAGTCTACGCGCTAGCCGCGGACATGGGCGGAATCGGCTACATCGAGACCAACAAAGGCGTGATCACGCGGAACAACACGCTGATCAATCTGCACACCATCGAGGCTGCTCGCATCAATGGAATTGAACGGCTTCTCTATACTTCCAGTGCCTGCATCTATCCGGGATATCGTCAGTCGGAAACGGACATCACGCCGTTAAAAGAAGAGGATGCCTATCCAGCCGACGCCGAAGACGGTTACGGATGGGAAAAGCTGTACATGGAGCGTGTTTGCAGGCACTACACGGAGGATTTCGGGCTCGATACGCGCGTGGTGCGATTCCACAACATCTTCGGTCCCCTTGGCACCTTTGACGGAGGGCGGGAGAAATCCCCGGCGGCGATTTGCCGGAAGATCGCGCTTGCACACGATGGCGAAGCCATCGAAGTGTGGGGCGACGGCCATCAGACGCGATCCTACTGCTACGTCGGAGACTGCGTGGAGGGGATCTACCGACTGATGCGCTCGGAGCACAGAAGCCCGATCAATCTCGGACAGGATCGCATGATCTCGATCAACGAGCTGGTTGACATGGTGGCGGCGCTTGCCGGCAAGCGCATTGGCAAGCGCCACGATCTGTCGAAGCCGCAGGGTGTGCGGGGCAGAAACAGCGATAATACGCTGCTGCGCGAGGTTCTTAAATGGGAGCCCCAGGTATCACTGGAGCAAGGCCTGGCGGTGACCTATGGATGGATTGAAGAGCGTCTGCGCGCCTCCGGCAGACTTAGCGTGCGTGCGGCTGCGTAGACTCGACGCGAATGCCGGATTTGAAGCGAATCGATCGGCTTGGGGGAGTGGTGTCTGTATTATGGCAGCGGTTCCGGGAGGTCTTTCGCCAGAGCCTGCTTCACAACATTCTGTCGCTCTATTCAGTCCATTTCGCCTACTATCTGTTGCCGCTGATCACGGTACCTTATCTGGCGCGCGTTCTCGGAGCCGCGGGGTGGGGGTATGTGGCATTCACGCAGGGCTCCGCCGGCGCGGTCACGATCCTGGTGGAGTATGGGTTCAATTTCTCGGCTACGCGGGAAGCGTCGCTGGCACGCCACTCGCGTCCGGAGCGCGCGCAGCTGCTGGCGAGTATCCTTGGCGCGAAAGCGCTGCTGGCCGCCATCGGTGTGGCGCTCGTTCTGCTCGCCTCGCCCTGGATTCCTATCTACCGCGAACACCCCGATCTGCTGGCGGCCGGTCTGGCGTGGGCCGTCGCACAGGGGTTCAGCCTGAGCTGGTATTTCGCCGGTCTGGAAAGGATGCGCGCCGTAGCCACGATGGAGGTAAGCGCCCGTGTGGTGGCCGCGGCAGGGATATTTCTGCTGGTCAGGCATCCCGGGGACTCGTGGAAGGTGCTGGCGATACAAGCGGTGGCGGCGGGTTCTGCGGTGACCGGCGGCCTGATTGCGGCGTACCGCGAAGTGGAGGTTCGGCTGCCGAGGTGGCGCGCTGTGTTTACCGGGCTACGAGTTGGGAAGTCCCTGTTCGTATTCCGTGGCGCGGAGAGCATCTACAACGCCGGTAGCTCATTCCTGCTCGGTCTGTGGGCGCCGCCTCAGGCGGTGGCCTGGTATGCCGGGGCGGAACGCCTGAGCAAGGCGGTGTATGGCGTGCTGGAACCGATCAGCCGGGGTTTGTACCCGCGATTAAACTACCTTGTGCGGCACCAGCAGCGAGATGCCTATCGGACCATCCGCGTGGCGATTGTTGTGATGACCGCCGGCGGCGTTCTGCTCGGGCTGGGGTTGTTTGTGAGCGCTCCCCTGCTGATCCGCATAATGCTGGGGCCGCAGTTTGGCCCGGCTGTTCTCGCGTTGCGGATCTTGTCGCTGCTGCCGCTGCTTGTGGCCATCAAGACCGTGATTGGGTTCCAGTGGATGCTGCCGTTTCGACTCGATTCCGCGTTCAACAAGATTATCGTCGGCGCCGGAATCGTCCACCTGACATTCGTCATGCTGGTCGGCCGCCATTACAGCCATCTCGGAATGGCATGGGCGCTGGTGATCGCGGAGGGATGGGTGGTCTTATGCTCGTGCGGCGTGGTCTGGGCGCGCGGACTGAATCCGTGGAAGCGGTGGCCTGAGGAAGCGGACGCTGCCATCGAGATCGAGCCATCCGCCGAGGTTGCCGTCGAGTCATCGCTGTAGCGAGAAGGAAGATGCGAATCGCAATTTTCGACTATCGCGTGGTGCCGACGAATCCGGTGGGGAGCTGCCATCTCCGGATGCTCGCGGGTCTGTCGGCGGAACACGAATTCACCGTATTTGCCGTACAATTTGAAAACCCCGCGCCGGACCGTATTCGCTGGGTTCGCATCCGCCTGCCTATGAGGCCACACGCCGTTCTGTACTTCCTGTTCCATCTCATTGCGCCGCTGACATATGTGTTCCACCGGCTGAAGACCCGTACCCGATTCGATCTTGTGCAGTTCGTCGAATCGAACCTGATGTTCGGCGACGTCGCCTACAGCCACTTCTGCCATCGTTCCTACCTGAGATTCCACCGGCCAAAGGGGATAGCGGGTTTTCGCGGGCTGGCCCGTCTGATCTCCCACCGCATGTCCGCTTTAATGGAGCCGCGAACGTACCGCCGCGTCCGTCATCTGGTGGTGCCGTCCCGCGGTCTGGTTGGCGAGATTTCCGCCGAATACAAACGCCAGCCTTCGAGCATGTTCCTGATGCCCAATCCTGTGGACGTCGAGCGCATGAGAATGCCGGCCGATTTCGATCGCGATACGGCCCGGCGCAGCCATGGATTCTCGAGCGAGGATGTGGTGCTCCTGTTCGTGGCGCTCGGGCATTTCGAGCGCAAGGGTCTTCCTCTCCTGCTCGACGCGATGCGGCGAATCCCCGACTCGCCGATCCACCTGACGGTTGTCGGCGGGACGAAGGACACAGTGGCGCAATGGCGTCGGCACGCCGATGAAGCCGGTCTCAGAGGAAAGGTCTCGTTCGCGGGAATGCACCGCGACATCCGGCGGTACCTGTGGATTGCTGACATCTTCGTCCTGCCCTCGCACTACGAAGTCTTCCCGCTGGTCACGCTGGAGGCCGCCGCCGCCGGCCTCCCATTGCTGGTGACGAGGCTGAACGGGGTAGAAGAATTTCTGAAATCCGGCGTGAACGGTTTTCTGGTGGACCGCACGGCCGCCAGCATCGCCAATGTTCTTTCGCGACTGCCAGCGATGACCGCGCAGCTCCGCGAGATGGGTCGTAACGCCCAGCAGGATGTGCAGCGTTATGCGACTCGCCACTTTATTGCCCGATGGAGGGAGTTTTACGACACGTACTGCGTTCTGGCCCGCGCTGCTTAGCTTCCTGATTGTCGGGTACATGTGCATGACGCGGTCGTTCGCCCACCTGGGGCTGGCGCCGCTGCATCTGTTCATCGGCGAGGCGGTTCTGTGCCTGTTCATTTTCCTGCGGCCCGCGGAGTCGCTGGCGCGCCTGTTCGACATCAGCGCGAGTCCGGCCTGGCTGCAGGGGTTTTCGATTGCATACATCGCCGCTGTCTGTTATGGCGTCTTCGAGGTGGGGCGCGGAATACTGCTCGCACATGATCCGCTCGCGATCGTGGAGACGTTCGCCTTTCACATCTACCCGCTTTACCTTTTCGCCGGCTTATGGATTGGAGGGATGGATCCGGGGCGTCTGCGGCGGGTGGTGCGGTGGCTGGCATGGGTGAACGGCATTTACGGAATCCTGTTTATCGCGGTGCTGAACCACGTCTTCATCCTGATGCCAGGGACCCGCGACACGCCGTTGTTCTCGCAACCCAACGGGTCGGCGGTGATCGTGCTCGCATTGCTGTGCTTCGAACCCGATCTTTCGAAAGTACTGCACCTGCTTGTGCTCAATTGCTTTGTTGCCCTGGGGATGGAGGTACGAGCCGAGTTGCTGGCGCTGGTTGTGGGGCTGGCGGTCTGGAGCGTTCTTGCCCGGAAAATCGTCCACTTGACGGTCGGCGCTTCCGCATTTGTGATGGTATTCGCCGCCGCTCTCGCCACCGACATTCGCATTCCGGCGCCGGCCAGCCGCGGCGGGGAGATTTCAGCGCGGTTCATCGCGGGGCGGGTTCTCTCCACCATCGACGTCGATCTGGCATCGAAGTACGCGCCGACCGCGCGGAATTACGAAGGGACTTACAAATGGCGCGAGCGGTGGTGGAAGGCCATCTGGAATGAGGTCCATGGCAGCACTACCACAGCCCTGCTCGGAGAGGGTGAAGGCTATCCGCTTTCGAGCCTGGTTGGCTACATCAACGATCCCAACGTGCGGACACCGCACGATGTGTTCTTCTATTGCCTCGGCTATGAAGGCTGGCTGGGGGTCGGATTGTTTGCCGCGATGCAGGCGGCGCTGGCGCAGGGGTTCTGGCGGGTCTACAGGGTTACCGGTCAACCGTACGGAATCATCTTCTGGAGCATGACTCTTGCGGCGGCGCTCTTCAGCAACTATTTTGAAACACCGTTTGGGGCGATTCCGTTCTATTTGCTGTCCGGTCTGATCCTCGCGCCCGTGCAGTCCTGGTCGATCGCATATGAAGATCTTGCTGGCTCACAACTTCTATCAACAGCCCGGGGGTGAAGATCGCGCATTTGCCGACGAGGCGCGGATGTTGTCCGCCTACGGCCATGAGGTTCTGCGCTATTGCTACCACAATGACGAGATCCGGGACATGCACCCGATCCGAACGGCTATCAACGCGCTATGGAACGGAAAGACGTACCGGGACCTCAGGATGATGCTGGAACGCGAAGCGCCGGCGATCTGCCATTTTCACAACACCTTTCCGTTGATGTCGCCTGCCGCGCTTCACGCCGCCCACGACGCCGGAGTGCCCATCGTGATGACTCTGCACAATTACCGGCTGGTGTGCGCAAATGCGCTGCTTCTCCGCAAGGGCCGCATTTGCGAGGACTGCCAGGGATGGAAGATCCCGCTGCCGGCACTGCTTCACGGGTGTTACCGCAACGACCGGCGAGCGAGTGCGGTCACCGTGCTATTGATGACATCGCAACGTCATATTCTCAAATCGCTCGATCTGGTGAACGTCTTCATCGCCCTGACCGAATTCTCGCGGAACAAATTCGTGGAAGGCGGGCTGCCCGCGGACCGAATCCAGGTCAAGCCGAACTTCGTCCATCCCGACCCGGGATTCTCAACAAAGCGATCGGGGGATGTCCTGTTCGTCGGCCGGCTTTCCGCGGAGAAGGGAATCGGAACGCTGCTGGATGCCTGGAAGCTGGTGCCGGGCGATGTGACTCTGCGCATAGCTGGCGCTGGAGCGATGGGAGCAGCCGTGCAGGCCGCCAGCTCACGCGATCCGCGAATACGCTGGCTCGGGCAGTTGACGCACGACGCCGTAATCCACGAGATGAAATCCGCCCGGCTGCTGGTGTTCCCCTCACTCTGGTACGAGAGTCTGGGACTATCGCTGGTGGAAGCTTTCGCGACGGGTCTGCCAGTTCTCGCCAGCGATGTGGGCACTATGCGCCAATTGATCGATGAAGGACGGACCGGGTTCAGGTTCCCGGCGGGCGATTCCGCCGCGCTTGCCAGGGCGATTGAGTCAGCACTGGCGCAGCCGGCGGCACAGGTGCGCATGAGCCGGGAAGCGCGCACCGAATACGAATCGAAGTACACTCAGGCGGCCAACTACCGCCGTCTGGAAGAGATTTACGAGATCGCCCGGGCGCATGCGGCCAGTTCAAAGCCTGCCGTCGCGCCCCGGCCGGAATATCTGGTCGAGGAACAGCGAACGGCCTGATTGTGCGGCTATTGGGTCAGCTGAATCGGCCCCTGGAGAAGGCAATTCACAACCTTATTGTTCTTCTTGAGCACGCCGGGAGAAGTGGCGCCCCCGCTGACACTGTTCAAGAGCTCGAACAGGGTGTTACTCACCGTGACTCCGTCGGCCGAGCCGGGAGAGCCGGCGTAGAGCCCGATGGTGTTGGAGAGAGTTCCCGTCGAGATCACCGTGTTGGAGTCGTAAACCGAGCTCGCATTGGCGCCCGAGAAGCCATTCAGCCGGATGCCGGCGAAGCGAAATCCGGGCGGCGGATTCTGTCCGAACTGGAAGACCAGATTATGGCTGACTGTCACGGGCGAATTGGGGGGCGTGCTGGCGATCCCCTGGAAGAAGAGGTTGTTGTCGTCAGAGTACTCTCCGGCGGCGCGCATGATGTTGTTCCACAACACCGAGCTTCCGCCCCAGTCGGAGTCGTTGATCATGATGCCGAACTGTTTCGGATACCAGATGTTATTGCTGTGAATCGTGAGGTTCTCCTTGCTCCCGGGCGCGTTGGTGACCTGAATACCGGTGTCCAGTTGGGAGGCCAGCATGTTTCCGGCAACGGTGGAATCGTGGCAGTCATGAAGAACAATTCCGATGTCGAAACCCGTGATTGTGTTCTGGGAGATCTGCGACGATGGCGCGCCGATTTCCAGACCGAAGCGCGGCCCCGTAATGCCCGCCGAAATGACGTTGCCGGTCAACTGCGCTCCTGTGCCAGTCATAACCGAAATGCCGAACGTGCCGCCGGCCTGCGGTGTCCAGTTGGAGAACGTATTATTCGCAATCAGAGGCGTTTTCACTTTCGTCGGACCCGACGCCCAGAGTTCTATGGCCATGCGGGTAAGACTCTGACCGCGATTGCCGGTGATCTGAATGCCCTCGCCGTACTGCCAGGATTTGTCTTTGAACACCAGAAAGATGGCATCTCCCGCCGTGATGTTCGTGAAGGTGTTATTGGCGATGGTAACGTTATCGGCATTGGCGATGCTGATCCCGCTGCCGCACTGGAGAAACGTGTTTCCGGAGATGGTGGCGTTCTCCAGGCCGGAAGGGTCGTACAGAGCGGCCCCGGTATTCCCTGTGGCCGTCGCAAGGGTGTTCCGGAACGTCACATTGACAATCGAAACGTTGCGCACCGGTGTGCCATCGCTGCCTTGAACTCCAAGGGCCAGCCCTTCTCCAACCTTGTTGGCGTCAAAAGTCAGCCCGGTTACCGTCACATCATCGGAGCCACCGGACATGAGAGCTGCCATCACCGTGCCAAGCGAGGCGGAACTGCGCAGCCGGATGGTCGCCTCACCGGCGTAAGCCGCCGATGGCTTCAAAATCAGCATTCGCGAAATGAGATACGTTTTGGACGCGTCGCCGAAGTTCAAAGTCGCGCCGGAGGGAAGAGCGTTAATAGCGGACTGGATCGCATTCGTATCGTCGGTTTGGCCATTTCCGGTTGCACCAAACTGCTGCGGAGTAATAGTAAGTCCCGCACCAGCTTCCGGTCCCTGTGCATAAGCGCAACCAGAGACGAAGACGAAAAGGCACAAGACGGGGAGGTTAATTCGTGGATACATCTGGACCTCAGGAACTATCAATAGAGTGCGCCGGCCGCCACAAAGTGCGCGGACCGTTTCACTACTAATATCGTCAGCCGCTGCGGCTCACGAGAGCCTTTTTACATGCTCCAAAAACCCCAGCACACACCAGATAATTCCTGAGCACTTACCGCCCCCTGAGGAACCTATGTTGATCACAAATCCGATCACAGCGGCCACCAGAGCGGTGGCCGTCACTGGAGTCGTCTGCTGCGATCTCGCCGGCGAGACGGTACTGTTGCACCTGGCGTCCAATACATACTTCGGACTGGACGAGACGGGCACGCAGATCTGGAACAGTCTGCGTGACTCCCGCACAATCCGGGAGATTCGGGACGAGTTGCTCCGCAGTTACGAAGTCGCGCCGGAGCAGTGCGAACAAGCGGTCATCGCTCTGATCTCCGATCTGGCAAAGCACGGTCTCGTGACGCTGTCACTCCATGAGGCAACTGCGTAGTCTGCTCCGGCTCCCGCGGCGGGACCTGGCTCTTCTTGCAGCCGCGTGGGCGATCACCGGCATCTCGGTGTGTCTGGTTTCCACGTTCTCGATTGGACGCACGCGCAGGATCCTGCGAGGCCTGATGCATCTGTATCCACAGACGGGGGCTACCGTATCGGCGCAACGAGTCGGCTGGGCGATGGAGAAAGCCGCGAGTGTTACGCCCCGCGCGACGTGCCTGGTTTCCGCTCTGGCCGGGCAGGCGTATCTCAATCGACTCGGGCACTCTGCGACTCTCTGCATCGGCGCAACTCGGAACGGGCTGGGCGGTCTGGAGGCGCACGCGTGGCTGGAGGATCGCGGCGATGTTCTGGTCGGCGGCCCGGCCCCGCGAGTGAGCGGTTTCAAGCGTTTCCCGGGAATTGACGAGGCAACACAGTGAGCGGCATTGCTGGCATATTCCGGCGCGATGGTACACCTGTTGGCGCCACCGAGATCGAGTCCATGCTGGACCGAGTGGCGCATCGCGGACCGGACGGGCGGTCCACGTGGTGCGAAGGCGCCCTGGGGCTCGGCCACGGCATGCTCTGGACAACACCAGAATCGCTGCGCGAGCGGCTCCCCCTGGCCGGGACGGATCGCCTCGCGATCACCAGCGACAGCCGTATCGACAACCGCGACGAGCTCGCCGCAGCGCTGGGACTCGATGCTAACGCCAGATCCGCGCCGGACAGCAGCTACATTCTCGCTGCCTTTCGCAAATGGGGAGGAGATTGCGCGTCCCGTCTGATCGGAGATTTCGCTTTCGCGATATGGAACGCCACGACCCGGGAGTTGTTCCTCGCTCGCGATCCGATGGGCGTCCGCTGCCTCTACTACTTCGCCTCTCCGCAGCTTTTCGCGTTCGCGTCTGAGATCAAGGCGTTATTCGCCCTGAGTGAGGTTCCGAGGGACCTGGACGAGACACGGGTGGGCGACTACATGCTTAATCTGTTCGAAGATCGTTCCCGCACGTTCTTTCGGAACATCAGTTGTCTGCCAGCAGGGCGCACGTTCACGGTCACTCCACAACAGTTGCGCTCCACGTCATATTGGCGCTGGGATCCGAGAAACGAGCTCCGTCTGAAGTCCGACCAGGAATACACCGACG
>Ga0335085_10018126_pt1 | contig 10123 bp, 8 predicted proteins | sample Lox_Sample_45_FD_206712 | JGI IMG/M metagenome (GOLD analysis project Ga0335085, IMG submission 206712) | Soil microbial communities from Loxahatchee National Wildlife Refuge, Florida, United States - Lox_Sample_4.5 | ecosystem: Environmental > Terrestrial > Soil > Wetlands | place: USA: Florida... | reverse complement strand
GTCTTGGAGGCCCTAGTGAAAGGTTTCGCGCGATGGTGGCCCAACTACACGAAGCCGAAGAAAACGAAGCCAAAATAGGCCTCACGTTCTATCTATTGAAGCCCGATATGGTAGCCGCCTTCCAAACAAAAGTGAAGGCAGGTCGTGTCGTATTGCCGCTTGCCGAACCGCTAGAAGGTGAATTCATCGTTTTTCCCCCATCAGCGGGCGAACCTGCGTGGGTAGGCGTTGTCCGCTCAGCATTACAAGTACCCTCTGCGCTCACTGCGCTAAACGCTCAATCACCTGCTGGGCTCCTAGTTATTAAACGCGACAAAGATACATTCGTTGTAAGTTTCGGCCATGCGTGGCAGAAACTCGATGATCCGTGGCTTGAGCCTGATTTCGGTTTGCGAGTCGCATTGAATTCAATCCCGCCTAACAAGATCGTGGAAATTAGAGCGGAACAGGTATTTGCAAACTGGCATATTGCCAGTGAGCGAGCGCCACGTGCAACGTTCGTACGAGATTTCGGAGTGGAGTTTGACCGAGATTTGGTTGCAACTCTGGACGGCATTCCCTCCAATAATCCCATACTTGGTGAACATCTGCGCGGCGGAACGAACGTACACGTCAAGAGTCCGTTTTCAAAGCTAGGCGACATACTGGATAAGACTGCGTCCCTGTTTCGCAGCAATGCGTACAAGAAGCGATGGCCGGAGATAGCGAACGTTAACACCGTCAGAGACCCGAGTTTAATCGAGAAGCTCGATCAACGTCTCGACTCCGAGTTTCAATCCGGCGAAGCGGAAAAGAAACTCGTCCTATTCACTCCAGTGCATCGACACAATGAAGATTTACAGCTAGCACATTCTTATGTTTATGGACGGATGTCTGCGAAGGCCGCCAGCAGTCCGTACCTGATGGTGGGCAGTTGGCTTAGCTATCTGAAGGGGAGGGAGAAGGGGCCATCAACTGCTGAGGCAAAGGAAACTCCAATTCACTTTCTTGATGAAGGCAAAACAGAGATAAAGAATTACCGCGTTTACGATTGTCTTGGTTACGAACTGTCATTTAATGGCCGACCGTACATATTGTCCTCGGGCGCGTGGTACGAAGTGAAAGCGGATTTCCTTTCGCTCGTCAACGAGTACGTGACGAAGCAAATTAAAGCTCCCAGCGTAACGCTTCCGAATTGGGATGGAGAGGAAGATGAGGGCGATTACAACGCCCGGTGCGGCAAGATACCGCCCTTTTTGCATTTTGATTGTAGGAACGTAATGTATGGAGGTGGTCATTCGAGATTCGAGTTTTGCGATTTCATGCACAGGAAGAGCCAGACGTTGTTCTTTGCAAAAATCGCTTCGAAATCGAGTGGGATGAGTCATCTAGTTGAACAGGTTCGGAGGACGGCTGAACTTCTATTTAATCCCGATCAAACCTACCGGGATAAGCTCGCAGAGATATTTCAGGCACAACACCCTGACGCGGACAGGTCTTGGCTTGAAAAGAGGCCAAGGAACTCGGACTGGAAATTATGTCTTGTCTCGCTCAATAGAGCGGCAAAGGATTTGCCCTTTTTCGCCAAGTGTGCCCTGTGGCGGCTCCACAAGAAACTTACCGCAAGCGATCACGAAGTTTTCTTCGTTTCGGTCTAGAGGCTTCCCCAACACACGAACTCTGTTTCGCTTGCATGTTTCCGAGAATCGGGTTCCGGCGCTGAACCGCATGCACAGCGATCTTGCGAATGATCTTGATTCCGTCTCTCAGGGCGGATGAATCGAGTCCGCGATATGGCATGTTAGGGCGAGTGTGAAAGAGGAATGAATTACATTCGCCGATAATCTGACTCAATGCTTTGTGATGGATGTTCATGCGGGTGATTCTACGGCGGCTTGAAAATATGAATCAGGAACTATAGTCCCTGATTCGTGAGGACCTCGATTCGGCTTGCTCTGCCGTTACCTCAGAACGGGCTTCATGTATTCCCGAATGATCTTCAAGTCCCCAGTCCGTGTGTCGCCGAAATCGGCACCCGTGATGAACATCTCGCAGCCGAAACGAAGTGAGAAGTTTGTCTTGTCTTTGAAAACGACCGTGAGGAACAGCGTCCCATCGTCAATGGAGTGGCTGATGTAGTCCACAGCCCTGCCATGAACTTCGGGATAACGCTGACGTAGCTTCTCCCGGCGCTGGCGAATACGCTGGTTGATCTCCCTGCGCTCTTTGGCAGAGATTGGGGTGACGGGGATGTTACCAACCCAGGCGACTTTCTGCTTGCTCGACTGTCGTTTCTTAGGCATGGCCCTTCTCCCGCCCAGGACTCTTTGGCTTTGTAGTGGGCTTCGGGTTCCCCCGACGGCGCTGCTTTCGCTCGTGCTCTTCCTCGATGCGCTTCTCTTCGTCGGCTACCGCCGAAAACGGGAGGATGCCAATACGCGGCTGCAAGCCTTGCTTCTTGCGTTCTTCCTCGCGGCGTCGGACATCGATGTACACATCATCGGGGTCTTCACGCTCCTTTTCGTAGGCGCGGCGGTGCTTGGAGAAACGGCCTCCGTCGTCGAGTTCGCGGTCGGCGAGTTCTTCCATGAAATCGGCGTTCACTTCGGAACGAACTTCTTCGATTTCGTTCTGGTAATACTGCAATGCACTTTTTCGAACAAAAGGGAATTTCTCCATGCTCCGCAGCGTGGCAAGAATTTGATCGACGCCCTGATTCCACAGGAACAAGCTTTCGTAGAAGCGTAGCTTCGAGGAGCGTGCGGAGGGTTGCGGGGGAATCGGGGAGCGAATACCTTCAACGCTAGCCATCGTTGCCTCCTTGTAGGCAAGTTTGGTTAGGGGCACATCATTTGCGACCAGCGCATCCCGCTCAGATCGGCATGTCGCCAGTAGTGCTACTAACAGTAGCAATTATAGCATTGCGACGAAGCGTAGCAAATGTAAAAAGAATCATATGAGTGCCACAGGAAAGCGGACCGTTCAGGTCAACGTTCGACTGAGCGAGGATGACTTTGAGTTGATCCGAAAGGCGGCAGCGAAGCTCTGGCCAGACGCAGTGCTCAGCAATTCCGGCATTGTGCTAGGTTTGGCCCGGCTTGCGGCTAAGCAGACCCTAGAGACGCAGAAGAAACCGAGGGGAATCTGAGGTTTGCAGCAGCAAGATTGGCCGGAATTTGTACATTCTTCCTGCACAAATCCTACACAGCCAAAATTTGCCAGATTATCTGCAACCAAAACAATGGGATATAAAGGTTTTATCACCCGCTCAGGATGACAAGGGTGAGGGTTGGCGTGGTGGCTGCAGCGTGCCGGGGGCGGAGCTTCGCTCCGCGGACAGCCGGGGGCGGCTGTCCCCACGTGCCCCGGGAACGGTAACGGTTCGGGTGGGGAGTGCAGAGGTCCTTCGCTGTGCTCAGGATGACAGATATAACGTAAATAAATATAAATAAGCAATTTAGTATTTTGATATTATCTATACGAGTCCTACACAGATACGAGGATTCAATGACTTGCAGAAAAAACCTGCACAGAATCTGCACGGAATGCGTCTTAGTACATGGAGCCGGATATGGCATTCGTCACCGACAAATCGGAACTCAAGCCAGGATTGGTGATCTTCCGGCGCGGCGATGTGGAGCACCGCATGTGGTACTGCCGTATGAAGATTCCGAAGGCAGACCGCTATAAGACCGTTTCCCTCAAGACAACAGACGTTGAAGTGGCGCGGGAACGCGCCTTCGATCAAGACGCCGACATTCGGTTCCGCCTGAAGCATGATGTCCCGGTCTTCAACCATCCCTTCCGTGAGGTCGGTAGAGAGTATCTATTGACGCAGGAGGCGCGTGCACAGCGTGGGGAGATCAGTGCGGCGCGGCCCAAGAAGATTCGTGCCGTCATCGAAGGAGCCTTGGACAGATATGTTGGCTCCACTCAGGTGCATTTGATTGGGGATGAGCTATGGGGTGGCTACCCGGCTTGGCGACGAGTGAACGGAGCTGGACGCCTTAAGCGGAACGGCGTCCGCGAAGTCAGCGAGGAGATGGCGCGGGAATTTGCGGACAAGGAAGCCGAGCGCCGCACCAAAGTGCAGAATGCTCTTGGTATTCGCGTATTAACGCCTATTAAGGTGGAAGCGTCCGAGGAGCGGACGGTTCCCTTCATTAGTGATTCTACGATCCGCTTCGAGATGTCGATCTTCGGCGCTGTGATGAACTTCGCGATCAAGAAGCGGTATGTTCCTGCGAGCCAGCGTTACGATGAGCGCCCGAAGCTCAAGACGATGCGGAGGGATGAGTTCACGTTGGAGGAGTATCGCAAGCTCCATACCGTTGGCAGGAAATGGATCGCGGAAGCGGACAAGCCTTCAAGCACCTGGTATCGCACGGTCACATACAACATGATTTTGATTGCTTGTAACACCGGCATGAGGCCAGCGGAGATGAAGAATCTCCGCTGGCGCGACATCATGCCCGCAAAAGACCGCGAGGGCCGGGAGATCGTTGTGCTGTTCGTGCAAGGCAAAGGCAAGTCGCGCAAGCTGGTAGCGCCAAAGAGCGTTGGGGATTATCTGGAACGCATCCGCTCAATCTCCAAAGCAATAGAACTGGAAGATCGGGTTTTTACGACGGTGAACGGCAAGCCTGCCAAGAGCCTCTATGTATCTTTGATCGCCGATCTGTTGGGAAAGGCAAACCTGCGCGAAGGCACGCAGGGCGTGCCGAGATCGACCTACTGCTTTCGGCATACCTATGCCACTCTGCGATTGCAGGAGGGCGTGGATGTGTACTTCCTTGCTGAGCAGATGGGGACATCCGTGCAGATGATCGAGCAGCACTATGGGCATGTGAACACGATCAAGCACGCGGATCGCGTGCTACAAGGTATGACGGGATGGGAACTGCCGCACCCGGAAGTGGACGTTACCAGGGCTAAGGCATCGAAGGCGGCGGAGACGCACGATAAATCCAGGAGAGGTCAGCACCGCAGAATAGGCTGACCGTGAACCTTTCCCGAAGTCGTCTTTAGCCGGAGCCGTGGCGGAGGCTGGCGCAGGGAGGCTCGATATCAATGACCTCTTCGGATATGGGGTCGGATTTGCCGCAGCCCCGCTGGGGCGTTCTTCGCGGCAATCCTAGGCACGAGCCGCCGCTGGCGGCGTTCTTCGTGCGCTTTGTGTTCCTCAATGAAAGACAGTTAGCAGCTCGCTACGCCGCGAGAAACTTAATTCTCTCCGCCAGTACCGGCATCTAGCAGCTTGCATTCATGAATAAGCGTGAGGGCAGTATAGAGTCGGTCGGGAGTTGGACTTGGAGCGTTTGTCGGAGCTGCCTTTGTCCCGGACGTGAGCGTCCAGCCGCCCTCTTCTAGTGCAATCTTGAGACGAAAGATTTGTCTTTGATTTCCACGCGCATCAGAGAGGCCGCGTCCGAGAGCCCAATAGACATGTTGACCCAAAACCCACCGTTCGATGATATGGCTCATCAGTTGGGCTGGCCGTCTATCGCCACAATTTTGGAGTTCGTGGATTGCTCTGCTCAAAGGAAGGCGATCTTGTCGCTCATCCACGGTACTCAAAGATAGAGGCTCAGCTAAGAGATTAGCGAGTGTCGAGCGAACTGCCTTCGCTATCGCTCCCGTGTCTCTCTTGGCCAGCGCGCCTTCGAGTCGGTCCTGCCAATCTACGGGACCGCCTTCTACCATTTGGCCGACGAGCCATTTATTGACGGACAGTGCAGAGCCGGACTCCGAAATGAAGACCTCTGACAGTTGAGATGTCGTTTGAGTGCCATTGCGAAGCTGAAGAACCGCCCAATGAAGAAGACCTTCCATTGCGAGACGAAATACTTGGCGAAGCTGCACGATCTTCCATGCAGTTGATATTGAGACCAGATCAGGAGAATTGAAAGTGCCTGAGTCAGGTTCCGCCATCCTTCTTCTGACCTCACCGACTGTTGGCTCTGATTCAAGCGACTGGAGAACTGTTGATGCCAGAAGAATGCCCATTCTTAATCCAGGTCTGGTCCAGCTCCCGATTAGTGCGTCACGCACGAACTGTCGCTCTGACCCTGTAAGATTCTCCATTGCCCAGGCTTCTCCGAGAGAGTCCACGAAGTCTTGATCGACGGTCACATCATTGAATGAAGTAAAAATCGGGTGCTGTAGGTGGGGCTGTAGGAGTCCATCGAGTGCCTCTATCGCAGGAACCGCCGAATCTTTCGGGATGAAAACTGTCCTTTCACGAGGGTGGGACACTATCCATCCCAGGCTTTTCAACGAAGGTCCATAGTTCACCGGCGCACTTAGTGCCGTTGAATACCTTCGCTCCCTTCTTCTCATATCCCACTGTCGCCCGCCGAACCTGTATTGCCCTGCATTCATAAGCGGCGCAAGTATGTTTCTCCCCGGTAAGCCGGGATCGGAAGAGCGTGAGAACTGTGACCACGCGAACACGACCTCAATTCGATCTACAAAGTTGATTAGCAATTCCGGGGCTATTTTCTTCCGCCCGCTTGCAGTTGCAAGCTGTCCCGCCTTCCACCAAGCCCAGGCAACAACGGTGAACGGTCTGATGTGTCGTGCAGTGTTATTGAGACCAGGCAAAACTCTATCCATCAAATCGAAGTTGGTCTGTCTCATGCCGAGTGGATCAACACCACTAAGGGCAGGTACCAAAGGACTCACCCAACGAGCCTCTGTAGACGCTTGGGCGGATGCAATAAGATTCTGTAACGAGTCGTCGGCAGCCATCAGTATTCCTCGCACAAGAGAAGATGGCTGGAATGTCGAACGATGCCATATTCTCGCAATTTCATAGCGTCTGCGGTTGGAAGAGACAGAGAACAGATCGGGCACACATCTGAATATTGCGCCAAGATTCGGTAATGGCTTCGACCATTGGATAGAGGCTCGAACAACTCGCCGTACTGGCCTAAATAGGAAAATGATGATCGGTCTCGCTCTGCCGTAGGGGTGCGCTGATATTGTCTGATTTCCTCCTGAATCGTAACCACAGAGCCTATGTCAGACCACAACTTTCCGAAGTCGAAGCCCGGAGCCAGAATCCGGGCAAAACCGCTAAGAGGATCGACCGCTGGCTCTGTCCCACTCGTTCGCGCTTCAACTGCGAGCAATCTTCGCCGTGCGTATTTCGCAGCGTAAAGCGGATCAGATGGAGAAGTAGGTAATTGAGCTGCCCAAATCACGATTGCTTCTGCTGCTTGCTGACGCGCCGAGGAATCGAGATTCGTTTGCATTAAAAATGCGATCAGTCTGTTCAGATATTCACTGACAATTTGATTGTCCGGCTCAAGGCGATCACAGACATATTCTGTCAGTTGATAGACCATGCTGGGGTCTGCTTTGCCTCGCGGACTGTCAAGCATGAGCCATAACAGTCTGTCGAACGAGGCGAGAGCCTTTTGAATTTGCTCTTGATGGTCACTCTCATCATCGGGAGGATGTTCCTCTGGGGAATCGCCGTCAGGCTCTATATCAGTATCAGGCCGTGCATCAGAGAACAGTGGGCCGCGTGGTTTCCGAAAAGCGGCAAATAGACCCTGCATGAATCTCTTCCATCCAGCCTCGGCGTCCATGCCAGTTGTCGGTAGTTCATGACTCTGGTGATCGGTCGAGGCAACGAGTTCAGCAACAGGAATCTCTGCTTGCTCCGTTTCATCTCCAGTCCCCGGTGAAGAGCCGACTGCGGGCGAGATCTGGGAAAGAAAGTCGGGATTCTCATAGAACCATGACATCATCGCCGCCACATCGGAGGGTGTTTCGGTTCCGCTTAAGACTGAGGCGATGTGACGGGATATTTTGATTCCGTGCCGAATCACGGATGCGAATCCAGGAAGTGCTATAAAACCACGCACGATTGCGGACCCATACGAGAGCTTCAGCACGCATCCCATGCCGGACCACAACTGTCTTTCAATGCCAGCAGCACGGAGCTTGAATGCGCGTTCCGAATCGAGCTTTGCCACTCCGAGGGGCAAAGGAAGAGAGCCTGTTTCGAGTTCGGCAGTCGCCTCTCCTGGAGGAAAAGGAGTGAGCACAGTGCCTTCGATAAAATCACCTTCCAAGCTCGCCCTTAGAATCCCTTCGGTTAAACTGTCGACCCCTTCGTCGTTACCTGCTGGAACGTAGACAGGGGGTTCACAGGGAGATAATCGCCATCCTGAACCTGCGCCAGTATGAACACGAACGACAACAAGTTCGATATTGCGACCCTTATCCAGAGCTGCGCCGGTCGCATTGGCGCTACCAGAAATTACCAGTCGCCCTCGACGGCATACAATCTCAAACGCTTTGCCATGGAGAGACCGTAGCTCCTCGTCGTCGAAGCCACCGTTGAGCGTTATGCCTGTTACGGGCAGAATTTTGATTCGTGTCTTATGAGGCCAATTTTCCGCCTTTACCCCTTTGAGAAATCCTCCCGGATGTGCATAAACGCTGGCCCTATCGAGGTTCAGAGCGCGGCATAACAAATCAAGCCCGAAACCATCATGAAACGGAGAGATCACTGTAAGCGCAGTAGCACCGCCCAGGTCTTCGGCAAGACGAGTTATTTGCGATGTGAGCGACTCAGACAAATTATGAAGTACGTGTGTCCGGCCCACTTGACGGCCAGCTCTTGCAAATGACCTCAGTTGTTCTGAGGTGTCCTCGCATTCTTGGCGTGTCTGATGCGTTAAGCCACTAACTACATGCTCAGATGAGCAGAGAGCCGTCAGAAACCCTGCCGTATCTGAGAATGCATCTGCTGCAAAGCTGTAGTGGAGATGTTCGGCACATTCAAGGTTCAATCCCCAACCGCCGAATGTGAGGTTTCCACTCCCAATAACAAGGTGGGCATCATTCTTGCCCAAAAGAGCCATCAGCTTTGGATGAAAACATCCTGTGCTCACCCTGATTGGTTCAAGCTGATACTCCCGTCCCACGACACGCGCGCCATATTCTGACAACGCTGCTCGGACCCCATCCACATCCGCCAGAACTGTCGCCTCTCCACTCTGGCTTCGCAGGATTTGGTCCAGAATTATAGCCTCAAAAAAGGAAAGGCTGAGCGCATAGGTCGTAAATAAGAGGCGTTCCCAGGAAGATCGAACGAGTTCGGTCGGCGTGAACATACCGATTGAATTCTCCCAGCCAACAGCTTACGTAGTTGAGAAGCAAAGAACTGCGATGCCCAATCATAGAACACATAGTCAAGCATCATTCCGCACCTCCGCGCGGCATATTCCTGCCGCGAAGCAACGCTGAAAGCCATGCGGAAGTAGACCGAAACTCCTTCTTTCATGCAGTGCCCCCGCTTCATGCGGTTTTATGGCAGAGCCGGTCGGAACCCGTCAATGCTCTCCGCTGTCGCTTCGATGAACGCGCAGAAGAACGCGCGGCATTGACCGAACCCGCCTCGCCTCTGCCTTCCGCACAAGACATGAAGCGGGGGCACTCAACGAAAGAAAGTTGGCTGAGAGCCAAAGGCGAAATGCCCTCCTTCACAATCTCGCCCCGCACGGGCAGCACAGGAGAGCAAACATCGTGGCATACCGCAACCATCGCAATGCAGCCAGCAGGCCGAGCATCTACCAGACTGTTACCGACCGGATCATCTCCAGCCTCAAGGCGGGCTGATTCTGTGGGAAAAGCCGTGGAAGACGCCGCGCTATGCACGCGGCCTGTTCCCGCGCAACCTCTATACCGGCAAGCCCCACCGGGATATCAAATGTTCTTGCTTTGGTCGAGCGAATACAGCTTTCCGGTCTAGCTCAAGCAGGTAAAACTCTCACCCTTTCGAGCACGTCACCCCTCCACGATCAGAATCACTCTACTGCGCTTTGACGAACCTGATGTAAGCAATCTTCTTAATCACTGTGACATCTCCTGCTGGAGTCTTGCCCACAAAATAGAAAGTGTCATCTCCGGCAATTCGTTTTCCATTGATGGTATCCGCAACAATCAGTTCTGATGACAGATCCAAGGCCGCACTTCTTATAGCCAACTTATCTCTAAATGCCCAAAACTCCCTGAACACCTCGAATGTGTCGCAGGAGCATCCGTTCGGCACCAGTTCTTTAACGCTGACCCCCTCGTATGATTTCACTGTCTTCGTAGTTGGATCGATAATGTTGACCGTGGTCCA
>Ga0335085_10018124_pt1 | contig 10124 bp, 4 predicted proteins | sample Lox_Sample_45_FD_206712 | JGI IMG/M metagenome (GOLD analysis project Ga0335085, IMG submission 206712) | Soil microbial communities from Loxahatchee National Wildlife Refuge, Florida, United States - Lox_Sample_4.5 | ecosystem: Environmental > Terrestrial > Soil > Wetlands | place: USA: Florida... | reverse complement strand
CGCGTCTTTCCCACGCGCAAAACGAAATCGCGCCATCCGCCAAATTGCGGCAGGGCGCTCTTCCGTTCGGACGGCCACACTGCGGTTAGGCACCGTGGCCGTTCACTCTCAAAGTCTGACAGGTGCTGTCAGAGGCAGCGTTTGAGCTTCATTCGTCGAGGTGATGCGCGACCAAGCTCCGAGAAAACACAACGCTCTCAAAGGATTAGCCGGGCGGCCGTTCCGAGCAAGCGAAGCTCACCGCCTGCCGAAAAGTGTGGGGTATGTATCGGCGAGAGTCCGCTAAGTCAAGCGAAAACGCCTGAAATATCGAGGATTCGAGGTGCTCCGGGATCCAACTACCTAAGATGAAGCGCTTTCAGTTACTGGGAGGTGACGCCGGTCTCCTTGATGACCCGAAGATATTTCGCACTCTCGTTCTGCACAAACTCCTTGAACTGAGCGACGGACATGGGCGTGACAACGGCCCCCGCCGCCTCCAAACGCGTCTTCACCTCAGGGTCTTCGATAACCTTGTTAATCTCCGTGTTTAAGCGATCGATGATCGGCTGTGGCGTGCCGCGCGGCGCGAAAAACCCAGCCCACAGCGTGAAGTCGTAGTCCTTCATACCGGTAATTTCGGCAATGGTCGGGACATCGGGAGCTGCGGGAGATCGTTTGGCGGAGGAGAGAGCCAGAACCTTCACAGTACCGCCCTTCACATGCGGGGCGGCCGCCGGAAATCCTGGGAAATAGAAATCAACGTGATTTCCAATCACGTCATTGAGCGCCGGACCTGCACCCTTGTAGGGCACATGCGTCAGATTATCGTCGAACTTCTGTTTGAGCAGTTCACCTGCGAAATGACCGGGTGTGCCAATGCCAGCGGATGCGAAAGTCATTTTGGGCTTCGCTTTGAGCGCCGTGAGAAACTCTGGCAGCGTCGAGTACGGTGCTTTAGCCGGCACCACGAGCGCGAGCGGCACAATGGCCGCAAGAGCAATCGGCATCAGATCCTTGTCGGGATCGTAATTGAGGCCTTTAAGCCAGTGTTGGTTGACCGCAATTTCCCCGGTCTGTCCGACCAGAAGGGTGTAGCCATCGGGAGCGGCACTTGTCACTGAATGCGCGCCGATCGCCCCGCTCGCGCCGGCACGATTCTCGACCACAATCGACTGACCAAGCGCAGCGCCAAGCCGATCTGATATCGAGCGCGCAACAACATCGCCGGTGCCTCCGGCTGCATAGGCGACAATCACCTGGATAGGACGGGTTGGATAAGTCTGGCTCCACGCCGGCAAGGCAGCGATTGCATTGACGGCAGCGGCGACAAGACCGGCAGCCAATGTACGAGTGGCCCGCATGACGAAATCCTCCGTGTGATCCTCGCCGTTTTTCCGGTCGTTGTCGTTATTCGAACCCGTAGAGCCGCGTCGGATTGTCAGACAGAATACGCTCGGCCAATTCCGCCGAACCAATCGCCGCCATGAAATCATCGACCAGCGTTTCGTACCGAAGACTACGATAGGCACCGAGGACAGCGCTACCCATTTGCGCTTCGTGCGGCGGTGTGTGTGGCCAGTCGCTACCCCATACGCAACGGTCCTGCGCGGCCGCTACGATAGCTGCAAGCCAAGCCGGGTCAGGTTTTGTCGCCAAAGGGTTCTCGCTGACGCGGTAAGGCGCGGAAAGCTTTATCCAGACGAACGGCATCGCCAACAATTTCAATAAGGCACTACTTTCCGGCTGATCCGGGCGGAAGCCGGCATAAAGCCCATAGTGATCGATCACCAACGGCACGCGCGAGGTTGCGAGGAGCGCCGCGTTCTCGCACAGCATCTTGAGCGCCGCGACAATTTCGATGTGCCAATTCAACTCGTGCGCAAGACTGGCGACGGCTTCGAAGCGCGCCGCAAGCGGCTGCTTGTCGCGAAGCGGGCTGTAGAGATTGAGACGCAAGCCACGGACACCCTGCCCTGCCATAGCGGACAGCGTGCGCGCAGAGGTCATTTCCGGATTGATGACGGCGACCCCCCGGCCCCTTCCGCCCAGGGCGTCCAGGCTATCCAGCAGCAAGTCGTTGTCCGTACCGTAAAAGCTCGGTTGCACGATTACAAAGTGCCTGATGGCCCGTGATGCCGAAACGCTTTCGAGCTGCTTGAGCGTCGCAACGTCCGCAAGATATGTACGTTCGGCAAGCTGCGGATAGCGATCGTGCGGCCCTACGACATGGACATGGCTGTCGCAACGCATCGCGGCCTTCACGCGCACAGATATGCGGTAACTGCTTCACCGGTCTCACGCGTACCAAGGCGTCCGCCGATGTCGGCGGTTGATTCCTTCGCCGCAATTGCTGTTTCGACCGCTTTCTCGATGGCAGCGGCGGCGGCTTCGAACGCCTTTAATTTGCGACGGCGACCGTTCCAGGCCAACAGCATCGCGCCGGACAGAATCAGCGATAGCGGGTTTGCAATATTCTTGTCGGCAATATCCGGAGCCGAACCGTGCGCGGCCTGTGCCATGGCGTGATCGGCGCCAGCATTGAGCGAAGCCGCAAGCCCCAAGCTACCTGACAATTCTGCGGTCAGATCCGAGAGAATGTCACCGTACATATTCGTGGTGACGATGACGTCGAAACGCTGCGGGTTGCGCACGACATGCGCCATCATGGCATCAACGATAACGTCGTCGACCACGACTGCCGGAAACTCCTGGGCAACCTTGCGGCACACTTCTATGAAGAGGCCATCGGTGACCTTCAGCACATTCGCCTTGTGCACGATAGTCACGCGCTTGCGCCGGGTCATCGCCAGCTCAAATGCCACACGGGCAATGCGTTCGCTGCAGAAACGCGTGATCCGACGCAACGAGATGGCAACATCTTTGGTCACCATCATCTCCCCGTTCCCCGTCTCCATGTTGCGGTCGGCATAAAAGCCCTCAGTGTTCTCGCGTGCGATCACGAGATCGAATTCGCCACAGCGCAGCGGAAAGCCCGCGTAAGTGCGCGCCGGCCGGATATTTGCGAACAGATCGAGACTCTTGCGCAGCGTCATCGAGGGATTGACCTCGCCCTTGGCCGGATCCTTGAACTCGAAGGTCGAGGTGGGTCCAAGAACGATGCCATCTGCCTTTCTTGCCTTTTCGACGATGTCCGGATGGATCGTGTGACCATGCGCGCGCAAGCCGGCATGCCCAACGGGGGCTTCCTCGATGCGTAGAGCGAGCTTGAAGTGCTCGGACGCCGTGCGCAGCACCGAGAGCGTAGCGGCGGTAATTTCGGGGCCGATACCATCACCGGCGAGGACAAGGAGATGCATAGAGTGAATTCCACAATGTGGGGCAGCCATATTCCCTCATTCCCCGGCAAAGAAAAGGGCCGCCCTGGGCGGCCCTTTTTATTGATGCGGTGAAGAGAATTATTCCGCCGCCGGGAGCGCCGGGGCTTCCGCCGCCTCAGTCTTGGCCGCAGCTTTCGCCGCGTCCTTTTCGCGCTCCTCGAGAATGAGCGCGTCACGTTTTACGGCGACTTCGCGCAGGCTGTTCATCATGGCGCCGGTGCCGGCCGGGATCAGGCGGCCGACGATGACGTTTTCCTTGAGCCCATCGAGCGTGTCGGCCTTGCCGTTGACAGCGGCCTCGGTCAGCACGCGTGTCGTTTCCTGGAACGATGCCGCGGAGATGAACGAACGGGTCTGCAGGCTCGCCTTGGTAATTCCGAGCAGGACCGGATGTCCGGTCGCGCCCTTCTTGCCCTCGGCTTCGACGCGAGCGTTGATCTCGTCCAGCTCGATCTTGTCGAGTTGCTCGCCCTGCAACAGCTCGGTATCGCCAGAGTCGTCGATCTCAACTTTTTGCAGCATCTGGCGAACGATCACCTCGATGTGCTTGTCGTTGATATTGACGCCCTGCAACCGATAGACCTCCTGGATTTCGTTCACCAGGTAGGCTGCCAGTTCCTCGACGCCCTTGATGGCGAGGATGTCGTGCGGAGCCGGATTGCCCTCGACGATATAGTCGCCCTTCTCGATGACGTCGCCGTCCTGAAGGTGAATATGCTTGCCCTTCGGGATCAGATACTCTTTCGGCTCATCGCCCTTGCCCGACGGTTCGATGGTGATACGGCGCTTGTTCTTGTAGTCCTTGCCGAACCGAACCGTCCCGCCGATTTCCGCGATGATCGCAGCCTCCTTCGGGCGCCTCGCCTCGAATAGCTCCGCCACCCGCGGCAAACCGCCGGTGATGTCGCGCGTCTTGGCGCTTTCGGTCGGAATACGCGCGATTACGTCGCCCGCCTTCACATGACCGCCCGGGTCAACTGAAATGATCGCATCGACGGCAAGTTGATAACGTGCCTCACCGCCACGAGCGAGCTTGAGGATCTTGTTGCCCGACTTGATAATGATTGCCGGGCGCAGGTCCTGCTGGTTGCGCGAGGAGCCGGTCCGCCAGTCGATGACGACCCGCTTGGCGATGCCGGTCGACTCGTCGAGTTGCTCTGACATCGACAGCCCGTCGGTCAGGTCCTCGAACTCCACATTGCCTTCGACCTCGGTCAGGATCGGCCGCGTGTAGGGATCCCACTCGGCAATGCGCTGGCCGCGCTTGATCTTATCGCCGTCCTCGACGCGCAAACGTGCGCCATACGGAATACGGTGATGTGCGCGTTCAGTGCCGTCGGGATCGACGACTGCGACAACCATATTGCGCACCATCGCCACGACCTCATTATCCGAATTTTTGGCGATGTTCTTGCCCTTGAACTTGATCTTTCCATCGAAGTTCGATTCGATGAACGATTGTTCGGAGATCTGCGCCGCGCCTCCGATGTGGAAGGTACGCATAGTGAGCTGGGTTCCCGGCTCACCGATCGATTGTGCAGCGATGACACCGACCGCCTCGCCCATGTTGACCGGCGTGCCTCGGGCGAGGTCGCGTCCGTAACATGCGCCACACACGCCGTTGGCCGCTTCGCAAGTCAACACCGATCGGATCTTCAGCTCCTGGACGCCGCCAGTGGTGATGACCTCGACCTCGGGCTCGGTCAACAACGTAGCGCGCTTTATCAATGTTTTGCTGCTGGACGGATCTTTCACGTCCTCTGCCGTGGTGCGGCCAAGGATGCGGCTGGCAAGCGAAGCGACCACGGTGCCGGCATCGATAATCGCCCGAACCTTGATACCATTCTTCGTGCCGCAGTCTTCTTCCGTAATGATGCAGTCTTGCGCCACGTCAACCAGACGTCGCGTCAGGTAGCCCGAGTTCGCCGTTTTCAGGGCGGTATCGGCAAGCCCCTTGCGGGCACCGTGCGTCGAGTTGAAGTACTCGAGCACCGAGAGACCTTCCTTGAAGTTCGAGATAATCGGGCTCTCGATGATCTCGCCCGACGGCTTGGCCATCAGGCCGCGCATGCCGGCGAGCTGACGCATTTGCGCGGGCGAACCGCGCGCACCGGAATGCGCCATCATGTAGATCGAATTGACTTGTTGATCCCGACCGCTGGAATCTTTTTTGGTGGAAGAGATTTCGCGCATCATTTCTTCAGCGATGCGGTCGGTCGACTTTGACCAGGCGTCGACCACTTTGTTGTATTTCTCGCCCTGAGTGATCAGACCGTCATTGTATTGCTGCTCGAACTCTTTCGTGAGTTCGCGTGTGGTCTCGACGATCTCCCACTTCGACTCCGGCACCACCATGTCGTCCTTGCCGAACGAGATACCGGCCTTGAACGCGTGATAGAAGCCGAGCGACATAATGCGATCGCAGAAGATGACCGTCTCCTTCTGTCCGCAGTGGCGGTAGACCGTGTCGATCATCGACGAGATCTCGCGCTTGGTCATCAAGCGGTTGACGATGTCGAATGGAACCTTCGCGCTCCTGGGCAGCACATTGCCCAGCACGACGCGCCCCGGCGTGGTTTCGTACCACTTTTTGAACGATTTGCCTTTTTCGTCCACGCCTTCCCAGCGATACTTGATCTTGGTGTGCAGGCTGATGACTTTTTCGTGCAAGGCGTGGTCAATCGCCGCCATGTCACCGAAAGTCTTGCCTTCACCGGGCATCCCTTCACTCAACAGCGAGAGATAATAGAGACCAAGCACGATATCCTGTGACGGGACGATGATCGGCTGTCCATTTGCCGGATGCAGGATGTTGTTCGTCGACATCATCAGAACGCGCGCTTCCAGCTGCGCTTCGAGCGACAACGGAACGTGCACGGCCATTTGATCGCCGTCGAAGTCGGCATTGAAGGCGGCGCAGACAAGCGGATGCAGCTGGATCGCCTTGCCCTCGATCAGCACCGGCTCGAAGGCCTGGATGCCAAGGCGATGCAAGGTCGGCGCACGATTGAGCAGCACCGGATGCTCGCGGATCACCTCGTCGAGGATGTCCCAAACCTCCGGCTTTTCCTTCTCCACCAGCTTCTTCGCCTGTTTCACGGTGGTGGAAAGGCCTTTGGCATCGAGCCGCGAATAAATAAATGGCTTGAAAAGCTCGAGCGCCATTTTCTTCGGCAAACCGCACTGATGCAGCTTGAGCTCCGGACCGACAACGATCACTGACCGGCCTGAATAATCGACGCGCTTGCCCAGCAGGTTCTGCCGGAAGCGGCCCTGCTTGCCCTTAAGCATGTCAGCAAGCGATTTCAGCGGACGCTTGTTGGCGCCCGTTATCACGCGGCCACGCCGCCCATTGTCGAACAGTGCGTCCACCGCCTCCTGAAGCATGCGCTTCTCGTTGCGGATAATGATGTCTGGCGCGCGCAGCTCGATCAGCCGCTTCAGGCGATTGTTGCGGTTGATGACACGACGATAGAGATCGTTCAGGTCGGACGTGGCAAAGCGGCCACCGTCGAGCGGGACCAGCGGCCGCAGGTCGGGCGGGATCACCGGCACGACTGTCAGAATCATCCATTCCGGCTTGTTGCCGGAGGCAATGAAGGCCTCAATCAGCTTGAGCCGCTTGGCGATCTTCTTCTTTTTGATATCGCTGTCGGTCTCGCCCATCTCGGCGCGCAGTTCGGCCTGCATTTTTTCCAGGTCGATGCCTTTGAGCATCTCGCGGATGGCTTCCGCGCCAATGGTCGCGGTGAAGCTGTCGGTGCCGTATTCTTCCTGCGCCTTGAGGTATTCGTCCTCGGACAGGAGCTGGCGATCCTTGAGCGGAGCGTCATGTCGAGCAGCAGACCAATACGGCTCGGCAACGACTTGAGGAACCAGATGTGGGCGACGGGGGCCGCAAGTTCTATGTGCCCCATGCGCTCGCGCCGGACGCGCGACAGCGTCACCTCGACCGAGCACTTCTCACAGATAATGCCCTTGTACTTCATGCGCTTGTACTTGCCGCACAAGCACTCGTAGTCCTTGATCGGCCCGAAAATGCGCGCACAGAACAAACCGTCGCGCTCGGGCTTGAAGGTACGATAGTTGATTGTCTCCGGCTTTTTGATTTCGCCGTAGGACCACGACAGAATCTTTTCCGGGCTCGCGATCGAGATCCGGATCTGGTCGAAGACCTGAGCCGGAACCTGCGGGCTGAAAAGATTCATAATCTCTTGATTCATCGTTTTCTCCTCGACCGGGGAACCGCGGATTCCCCACCTGTCGTTGATCGTTCTTCCACGGAGCGGCGCCCTCGCCGCTCCGCAACGCCTGACTATTCTGCCGCCTCGGCCGTCTCCGGACCTTGTCGCTGCTGCTTTGAATTGTGCAGATCGACATTGAGACCGAGCGAGCGCATCTCTTTGACCAACACGTTGAAGCTTTCCGGAATGCCCGCCTCGAACGTGTCGTCGCCGCGTACGATCGCTTCGTACACCTTGGTGCGGCCGGCAACGTCGTCCGATTTGACGGTGAGCATTTCCTGCAGCGTGTAAGCAGCACCGTAAGCTTCGAGCGCCCACACTTCCATTTCGCCGAAACGCTGGCCGCCGAACTGCGCCTTGCCGCCGAGAGGCTGCTGGGTCACCAGCGAATAAGGGCCAATCGAACGAGCGTGGATCTTGTCGTCCACCAGGTGGTGCAGCTTGAGCATATAAATGTAACCAACCGTCACCTTGCGGTCGAACGGCTCGCCCGTGCGTCCGTCAAACACGGTCACCTGCCCCGAATGATCGAGGCCGGCGAGATCGAGCATCTTTTCGATGTCGGCCTCTTTCGCACCGTCGAACACCGGAGTGGCGATCGGCACGCCGTGACGCAGATTACCGCCGAGCTCGATCAGGCCATCTTCGTTCAGTGACTTAATGGTCTCATCGTCACCGTAGACCTTCTTGAGCATGTCCTTGAGCGGGCGCGAGTCGTGCTTCGAATTGTAGGCATCGACCGCCTGCCCGATCTTGAGCCCGAGGCCGGCACAAGCCCAGCCCAGGTGGGTCTCCAGAATCTGACCAACATTCATACGGCTCGGTACTCCGAGCGGATTGAGCACGATGTCGACCTGCGTTCCGTCCTCGAGGAACGGCATGTCTTCGACCGGCACGATCTTTGACACCACGCCCTTGTTGCCGTGGCGGCCGGCCATCTTGTCGCCCGGCTGGATCTTGCGCTTCACCGCGACGAAGACCTTGACCATCTTCATCACGCCGGGCGGAAGTTCGTCGCCCCGTTGCAGCTTCTCGACTTTGTCGAGAAAGCGTTGCTCGAGCAGTTTCTTGGACTCATCGTACTGCTTACGGATGGCCTCGATTTCGGCCATCAGCTTGTCGTTGGGCGAGGCAAACAGCCACCACTGCGAGCGCGGATATTCGTCCAGCACCGCCTTGGTGATCTTGCTGTCTTTCTTGAAGCCCTTCGGACCAGCGATGCCGGTGCGGCCTTCGAGCAATTCGGCGAGACGGCCGTAGACGTTACGGTCGAGAATCGCCTGCTCGTCGTCCCGGTCCTTGGCCAGCCGTTCGATTTCTTCACGCTCGATCGCGAGCGCGCGCTCGTCCTTCTCGACACCGTGCCGATTGAATACGCGCACTTCAACGACAGTGCCCTGCACTCCCGGTGGAACGCGCAACGAGGTGTCACGAACGTCAGAGGCTTTCTCACCGAAGATGGCGCGCAGAAGCTTTTCTTCAGGCGTCATCGGGCTTTCGCCCTTCGGTGTGATCTTGCCGACAAGAATGTCGCCGGCGTGCACTTCCGCGCCGATGTAGACAATGCCCGCCTCGTCGAGGTTTTTGAGCGCCTCTTCCGAAACGTTCGGGATATCGCGGGTGATTTCCTCGGGACCGAGCTTGGTGTCGCGCGCCATCACCTCGAATTCCTCGATGTGGATGGACGTAAACACGTCGTCTTTCACGATCCTCTCGGAGAGCAGGATCGAGTCCTCGAAGTTGTAGCCATTCCAGGGCATGAACGCGACGAGCACGTTCCGGCCAAGCGCAAGCTCGCCCAGATCCGTCGAGGGACCGTCGGCGATGATGTCGCCTTTGTCGACGCCATCACCAACCTTCACCAGCGGACGCTGATTGATGCAGGTGTTCTGGTTCGAGCGCTGATACTTCATCAGACGATAGATATCGACGCCCGGTTTCGTCGGGTCGGTCTCATCGGTGGCGCGAACAACGATACGGGTCGCGTCTACCTGATCGACGACGCCGGTGCGGCGCGCGGCGATCGAGGCGCCGGAGTCACGCGCGACAACACCCTCCATGCCAGTGCCGACGAATGGTGCCTCGGCGCGCACCAGCGGCACAGCCTGACGCTGCATGTTCGAGCCCATCAGAGCACGGTTGGCATCGTCATTTTCCAGGAATGGAATAAGTGCCGCAGCAACTGACACAAGTTGCTTCGGTGACACATCCATGAAGTCAACCTTGTCACGCGGCACCAAATGCACGTCGCCAGCCTGCCGGCACACGATCAGATCTTCAGTGAAACGACCACGGCCATCGATCGTCGCATTGGCTTGCGCGACCGCGTGGCGGCTTTCTTCCATCGCCGAGAGATAAACCACCTCGTCGGTGACACGGCCGTCCTTGACCTTGCGATAAGGTGTTTCGACAAAGCCGTATTTGTTCACACGCGCATAAGTCGCGAGTGAATTGATCAATCCGATATTAGGGCCTTCCGGTGTCTCAATCGGACAGATGCGGCCGTAATGGGTCGGGTGCACGTCGCGCACCTCGAAGCCGGCACGCTCGCGGGTCAGAC
>Ga0335085_10018123_pt1 | contig 10125 bp, 6 predicted proteins | sample Lox_Sample_45_FD_206712 | JGI IMG/M metagenome (GOLD analysis project Ga0335085, IMG submission 206712) | Soil microbial communities from Loxahatchee National Wildlife Refuge, Florida, United States - Lox_Sample_4.5 | ecosystem: Environmental > Terrestrial > Soil > Wetlands | place: USA: Florida... | reverse complement strand
GTTCGACGCGATAGAGCGCGTCGCGCAGACGGATCCGCGGCCACGGGGATTGCCGGATCTCGTCGGCGTCATAATGCATCCACCAGTCGGCCCCGGAAGAATAGCTTCGCTCCTCGACTTGCTGTAGCCACTGATGCAAATCAAAGGCCGCGGAAGGCCCGGGGCCGGGAAACTTGGTGATCGAATGAAGGCCGCGGCCCAAAAACGGCTCCGCGCGCTCCACCGTCTGGTCGGTGGACCAGTTGTCTACCAGGTGAACCTCAATCCCCTGTGAAGTGAGATGCTCCAGCGTCGCCGCGATCATGTCTTCTTCGTTGTAGGCGCAGATCGACGCGCAAACGCGATAGTCCGGCGGCGCGGCGCGGATCGTCTCGGTGCCCTGCGGCCGGACAACCGCCACGATCGTTTTCTTGCCGCGATCGCGGTCATCCTGAGCCGCCAGTCCGACAAAAGCAACATTCAGGCCCGCATGTTTCAGCAGTTTCTCGAACTCACTCAGGTTCCATAGCCGAACGCGGCGCGGATCGAGCGGCGGCCCCATGTGTTCCGGTCCCCGAATCCGGTCTCGCTCCGAGGCGGCGAGAATTGCGACCGGCGAGTCTCGCATCAGGTCGCGAATCGATTCGAGAAGCGGAAGCGGATTCGGAAGAAACTCGAACACATCGCTGCAAATAACCACGGATTGCGCGACCTGTTCACGGCGGGAGAGCCGGATCGGCGACTCGGAAAAATCGTGCTCGATTACTTCCGCCGCGGGATGGACCTCTCGAAATCGGGCCGCGCTTTCGCCGAAGTCGACGAAGGTGAGCTGGAGCGGCTGCAGAATCTGCATCGCACTCTCGCTTTGGCCACAGCCCAGCGCGATCGCGCCGTGGCAGCCGAACTTTTCCCCCAGCCAGGCGGCAAAGCGAAACACGTCCGGCCGGTTGGCATCGCGGGAGAAATCGCCTATAGCGTCGAGGCGGCAGCGGTAACCGGATTTCGTGAAAAAATTCGGCCCGCCCAAATCCGATGGAGCGGTCATTCGAAAAAACCTATCCTAACATGCCTTCCCTGCGGGCCTCGCAGGCGATCGTAGTGATAAAAGGAGAAGTACCATGAAAATCACGCTCTGGCTCGCCGCCGCCTCTGCGGCCGTTCTCTGCGCTCAGAATCAGCCCATCCTTGGTGAAGAGACCGTCAGGATTTCAGAACATGTTTGGGCCATCATGGGATTTCCCAATATCGCGATCATCCCAGGCACGCGCGCCACGCTGGTTGTGGATACCGGCCTGGGGCCGCGCAATGGCGCCACCATCGCACGCGTAGCTGCCCGGCTTGCTCCGCACAATACCAAACTGTTCCTCACCACCACCCACTTTCATCCCGAGCATGCCGCCGGTGCCGCCGGCTTCCCGCCTGGAACCATCCTGATTCGCGATGCGGTGCAGCGGCGGGAAATGGAACTTCATGGCAAAGAAATGGTCGAGATGTTCGCCGGCCGCTCCGCTGTGCAAAAGGAGCTGCTGGCCGATGCGACGCTGCCCGCCCCTGACATTACTTTCGACCAAGCGACCCTCGATCTGGGCGGCGTCACGGCTCGCTTGCTCTGGTTCGGCGGGGCGCATACCAAGGGAGACGAGCTGACCTTCGTCGAACCGGACCGGACCCTGGTTTCAGGCGACGTGGTGCAGAACAAAGTGGTCCCCAATATCTTCGGCGACGGAGGCACGCCCTCGAGCTGGCTTTCGGTTCTCGACAAAGTCGCCGCCCTGGATGCCTTGCATGTTCTGCCCGATCATAGCGCTCCCGGCGACGGGTCGCTCGTCGCGGCCGAGAAGCAATTCATCAGCGATCTGCGCGATCGTGCGCTCGCTCTTAAGATGAAAGGCGTCTCGGCCGCCGACGCCGGAAAACAGCTCTCGGTGGAGCTTAAAGCGAAATATCCGGATTGGCCGAATATGAACGTGTCCGGCTTTGTCCGAAGTATCTACGCGGAGTAGCCCAAGCGATCAGCCCGCCCGAGCATCCCGGCAGATACGGATACTCCTGGCACGGGTCGGACAGCCCTGCCGCGTTCACGGTCAGGACGACGGTCGCCGAGGCGGAGCCCGCCGACACCACCACCGTCGCGAACGACTGCGGCGCGCTTCCGTCGACGGTAAGCGTCATGGTGGTGGCGCAGCTCGCCGAACAGCTCGCCGGTACAAAGGACGCCGTGACACCCTGTGGCAGCCCCGATGCCGCAAACGCGGCGTTTGCTCCCGGCGGGACCACCGCATTAATCACGATCGAGACCGCACCGCCCGCGGTCACCGTCGTCCACGCCGGATTGGCGGAAAGCGCAAGAATTGGAGCAACCACCACCGGTACGGACCCGCCACCGCTCCCCGAGCTCGGCGATCCTGTCGCGCCCGCCGTCGAACTCGAACCGCCATGATACTCGTAAGCGCCACGATCGTAGATGTTGTTGAACGGCCGGCTCACGTCGTCATGGTCGATGTTGGTGAAGGAGACGGTCATTCCGCTGTCGATCGCGGGGCTGCCGGACTGAAGGTGAAAATCGTAAGGCCCCGCCGGATTCACGAATCGCGGATCGGCGCTGGTCGCGTTGTTGCTCTGCGAGCAGCTCACGCCCCCGCCGCCGAACGTCGATCCGTTATCGAACAGCGTGCCCGTGGTCGTCAGATTGTTCTGCATGTTGCAACCGCCGATGGAACCGCCGCCGTCCAGCTCCGCCACCACCGCGTAGGCGATCGGCTGGTAGAAGATGTTGTTGTCGATCGAGATGTCGGAGAGTGAATTGGCGCTGCCGTCATCCCACAGAATAATCTGCCCGGACCGCGAAGGGTTGGGAAAAGCGAACGTATTGTTGGCGATCGCCACGTGACGGCCACCCGCCAGTTGAATGTCCCAGCCGTGCACCTGGCTGTAGAACACGTTGTTCACAATCGTAAGATTCGAGGAAGCGCTATAGATCCCGTGCTGCTGGTTCACATTGGAGCCGCCGCCGATATCGTGAAAAACATTTCCATCAAAGGTAATGTTGTACTCGCTGCTGTTGAGATACGTGCCGCTGGGGCTCAGCGTGCTCGCCGGATTATCCCAGTTCCCGATGTTGCGGATCTCGTTCCAGCGGAGAGTAATATCGTGGGCGCTGCCGTTGATGTGAAAGGCGTTCACGCAGGCATTCTCGATTACAAAACCCTGGATCACCACGTAGGACGCATCGCTCAAATCGAAGTAGGACCAGGCGCCATAGCAGCCGAGCGAGCTTTGCGAGGTGGAGGATGCATCCAGGATCGCTCCGCCGCGATTTTGCGCCATGATCGTGATCGGCGCTCCGGGCGAACCCGCGTTGGTCACCGACACGACGGACCCGCCGCCGCCCGAATCCGCCACCTGTCCTTCGTTGTCGTAGGTCCCGTCCATGACCACCACCGTATCGCCCGCCTGCGCGGCCAGCGCTCCGTAAGAAACATGGCGGAAAGGCGCGGATTGGGTGCCGGGATTGGAATCATTCCCGACGGTCGAAACATAATAAGTGGCTCCCTGCGCCAGTCCTAGGACCGACACAAAGATCAAAATGGAAAATATTGCTGAAGAAAATCGCGTCTTTCCGAGTGAAAGAAAATTCAAAAGATGTACCTCGCTTTCGAAAAATTCGTGTCCGCTGCGGCCCGCCGCGATGGGCACAACTCGGGCGTGCCGATCGGGACAAGGGGGAACCCGGCGCTTAGCTCAGCGTCGTAATCGCGGGTGCTGCCTTGTGCTCCTCGGGTTCAAAGGTGGCTCGGACTGTGTCTGGAGAACACTGCGGAGAACACATCGGAAAACAACGGAGGGTGTACAGCAGGAACATACCGGAACAACAGCCGAAGCGGCGGAACGCGCGCTTCATTACTCCCGCATGTTAGCCTTCGCGGGCCGTTCCGAACCATCGGGAACGCACCTTAGGCACCTAGGAGATTCACCTTAGCTCATTTGGAGCTTCCGCATTCGAGGTCCCGCGGAAAATGGTATAAACGCCAGGACAGGAGAAAATATGAAAATCATTCTTCACGGGCGGATTCTCGGCCTCGCGCTGGCCGCCGCGGCATTGATGGCGCAGAATCCGGGCGTGCAACGCACCTTGGTGCAGCGGGCCGACGTCTCTGTTCCCGGAAGGGAGGCCGTCATCGCCCACGTGGAGATCGCGCCCGGCGCCCGCGCCGGCCGTCACACCCATCCCGGCGAAGAGATCGGATACGTCATCGAGGGCCAGGGCGAGCTGTTTGTGGAAGGACAACCCGTGCGCCAGATCCAGACCGGCGACGGCTTCGTGGTTCCCGCCGGCGCGCGCCATGACGCGCACAACCCCACGGGCCAGCCCCTCAAGCTAGTCTCGATCTATCTGGTCGAAAAGGGTAAACCGCTGGCCACGCCGGCGCCTTAAAGATTAATCGCCCGCTCCGGCTCCATTTTTCCGTTGAATCGGAGGAACCGGCATGTTCGGACTCAGCTTGGGACGGCGCAGGTGCCACTGCGTAGCCTTCTCGTAAGCGTTCGCCAGCGCGAGAACGCGTCCCTCGGAAAAGCGCGGACCCGCGATCATCAGGCCCACCGGCAGCCCGCTCGCCGAAAACCCGCATGGAATGGATACCGCCGGGATCCCGAAGGTATTGAACGGCACGCAGTTGGAGGTTTCAGACGGCTCCCGCGCCGGCCCCACGTTTTCTTCTCGCTCCAGCGCCTCGTTGATCGTGCCGGGCAGAACCCGCATGGTCGGCAGCGCCACCAGGTCGTAATCCACAAAGGAATCGTCGATGAGCTTGCGCAGGCGCTGCAGCTCCCACTGCGCGTTGATGTAATCGACCACGCGGGACGAGCAGTTTTCACTGGCGACGTCGTTCAGCCGCCGGTGGACCGCCTCGATCGTCCGCCGTTGATTCAGAGAATAGCTGTTTGCTTTACGCTGATACCACTCCCAGTGGAAGGCCTCGATCTCCCCATCGAAATAAGCGCGCGAATACTTGCCCGGCGGCGGCAGATGCATATCCTTCACGCTGCGGGTCAGCTTGGCGAGAACGCCGATGGCTTCCTCGACGGCTTTGCCGGTCTCCTCATCCAGAAAATCGAAGAACGGCGCGCGCGGAATTCCCAGACGAATCACGTTCACCGGCTGTCTGAGCGCGGCAACGTAATCCTCGCGAGCATGTTCCACGCTGGCCACGTCATACTTGTCATACCCCACCATCGCGTTGAGCAGCATGGCGTTGTCTTCCACGGTCTTGGTCATTGGACCGCAATGGTCAAGCGAATAGGTGCGGGGAATGATCCCGCGGATCGAAACCAGACCGTAGGTCGGCTTCAGACCGACGATTCCGCAATACGCCGCGGGCATTCGAACCGATCCGCCGGTATCGGTTCCGAGCGCGCCCAGCGTCATATCCGCGATCACCGCGGCGCCGGACCCGCCCGACGAGCCCGCCGGGATTCGATCGAGCGCCCAGGGATTTCGCACCGGCCGGAAATAGGTCGAAGCCGAGGATCCTCCCATCGCGAACTCCTGGAGATTCGCCTTGGCGAGAATGATGGCGCCGGCTTGCTTCAATCGCCGCACCACGTCGGCGTCCTCGTCCGGAAATCGGTCTTCGAACACGGCGCTGCCGCCGGTGGTCCGCGTTCCCGCGGTGTCGATGTTGTCCTTTAACGCAACAGGAATCCCGTGCAGCGGACCGCGAAATTTCCCCGCGGCGGCCTCCTCATCGAGTTGCGCCGACTGCTTCAGAGCCTCCTCGTGCATCAGCGTGATATACGCATTGACCTTGGGATTATAAACGCGGGACCGCTCGATGCAGGCGCGGGTCAGCTCCGTGCAGGTGATCTGCCGGGCATGGATTTTCTTCGACGCTTCGCTGATGGTCAGTTTGGCCAGCTCTTCCGGATCCCCGGCCGCGGCCGCGGTCCCGCTGGAGATCGCCATCGCCGCCGCGCCCGCCGCCATCGTCAGGAACTCCCGCCGCGGAACTCCGCCCTCGGCCGGCGGATCCAGTCTCGCTGCATTCGATTTTTCGATCATTCTCTTTCACGCCCCTTTTCTCGAAAGAAATTTCAGCGGACTTCAAAAGGCAGCCTTGCCGTTTGAAAATCGTGGGCGAGCGCCGGTGACTCGACTTCGAAAAATCTTATCAGATCGACCGCCGCCGCGCCTTCGCCTGGCCGCGTCATCCATCACTCACGATAGCCGGCAGTAATGCCGGGGGTCTTCCAAGCCCCCGACGCGTACCCCGAGTTCGATCCCGCGACTCGCTGGCGGCTTGCCCGCTTACTGGCGCTGGTCCGACCCGGTGACCGCGGGCTTGACCAGATTCTGCCGCTGCTCCAGCTCGTCCTTCATCTTGAGCACTGGAACGCCGTCGGTCCACCACTTGGGCGGCTGCCGATCGAGCAGCTCATAGTCGAAGAACTCCTTCATCCGCACCGTGTAGTCCTTCATGTTTTCCGGTTTGCGCAGGTTGTGGTTTTCGCCCTTGTACGACAGCATCGCCACCGGCTTGTTCAGCCGCCGCAGGGTATTGAAAAATTCGATTCCCTGCGTCCAGTCGACCGCGCCATCCTTGTCGTTGTGCATCATCACGAAAGGAGTGTTCACGTTCTTGGCGTGATATTCCGGCGAATTGCGCTGATAGGCTTCCAGATTGTCCCACGGGCCCGAGGTGAACCGTCCCTGGCTGCTCTCGAAAATCGGCTGATTCGCCGATCCCGTGTTCCAGTACATCGCGTTGTACATGGCGATCATGTCCGTCAGCGGCGCGCGCGCGAACGCCGCATGAAAGACGTTGGTCTGCGTGATCAGGAAGGTGGTCTGGTATCCGCCCCAGGAGCCGCCATGCAGCCCGACGCGCTTCGGATCGACGATGCCCGTCGCCTCCGCAGCCTTCAGCGCCGGCAGAACGCACCACACCGCCGACATGCCCGGATCGTTGATCTTGTAAACGATGTCCGGCGTCAGAACCGCGTATCCGTTGCTGGTGTAGAACGCGGTGTTGAACCCGTTAAACGTCGGCTGCTGATAATGATTGGCCAGGTCCGACAGCTTTTCGTAGATGTACACGATCGCCGGATAGCTCTTGCCCGGCTCATACTTGGCCGGCAGATACAGCGCGCCTTGCAGCTTGTCGCCCTTGTCGCTGGTGTAATCGACGATCTTCACGCCCTTCGACCACAGAAAATCCTTCTGCTGCGGATTGGCGTCCGTGACGCGCTGGCCGCTTCCCAGACTGGCGTCCGCCAGGTAGAAATTCGGAAAATCCTGTTCGGTCTCCCGGGTGTACAGGTAAACGTCGGCGTGCCGCGCTTTTTCAAGAGTCTGATAATGCGCGTCGTCCCAGTGCAGCATACGAATTCCCGGCCTGGACGCATCCACCACGCCGATGCCACCCTTCTTAGTCCACTCGCCGTAAGCGCCGATGTACAGCGGCTGCGTCAGATCGAAGCCCTTCTCTTCGGGATCCAGGCGATACGGCGTCCGGTAACGGATCTTCTCGTTCTTTCCATTCCCGGTGAGGTTTACGCCCGCTCCCCCGTGCACCGGCGCCTTCCAGATATCCCAGCCGTCCGATAGCAGCACCGCCTTCGAATCCTTCGTCCAGCCGACCGGCCGCGTTGGAGGCTTCACCACGTTGTGATCGTCTTCGGTGTTGTAAAACACCGACGGGAGCTGTTTGCTGACGTTATACGACTGGCCGGTTCCCATGTCGAAGGTGTAGAACGCGCCGTCGTCGTAGTAAAGGAAGTGCGTTCCATCGGGCGAGGTCGCCTCCACCCACCGCGCTTTTTTGAGAGCCAGCTTGCGCTCGCCCGTTTCCAGATTGACCGCGTACACATCCTCGTAGCGCTGTCCGTCCAGGTTGCCCTCCCGCTCATAGGCCCGAACGTCGATGCCCACGCCGTATTTATAAGCGGCGTCCGCTGTCACCTGCCGCACCGTGTCATCGGCCAGCCGCAGGAATTTCTTCTCCGCCGGCCGGTAGATGCACAGGAAACTGAAATCCTTGTCGCGATTCTCCTGCACTTCCTGCATGGGTGGAAGACGGCCGTCCTTCCAGTTCCAAATGGTCATGTCCGGTTCTGGCTCCTCCGAATCGGCATTGCGGGCGCCCCGGCCGCCCTCCTCGGCTTTCTTCGGACGAATCTCGTGAATCCCGAACGCCACCGCCCCCAGATCGTCCATCCAATAAGGATTGCGATTGGGGCTGATGCTCATGCCCTGCGGGAAGGAGCTGTCCTTCGCCGGATCGAACACGATCGTCTCCGGTGTCGAGGAGAAATTGCGGAACGCGACCAGCGAATACAGCTTGTCCTGCCAAGCCTTGTCGTCGACGCCCCGCAGCGTGGCCAAACCATCGCCCTTGTCGGTCCAGGTCAATCCCTTGTAGGTCGCCGCGGCGCTATCGAGCGGCAGCACCGCGCCCGTCTCCATGTTGCGCACCGCGACGCCGTTTCCTTCCTTGTCCTGGGCGTCGATGATCCAGGCCAGGCGATCGCCTTTCTTATCGAAGGCAAAATCGGAAACGTTGCCGACGTTCATCTCCACGCCGCTGGCCAGATCGAGGACGATCAGATCGGAGCCCTGCGGCCGGTCCTCATTATTGTTGTTGTTTCGTCCTTGCGGCGGCGCCGCGTTGGCCCCGTTCCCCGCCGGCGTCGCCGGAGCCGGCCGGTCGCGATGGATGGCGATCGCCCCGCCCCGTTCGCCGGCAAAAGCGAAACGGCGCACCCGCTCGAACTCTTTCTTGCTGCCCGTCGCCAGGTCGATCAGCAGCAGCTTGTCCTCCACCGGCTTTCTCTGTTTGCGCAGTGCCCGCGTTTCTTTCTCTCCCGGATGGACCAGGAACGCGACCCACTTGGAATCTGCCGAGATCGCCAGGTCGCGCGGTGCCGCGGGAGCGCCCCCTCGTCCTCCGCCGGCGGCGGGTTCCGGCAGTTGGCCGATCGCGAACCGCTGCTCCTTGCCGTCTTTCAGGTTGCGAATCACCACTTCGGAATTGCCCTCGCCCGGCGTCAGCTTGTAGACGAACCACTGTCCATCTCCGGAAACCAGCGGCGTCTGAATGCGCTTCCAGGCCAGAATATCGGGTAACTGCATCGCACGCTGCGCCTCGGCGGCCTGGCTCGAAAGCAGGCCCGCAGCGAAAAAGGTGGCGAGAAGGCGGAATTTCATATAGGCGGATCTTATCACGACACGTGATCCGCCGGAGCCGCGGACCCCGCGGGGCTATTCCAATTGATATAGCCCCGCCAGTCATGGCGCGGGCAGTCACGCACGCATATTTCACTCGCCGACTATGCATCCGCGCCGGCGACGTGCGAGACTGAAAGCGTGGGTGAGAGATGCACCTGCGGCGCGGTCCTGGTGGACGACGCGCTGTTCTGTCATAAGTGTGGCAAGCCGCAGCGGGAAATTCTCGCCGCCGAGCCGGAGCCGCCTCCGCCCGCCGAAGCCGCCCCGCCGCCGATTCCGGTCGAAGCTCCGCCCATCGGTTTTCAGAATGGAGCCGCGGTCCGCATCGGCCTGCTCGCCGGCGTGCTTTCGATCGTGCTTTCCGCCGTCACCGGCCAGGTTGCCTTTCCTCTCGGCCCTTTGTGGCTCATCGCCGCGGGCTTCTGGGCGGTCTTTCTCTATCGCCGCCGCACCGGCGAACGTCTGTCGCCCATGAATGGCGCGCACCTCGGCTGGATCTGCGGCGTCTTCGGATTCGTCATCGTGGCCATTATGATGACCGTGCTCGCCATGGCCCTCTCCGACGCCTCCGCGGTCGAAGCCGTCCGCGAGCAATGGCAGCACTACGGCAAATCGGAAGCCGAACTGAACCAGCTTCTCACCGCCTTCCGCAATCCCGTCAACCTGCTGATCGCGATGCCGGTGTTTTTTCTACTATTCACCATACTGCCCGCTTTCGGCGGCGCTCTCGGCGCCAAGCTCCTCGATCGCCGTTGAGGCGTGCGCGGACGATCGCTTCACCATCGCGATACCGGTAAAGATCACCGCCATCGCGATCGCTTCCCGCTTTCCGAACGGCTCATCGTAAACCGCCCAGCCGAGCACCACCGCGATCAGCGGATTCACGTACGTATAAATCGACGCGACCGCCACCGGCAGCC
>Ga0335085_10018122_pt1 | contig 10125 bp, 8 predicted proteins | sample Lox_Sample_45_FD_206712 | JGI IMG/M metagenome (GOLD analysis project Ga0335085, IMG submission 206712) | Soil microbial communities from Loxahatchee National Wildlife Refuge, Florida, United States - Lox_Sample_4.5 | ecosystem: Environmental > Terrestrial > Soil > Wetlands | place: USA: Florida... | reverse complement strand
CACCATCTCCCGGGTGATGGGCCCGATGAGGATGTGCGTCCCGTACTGGCGGTTGGCGCCCTCCAGGCGGGACGACAGGTTCACCGCGTCGCCCAGCACCGTGTAGTTGTAGAAGCGGTCCTGGCTCCCCAGGAAGCCGACCGACATGGGACCGGTGTTGAGGCCCACGCCGATGTCGATGTCCGGCAGGCCTCGCTCCTTCCAGCCGACGCGCAGCTCCTGCAGCTTGGCGATCATCTCCAGCGCGGCGCGGCAGGAGCGCAGCGCGTGGTCCTCCTGCGGCGAGGGCGCGCCCCAGAACGCCATGATCGCGTCTCCGATGTACTTGTCGAGCGTGCCCTGGTGACCGGAGACGATGATGTCGGTCATCGGGGTGAGGTACTCGTTCAGCACCTCGAGGAGCACGTGGGGGTCGAGCTGCTCCGAGATGGTCGTGAAGCCGCGGATGTCGGCGAAAAGGCAGGTGAGCTCGCGCTTCTCCCCTCCCAGCTTGATCGAGCCCTCGCGCTCCAGCACCTGCTTCACGATGGCCGGCGCGAGGAAGCGGCTGAACGTCTCCCGCGCCTTGCGCCGCTCACGCTCCTCGTTGAAGAAGCGGTAGGACGTGGCCGACAGGAACATCGCGAACATCTGGAGCGTGGGCAGCGCCACGGCGAGCAGCACGTTCCAGCGCTGCAGCGCCACGACCGCCACCACCGCGGAGGCCGCCGAGGCCACCACCAGCGCCGGCGCCGCGAGCAGGGACGACACCCGCGCGAAGAGGAGCGCAAGGCCGACGGCGGTGATGGCGAGCATCACCACCTCCGCCAGGATCACCGGGGGATTCCGGACGAGGAGCTCGTGGTGGAGCACGTTCTCCATGAAGGTGGCGTGGGTGATGACGCCGGGGGCGAAGGCGTCGAAGGGCGTGACCCGCTGGTCCCACGTGCCGATGGCGGTGGTCCCCACCACCGCCACCTTGCCCTCCATCTGCTCGCGGGGGATGCGCCCGTGCAGCACGTCGGTGGCCGACCAGGTGGGGAAGTCCTTGTAGCTGCCGTAGTAGTTGAGCTGCGCCTGGCCGAGGTCGTCGGTCTCGACCACGAGGTCGGCGACGCGGACCTCCTGCAGGTGGCGCGCACCCCGCGCGCGCGCCACCGGAACGACGTGGGCGGGTACGCCATCCTTCCCCACCTTGCGCGCCAGGGTGGCCACGCCGAGCGAGGCGAACGGGGCGGTGCGCACCCCGGCGACGACCATGTAGCGGCGGATGATGCCGTCGGGATCCGGCGTGACGGTGAAGAAGCCGGCGCTGTCCGACACCGAGAGCAGCACGTCGAGCGGCGTGACGAGCCCCACGTACCGCGACTGCGGAAGGGCGAGCTGGGAGGGCACCAGGCGGTTGCCGTCCGGCACGTGCACCGGGTCGGTCTGGAAGAAACGGAGCTTCTCCACCGTGGCCTGCGCGTTCACTCCAGCGGACTGGTCCTCGGTGAGGAAGGTGAAGCCCAGGGTCACGTTCCTGGCGTCCTCGATGGCATTCGCCAGCAGCTCGGTCGGAGGGACGTCGGCCGTCTGCGCATCGGAGCCCTTGGCCGTCTCCCACGCCTCGTCGAGCCGCTTCTGGACGGCCCGGTCGCCCAGCACCTCGCGCGCGGTGCGCACGATGCTGGCCACCTTGGCGAGGCGACGCTCCACCTCGTCGTCGGAGTCCCAGACGATGTCGAATCCGACCGAGGCGACCCCTCCCGCCGCGAGCTGCTGGACGAGGTGCGCCATCCTGGCGCGGGACCAGGGCCAGCGCCCCTCCGTCTCCACCGACCGGTGGTCGATGGCCACGATGACGACCTGGCCGGACGTGGGGCGCGGGCCGCGCAGCCGGGTGAGCGCCCAGTCCTGCGCCGCGTGCTCCACCCGGGAGACGATGGGCAGGTCGATGCCGTAGACGCCGGAGAGGAAGTGGAACAGGGGGAAGACCAGGCCGACGTAGAGCGCCAGGCGGAACGCGTCGAGGCGCAGGAAGCGGCGCGTGGGCCCGGCCATGGACGCCCGAACTGTAGCAGACTTCCCGACTTCGGCCCCTGCGCCCCCCTGGATCGCGGGACGAGAACGCTGGCGCCCGTTTCCACTTTTGGTATGATGCCCGCGAAGGTCGCTCCCTCGGAACACTCGATGCGCCCAACGGTCCTCCTCCTCGCTGCGTTCTTCCTCCTGGCGGTCGTGCTCTAGACGAGAGTTGCGGTCCCGTGGCGGGCGCGGTACAGGCCGGGCCATGCCCCTCTCCTACCGCGACGCCGGCGTCGACATCGACGAGGGCGACCGGCTCGTGGACCTCATCAAGCCTCTCGCCCGCCCCACCCTGAGGCCCGAGGTGCTGGCCGGCATCGGCGGGTTCGGGGGCCTGTTCGCGCTCGACGCGAGGCGATACCGCGAGCCGGTGCTCGTCTCCGGCACCGACGGCGTGGGCACGAAGCTCAGGGTCGCGTTCGACGCGGACCGCCACGACACCGTCGGCATCGACCTCGTGGCGATGTGCGTGAACGACGTGGCGGTGGTGGGGGCCGAGCCGCTCTTCTTCCTCGACTACTACGCCACAGGCCAGCTCTCCGCCGAGAAGGCCGCCCAGGTCGTGAAGGGCATCGCCGAGGGATGCCGCCAGGCCGGCTGCGCCCTCATCGGCGGCGAGACCGCCGAGCTGCCTGGCTTCTACGCGCCCGGGGAGTACGACCTCGCCGGCTTCGCGGTGGGCGTCGTGGAGCGCTCGCGCATCGTGGACGGGAAGGCGGTCGCCCCGGGAGACCTCGTCCTGGGCGTGGCCTCGACCGGCCTACACTCGAACGGATACTCGCTCGCCCGGAAGATCCTCGAGCGGCACCCGCTCGACCGGCGCCTCGACGCGCTCGACGGGCGCACCCTCGCCGACGCGCTCCTCTCGCCGACGCGCATCTACGCGAAGGACGTGCTGGCGCTCCTCGAGGCGGTGCCGGTCCGCTCGTTCGCGCACGTCACCGGCGGCGGCCTGCCCGGGAACGTGCCGCGCAACCTGCCCGACGGGACGCGCGCGGTCCTCGAGGAGCGCCGCTGGGATCGCCCTGCGATCTTCGACCTCCTCCAGCGCGAGCTGGACGTGCCCTGGGACGAGATGTACCGGACCTTCAACATGGGGCTCGGCCTCGTCGCGGTGGTCGCCCCCGGCGACGAGAAGACGGCCCATGCCGCGCTGGCCGCCCGGGGGCTTCCGAGCTGGACCGTCGGAGTCATCGAGCGCGGGCCCCCCGGCGCCGAGGCGACCTGCGAGGTCGCGCGTTGATCCGGCTGGGGGTGCTCGCCTCCGGGGGCGGCACGAACCTGCAGGCGATCCTCGACGCCTGCGCCGCGCGCCGCATCGACGCCGAGGTGGCGGTGGTGATCTCCAACCTCGAGTCGGCCGGAGCGCTCGGCCGCGCCCGGCGCGCCGGAGTCGAGGCGATGGCGCTGCCGTCGGCGGGCGTCGCCGACCGCGAGGGCTACGACCGCGGCCTCGCCGAGGCGCTGGCCGCCCGCCGGGTGGACCTCGTCTGCCTGGCCGGTTACATGCGGCTCGTCACCCCGCCGTTCCTGCGGGCGTTCGGGCCCACCGCGGCGACCCGCGGCTGCCCGAGGATCCTCAACGTCCACCCCGGGCTCCTCCCCAGCTTCCCCGGCCTCCACGCCGGCCGACAGTGCCTCGCATACGGCGCGCGCTTCTCCGGCTGCACCGTCCACTTCGTGGACGAGGGCACCGACACGGGGCCGGTCGTGGTCCAGGCAGTGGTGCCGGTCCTGCCGGGCGACGACGAGCGATCGCTCGCCGCGCGCGTGCTGGTGGAGGAGCACCGCATCTACCCGCAGGCGATCCAGTGGTTCGCGCAGGGCCGGCTCTCGGTCGAGGGGCGGATCGTGCGGGTGGAAGGCGCGAGGCCCGGGACGACCCACAACCCGGGGATGGAGTTGTAGACTCCGCTGCGCCGTGACCCAGACCTACAGGCCGCCCGCCACGCAACGGGTCTACGACGTCTGCATCCTCGGGTCGCAGCTCGGCGGCGTGGTGGCCGGGGCGCTCCTGGCCCGGCGCGGCTTCCGCGTCCTGCACGTCGCCCACGACGACCCCGGCTTCCACTACGCCGATCACGGCTACGTGCTTCCCTTCGGGCCAGCGGTCATCCCATCCCCGCGCCACCTGCCGGCGGCCGAGGCGGTGCTCTCCGAGCTGGGCCTCGTCACCGACGTCACCCGCGCGCTGGTCGCCTCGCACACGGATCTCCAGCTCCTCCTGCCACGCCACCGCGTGGACCTCTCCCGCGACGCTTCCGTCCTGCGCTCGGAGCTCCGCCGCGAGTGGCCCGCGGACGCGGAGGCCCTCGAGGCCGGCTTCGCCCAGCTCGCAACGCAGTTCGACTTCGCATCCTTCTTCCTGCGCGCCTCGCCGCCGCTCCCGCCGGCCGGGCTCGGCGAGCGGTGGACGGTGAGGAAGGCGCTCCGTGCGGCCTCCTCCGCGCCCGGGGCTCCGCCCGAGCCCGTGGGGGAGGCCCGCCCGTTCCGGGGGATGGAGGGACACGAGCTCGTGCGGAGCCTCCTCGTCGCCCACCGCTTCCTCACCTACCTCGACGGCGCGCCCTCGCCGCTCTCGCTGGTCCGCCTCCTCGGCGGCGCGTTCCGCGGGACCCATCGCCTGCCCGGCGGGCTCGGCACGCTGCGCGAGATGGTCCGCCGCCGCATCGCCGAGTCGCGAGGCGAGCTGCGCGGCGGGCCCGGTGAGCCCGCCCTGGCCGGCGGGCTCGAGATGTCCCGCAACCGCGTGGAGGCGGTGCGCCTCGCCGGCTCGCCCGACGCGCACGTGGCCCGGGCGTTCGTCGCCGCCACGGACTCGGAGCGGTTCCTCGCGCTGCTGCCGGAGGAGGCCCGGGCCTCCCGCCAGGCTGCGCCGCTTCGACGGGTGCGCGCGGCGAGGCAGCTGCTCGTGCTCGACCTCGTGGTGAAGGCGAGCGCCCTCCCGCCGGCGCTCGGCGAGAACGTGCTCGCCCTGCGCGACCCCGGGGCGGGCGATGGCCTCGACAACGCCGTGTTCCTGCAGGTGCTCCCCGCTCGGCGCGACGCCAGCAAGGGGGCCGGCGAGAGGGCCGAGCCGGGCGACGTGGTGGCCGACGAGCGGGTGGTGTGCGCCTCGGCGTTCGTGCCGGCCGGGATCGGCGGCGACGCGCTTCGCGAGGCGGCCGGTCGCATCCGCGAGGCGGTGGCCGAGGCGATCCCGTTCTTCGAGCGCCACCTCGTGGCGGAGTCGGTCCCCCTCCTCGCCGCGCCGGAGCGGGCCGGGCAGTCGCAGGTCCATCCGCTGTACCGCTCGGAGATCGACGACGGCCTGGGCATCGGCGGCCTCCCGGTGCGAAGCCCCTGGAGGAACCTGCTCTTCGCCGGCCGCGAGGTGGTCCCCGGCCTCGGCGTCGAGGGCGAGTTCTACGCGGGGATCCAGGCCGCCGGGCACGTGGCGGCGCTCCTCGGGTCGAAGGACGCCCTCCGGTAGGTCCGGCCCAGGGGTACGGCGGGCCGTCCCCCTTGCCATTTGGGCCGTTTTGCGTAATATGCCGCGCTCTTTCGGTTTTCGGAGCACACCATGGCACGCCGCTGCGAGATCTGTGGGAAGGGCCCGCTCGTCGGGAACGTCGTCTCCCACGCCAACAACAAGAGCAAGACGCGCTCGCTGCCGAACCTCCGCTCGGTCCGCGTGAAGCTGGACGGCCAGGTTCGCCACGCGCGCGTCTGCGCCCGCTGCCTCAAGGCGGGCAAGGTCCTGAAGGCCGGACGTGGGCTGAACCGCGCCGCCGCCCAGGCCTGACGCCCGGAGCCTCGCCACCACCGGCGAGGCGCCCCACGAGCCATGGAAGCACCCGAGCGACCGGACCGGAGCCTCGCGCCCGCCGAGCTGGCCCGGGTGCGCACGGCGCTCGCCGCCGCGCGGGGCAAGGCGCGGCTCGACGTCGTCCTCTCGTCCGCCGACCCGCAGGCGGTCGTCCGCGCCCTGCCCGCCGACGAGCTCTACCTGATGGTCCGCGAGGTGGGCCTCGCCGACGCCGCGCCGCTCGTCCCGCTCGCGTCGGCCGCCCAGTTCCGGGCGTTCCTCGATCTCGACGCCTGGGTGGGCGACCGCGTGGACGTGACCCGCGCCCTCCCCTGGATCCGCGCGGCCCGGGCCGGGGCCGTCACCGACCCGAAGGCCGCCTCTCGCTGGGCGGCCAAGCTGAAGGGGCTCGACGCGGAGCTCCTGCACCTCGTCCTGCGCGGCACGATCCGGGTGCACGACCTGGAGCAGGACCCCGACCCCGAGATCGAGAGCGGCAGCTTCGTGCGGTCGCCCGACGGGAAGCTCCTCCTGGAGTTCCTCGTCGAGGGGGCCGAGTACGCCGCCGTGCGCGGACTCCTCGACGACCTCATGGCCGAGGACCCGTTCCTCGCCACCCGCCTCCTCTCGGCCATCCGCTGGGACCTCCCGAGCGAGCTCGAGGAGTCCGCCCTCCGCTGGCGCACCGGACGCCTGGCCGACCTGGGCCACCCTCCGCTCGAGGAGGCGCTCTCGTGGTTCTCGCGCCCGCCGCGGCAGGCGTCGGTCGCCCGGCCGGGCGCCCCGCTTCGTCCGCCCGGCTTCCTCCTCGCCGAGGTGGCGCGCGGGTCGCTCCTCGATAGGGCCGCGGCGTCGCTGCCAGGCGCCGAGCGCGAGGTGGTCGAGGGCCAGGTGATCGCCGCCGCGAACGCGGTGCTCGCGGCGGAGCGCGTGGACCCGGGCGACCCCGAGCGCGTCCGGGAGGCGCTCGCCACCGCGCGGGCATACCTGGAGCTCGGCCTCGAGAAGCTCGCCGGCGGGGACGTCCCCGCGGCGGCGGAGGTGCTCGCGGCCGCGCCCCTCAAGCGGGTCTTCCAGGAAGGTTTCGGACGGGTGCTGGAGCTCGGATGGCGCGCCCTCCGGCTGCGCGAGCGCGCCGAGGGCGAGGAGGGCGAGACGCGCCTCGGCTCGCCGCTCGACGAGCTGCTCGCTGCGCTCACCACCTCCCGGCCGCGTTACTTCCCGGGCGTGGAGGCGCCGCGCGAGGACTGGGGCACGGTGAGGGCCGCGGCGTTCGAGGCGCGGCCGTTCGCGAGCTCCGCGGATCTCGCCCGCGCCGCCGCTGCGCTCGACGAGGTCGAGGCACGGCTGGACTCCCCGAGCGGCGGCCAGCGTCCTCCCGGCGGATCGCCCACCGCCCAGTTCTAGAACCCGCTCTCCGGCACGAACGTCGCCTCCCGCGCCCAGGCCATCGCCTGGTCCACCTGCTCCTCCGAGAGCAGGCCCGCCTCGCGCAACATGCGCACCTCGCTGCGCATGTTGGTGTCCAGCAGGTACGGGCCATCGGTGTTGAGCGTGAACCGGACGCCCCGTTCCCAGAACGTCCCGAGGATCGCTCCCAGCTCCTCGAGCGAGGCCACCGCCCGGGTGGCGAGGTTCGAGCTCGGGCAGATCTCGAGCACGATGCCGCGCTCGCGGAGGAGGTCCATGACCCGCGGATCCCGCGCGGCTGCGATACCGTGACCGATGCGGTGCGGCTCGAGCGACTCCACCACGGCGCGAACGCCGTCGGGACCCGTCCCGGTCGTCTCGCCGGTGTGGACCGTCGTCTTCAGCCCGGCGGCGCGCGCCCGCTCGAACAGCGCCCGGTAGCGCGCGATCTCCCGGGGCTGGAGCTCGACGGCGTTCCGCTCGGTGCCGGCGAGGTCGATGCCCACCACGCCGCGGCGGCGGTACTTGATCGCCTTCTCCACCAGGATCTCGTTGAGGCGCAGGTCGAACTCGCGGGCGAGGCAGAAGATGAGGCCCGCACGCACGCCGTACTCGAGCACGGCCCGGTCCATGCCGCGCAGCGAGGCGTGGATGATGTGGTCGAGGTCGCGCTCGCCACCGACGTTGCGCTTCATGGGGTTGAAGCGCAGCTCGATGAGCGACACGCGGGAGGAGCGGTACTCCTTGCCGATGACCTCGTAGACGCTGCGCTCCATGGCCTGCGGAGAGGACTGGATGCGCTCGGTCCACTCGTGGAGCACGGCCAGGTACTCGTCGAGCGAGCCCACCTTGCCCGGCCTCGCCGATACGAGCTCCTTGAACTCCCAGTAGTCGGAGACCGGCAGCTTGAAGCCCTGGTCGTGCGCGATCGACCAGAGGATGTGCGGGGCGACCGCGCCACCCACGTGGATGTGGAGATCGACGAGCTCGCGGGCCACCGGCCCCGCCCCTAGCTCGCCGCCTCGTCGGGCGCCGCGTCTGCGGGCGCGCCCAGCGAGAGTCCGCACTCCGGGCACTCAGCCTGGTCGCGGGACACGGTGAAGCGGTGGCCGCAGGCGGGGCAGCTCACCTCGCCGCCCGCGTCGAGGTCGATGCCGGCCTGGCCTCGCGCCGCCGCGCTGGCCGCGTCCGGCGCGTCGAGCAGCTCGGCCCAGTCGCCCCGGAGCAGCTCCACGGCCCGCCCGGCGTCGTCGCGAGGCACGTAGAGGTTCCAGAGCGGCTGCGCCGCCTCCTCGGGGCGTCCGGGCGGCACGCGCTCCATCGCCGCGTCGAGGTCGTTCTCCTCCAGCATCGCGTGCATCTCCCGGACGGAGGCGAAGCCCGACCGGGTGAGCAACGTGAGCCCCTCCGCCTCGGCCGCGCAGGTCACGCAACTCCCCTGCTCGTCGAGGGGCGTCGAGCATCTGACATCGCCCCGAAGCCGCTCGCACCTTCCCGCCATGGTCATCTCGCGCTCCCGGCGGCATCTTATCGCAGGCGGGCGCGGCCGCGCCGCCCAGGCGGAGGGGCCGCACCCGCTCCCCCGCGGCGCCGGGCCGCGGTTATACTCGGCGGTCCCATGATCATCGACGGCAAGGCGATCGCGGCGAAGGTCCGCGGCGAGGTGGCGCTCCGGGTGAAGGCGCTCGCGACCCGAGGCATCGCGCCTGGGCTCGCGGTGGTGCGCGTGGGCGACGACCCGGCCTCGGCGGTGTACGTCCGCGGCAAGCGCAGGGACTGCGAGGAGGTCGGCATGACCTCCATCGAGCACCACCTGCCCGCCACCACCCGCCAGGACGAGCTGCTCTCGCTCGTGCACCGGCTGAACGCGGACCCGAAGGTGCACGGCATCCTCGTACAGCTCCCGCTGCCGAAGGGGCTCGACGAGCGGGCCGTGCTGGACGCCATCTCCCCCGCCAAGGACGCCGACGGCTTCCACCCCTTCAACGTAGGCGCCCTGTCGATCGGCATCCCCGGCGCGCCGCGCCCCTGCACGCCGGCGGGGGTGATGCGCCTCCTCGACGAGGCGGGCGTGGACCCGAAGGGCAAGCGGGCCCTCGTCATCGGGCGCTCCAACATCGTGGGAAAGCCCGTGGCGGCCATGCTGCTCGAGCGGCACGCCACCGTGACCGTCGCCCACTCGCGCACCATCGACCTCGCCGGCGAGGTGGCCCGGGCCGAGATCCTGGTGGCCGCCATCGGCCGCCCCGAGATGGTGAAGGGCGCCTGGATCCGCGAGGGAGCCACCGTCGTGGACGTGGGGATGAACCGGCTCGCCGACGGGAGGCTGGTGGGCGACGTGGAGTACGCAGAGGCTGCGCGCAGGGCCGGCGCCATCACCCCGGTCCCGGGCGGCGTCGGGCCGATGACCCGGGCCATGCTGCTCGTGAACACCGTCGAGCTCGCCTCGCGCGCGAACCCGTGATCGGCGCCGCCCGGACCCGGCACTTCTTCCTCGCCCTCGCCGGCGCGCTCCTCGCCGCCGGCGCCGGAGGCTGCTGCTCGTGTGCCGGCTCGCCCGACTTCACGATCCGTGCAGCATCGGCGCAGGATCCGCCGCCCGCTCCCCCGCTCGTCGGGCCGGCGCTCCTCGTCCTGCACGTGGCCGACTTCGGGGACGCCACCTGCCAGCAGCAGGCCGTCGCGGACGGCTTCCTCGCCGCGCACCACCGGGCTCCGTTCGACGTCGCCCTCTTCGCCGGCGACAACCTGTACGGCTGCGGCCCGGACGCGCGCGTCCCCGGCGCCGATGGCTGCGCCTTCGCCTCGGACGGGTCCACGCTCGCCGCGGGCTTCACGCCGCCGAGGGACGTGCTGTTCGGGCTGCACGAGCGGCCGATCGG
>Ga0335085_10018121_pt1 | contig 10125 bp, 12 predicted proteins | sample Lox_Sample_45_FD_206712 | JGI IMG/M metagenome (GOLD analysis project Ga0335085, IMG submission 206712) | Soil microbial communities from Loxahatchee National Wildlife Refuge, Florida, United States - Lox_Sample_4.5 | ecosystem: Environmental > Terrestrial > Soil > Wetlands | place: USA... | reverse complement strand
CGCTCGCGAAGTGCTCGCTCAGCACCTCCCCCGTAAACGGGGGAGGAAAGTTGTGGTGCGCGCTCATGGTGCAAACCTGAAATGCATCACGTCGCCGTCCTTGACGACGTAATCCTTTCCCTCCAGGCGGAACTTGCCGACATCGCGGGCGCCGGCTTCGCCGCCTGAGGCGACGTAGTCGTCATAGGCGATGGTCTCGGCGCGGATGAAGCCTTTCTCGAAATCGGTGTGGATCGCGCCCGCGGCTCGCGGCGCGCGCGAACCTTGGACGACGGTCCAGGCGCGCGCCTCTTTCGGCCCGGCGGTGAAGAAGGTGATGAGACCGAGCAGCGCATAGCCCGCGCGGATCAGCCGGTTCAGTCCCGGCTCTTCGAGCCCGAGGCTGGTGAGAAACTCCGCGCGCTCCGCCGGCGCGAGTTGCGCCACTTCCTCCTCGATGCGCGCGGAGATCGCCACACAGCCCGCGCCCTGGCGCTTGGCCATCTCGGCCACGGCCTGCGAATATCTGTTTCCGCTCGCGGCAGACGCCTCATCGACATTGCAGACATAGAGCACGGGCTTGGCGGTCATCAGGCCGAGCTGGGCGTACGGCGCGCGTTCCTCCGGCGTGAGGTCGGCCAGCCGCGCCGGTTTGCCGTCGCGCAGCAGCACCAGCGCCTTCATCATCAGCGCGACTTGCTCTTTGGCTTCCTTCTCGCCGGACTTGGCCTTCTTCTCGAGCGGGACGATGCGGCGCTCCAGGCTCTCCAGATCGGCGAGCATCAGTTCGGTTTCGACGGTGTCGGCGTCACCCACCGGATCGATGCGGCCTTCGACATGGGTGACGTCGTCGTCCTCGAAGCAGCGCAGCACATGGGCGATGGCGTCGACCTCGCGAATGTTGGCGAGGAACTGGTTGCCCAACCCTTCGCCCTTGGACGCGCCGCGCACCAGGCCTGCGATGTCGACGAAGGTGATGCGGGTGGGGACGACCTCGGCCGATTTGGCGATGGCGGCAAGCTTGTCCAGACGCGCGTCCGGCACCGCCACGTCGCCGACATTGGGCTCGATGGTGCAGAAGGGATAGTTCGCCGCCTGCGCCGCCGCGGTTTGCGTCAGCGCGTTGAACAAGGTCGACTTGCCGACGTTCGGCAGCCCCACGATGCCGCACTTGAAACCCATGTTCCGACGTTTCCTCGATCGTGCAAAAGGGGACTCACGCGGAGGCGCGGAGTCGCGGAGATTGGTTCACTTCTCCGCATCTCCGCGTCTCCGCGTGCCATCTTGCGATGTTTCGTCTTTCGACGGCGGCTGCTTTTTTGCCGGCGGCTTGGTCAGGAGTGCGACTTTGCTCATGAAGCCCGCATCGTCGTCCTTGGCAAGATAGGGTGCGGCTTCCGCGATCGCGCTCAGCATCGGCACCAGCCAGTCTTCGTCGGCCTTGGAGAAATTGCCCAGCACATGGCCGTGCACGCGGTGCTTCTCGCCGGGATGACCGATGCCGATGCGCACCCGGCGATAGTCGGGCCCGACCGCCGCGGTGATCGAACGCGCGCCGTTGTTGCCGGCGTCGCCGCCGCCGGTCTTAACTTTCAGCTTGCCGGCGGCGAGATCGATCTCGTCATGCATCGCGACCACGGCCGAAAGCGGCAGCTTGAAGAAGCGCATCGCCGCCCCCACCGACAGCCCGCTGTCGTTCATATAGGTCATGGGCTTCAGCAGATAGGTTTTGCGTTTCGCCAGCACGCCTTCGCTGACCAAGCCCTGGAAGCGCGCGCGCCACGGCCCGAAATCGTAGCTCGCATGGATCGTATCCACCGCCATGAAGCCGGCGTTGTGGCGGTTGCGCGCGTATTCCGCGCCTGGATTGCCCAGGCCGGCGATGAGGAGTGGAGTGTCTGGCATCAGGGCACCGGCGCGTCATGCTTCGAGGCTCGCTCGCGCCTCAGCATGACGCAAAATGCGCGTGACCCTGAGGTGCCCTTGCAAGCGGACCTCGAAGGGCTGCGCGCGAATACTACTTCTTCTCCGGCGCCTTCGCGGCCGTGGGGGCGCCGGCGGCAGGCGCAGCGCCGGGCGCGGCGGGGGCGCCGGCAGCGGGCACTGCGCCTTCGGCCGGCGCAGCCGCTTCCTCCACCGGGGGCGCAGCGGCGGCGGCTGCCGCAGCTGCCGCTGCGGCACGCTGTTCCTCGATGACGCTGGTCGGCGCCACGACCGAAGCGACCGTGAAGTTCTCTTCGCGGATCGTGGGCTTGGCGCCTTCGGGCAGCTTGAAGTCGTTGATGTGAAGCGTGCCGTGGATCTCGAGGCCCGAGAGATCGCCTTCCAGATAATCCGGAATGTTGTCGGCCGGGCAGAGCATCTCCACCTCGTGGCGGACGATGTTGAGCACGCCGCCGCGCTTCAAGCCCGGCGAATTCTCGTGGCCCTTGAAGCGCACGGGAATGGCGAGCTTGACCTTGGCGCCGGGCGCCAGCCGCATGAAATCGACATGCACGGGGCGGTCGGTCACCGGATCGAGCTGGATCTGGCGCGGGATCACGCGCTGCTTCTTGCCGCCCACCTCCAGCATGAACAAGGTGGTGAGGAAGCCGCCCTGGCCGACATGCAGGCCAAGGGTGTGGGCGTCGACGGAGACGTTCTGCGGCGCCTCGCTGCCGCCATAGACCACGGCCGGGATGCGGCCCTGGCGGCGGGTGCGGTAGGCGGGGCCCTTGCCGCTTCCGGAGCGCGGTTCCGCGCTCATCTCCTGCATCTGGCGCATGGGAAAATTCCTTGATTTCCGGGCTCTTGGCGACGGCCGCCCCCCGGAAAGCGGGGCTTTTAGCCGAAGCCCGGCGCTTGCGCAACCGGCATCAGGAAGGAGCGCGCGGCTGGTGGCCGGCTTCGAGTACATCCTCGACATAGGCCATGCGGACCAGGGTGCTCAGCGCCACGGCCATGGGCGTCGCCAGCACCGCGCCCCAGACCCCAAAGATGATGCCGAAGGCCACGATGGCCAGCAGGTTGAGCACGGGCGAGAGCGACACGGCCCAGCGCTGGAGCAGGGGCTGGGTGATGTTTCCCTCGATGGTGAGCGCAACGGCGTAGACCAGGGCGGCATAGAAGGCGAGAGTCGGGCTGACGCTGAGCCCCAGAAGCAGGCCCGGGATCACCGCCGCGGTCGGTCCGATATAGGGCACGAAGACCGACACGCCGGTCAGCAGTCCGAGCGCCACGGGCAGCGGCACGCCGACCAGCCACAGTCCGAATCCCGTGACGAAGCCCACGAACAGCATGTCCAGCACGACGCCGAACAGCCAGCGCTGCAACGCCTCGCCCGTCGCATTCATGATGTGCAGCACGCGATGGCGGCGATGCGGCGGGAACAGGCGCACCACGCCTTTTTGATAGGTGCCCGGATCGGCGGCGAGATAGATGCCGACCATCAGGACCAGCAACGCCTCGCCCAGACCGCCGAGCACGCCGCCGGCGAGCGGGATCGCCTGGAGCAGGGTCTCGCCCGACGGCGCGCTGTTGCCGATCAGCGAAAGGAACCAGCGGCCTTCCTGGTATTTCTCCAGCCAGTTCTTGCCCGCAACCACGGCGCCCGGAATCTCCTTGAGCAGGGTGGTGAACTGATCGACCGCCAGCGCGCCGAAAGTGGTGAAGAAACCGATCGCCACCGCAAAGAGTCCAAGCGTCACGATGAGCAGCGCAAGGTGATCGGGAACGCGAAGTGCGCGCTGTACCGGCGAGGCCATGGTGCGCAGGATGACCGCGACCGTCACCCCGCCGAATCCCAGCACCAGCACCAGCGCGATCTGCCACAGCGCCAGCAGCACCGCGACGATCAGCGTGCCGATCAGCACCTTGCGCGCGACGTCGATGGTCGAGCCGTCGCTGGGCGGGGGCAGCGGTTGTTCCATGGGCTTAGTAGTGCACGGGCGCAGAGATTAGGCCAGAGCGGTGCACTAATCCTCCCCCGTTTACGGGGGAGGTGCCGAGCCGAAGGCGAGGCGGAGGGGGCGCATTGCGGCACGCCCCCTCCGTCTCGGTGCTGACGCACCGATCCACTTCCCCCGTAAACGGGGGAGGATGATCCGTTCCCGGATTAACGGCCGTCAGCGCTTCCGCGTCCGTCTCTTGGTCTTCTTCTCCACCGGCTTGCTCGTTTCCCAGGCCTCGCGCAGCAGCGCCTCCAGTTCCTTCTTCGAGACTTTCGCCGGCTGCACGATGACGTGGGCAACCTTGCCCCACATGAATTTGACGAAGGTGTCGGGCGCCGCCTCGAGCAGGAAATCCTTGCGCTCGTCGGGAAGATTGAGCCACAGCCCGTCGGGGCGGATGACCGCGAAGATGCGCCGCGTGGTGCGGAACGCGGGCCGTCCCCAGTGATCGACTTCCTTCACGCCTTCGAGCGCGAGCGCGGCTTTGCGGATATCGGCGGCGGTGGGCATGGGCGGTCGTCCCGATTTGCCCTGCGAGTTTACCGCTCCCTCAAATGAACGTCATCGCTCGCTTCATGCGGGCGACCCATTTTGACTCAAGAAATGTGGAGCAAGATACGCATTGAGGGGATAAATGAAAGTGTCATTCCCGGCCGAGCGTTGCGCAAGCAACGCGAGGGGAAGGGAATCCACAATCGCTTGCACGCGGTCGAAACTCCTGGATTCCCTTCCCCTCCCCCGGAACAAGTCCGGGGTCGGCCGGGAATGACACTGGGGACAAATACCGTTGAACGTCAGACGCCCTAATCGAACAGACTCGACACGCTTGCTTCGCTGTTGATGCGGCGGATGGCTTCGGCGAGCAGCGGGGCGATCGAGATGCGGCGGATGTTGCCCGCGGCGGCGGCGATCTCGGGCGTCACCGCGATCGAGTCGGTGATCACCAGCGATTTGAGCTTCGAGCCCTTGATGCGCGCCACCGCGCCGCCGGAGAGCACGCCATGCGTGGCATAGGCGCAGACGTCCTTGGCGCCTTCGCGCAGCAGGGCGTCGGCGGCGTTGCAGATCGTGCCGCCCGAATCGACGATGTCGTCGATCAGGATGCAGGAACGGCCCTCGACCTCGCCGATGATGTTCATCACTTCGCTCTCGCCGGCGCGCTCGCGGCGCTTGTCGACGATGGCCAGATCGGTGCCCAGCCGCTTGGCCAGCGCGCGCGCGCGCACCACGCCGCCCACGTCCGGCGAGACGACCATGAGGTTGTTCTGGCCCAGATAGTCCGTGATGTCCTTCACCATCACCGGCATGGCGTAGAGATTGTCGGTCGGGATGTCGAAGAAGCCCTGGATCTGTCCGGCGTGGAGATCGACGGTGAGCACGCGGTCGGCGCCGGCATGGGTGATGAGATTGGCGACGAGCTTGGCCGAGATCGGCGTGCGCGGGCCGACCTTGCGGTCCTGCCGCGCGTAACCGAAATAGGGGATCACCGCGGTGATGCGCCTGGCCGATGCGCGGCGCAGCGCATCGATGACGATCAAGAGCTCCATCAGGTTGTCGTTGGCCGGGAAGCTCGTCGACTGGATGACGAAGATGTCCTCGCCGCGCACGTTCTCCTGGATCTCGACGAACACTTCCATGTCGGCGAAGCGGCGCACCACCGCCTTGACCAGCGGGAGCTTGAGGATTCGCGCCATGTCCTCGGCCAGCGCCGGATTGGAATTGCCGGCGAGAAGCTTCATGCCACGCGCGGCCTTACTCTCGGTCATTTTGGGCGCGCTCCAGCCTGTGACGCTTTGGTGACTGCCTTCTAGCAAGGGGCCCGGGGCCGGTAAACGGTCTTGTTGGTCAGCGCAGAAGCCAGTGGAATCCGAGTCGGATGAACGCGCTGCCGTCCACGGGCACCAGCTCGCCATGCGCGACGACGACCCTGTCGGGGTGCCACGCCATGATTCGCTCCACCGCGCGGCGCCCCACGCGCCGGTTCCAATAGGCGGCGCGCAGCTCGCGCGGCGCGCTGCTGTCCGGCTGCACCAAGCTCCGGTCCACAGTGCGTCGCCGAACGGTTGCAGCACATTCATCGCAGCACGATCGCGGAAAGCTGGCGGCCATAGTCCGTTTCGCCGCGATGGGTGGCGCGGCGGAAGCTGAAGTATGCGGATTCCTCGGCATAGGTGCAGGCGGTTAGGCGCTCCACGGACTCGAGGCCCGCGGCGTTGAGACGCGCGGCGACATAGGATTCGAGATCGAATCGGAAATGCTCCGGCTTGCCGCTTGCGACGAAGAAACGCGCATTGTCGCGGCCGGCTTCGAGGAAGCGGGCGCGGAATTCGGGACCGACTTCGTAGTTCTGTTGCGAGATGCAGGGGCCGATCGCGGCGGCGATGCGTTCCCGGCGCGCGCCAAGGCGCTCCATTTCCGCGATGGCCGATTCCGTCACGCCGCCGAGCGCGCCTTTCCAGCCGGCATGCGCCGCGCCGACGACGCGGGCTTGGCGGTCGGCCAGCAGCACGGGCGCGCAATCGGCCGTGAGGATGCCCAGCGCGATGCCCGGCACGTCGGTCGCCATCGCATCGGCTTGCGGGCCTTCGCCGATCTCCCAGGGTTCGTGCACCGTCACCGCGCGCGGCGAGTGCACCTGATACAGAGTCATCAGCGCCGCGCCGGAAAGGAGAGTCTCCATGGCGCGGCGGCGGTTCTCGACCACGTCGGCGCGCACGTCGCCCGAACCCGGCCCGCAGTTGAGCGAGGCGTAGATGCCCTTCGACACCCCGCCCTGACGCCCGAAGAAACCGTGGGCGATGGGCTGCGAGTTTAGAGAAGGTGCGGTCAGGACGAGCATGAGTCACACTAGAACACAATCGGCTCTGATGGACTCAAAAGCAGTGTCATTCCCGGCCGAACGACCGAAGGGAGTGAGGGGAAGGGAATCCATCTGCGTGGGCCGGTCCAAATGGATTCCCTTCCCCTCGCTACGCTCGGCCGGGAATGACACTTTGTTGTGAGAGTGTTGTTCAAAACCCCGGCGGCTTCGGCGCGGTTGCGGGCAGGATCGCCAGCGCCTTGAACAGCGTGCCCATCTGTTCCGGACTCACCAGGCGGTCGAGCCCGCTCCAGAGGTCGCCGGCGCCGCGCGGATTGCGCATCGCGAGCTGCTCGACTCGCTCGACCGCGCCTAAACTGGCGAGAAGATCCGCCTGATTGACCGGACCATGGACTTTGGCACCTGCGACCGAGGCGGCACCGGCCAGCGCGGCGAAGTCGACATGGGCGGAGATGTCGCTGTCGCCGGGAGCGTCGAGGATCGCGGCGAAGGATTGCTGCGAGACCGCCTGAAGCGTCTCGCCGAACGCGGGGCCGTCATAGCCGTAGTCGACGATCAGCGCGCCGCCGCCCAGGCTTGCCACGATGCGCGCGATCTCGCCGGTCAGCGCCAGCGCTGGCTGGCACACTTCATACACCGCGCCGTCGGGCGCATCGGCGCGGTCGGCCGGAATCGGAACGCCGGCCGCCGGCGCCAGCGCGAAGTCGAGCGCATCGCCGCTCGCACGCACCATGCGCTCGCACCAGCCGCGTGCCGTCTTGACGAACTGGCGGATCGGCAGCGCATCGAAGAACTCGTTCGCCAGCAGGAACAGCGCACGGTCGCCGAGCTGCGAATCGAAGCGCTCCGTCCAGCGCACGTTCCAGCCTTGCAACTTTTCCTGCTGCATCGCGCGCAAGGTGGGACTGGTCTCCACCAGCACGATGTCGAGACCGTCGAGGAACTCCGGCGCCAGCCGCGCCGCGCGCAGGGCGTCCGCCATCAACGTGCCGCGCCCAGGCCCCAGCTCGACCAGGCGTTTCTCGCGCGGCTTGCCCTGGTCGTGCCAGACCTGCACGCACCAAAGGCCCAGCAACTCGCCGAACACCTGGCTGATCTCGGGCGCGGTGATGAAATCGCCGCCGGCGCCGAACGGATCGCGCGTCGCGTAATACTGCGCGCCGGCCTGCGCCATGAATTCGGCGATCGTCATCGGCCCTTGCGCGGCGATCTGTGCCGCCAGCCGGTCACGCAGCGCGTTCAAGGGATTTCGGCTTTGCGAGCACGTACCAGGCAAGCGCGGCGCCCGCCGCCAGCAGCAGCACCGACAGCGCCTGGCCCATGCTGAACCAGCCCAGGAACGGCGTGTCCGGCTCGCGGAAGAACTCGACGATGAAGCGGATCACGCCATAGCCCATCAGGAACACGGCGCTGATCAGTCCCGGCTTCTCCTGCATGCGGAATTTGCGCAGGCAGATCTGAAGCACGATGAACAGCACGATGCCCTCCAGCGCGGCTTCGTAGAGCTGGCTTGGATGGCGCGGCGCGTTGTCGCCGGCGCGCGGAAAGATCATCGCCCAGGGTACGTCGGTCTTCTTTCCCCACAATTCGCCATTGATGAAATTGGCGATGCGGCCCAGGAACTGGCCGATGGGCTGCGCCAGGCAGACCAGGTCGCCGATCGTCAACAGGTTGAGCTTGCGGCTGCGGCAGAACAGCCAGATCGCGACGATGACGCCGATCGCGCCGCCATGGAACGACATGCCGCCGTCCCAGGCCGCGATCAGCCGGATGGGATGGCTGAGGAAGGCGCCCGGCAGGCCCGAGCAAAAGGCGGCATTGGGCGACGATAGGCACAGGAACGTGCCGTAGAAGATGTCCCAGCCGACCCGCCCGCCGATCACCACGCCCAAGGTCGCCCACACGACCAGATCGCCGATGTCGTCCTCGGTCGCGGGCGGCTTGCCGTTGAAAGGGGGATTCGTCCACAGCGATTTCTGCCTGAGCATCGTCAAGATGAACCACCAGCCCAGCAGCAGCCCCGCGACATAGGCAAGCGCGTACCAGCGGATGGCGATAGGCCCCCAGATGTGAATCAGCACGGGATCGATCTGCGGGAAGGGGATGACCATGATGACCAGGAAGCAGGGAGTAGGGAGTAGGGAGTAGGGAGTAGGGAGTAGGGAGTAGGGAGTAGCCAGTGGAGAAATTAGGCTGAATTTTCTCGCATCGCCATCTTCTATTCGCTACTCCCTACTGCCTACTGCCTACTCCCTGGAGATACCCATGCAGACCGACAACCCTTTCCTCGACGGATTGGCGAAGCTGTTCACCGACGCCGCCGGCGCGGCGCAGAGCCTGAGGAACGAGATCGACCTCTTCGTCCGCCAGCGCATGGAGAAGCTCGTCGCCGACATGAATCTCGTCTCCCGGGAGGAGTTCGACGCGGTCAAGGCGATGGCGGCGAAGGCGCGCGCCGAAAACGAATCCCTCGCGGCGCGCATCGCCGAATTGGAGCAGCGGCGCGCAAATCCTTGAAATGACTCTGTGAATGAGTCCGCGGGGCGGCTGCGCAAAGCTGTGCATGGCCGCGCGGCGCCGAAAGTTGTCGGCAGAGGACTCTTGTGCGACCACAAAATCTTGTGTCACTTTGATTTGGCACCGCACTGATTTGCGTCGCGCCCAACGCGTAGGAGTCCCAAGATGACGGGCATCCAGCTCAACGAAGTCCCGGCCGGTCCCCACCCGCTCGACATGCTGGAGCAGGCGGTGGAGGACAATGGCTGGCATTTCGAGCGGGCCGGGCGCGACGAGCTGAACCTGACCGTCGCCGGCCGCTGGGCCGATCACCATTTCAATTTCACCTGGCGCGACGATTTGCAGTCGCTGCATCTCTCCTCCGCCTTCGACATGCGCGTCGGCGGCGAGACGCGGCGCCAGTCGGTCGCCGATCTGTTGATGTATGTCAACGCGCGGCTGTGGATCGGCCATTTCGACCTGTGGCCCGACGACGGCTCCATCGTCTTCCGCCACGCGATGATCTTTCCCGATTCGCGGGTCAGCGCGGCGCAATGCGAGGCGCTGCTCAATCTCGGCGTCGAGGCCTGCGAGCATTATTATCCCGCGTTCCAGTTCGTGCTCTGGGGCAACAAGAGCGCCGAAGACGCCATCGCCGCGGCGGTGCTGGAATGCCAGGGGCAGGCGTAGGGCGCGCGTAATCCTCCCCCGTTTACGGGGGCGCGCGCAGCGCGACGGAGCCGCGAGACAAATTTCACGCGGAGCCGCGGAGCCGCGGAGCAGTGCAACACACTCGATGTCATGGCCCGCGAATGCGGGCCACCCAGGTCGGTTCTGTACGCTGCGGCGAGGTTTGCTCCGCGTTCCGGCTTTCGAAAGCGGGGCCGTTTCATCTGGATG
>Ga0335085_10018120_pt1 | contig 10126 bp, 9 predicted proteins | sample Lox_Sample_45_FD_206712 | JGI IMG/M metagenome (GOLD analysis project Ga0335085, IMG submission 206712) | Soil microbial communities from Loxahatchee National Wildlife Refuge, Florida, United States - Lox_Sample_4.5 | ecosystem: Environmental > Terrestrial > Soil > Wetlands | place: USA: Florida... | reverse complement strand
CCGGACAGACACTCAATCAGAAACTACCGGCAATGAAAGCGCCAGCCTCGCCGCAACAAAGTCCGCCTGACCACAATTTCTCTCGCTTTAGAGAATCCGGCCTCAAAACCGTACTGCGGTCGCTCGCCAACAAAAAATGGCTGAGCATCAGCCCAGCCATTGATTGCTTAAGGAAGGTACGGCCGTAAATTGACCGCTGCCACAGCCCCCGGCGCCTGCAGGAACCGCCGTCAGTGCACCATGCTCTTGAACAGCGGAGACTGCAACAGGCTGCTGAACTCCGCATCGGAGCTGGCAAAGTGAATCGTGAGATTCCCTGAATTTGAGCTGATGTCGGTCGAGTTCAGCGCCTGTTTTTCCGCGTCTGAGGCGCTCATCTTGCGCAGCATCACCGCCGCTGTCAGAAGCGATGAAACCGTGGCCGCTGCGAATGAGTCGCCGGTTGCGATCGTCAGGTTAAGCTGCACGCCGTGTTGAAAGTCCATCGAGTACCAGGACCCTTCCAGGCGCTTGCGTACGGTATCGAAATCCGTTACTCCGCCCGCCTCGCCCAAAAGCTGCTTCATCATCGTCTCTGTGCCCTTGCTGTCCAGAATGCTCCACAGCGGATTTGAGTCCACGCTCTGCATCGCATTCATCATCGGTCCATTGCTCAACATGCTGGGCGCCATGCCGTCGCGCGCATCCAGCGCCTTTGTCACCGCTCCCTTGCTCCCGAAGACCATGGTCGAAGGATCCACAAAACAAAGCACCATGCCTACCTTGGCCATTGGGTACACGCTGTTGGTCCGCACCATGGTAGCCTTCAGCTTTTGCTTGCGAAAGTTCGCCAGAATCCCTTGCGTGTCAAACTGGCCCTGCGCGATGCCCACCGTTTCCAGCGTGTCGCTTCCATTCGAAGGCCGGAACAGCGCAAAGGCAAGCTCATCCACGTCGTGATTTTCGTTCAAGCCCGATTTGGCCAAAGCCTCATCGAACTCCTTCAGTTCCTGCGGCATCACGCGGTTGCGCAAATTCATCGCTGCCGATGAATTCTGCATGGCTTTGTAGTCGATCACCACCAGTTGCTGCACATCGTGCGGAATGGTCCCGCGGGCATCGGTCGACAACTGTGCTGCCGGAACCGGCGCCGCAACCGCCAGCACTACCGCTGCAATCGAAAATTGAACCAGTCTTTTCAACAAACCTATCCTCCGTATCTCGTGCCTGTTTTCAATCCAGTGCTCCATATCGCCCGCCATTCGCGCCAGTCTACCTGCGCTCAATAAAAAATCCGGCGAATCGCAGCTCTTATTGTAACCGTCAACTTCTCACTCCTGCCTGCTTCTCTTTTCCGGCCACGCCAGCGGATGCTCCAGGCGCCGCTCCAGAATCTTGGTTTCTTCATCAAACCCATCTAATTGACGCATCCAATCGCCTTCCCGCTCACAGGCCGCCTCTGGAATCAGGCCAATCAACTCTCCCTTTGCAATCGCGGTCTTATGCCGGGCCGCCAGGCTCGCCACTTTTCTGTGCACCTCTGAGACTGGAGTCGCCTCAAAGTCGGTGATATTCATCGCGAGTTGCGCCCGGCCATGAACCAAAACCCCGATCGCCTTCACGCCTTTCAGGCCCCCCGACGCGGCACGGACTTCGCGTGCAATGGCCCGCGCAACCGCCACATCGCTCGAATCGAAATATATGTTGTACTCAATAAGGAACTTGCGCGCCCCTACCGCGCTGGCGCCTGCTGTCGGGTGCAGTCGCGGGCCGCCCAGGTCGGGCCGGCGCGATGGTTCTTTATCCACTGCCTCCTTCAGCCCCTCGAACTGCCCTCGGCGCACATCCTCCAGGTTCACCCGATCCGGCCGCGAAGCCGCTGCCTCGTAAAAATAAATCGGCACGCCGAATCGCCGCCAGATCTCAAGACCCGCCTGCCGGGCCAGCAGCGCGCATTGCTCCAGCTTGATTCCTTTGAGCGGCACAAACGGAATCACGTCTGCCGCCCCAATGCGCGGATGCTCCCCTTCTTGGCGCGTCAGGTCGATCAGCTCCGCTGCTTTGCCTGCGCCGCGCACTGCGGCCTCCACCACCGCGGCCGGCTCACCGGCAATCGTCACCATAGAGCGGTTGCGGCCCGCATCCCTCGACCAGTCCAGCAGCCGCACTCCATCCACCTGCATCGCGGCAACAATCGCCTCCACCCGCGCGGCGTCTTTACCCTCTGAGAAGTTGGGAACACACTCGATGATTGTTCCGCTCATCCGTCCCTCAGTATTTCAAGTCCTGTCTCAGGCGTTGTTAAATGCATGGGCTCTCGCAATGAGCAATTTCCTGCGCGCCACGCAGAGTTGAAGGCCCGTCTTGAGCGAAACCGGCGTGGATCCTCTCATTGGATCAAGTGCGATCAAGCCCGCTCTGAGCCGCATGGGGTTGCGCTCTACCACATTCGGTTCCAGAAATAGCCTCTGAGATGCCTTAGTCCCTCAGTCCCTACTCCTACTCCCTATTGCCTACTCCCTACTCCCTGCCTCACTCACTTCCAGAATGTGTAACCCACCTGCACCTGGATGCTGGCGTTCACGCCGGGGTTCCGGTCGCCCAGTGAGGCTGACGATATGTGCATCGCATTCACGCCAAAATCGATCGACCGCTTCGCTTTGTAGAAATAGTGAATTCCCCCTCCACCCTGCGGCGAAAAGTTCCACACGCAGGTCCCGCCGTCCAGGGGAGGATCGCTATTCGGGTTGCTCAGAGCATTGGGTGGAAACTTGTGCGTCGTATAGATCACTCCGCCCGCTGCCTGCAACCATGGTTGAACCCGCCGTGAACTGGTCGCAAAATTCCAGCGAAAGATCGTAGGAGTAACACTCACTCCATAAAAGGTGCCCCCTCCATACGGAAGAATGCAGCTATGGCTCGTCCCGTCTGAAGTTACGCAGGTCGCCTGCTGCTCATGCGGGGCTGGCGTGTACGCCTGCCACAGCGGCATGATGTTTCCGCTCAACTGAAACTGGCCGCTCAGAATTCCCGCATGCAAAACCGGCGTCAGCACCTTGCCCAGCTCGAATCCTCCCGCGAAAAATTTGTAATCGGACCGGTAGCCCACGCCGGTGCCCCAGTTCACGAACGGGCCGTACTCCCAGCTCTTCGACTGATGCGGCTGTGCCATCGGACTGGCGGGAGCTGATGCGCGTTGGCCGGATGCAAAGTTCGGCATGCAAAGAACTGCTGCCACAACGGCAAGCAGTAGTAGCCTCACAATTCCTTTCAATGTTCTTCCTTTCCTGAAAACTGCGTCTCGATCTCAAAAAAGTAGCCGCCAAAACTGGGCGGCCTTTGCGCAATCCGGCTGATCGCATTTTCGGAATTGCTGTAGACCGAAAGCGCGCCTTTCAAATGGCTTTTTTATCAGGGAAAAGCCGCCTTGCACGCCCTTAAAAAAGTCTACATTGATTCCGAAAATACCGTAGAGCCTGAGATTGATTATATTTCTCTTTGAGAGGGATCGATCTGATTTTCTGGGGATGGGCCTGAGGAAGCGCGCCGGCAACGACATTCCGGACGCGAGAAAATCAAAAAAATATGGCTGCTTGCCGCAGAGAAATATGCTATCCGGCAAGCAGCCACCTGATATTGATTCCATATTACGAAAACATCACGAAAACGGCCCCGCTACTTCGCCTTCCTGGTCCCGCCAAACTGGTAGAAGACCCCGCCCAAAACCGTAACCACATGCGGATTGACAGTGTAGCCATCATAGGTAAAGCTATAGCGGTTGAAACGGAAATCAGGCGCTACACCCCAGTTCCTTCCCAAATATACAAGTGCACCGGCGCCGCCCCCGACGTAGTTTCCGTTGACACTTATGCTTCCCTCGCCGCTTACGCTCTCGTTCAACTGAGCGCCGCCGCCGTCAAATATGCCATAGGGGATAATCTTGCCCTTGTTATACGGATAAAAGCGCGCCGCTCCACCGTAGTTGTTTACGTGTGCGCTCGCATTCACGCCTTCTCCCATATCTTGATTGAGGATGGAAACGTAGTTGTACTCGAAGAACGCCCCAACCCACTTATCCAAGTTATAGCCGCCTGTAGCACCAAATGTGTAGCGATTATAGGTTTCGGAGTCATTGGGAATACTGGTGTGGACGTACCCAGCGTCGCCCCCGACCATGACTGAGCCTGGAACTACCTGAGCTCGCGCGGTGGACGTTGCCATCAAGAAAATCGCCAAGAGCGTCACTGAGGAAAAAACAGAGATCCATTTCATCATCGCTTCTTACTGCTCCTTTCGCAGTTTGTGGCCGCCCAGGGAGATCCTCCTCCCGTGCACGGCATAGTGATTGGTTGATTTGATATCCCTTGGCAGGTTCTGTGGTATTGTATGCAACCTGTGGCCCAGGGAGATCCGGAGGCTGACAAAAGATATAACCGCTTTTCATTCAATGATCTACTGATTTTCGCGTATTTGCAACTGGTTTCAATGAACATTTCCAACTGAGGTAATAGCCGTCGCTAGGGTTGGTATTGCAGTTTCCGTCTATATCTACTGTGAGAAATGCCCATTAAAAGTCAATGTGTTACCAGATATACTGTAATTATTCGTTTATCTAAATCCGAAATAAATTATGTTTACTAATTTAGTTACCGTGATGATTGCGTACCCGGATTGTCCTGCGGAGCGATACCGAAAATCCAGTTGCTCTCCGGAACCAATCTACAGCGGAATTCGAGTAGGTGTACCCAAACGCACGCCCATCGGTTGGCTTTTCCCTTAAGACAAAGCCACGCTGCACGCCCCTCGAAAAAGTCTACATTGATTCTGAAAATGCCGTAGAGACTGAAATTGTTTATATTTGCTATTCATGGGGATGGGTATGATTTTAAGGAAATAGAAACCACTGATCGCCAAAGGCGGCGTTTCTGGCGCTTGGCAGCTAGGCTACCGTCAACCCCCCAGGATCTGCCATCTATTCGACTTCGGTTCCCTCTAACCTATCCGCAAAATGCGGCGGCCGGAGAAAAACGCTCTCCGGCCCCCAAAAATCTAAAATTGTTTCCCTTAACAAAAACGCTTCAGTTGCTACTTCGCCTTCTTGGTCCCGCCAAACTGGTAGAAGACCCCGCCGTCGACTGTAACCACGTGTGGGGTGACATTCGTGCTATCAGCGGTGAATGCATAGCGGTTGAAACGAACATCCCCGGCCACGCCCAAATTCCTTGTCACATAGTAGGCCACGCCGCCGCCGCCGCCAAAGTAACTTCCGTTGAACGATTCGCTTCCCTCGCCGCTCTCACTAATGGTCGTTTGAGCGCCACCGCCGCCAAATACGCCATAGGGGACAATCTTGCTCTTGGGAAGCAGGTAAAAGCGAGCCGCGCCGCCGTAGGTGTTCGAATGCGCGGTGACACCTTCTTGACTGAGGATGGAAAGGTAGTTGTACTCGAAAAACGCGCCAATCCACTGATCCACGTTATAGCCGCCAAAGGCGCCTACATTGTAACGATTCCAGGTCTCTGATGTGGAGAATTGGGAGATGCTGGTGTGGTTGTACCCGACATCTGCCCCGACCATGACTGAGCCCGGAACTACCTGAGCTCGCGCGGTGGACGATGCCACTAGAAATATCGCCAAGAGCGTCACTGAGGAAAAAACACCAATCCATTTCATCATCGCTTCTTACTGCTCCTTTCGCAGTTTGCAGCCGCCAAAGGAGATCCTCCTCCCGTGCACGGCATAGTGATTGGTTGATTTGATATCCCTTGGCAGGTTCTGCGGTATTGTTTGCAACCTATGGCCCAGGGTGTTCCGCAGGCTGACAAAAAGATATAACCGCTTGTCGTATCATGATCTACTGATTTTCGGGGATTTGCAACAGGTTTCAATGAACATTTCCAACTGAGGCAACAACCATCGCCAGGGTTGGTATGGTAGTTTTCGTCTATACCTGCCGAGAGAAATTGCTATTTAAAGTCAATGAGTTACAAGGTATACTGCAATTGTTTGTTTATCTAAAAACGCAATAAATTATGTTTACTGATTTAGCTACCGTGATGATTCCGCACCAGGATTAGTCTGTTGATCCGACTTTCCCGCCTGCTGCTGTCCTTTGGAGAAATGAAGTCCGCCTTCCTCACACGCTTTGTTTCAGGTGAGAAAAATGGGGGGGCTGGCAAGAATAATCAACAACAACTGAACTATCCGGCAGCGTGTTCCATCTGCTCCGCGTCCATGTCGAAGTTCGAGTGCACGTTCTGCACGTCGTCCAGGTCCTCCAGGGCCTCCAGCAGGCGCACCATCTGGTTCGCCGCGTTTCCCTCTAGCTTCGTATGGGTCGAGGCCACCATGGTCACCGCACTCAGCACCGTCGGAATCCCCGCAGCCTTCACCGCATTGGCCACCGCTTCATACGCGCCCGGTTCGGTAACGATCTCCCACGTGTCGCCTTCATCGCGCAGATCCTCACCGCCGTGCTCCAGCACGATGTCCATCAACTGCTCTTCCGTGGCCGCGGACTTCTCCACCGCGATCAAACCCTTCTTCGCGAACAGGAACTTCACTGAGCCGGTTTCGCCCAGGTTTCCGCCATTCTTCGTAAGTGTGTGCCGAATCTCGCTCACCGCTCGATTGCGGTTGTCGGTCAGCACGTCCACAAGGATGGCCACACCGCCGGGCCCGTACGCTTCAAACGTAGCTTCCTCGTAGTTGACCCCCTCCAGCTCGCCCGTGCCGCGCTGGACTGCCCGCTTGATGTTGTCGGCCGGCATGTTTTCGGCCTTGGCTGCCAGAATCGCCGTGCGCAGCCGCGGATTTCCATCGGGGTCGCCGCCGCCCCTGGCGGCAATGGTGATTTCCTTAATCAGACGCGTGAAAATCTTGCCGCGCTTGGCGTCCAGCGCGCCCTTCTTGTGCTTGATCGTGGCCCATTTCGAATGGCCGGACATAAGTACCTCTAAACCGGTAAAGATAACGGCGCTCGCGCGCGCCTGACAAGTGAGTATACCATCGGCGGCGAGCAAGGAGATACGAGGCGTTTCCCCGGGTTGCCCGGCATTCCAGCCCTGTGACACAATAGGCGGCATGAAAGGCAACGAGAAAGTTCTTGAACAGCTCAACCGTGCGCTCCGCGAGGAATTAACCGCCATCAATCAGTACTTTGTTCATGCGGAAATGGACGAAAACTGGGGCTATGACCGTCTCGCTGAGCGTATAAAGAAGACCTCGATCGCCGAGATGAAACATGCCGAAGCACTCATTGAGCGCATCCTGTTTCTTGACGGCACCCCGACAATGGAGCCGCTGGCTCTTGACATCGGAAAGGATGTGAAAGCGGCGCTGGCAGCAGACCTGAAGGCCGAACTTGCCGCGGTAGCCTTATACAACGAGGCCGCGAAGATTGCGACCGAAAATATGGATCACGGCTCGCGCGATCTATTCGTCAAGCTGCTGCGGGATGAAGAGGGACACGTAGATTGGTACGAAGCCCAGTTGTACGAGATCGATGAGATGGGCTACGAGCGCTACCTTTCCACGCAGAACAGCGAAGAGGATTAGCACCGGAGTCTTTTGCGGCCGTGCGTGCCGAGGCCGGCGCGCTGCAGCGATGACACCATCGCTGTAAGTGGATTGTTGCCCTACTCGAAGAGCTCGGCATCGCGCAGCCTCGTGCCCTTCCGGTCCTTCTCCGAAACAATCGCGTCAGCTGCGTCAATCGGCCAGGGTATCGCCAAATCCGGATCGTTCCACACAATCGTCCGCTCGCCTGCCGGAGCGTAATAATCCGTCACCTTGTAGGCAAACCCGGCCGTATCGCTCAATACCAGAAAAGCGTGCCCGAATCCCTCGGGAATCCACAGCATCGCGCCATTCTCCCCGCTCAGCTCCACGGCCACATGCCGCCCGAACGCCGCCGAGCTGCGCCGCAGGTCCACCGCAACGTCCAGCACCGCCCCGTGCGTCACCCGCACCAGCTTTCCCTGCGGCTGCGCGATCTGATAATGAATTCCGCGCAGCACGTTCTTCCTCGAAACGGAAAAATTATCCTGAACCCACTCCGCCGGCAGCCCAGCCTCCGTCAGCTGCCGCAGGTTAAAGGTTTCCATGAACGCCCCGCGGTCATCGCGGTAGATTGCCGGTGTCAGCAACAAGACGCCAGGCAATCGTGTCTCTTCGATTTTCATAGTCCTTTTCCTGATCTCTGCCCTCGCACGATCAACGGGTGCCCCAGGTCTCGATTTTGAGACCTGGGATAGCACAATGCTCAAGATATGGTTTCGTGCGCCTCTATCCCTACTCGCTCTTCGCCGCAAAATACGGTTCGCGCAGCAGCGACATCAAGTATCGTCCGTAGCCGCTCTTTGCAATCGGCGCGGCCAGCTTCTCAAGCTCCTCCGCCGTGATAAACCCCTGCCGGTAGGCAATCTCCTCCGGGCAAGCGATGTTCAATCCCTGACGCCGTTCGATGGTGTGCACAAACAGCGCCGCATCCAGCAACGAATCGTGCGTTCCCGTGTCCAGCCACGCCATCCCGCGGCTCATGATCTCCACCTTCAGTTTTCCCGTTTCGAGATATCTCCGGTTCAGGTCTGTAATCTCCAGCTCGCCGCGCGCCGAGGGCCTGAGCGTCTCGGCAATCCTCACCACGTCTCTGTCATAGAAATACAGCCCCGTCACCGCATACCGCGACTTCGGCTTTGCCGGCTTTTCTTCGAGACTCACCGCTCGTCCCTCACCGTCGAACTCCACCACCCCATACCGCTGCGGATCTTCCACCGGGTAGGCAAACACCGTCGCCCCGTCCTGCAACTGCGCAGCCGTCTGCAATTGCTTCGAGAAGCCCTGCCCATAAAAAATGTTGTCTCCCAGAACCAGCGCGCTGGGGTTCCCTCCAATAAAGTCGCGCCCGATCAGGAACGCTTGCGCCAGTCCATCCGGGCTGGGCTGTACCGCGTAGCCGATGTCCAGTCCCCATCGCCGCCCGTTGCCCAACAGCTCCTCAAACCGTCCCGTATCCTGCGGCGTTGAGATGACCAGAATCTCGCGCAACCCGGCCAGCATCAGCGTGCTCAGCGGGTAATAAATCATAGGCTTGTTGTACACCGGCAAAAGCTGCTTCGACACCACATGGGTCACGGGATACAATCGCGTCCCCGATCCGCCGGCAAGAATGATGCCTTTCATAGCTTTGCTCGCTCCGCATAATTCTTTGTGATCCATTCGCGATACGCCCCCGTCCGCACGCTCGCCACCCACTCCTCATGTTCCAAATACCAGCGCACCGTCTTGCGCAGCCCGCTCTCAAATCCCTCCGCCGGCTTCCACCCCAGCTCACGTGCAATCTTCCGCGCGTCAATCGCGTACCGCCGGTCGTGACCTGGCCGGTCTTGCACGTAAGTGATAAGCCTCCGGCGCGTCTCGGCGCCTGGCCGCATCTCGTCCACCAGGTCGCAAATCGCCGTCACCACGTCAATGTTCGCGCGCTCGCTGTTCCCGCCGATGTTATACGTCTCTCCCGGCCGCCCCTTTTCCAGCACCACCCGGATCGCTGCGCAATGATCCTCCACAAAGAGCCAGTCGCGCACATTCTTTCCGTCTCCGTACACCGGCAGCGGCTTACCCTCGAGCGCGTTCAGGATCATCAGAGGAATCAGTTTTTCAGGGAATTGATACGGCCCGTAGTTGTTCGAGCAGTTCGTCGTCACCACCGGCAGTCCAAAGGTATGAAAGTACGCCCGCGCCAAATGATCCGAGCCGGCCTTCGACGCCGCATAGGGGCTGTTCGGTGCATATGCGGTCGTCTCGCTGAACGCCGCGTCCGTCGGCCCCAGCGTCCCATACACCTCGTCGGTCGACACATGCAGAAACCGGAACCTCTCCCGCTCTTCGCCACTTAACCCGGACCAGTACGCGCGTGCCTGCTCCAGCAGCACAAACGTGCCCTGTACGTTGGTCCGGATAAACGCCTCGGGCGAAACAATCGACCGGTCCACATGGCTCTCTGCTGCAAAGTGCACCACCGCACTCGGCCGATGCTCGCGCAAAAGCGACCCCACCAGCTCCGCATCGCAGATGTCTCCGCGCACAAACGTGTAGCGCTTGTCGCCCTCAAGCGGCGCCAGGTTCGCGGCGTTTCCTGCGTAGGTCA
>Ga0335085_10018119_pt1 | contig 10126 bp, 8 predicted proteins | sample Lox_Sample_45_FD_206712 | JGI IMG/M metagenome (GOLD analysis project Ga0335085, IMG submission 206712) | Soil microbial communities from Loxahatchee National Wildlife Refuge, Florida, United States - Lox_Sample_4.5 | ecosystem: Environmental > Terrestrial > Soil > Wetlands | place: USA: Florida... | reverse complement strand
TCGATCTTCGCCTTGGACTTCAGTTCGTCCAGGAGCTTCTTCAGGTTCTGCTCCTGCAGCTGCTGCGCCAGCGCCGTCTTGACTTCCTCCAGCGGCGGAATCACCTTCGGGCGCGAATCCTCAAGCAGGATGACGTGGTAGCCGAACTGCGTCTTGACCGGCTCTTCCGTGAATTTGCCTTTCGCCAGTTTCGCCACCGCGGCCCCGAATTCCGGAACCATGCCGCGCGGATCGAACCAGCCCAGATCGCCGCCCTTGAGCTTGGAGCCGGGATCCTTCGATTTGGACTTGGCGAGCGCGTCGAACGCTTTCGGATCCTTGTTGAGCTTGGCGATGATCTCCTTGGCGTCCGCTTCCTCGTCGACCAGGATGTGGCGCGCCTTGTATTCGGTGCCGGCCGCCTGCGCCTTGACTTTTTCGTACTCGGCCTTCAGCGCGTCGTCGCTGACGGTGTTGTTCTTGAGGTAGTCCTGCACAAAGGCGTCGACCAGGACGGACTGTCTGCTCAATTCCAGCCTGTCCGCAACGTCCGGCACCTTGTCAAGGCCCTTCTTGACGGCTTCCTGCGAGATGACGAGTTGCATCGCCAGCCTGTCGATGAAGCTGTTGCGCATGTCGGCGCCGGCCTGCCGGCCCAGGTCCGTGCGCTGCTTGAGCATCATGTCGACCAGGTGCTCGCTGATCGGGGCGCCATTCACGGTGGCGGCCACGCCGTCCTTGCCCGTTCCGGCAACCGGCACGGCGTCGTTGAAACCACAGGCGGCCAGTGTCAGCGCGGCGACAGCGGCGGCCAGAAAAATCCGGTACTTGATTAGCATTTTGTGCGAATTCCTATTGGGAGGAGTGGGCTCGGTCGAGCGGCGGTTTCGGTTACCCCGCCATTTTACCAGTTTGGGGCCGGGACTTACCCGAGTTTGGCCCGTGGCGACGCGGCCCCCAAGAGAACGGCCCGCGACGCCGCGGTGCCGGCCTTATGCTCGATCGGCCCGCATCAGCATCGCGCCGCGCTCCGCAATCATCAGCGTGGGTGAATTGGTATTGCCCGAGGTGATCGCGGGCATGACCGAGGCGTCGATTACGCGCAGCCGTTCGACACCGCGCACGCGCAGCTGCGCGTCGACCACCGCGTCGGCCGCGTCGGCGCGTCCCATCTTGCAGCTTCCCACCGGGTGAAAGATCGTGGTGCCGACATTGCCGGCCGCCGTTACCAGCTCCGCGTCAGTCTGGAATGCGGACCCGGGCAGGAATTCTTCGGGGGCGTACTTCTGCATGGTGCGCGTGCCGAGCACGATGCGGCGCGCCAGGCGCAGCGACTCGACGGCAATGCGCTGGTCCTCCGGCGCGGACAGGTAGTTGAGCATGATCGCAGGATGGGCGCGCGGGTCGGCGCTCCTGATGCGGACATGGCCGCGCGATTGCGGCCGCAAGTTGCATACGCTCGCGGTGAACGCGGGGAACGGATGCAGCGGATCGCCGAACTTGTCCAGCGACAGCGGCTGGACGTGGAATTCGAGATTGGGCGTAGCCTGCGCCGGGTCGCTCTTGACGAATGCGCCCAGCTGCGACGGCGCCATCGTCAGCGGTCCGGTGCGCTTCAGCGCGTATTCGAGCGCCATCTTCGCCTTGTCCCACCAGGAATGCACCATGGTATTGAGCGTGAGCACGTTTTGCACTCTGAACGCCATGCGCAGCTGCAAATGGTCCTGCAGGTTTTCGCCCACGGGCAGGTCCTGCGCCACCGCGATGCCGTGCTGCTGCAGCAGCGCCCCCGGGCCGATCCCCGAGAGTTGCAGGATCTGCGGACTCCCGATCGCGCCCGCGGCGAGTATGGTTTCGCCCCCCGCGGCGGCGAAATGCTCCTCGTCGCCGCGGAAAAACTCGACCCCAAGCACGCGCCTGCCCTCCAGCCGCAGCCGCTTTACTTGCGCCCCGGTGATCACCGTCAGGTTGTTCCGGCCCATTGCCGGGCGCAGAAACGCCTTGGAGCTGTTCACGCGCACGCCGCGGCGCTGGTTCACTTCGAATTTCGAGCTGCCCGCGTTGTCGCCGCAATTGAAGTCCTCGACCTTGGCGATGCCCGTCTCGAGCGCGGCGTCGCGGAAGGCGTCCAGAATCTCCCAGGACAGGCGCTGGCGCTCGACGCGCCATTCGTGGCCGGCGCCATCGTCCGACGCGCGTCCGCCGTGAAACTGGTCCGCGCCGCGCCAGTGATCTTCGGATTTCTTGAAGATCGGCAAGACATGCTGCCAGGACCAGCCCGGATCGCCGGTCGCGCGCGCCCAATCGTCGTAGTCGCGTTGTTGGCCGCGCAGGTAGAGCATGGCGTTGATCGACGAGCTGCCGCCCAGCACGCGGCCGCGCGCGTAGAGTATGGAGCGGCCGTTCAATCCCGGGTCGGGCTCGGTCCTGTAGCACCAGTCGGTGCGCGGGTTGCCGATGCAATAGAGATAACCGACCGGAATGTGGATCCAGATCCAGTCATCCTTTCCCCCGGCCTCCAGCAGCAGGACCGTCTTCCCCGGATCCGCGGACAGGCGGTTTGCGAGCAGGCAGCCCGCGGTACCGCCGCCGACGACGACGTAATCGAACGGGCCCATGCTCTTGGTGGCGCTCATCGATATTCCCTTCCTGCAAGCCGCACGCAAGCCGGCGCGGCGGTCGTTTTCGGACGATGCCGAGGCGGAACGCGCCGGCCTCGCGGCGTCATCTGGCGTTCGCGTCCGGGTCGGCTCCCCTGGCATCGGCGCCTTGCCGCGGCGGCTTCCAGCCGTCCTTCCAGGTTTGCAGCGGCAGCACGAACGGCGGTTCTCCGTTGTCGAGAAACCAGGAGTCTACCGCCCATTTCTTCCGGCTGGCGCGCTCTTCGATCACGGCAGTGGTATGCGGCCAGCTGAACAAGGACCATCGCGTCGATCGATCCGCGACGCGGTGCCAGCGCAGCAAGCCGTATTTCTCGAGCATGAGCAGATAGATCGTGGTGTTGGTCGATTCGTCGATGCAGTCCATTTGTCCGGGGAGCCCCCAGCCGGCCCAGTCCCCGCCTTTGTCCTGCGCGGTTCCGGTCATGGCGCCGACGATGGTTTCGAACAGCGCAATCGCGTTTCTGATCTGTTCGCGTTCGTCCGACGCGGTGGCGGCCGGGGATGAGAATACCGCGCGCAGGCGCTGCCATTGCTCCGCGCTCAGTGTCACCCAGGCGAGGCTGGCACAGCCGTGGTCATAGCAAATGTTGAACCGCGCCGGGTCGGGATCGGTGATGATGTCCTGGCGCACGAAAACATCGGCACGGCAGGTGAGGGCGAAGCTCGCGGCGAAGCCGAAGGCCAATGCCCGCAGCAGCCGATTCAGCATGTCGGGACCGGCCTCCGCTCGGCGCGAGCGTGGTGAGATGATTCCACTCATCGTGGTGATCCATGTTTGTTGTTGGCCAAGGGCCGCCCGTGGCGCTCAAGATTCCGGTTGCGGACAATTCTAACCCGTAAGCGCGGCTGCTCCCGCAGCATCCCGCCGCCTGCGGATGCACGGCGGCAGACGTTGCCAATTCGGCGCCGGCTCGACTAGACTGCCACATGGTCTTCGTTGCGCCCCAATCCGGCCTGCCGCGCACTGGTACGCGCGTGGCTGGCGCGCGCCCCGGATCAGCTGCAGGCTAGCTTGCGCCTCGGCATCGATTTGGGCGGCACCAAGATCGAGATCATCGCCCTCGCCGACGATGGCAGGGAACTGCTCCGGCACCGCGTACCTACGCCACGCGGCGACTATTGCGGCACGCTTGCGGCCATTGTCGCCCTGGTGCAGCAGGCGGAAACCGGTTTGGGCCAGCGCGGGTCCGTCGGCATTGGCATCCCGGGCGCGGAATCGCTGGTTACGGGCCTGATCAAGAATGCCAACTCGACCTGGCTCATCGGCCGCCCGTTGCGGCACGACTTGCAAACGCTGTTGCAGCGCGACGTGCGGCTCGCCAACGATGCCAACTGCTTCGCCCTTTCCGAGTCCACCGACGGCGCGGCCGCGGACGCCGGCGTAGTATTCGGCGTGATCCTCGGCACGGGCGCGGGCGGGGGCATCGTCGCGCAGCGCAAAGTGCTCGTCGGCGCGAACGCGATCGCCGGTGAATGGGGCCACAATCGCCTTCCGGGTGACGAAACGCAATGGCCGCCCTGCTACTGCGGCCGCGCGGGTTGTGTCGAGACCTTTGTCTCCGGACCCGGCATGCGGCGCGACCATGTCGAATCCGGCGGTGACGATATCGATGCGGCGGAAATAGCCGCGCGCGCCGCCGCCGGCGACGCCGCGTGCGAAGCGACGCTGCGCCGCTACGAAGGGCGGCTCGCGCGCGCGCTGGCCGTGGTCATCAACATTCTCGATCCCGACGCGATCGTGCTCGGCGGCGGATTGTCGAACCTCGAACGCCTGTACGCGAACGTGCCGAAACTCTGGCTGGCGCCCGTATTCTCCGACGGCGTGTGCACACGGCTCCTGAAAAACCGGCATGGCGACGCCTCGGGCGTGCGCGGCGCTGCCTGGCTGTGGGAGTGATTCGCGCCGGCGGCGGCAATACGGTCCAGCGCGCGCCGCATTGACATTGTCCGGCAGCGAGACTACATTTTTGGCGCACCCCTGATCACCTCTCATGGCATCGTCGCCGATTGCGGCGACGGTCCGCCCGGGACGCACGTGGGGCGGCCGGTCCTTTGATCTCGAATCTGCCTCTTCAGTTACAGCAGGAAACCCATGCCGGACCGTTCTGCCATTCGCATCCTGATCATTGATGACGACGCGGAATTCGCCGACACGCTGCGGCTGCATCTGGAGTCCGCAGGTTACGCCGTCGAAGTGACCGAGGACGCCGTCGACGGCGGCAAGGCCCTGCTCGCGCGCCCCCCGTCGCTGATACTGTGCGACATCGGGATGCCGTATATGGACGGCCTCGAGCTGATGTCGCTGATGCAAACGGATGCGAATTCCGCTTCGATTCCGGTCGTGTTCATATCGGGCCGCAGCGACACCGGCACGATGGCGCGTGCGGTAGATCTTGGCGCCGCCGATTTCCTGGTAAAACCGATAACGCGCGAGCAGCTGCTGCTGACCGTCGAATCGTGCTTGCAGGAGGGGGGCCGCCGCGCGGTGCCGCCGAATTACAGCTTTCCGCCCGTCGTCTAGCCGCGCTGCGCCGGCGGACGGCGCACGGCTGTGGGCCCCCATGGACAAGACCCTGTACTCTGGTTACGCTCGGGGTTGTCGCATCACACTGATGGAACGAGTGTCATGTTCAAGCGCATCCTGGTACCTACCGACGGCTCGGCGTTTTCCAATCTGGCGGTGACGACCGCGGCGCGACTGGCGCAGTCGCTGCATGCGAAGCTTCTGGTGCTGCATGTGCGCTCTCCGATCGAATCCCCCCACCACGTCGAGGGCGGCGCGCTGAGCAGCCTGGGCGGCAAGGCGGTGATGCGGGAGATCGAGGACGAGGAACGTACTCTGCTCGACGCCGCGCTGGAGCGGGCCGCCGCCGCCGGGGTAAAGGCGGAGGAGGCATTCATCGCCGGCTATTCGCCTTCTGACGCCATCATCCGCATCGCCGGCGGGCAGGGCTGCGATCTGATTGTGATGGCGTCGCACGGCCGCCGTGGCATCGCCGGCCTGCTACTTGGCAGCGAGACGCAGAAGGTGCTCACGCACACCACCATCCCGGTGCTGATCGTCAGGTGACGCTCCGGCGGCGTCGCGCCGGCACTCGCCCAAAGTGCTAGCGCTTGCGCGCTACCACGCCCATCAGCGCCGACATGCCGGCGTGCCCTTTGCCTTCATCGACCAGCTCGTCGTAGCAGCGCAGCTCGAGCATGTCCATGTCCTTGAGCGTCGCGCGGATGAGCGCCTCAGTGTAGAGGTGATCGGCCTCCGGCGGCCCGCCGGTGCCGTATTTCAGCTGTTCCACCCGGTAGCCCTGCAGGATCAGCAGCCCGCCGGGCTTCAGCGTCTGCTCGATAAGCTGAAACAGCTTGCCGCGCACGTCTGGCGAGGCAAACTGGATGAAAATGGCGGCGACCAGGTCATAGGTCGACGGCGCCCAGTTCCAGTCGAAGGTCTCGCACACGTTGAAATTGACATGCACCCCGCGGTGCGCGGCCAGGCGCTCGGCCTTGCCCACTGCAGTGGGGGAAAAATCGAAGGCGTCGACGCGCAGTCCCTGCTGTGCCAGCCACACGCTGTTGCGGCCTTCGCCGTCCGCGACCGACAGCGCCCGGCTGCCTCTGGACAGAAGCGCGGCTTTGGATGCCAGATACGCATTCGGGCGCTCGCCGAACAGATATTCACCGACGCTGAAGCGCGCCTCCCAGCGTACCAGCGCATGCTCGAGGGAACGCGGCCCGGCGGGCCTGCTTTGCTGCTGTGACATCGAGACAACTCCTGTGCGATAGAACGCGGAGGCCGCCGCGGCCCGCGCGGCCGGCCGCCATTGTAGGGGATTCCGGCGCCTTCGCGACAACCGTGCGCAACACTTGCGAGCCGCGAGCAATGCGACGATGATGCCGGCGTCGGCACCGCGCGCCTTTTTCGCGAGGCGCCCAATTTACGATCGGTCGCATCGTACCGCGAATTTTCCGGAGCATGCGCGCATCGCCGCGGCAGGCATCCACAGGTTTATCCACAGAATCTGTGGATAATTTCCGCCGCCGCGACGCGGACGGAATTGTCGCAAAAAGGAGAACCGCATGACCCTGGCCGAAACGCTGTTGCATGCCCTCAAAGCGCATGGCGCGCGCGAGATATTCGGAATTCCCGGCGACTACGCGCTGCCGTTCTTCAAGGTGATCGAAGAATCCGGCATCCTGCCGCTATATACGCTGAGCCACGAACCGGCAGTGGGTTTCGCCGCCGATGCCGCGGCGCGCATTCACGCCGGCCTGGGCGTGGCCGCGGTGACCTACGGCGCCGGCGCGCTCAATATGGTGAATCCCATCGCCGCCGCGTTCGCCGAGAAATCGCCCGTAGTGGTGCTCTCGGGCGCGCCGGGCAAGGGCGAGGCGCAGCGCGGCCTGCTGCTGCATCACCAGGCCAAATCGCTGGACTCGCAATTCCGCATATACCAGGAGATCACCTGTGCGCAGGCGTGCCTGACCGATGCGCGCACCGCGCCGGCCGAGATCGCGCGTGTGCTGCGCGCCTGCCTGACCTGTTCGCAGCCTGTCTACCTCGAACTGCCGCGCGACATGGTGAACCTGCCCTGTGCGCCGGTGGTCGCCGCCGCCGCGCCCGCATTCGACGCCGAGGCGCTGGCCGCCTGCGCCGAGGAAACCCTCGCGCGCCTGCGCGCCGCGCGCTCGCCGGTGCTGATGATAGGCGTCGAAGTGCGCCGCTTTGGCCTGGAGGACAAAGTCGCCGAGCTCGCGCGCCGGCTGGGGCTGCCGGTCGTCACGAGCCTGCTCGGCCGCGGCCTGCTGGCGAACACCGATGCCCCATTGCTGGGGACGTATATCGGCGTTGCGGGCTTGCCCGCGATAACCGCACTGGTCGAGCAGTCCGACGCGCTGTTCCTGCTCGGCGTCATCGTCTCCGACACCAATCTGGGCGTGTCGGCGATGCATATCGACCTGCGCATGTCGATCCAGGCGCTCGACGGACAGGTCGGCATCGGCTACCACGTCTATCCGAATATCCCACTGGGCCCGCTGGTCGAGGCCTTGCTCGCGCGCCTGCCGGCGCAAACAGCCGTCGCACTGCACCACGAAGCCGCGGTATATCCGCGCGGCTTGCCGGCCGACGACGCGCCGATCAAACCTTTGGACGTGGCGACCGCGATCAACGACCTGATGGACGTGCACGGCAAAATGCCGATCGCAACCGACATCGGCGATTGCATGTTCCTCGCGATGGACATCGAACACACCGCGCTGGTGGCACCCGGTTACTATGCCACCATGGGCTTCGGCGTTCCTGCCGGCCTTGGCCTGCAGGCGGCGACCGGACAGCGGCCGCTGATTATCGTCGGCGACGGCGCGTTCCAGATGACCGGCTGGGAACTCGGCAATTGCCGCCGCCACGGTTGGGATCCGATCGTGCTGATCATCAACAACGCCAGTTGGGAAATGCTCCGCGCCTTTCAGCCCGAATCGAGGTTCAATGACCTCGACGACTGGCGCTTCGCCGAGGCCGCAGCGGCGCTGGGCGGCGAAGGCGCGCGCGTGCGCACGCGCGGCGAACTGGTACAGGCACTGGCCGCGGCGCAGCGCCGGCGCGGGCGGTTTCAGCTGATCGAGATCATGGTTGCGCGCGGCGCCATGTCGCCTACGCTGGCGCGCTTCGTCGAGGGCGTCAAGAGCAAGCGCGCCTAGAACACGAGTGCACGGGCCGCGAGTGCCCCGCATGCCATGCGCTTGCAAGACGAGTTTGGCAAGGATCCCCAGCTCGCGCGATCGGCCGGCTACTTCTTCGGGTGCGCCTTCTCCCATTCGCTCGCGCGCTGCTTCGCCTGCGCGATTTGCTCCGGCGTCATCTGGCGCTCGACCGCGATGCGACTGCCGCGCGCCCGTTCTTCGCCGTTTGACTCCGCTATGGCCCACCATTTGTACGCTTCGACATAGTCCATCGCCACGCCTTCCGGCCCCGCCTCGTAAATCCGGCCCAGGCCATATTGCGCCATGGCGTCGCCCTTTTCCGCCGCCTTCGCATACCAGGAAACGGCCTGCCTGTAGTCACGCTCGACGCCCTGCCCGGTCTCATACATCAGGCCCAGGGCGGACTGCGCCCAGACATGTCCCTGCGCCCCCGCTTTGGCAAACCAGGACGCTGCCTGGCCGTAGTCCTGCGCCACGCCCTGTCCGGTCTGGTACATCCGGCCCAGATTGAATTGCGCTTCCGCCGTTCCCTGCTCGGCCGCTTTCCGATACCAGTACACCGCCTGCTTGTCGTCCGGCTCGACGCCTTGTCCCTTCTCGTACAGGAATCCCAGATTGGTCTGGGCCGCCGCGTTGCCCCTTTCCGCAGCCTGCCGGTACCAGGTCGCCGCCTGCCAGAAGTCCACGGCGGTACCTTGCCCTTTCTCGTACATGAAGCCCAGGGTAAATTGCGCCAGCGCATTGCCTTGTGCGGCTGCGCTGCGCCAAAGTTCCATCGCCTTGGTGTAATCCTTGGCCCGGTACGACTTCACTCCGTCCTCGAAGTCTCCACCCAGAGCCGCGCTCGCCCACAGCGCCATTGCGATGGCGACCGCCGCCAGCATCCGCATAACGTTTCCTTTATCTATACACCGCATCGCTCGCCGTTTCCGCGCGAGCCGCATTATCTCCCACAATGAATCCTGAAGAAGAACTTCATCCGTCCGGTGAGCGGGGCTGCTGCATTGCCGGCACGCCCGCCACCGCGGTAAGCATGCCGAGGGAACCCGCCTCGTAGCCGTCGACGGCGAAATCCATGCGCTCGCCGTCGGCCTGCAGCGCGGCGATATAGAGCAAAGGCAGGTAATGTTCCGGCGTCGGCACCGACAGGCGAGCGTCCTCGCCGGCACGCTCAAACTCGATCAGCGCCTCGTGGTCGCCGGAGGCGAGCGCAGCGCGCACCCTTTCATTGAAACGCTTCGCCCAAGCGTATGCGGGCGCGCCCGCGCCGCGCTGCATCAGCATCAGGTTGTGCACCACGTTGCCGCTGCCGATGACCAGCACGCCTTCATCGCGCAACGGCGCCAGGCGCCTGCCGAGTTCGTAATGGAACCGCGCCGGCTTGGTCCCGTCCATGCTCAGTTGCACCACGGGTATGTCGGCAGCGGGAAAAGCATGGGCCAATACCGACCACGTGCCGTGGTCAAGACCCCAGGAATGGTCGAGCAGCGCCGCGGTCGGCGCGAGCAGCTCGCGCACGCGCGTCGCGAGTCCCGGGTCGCCCGCGGCCGGATACTCGATTTCGTACAGGGCCCGCGGGAAGCCGCCGAAATCGTGGATGGTCTTCGGCCGCGCCATCGCGGTCACCGCCGTGCCGCGCGTGAGCCAGTGCGCGGAAACCGCAAGAATGGCCTTCGGTCTCGGTGCCGCCGCGCCAAGCACGCGCCAGGCCTCGGTGTAGCGGTTGCGCTCGAGCGTGTTCATCGGGCTGCCGTGCCCGAAGAAAATGACCGGCATGCGCGCCGGCG
>Ga0335085_10018118_pt1 | contig 10126 bp, 9 predicted proteins | sample Lox_Sample_45_FD_206712 | JGI IMG/M metagenome (GOLD analysis project Ga0335085, IMG submission 206712) | Soil microbial communities from Loxahatchee National Wildlife Refuge, Florida, United States - Lox_Sample_4.5 | ecosystem: Environmental > Terrestrial > Soil > Wetlands | place: USA: Florida... | reverse complement strand
GGGCGAATACGTCGCCATCATGGGCCCTTCCGGTTCCGGTAAATCCACGCTCATGAATTTGATCGGTTGTCTCGATTCGCCCACCAAGGGAAATTACTGGCTCGCCGGCCGTCTGGTCAGCCAACTCGACGACGACGAGCTGGCCGCCATCCGCAATCGCGAAATCGGATTCGTCTTTCAAACCTTCAATTTGCTGGCGCGCGCCACTGCCCTGCACAACGTCGAGCTGCCGATGATCTACAATGGCACGCCTTCCGAGGAGCGCATTCACCGGGCCAAAGAGGCGCTGGCGCAGGTCGATCTCACCGACCGCATGATGCACAAGCCCAACGAGCTTTCCGGCGGCCAGCGCCAGCGCGTGGCCATCGCTCGCGCTCTCGTCAACAAGCCCTCGATCTTGCTGGCCGACGAGCCCACCGGCAACCTCGACTCCCAGACCGGCGAGGAAATCATGGCGCTCTTCGCCAAGCTCCACGAAGGCGGCAACACCATCATCTTGGTCACGCACGAACCCGACATCGCCACGCACGCGCACAGAGTCATCCGCGTCCGCGACGGCAAAGTAGAAAAAGACGAACGCACCCAGTAGCGCCGAAAACGCGACACCACTCTCTTCAAAAGTCTCGGCTCAAATTCGCGGGTGCCGCACGCTTCACGCAACGCGTGAAGGGTGCGCGAGGAAACCACAACGAAGGCCGTCCTTCTGAGCGGAGTCCGCCGCGGCGGACGCCGTCGAAGAACCTCTCCCCGGCTGGTAATCCTTGAGGCGACGCCCGCTACTGCTTGGCTTTGATCACCGCCACCGCCCACGCCGGCCCCGGCACGTTCGAGTTGACGGCCTGCAAAGTCCCATCGCTTTGAAGCGTGTAGATCGAGAGCGGCCCTTCTTCATTGGCCACGTAGACGAACTTGCCCGAGGGATCGACTGTCACTTGGAATGGCTCCCCGCCGGCCGCCACGATTCCGTTCGGCGTCAGGCTGCCGGTGGAATCAATCGTGAACATCGATACTGCGCTGTCCTGGCGATTTGTCACGTAGGCGAACTTGCCGGAAGGATCCACCGCCACCGCAGTGGGTTGGTTGCCCGCGGACACCACGCTCGTCGCATTCGGAGTCAGGACGCCGGTCGTGGAATCAATCGTGTATTGCGAAATGAAATTGTTTGGCGCGCTGTAGGTGTCGGGCACATACGCAAATCGGCCCGAGGGATCAATGGTGATTTCAAATGGGGAAGCTCCGGCTAGCACTGTCGCCGGCGTGGTGGGAGTCAAAACCCCGGTGGTCTGGTTGACGGTGTACATCGAAACCGTTCCGTCGTCCTGGTTGACGGCATACGCGAATTTACCGGAGGGATGCACCGTCACCCCGTCCGGGCTCCAGCCCGCCGCGACGCTTGCCGGCGTGGTCGGAGTCAGATTTCCGGTATTCGGATCGATGGCAAACATCGAAACCGAATTCCCGTCGCTGTTCGCGGTGTAGACGAATTGACCGTTCGGACTGATCGCGATTCCCTGGGGATAAAATCCGGTGGGCACGGTCGCCGGTGTGGTCGGAGCCAGAACTCCTGTGCTCGGATCCACTGTGTACATGGAAATGGTCGCGTTGTCGGTCGCATTGGAAATAATATTCGCCACGTAGGCGAACCGGCCCAGGGGATCGCCTGCCAGTCCTTCCGGCTGCGGTTCCCCCGACGTGCTTCCCGTGGCCACCGTCGCGGGCGTCGTCGCCGTCAGAGCTCCGGTACACGAGTCCACCGAATACATCGCGATCGAGTCGCCGCTCAGAACGTAGGCGAATTCCGTCGGCTGGGTGGGCACGCACGCGGGCGTGGGTGGGGTCATCGCGTTGCCTCCGCCGCAGCTCGCTGCGCCTAGCAGCAGTGGGATCAATGCGATGGTACGAAAAGTGGTGGCAGTCATGGGCACTCACCTCCGTTGGTAGTCGGGAATATGACGCATTATATAATATTTTGGTTTCAAGCCGAGATCCGCATCGAGTCCAGCACCAACCTCCACCAGGAGCTCGGATGTCATTCGCGGGTGCCGCACTCTTCACGCAACGCGTGAAGGGTGCGCGAGAAAACGCGCACAATATCCCGGCGCGTCGCCGTTTGCATTCTTTGTCCTCTGCGCCTCCGTGTCTCTGTGGCCAACTCCCTTCTCCGGAATTCCCCACTCCGTCATAAACTATTCCCGATGCCCCTGGCCCGCCGCCTCCTCGTCAAACTCTCCGAAAATCGCTGGCTCCGCACCCACGGCCCGCACTTCCGCTTCGTCCGCGCCGCCTCGTCTCGTTTCCTTCCCGGCGAACACGTGGAAGACGCGCTTCGAGCCGCCGAAGCTCTCAACGCCGCCGGCATTACCACGCTCCTCACCCAACTCGGCGAAAACGTCACCGAACGCTCCGAATCGGAAGCCGTCGTCGCGCACTATTACGATCTGCTCGAGCGCATCCGCGCTGCGAATCTTCCCACCGAAGTTTCCGTGAAACTTACCCAACTCGGCCTCGATCTCGACCGCGACTTCTGTTACGCCAATCTCGCGAAGCTCATCGAACGCGCCGCCGCGGTTTCTCCCGCCGCGCACAACACGCTTTGGATCGATATGGAGCAAAGCGCCTACGTCCAAACCACGCTGGAGATTTACGCGCAAGCCCGCAAGACGTATCCAAATGCAGGCGTGGCCGTGCAGGCGTATCTTCGTCGCTCTGAAAAGGATGTTGCCGCGCTGGTCGAAATGGGAGCGGCCGTTCGGCTGGTAAAGGGCGCCTACAGCGAGCCGCCCGATATCGCCTTTCCGGAGAAAAAGGACGTCGACGAAAGTTACTTCCGGCTGGCGCAAGCATTGCTCTCGCCGCAGGCCCGCGGCAAAGGCGTCCGCGCGGTGCTCGCTACCCACGATCGCCTGCTGATCGATCGCCTCACCACTTGGGCCGCATCGCAATCGATCCCGCGCGGCGAACTCGAATTCGCCATGCTCTACGGCATCCAGCGCGCCGAACAGTTGCGCCTCGCCCGCGAAGGCTATCGCAGCGACGTCCTCATCTCCTACGGCTCCTTCTGGTTCCCCTGGTTCATGCGCCGCCTGGCCGAACGCCCCGCCAACATCTGGTTCGTAATCCGCAACCTCTTCTCCGCGTAGCTCAAAAGTTTCTCCCGTAGGGGCGGGTCTCAGACCCGCGGGTGTCCGCTCAAAGTGACACACTTTTTGGAAGCCTAATGGTCTTTACTGCGAGCAAAGCGCCTTGAGGAATCGCCCGTAGAAATCAAGCCCGCCGAAAAATGAATCCACCCGCACCCGTTCGTCGCGGCCGTGCGCGCGCACATCATCGAAATCCACCGCCACGCCCGAAATCGCGTACGTCGGTATCCCCGCCGCGTTGGTAAACACTCCGTCGGACGCGCCCGTAGCCATCGTAGGAATCACGGGAATACCCGGCCACATTTCACCGGCCACTTTTTCCAGCGGCTTCATCACTTCGGGCTTTAGCGAAACGGGCGCGCCGGAAAGCTGGCTCGGCGCCGTATCCGCGATTTCGCCCGCGTCGCTGATGTAGCGAACCACGATCTTCGGATCGGCGAGCACGTGGATCAAGTCCTGCCGCACTTCTTCGGCGCTGTGCCCGGGCAGGATGCGGCAATTTACGACCGCACGCGCCGTTTGCGGCAGCGCGTTGTTCGCATGGCCCGCGTCCAGCCGCGTAGCCACGCACGTTGTGCGCATCGTCGCATGCGACAGCGGATCGGCGTCCAGCCGCGCGATCACCGCCGGGTCCGGGGAATTTTTCGTGACGGCTTTCATATCCGCGGCCACCGGCGCGGCTTCGATCGTCGCCATCTGCCGGAAATAGGCGCGCGTGATTTCGCTCAACTCAAAAGGAAACTGGTAGTGCTCCAGGCGCGAAAGACCGTCCGTCAGGTGATAGATGGCATTGTCCGGCACGGGCAGCGAACTGTGCCCGCCAGGATTCTTCACCTCGAGCTGATAGTCGGCGTAGAGCTTTTCCGTCGCGTCCACGGACATCATCGCCGGCTTGCCCGCGCGCGTGTAGACGCCGCCTCCATCGGGGTTCAGCGCGAATTCTGCGTCGACGAGTTCGCGATGATTCCGCAGCAGCCAATCGACTCCGTTGGAGCTTCCGGCCTCTTCATCGGCGGTGAGCGCCAGAATAATGTCGCGGTCGGGATGAAAGCTTTCGCGATAGAAACGGATCAGCGTCGTGACCATGATGGCGTCCGCGGATTTCATGTCCTGCGTGCCGCGGCCGTAGAAATAGCCGTCGCGTTCGAGAAATTGGAACGGATCGACCGACCATTCCTCGCGCCGGGCTTCCACGACGTCCAGATGGCCGATCATCAGGATCGGTTTTCGCGCGCCGGTGCCGTGCAGGCGCACCACCAAATTGCCCTTCCGCGCATTCGGGCCCAGCACCTGCACGTCCGCCGCAGGGAAACCTGCGTCGCGCAGCCGCTGCGCCATCGCTTCGGCCGCCACCGTGGTGCTGCCCACCGAATCGGTGGTGTTGATTTCGATGAGCTGCTTGAAAATGTCGCGGGCCAGCGCGCGGTCGGCATCGCTGGTCTGCGCGCGAACCGCGAGTACAGCGAAACACAGGAGAAGCGCGACGGCGATCGGGAATTTTTCCTTCATAAACCTTTCATTACGGCCATTGCGACGCCAGTTGAGTCCCGGTAGAATACACTGGCTTCGCGAGATTCGCGTGCGAGCGTGCGATTTCCGCGGAGCAATTGCCGCGGGCCTTGATGCCCGGGACGGCATGCCCGCCACACTGAGGATGCACGGAACGCGATGGACGCAGGCTTATCGGTACATTCCGTGGTGAGCGCGTCGCCGGAGCAGGTTTCCTGCCCGCTGGGCGACGAAGCCGCCATCCTCAACCTCAAAAACACCGTTTATTACGGCTTGAATCCCGTCGGCGCGCGGATCTGGACCCTGCTGCAACAGCAGCCCAGGACCGTTGGCGAACTCCGCGACGTCCTGGTGAACGAATACGACGTCGATACCCGCCGATGCGAGACCGACCTGCTGGAACTTCTCGAGAAGATGAGAAGCGAAGGCCTGATTCAAGTCCGCACCGCCGCCGGCGCAGGTGCGTAATCTTTCGTGTCGCTTTTTCGGCTCCGGGCGCATCTGAAACACCACGGAACGTCGTCTGCCCCGGAACCGAGAGCGGATCGCGCGACTTTCTGCGAGGTGGCGGGTTGAAGAGGGCCATGAGAATCTGGCGCGGCTATCGACGCTTGGACCGCGATGATCGCCGGCTTTCGGCGCAAACCGCGGCGGCATTCCTGGCCGCGCGCGTGGGGCTTCGGCTGGCCGGGCTGCAGCGCTGCCGGGCGCTGATGAAGCGCCAGACGCTGTTCCGGAACGGTACAGTTGCCGCGCTCCTGCCGGTGGAAGTTGGACGCCACGTTGCGGCCATCCAGGAAGCCGTATCGCGGCATCTACTGTGGCAACCCACCTGCTTGGAGAGATCCCTGGTTCTCTGGTGGCAGTTGGGCAGGCGTGGAATCGCCGCCGAGCTGCGGATCGGCGCTCGAAAAGAGGCCGGCCGTTTCGAGGCGCATGCCTGGGTGGAATTGGGGAACGTGGTCCTGAACGATTCCGGCGAAACGCACATGCACTATGCGCCCTTCGACGGCTCAATCCTGACGCTGGAGACGTGACACTGTGAGCGGGATCGTGGGATTTTTCGGGCGCGGCGGGGCGCCGGTGGATCGCCCGCTGCTGCGGTCGCTCACGCAGTTCCTTTCCTTCCGTGGTCCGGACGCTCGCGAAGTGTGGGCCGAGGGCCAGATCGGTTTTGGGCACACGCTTCTGCGCACCACCGACGAAGCGCTCACCGAACGACAGCCTCTTACCATCGACGGCCGCTACACTATCGTTGCCGATGCCCGTATGGATTGCCGCGTGGACTTGATTGCGGCCCTCACCGAAGCCGGGCGCAAGGTGCGGCCGGCATCTCCCGATCCGGAATTGATCGTTCATGCCTATGCTGCCTGGGATGAAAAGTGCGTCGAGCGCCTTCGTGGGGATTTCGCTTTTGCCATCTGGGACGCGCGATGGAAGACGCTTTTCTGCGCGCGCGACCATTTCGGGGTGAAGCCTTTCTATTTCGCGCAGGCCGGCGAAGCCTTCGTATTCGGAAACACCCTCAATTGCCTGCGTCTCCATCCCGAAGTCTCGGACGAAATCAACGAGCGGGCCATCGGGGACTTCCTGCTATTCGGATTGAATTACGACGTCACGACCACGACCTACCGCGACGTCCAGCGGCTGGCGCCGGCGCATTGCATGACCGTGAACGCCACGGAGATCCGCACACGGCGCTACTGGTCGGCGCCCGTGGACGGCCGGATTCGCTATCGCCGCGCGGACGAGTACGTGGAACATTTTCAGGCGCTGGTGCGCTCGGCCGTAGCGGACCGGCTGCGCACGTCGCGCGTGGGAATCCTGCTCAGCGGCGGCCTCGATTCTTCGTCGATCGCCGCGACAGCCCGCGAGATTTCCGCAGATGCGGGCGGCAAAATCGACTTGCGTGCCTTCACGGTGACGTACGATTCACTGATTCCGGATCGCGACGGCCAATTCGCGCACAGCGTCGCGGAGTTTCTGCGGATCCCGATTCGTTACCTCCCGGTGGACGGGATCGGTTTGTTCGAGCGCTGGGACGATCGCGAAATCGCCTGGCCGGAGCCGGTGGACGACCCGTTCTTTGCCGCTCTGTTCGACCAGCACGCCATGATCGCCTCGGAGTGCCGGGTGGCGCTGGAAGGCGAGGGCATGGACAACCTGATGATTTTCGAGATGGTGCCCTACCTGCGGCATGCGGTGCGAAACGGCGAGTTCCGGCACGCCGCACACCAAGCCATGCGCTACCTGGCCGCGAAGCCCAAGATCTGGCCGGGAATCCGGCGGAGAATCCTGGCGCGCCGGGGCAAGCGGCCGGGGCAGGCGGAATTTCCGAAGTGGCTGGCGCCGGAGTTCGTCGAGCGGCTGAATTTAAGGGAACGGTGGAGCGAGTGCACTTTCGTGTGCGCCGCGCCCGCGCATCCGATCGTCCCTGCCGCGCACGCGTCGCTGATGGGTCCGCAGTGGCCGCACACGCACGAGCTGCAGGACCCGGGCGTGACGCGCTGCCTGACCGAAGTGCGGCATCCCTTCCTCGATTTGAGGATCGTGGACTACGTGCTGGCGCTGCCGCCATTTCCCTGGACGTACCGGAAGTCGCTGGTCCGGGCGGCGGCGGCCGGCCGGCTGCCCGAAAACGTCCGCACCCGGCCCAAAACGCTGCTAGCCGGTGATCCGCTGGCGGAAACGCTGAAGCGGCCGGAGTCCGCCTGGGTCAATCGTGCTCATTGGAGCGAGCAGATACGCGCCTACGTGCATCCTGCGGCGATTCAGGAGCTTAATGGGGAAAGGAATTCCGAAGAGACGCTTTCGGCCGTCCGGCCCCTTTGTCTCAACTTTTGGTTGCAGTCTGAGCGGCGAGTGCCGTATAACATTTACGCGGAGGCGCACGGTGGCTAAAGCGGCGAAGAGCGGGCTCAAGAAGCCGTATTCAGTCCCCGAATTAACGGTTTACGGGAAAGTCAGCGAGCTGACCCGGACGAACTTGAGCGGCGCCCACCCGGATGGCGGTCACGTCCCGAAGAACAAAGGAACGAGACTAACGTAAGTTGTTGTTCGTGGCCTGGAAATGCGCTCCTGTTGGCCATTCCCGGAATCCTCCCGCGTTGAAATTTCCCTCAAGTCGTCGGCAGACGGCAACACGCTGATTGCTATTACTACTCACGTGCGAAATCTTAGTTGCGCGCCAACTCGGTAAATTGAATGCTCGATGAAAGCCAGATTTCTTATTCCGCTTTCGGTCTTTCCTTCCGATCAAACCGAGCGATTCCCGGGCTCACGCCCACGGAGATTCGCATCCCGTTGCGTGAAATTGCGATCGTGATGGGTTTCCGCCCCGATCGTGTTCCGTCGAACGATTTTGAATCCCTCGAACCGTATTACGTCAGCACCGAAATAGACGAACACGAAGAGCCAGCATTTCGAATTTGGCGTCTTGGAGACAGTGGCCTTCTTCGAATGGACTATTCGGATGGGGTGCGGTTTTGGTTTGATCGCCAGGGCACGAAGTTGTGGTGCACATGGCCGGAAAATCTGACGATTTCAGATGCTGCGGTCTACCTGCTCGGCCCGGTCCTGGGGCTTTTGCTGCGTCTACGCGGGGTGACCTGTTTGCATGCGAGCGCGGTTGCATTCGGTCACCAGGCCGTCGCGTTTGCCGGTCCCGCCGGCGCTGGCAAATCAACCACGGCGGCAGCACTCGGAAGGCGTGGGCACGCAATCGTTTCGGACGATATCGTTGCAATTGAGGAGCGCGAAGACGGATTCTTCGTGTTCCCCGCGCATCCCTATCTGGGGCTGTGGCCGGACTCGGTTGAGATGCTTTACGGCCAGGATAAGAGAATACCGGGATTCGCATCGACCTGGGACAAAGGAAGGCTCTTGCTGGCCGATCATGAATTGCAGTTTCAAGATCGCGCTTTGCCCTTGGCTGCGGTGTTCCTTTTGGAGGAGCGAACCACCGATTCGGCTGCTCAGTTCCGCGACGCCGCGCCTTCCCAAAAGAGCATGATGGAACTGATTGCAAACTCCTACGGCACGGACCTCCTCGAGATGGACATGCGGGTCCGAGAGTTCGAACTTCTGGGTCGCCTAATCTCGAGGGTTCCTCTGTTTCGCGTCCGACCCAATGTGGATCGCTCGAAGCTGCCTAGCCTATGTGATTCAATTGAAAGAAGTTGTGAGGGAATTGGGCTCACGTTGTGACGGATTTCCGGCTGGTAATGCTCGCCCCGGAGCTCTCCAGTCCCATTGCTCGGTACAGAACACAGGCAACGAAAAAGCGTAGATGCTCTTCCTAGTACGTGCCACTATGGGACTTCGCGAGGGGTTCCGGTGAACCGGATTGCGAATGCGCTGCGGGCGCAGAATATTTAGGAGGGAGCGCGAGATGAAGAGAATCCTGGGGCTTTTTGCACTTTTGATCCTGTCCACTTTGCCCACGCTGGCACAATCCGAGGGCTACCCGAAATTCGAGGCGGGTGGCGGCTTCCTCTATCGAGATTACGGCGCGCAGTTTCAAGAGAACACGAATGAGATTGGTTGGTGGGCGACGGCCGACTACAACGTCAAGAGCTGGATCGGATTCGGTGGTGATTTCGATGGCGGATACGCGCACCCGTTCCACGCGGACACGCATCATTACACCGTTATGTTCGGACCCACGGTCTATCCTTTGGGTCATCACAGACTGACGCCGTTCGCGAAAGCAATGTTCGGCCTTTCGCACTTTAACTTCCCTGACTTCGATTTCTCGGACACGGCGTTTGCGTGGTCGGCCGGTGCCGGCGTTGACTGGCGATTCACGCACCACATTGCCTTCCGATTGGGCGAGCTCGACTTCGAACAGGACCGCAACTTCGCCGGATGCTGCTCTTCGGCGGACCCGGTGCAAAACGGCTTCAAGGCCAAAGTCGGCGTGATCGTCAACTTCTAACTCGATTCAGCCATATCGTTTTTCCAAGGCCGGGTGCGCGAGCGCCCGGCCTTTTTTCTTTCCTCGTGGGCTTTCTTTTGAGATAGTGCCGAGCGGCGAATTCCCCGTATCGCAACCTGCCAAAGGAACGGTCGGGCGGGCCAACCCCGGACGCGCAGCGTGCCTCCAAGCACAGACGCTTCCCGCAAACAGATTTCAGGAGGACTTGGTTGATGAAGAAGCTGGCAGGACTGTTGTTGCTGACGGCGGCGCTGGCAATGCCCTCGATGGCTCAGGATTCGCAGGCGCCTCAGCCGGAGCAATCTCCTACAGCGCCGAGCGACCAGAATCCACCGGCGAAAGTGAAGCGCGTATGGCCGACGCCGAAAGGCGAGATTTCCGGGGGATTTGTCTACCGGTCGTTCTATGGGGCGAACGGGTCGACGCTCGGGATGAAGGGCGCGTACGGTTCGTATCAATACAATTTCTTCCGGTGGCTGGGGCTGACCGGCGAGTTCCTGGGAGTCGGTGGAACGGGGAAGACGAATAACGTTCCGCCGCA
>Ga0335085_10018116_pt1 | contig 10127 bp, 6 predicted proteins | sample Lox_Sample_45_FD_206712 | JGI IMG/M metagenome (GOLD analysis project Ga0335085, IMG submission 206712) | Soil microbial communities from Loxahatchee National Wildlife Refuge, Florida, United States - Lox_Sample_4.5 | ecosystem: Environmental > Terrestrial > Soil > Wetlands | place: USA: Florida... | reverse complement strand
TCACGAAGGCGTCCCCGCCCGCCGTGCGCACGAGATCAACGATCGCGCTCACATCTTCCTGGGTGGCCTCGGGGGCCATCACCACGACCATCGGGTCCTCCTGTCGCCCGTCGCACGATTGCGCCCAGCAAAGAAGCCCCGGGCCTCTGGCCCGGGGCTTCTTTCAGGTCGTTCCGCGTCAGCGCAGGGTCTGGCGGGCGACCGTCCGGATACCGGGCCGGTAGCCATACCAAAACCAGAACTGCTCGCGCACGGGAGCAGCCTAGCGCATCGCCGCCGCTGGGGGCGCGCCGCCCGGCCTTTCCCGCGCCGCCGCGCCGCGCCAGCGCCGCGTCCCGGCGCGCGGCGCGGCCGGGCATGGGCCTGCGCTGCACGTGATTGACGATCTGTTTGGCTACCATTGAGCACAGTGCGGAGGGGCCAGGTGTTTGGCTGATTCAGTACGTCTGCATGAGACGGCCAGGTACGGTACTTCTGCACGGCACAGATCACGCGACGGCCAGGCGGGTTCGCCGGTGGTCCGGTCCTGGGCCAGGCGCCTGTGTGGCGGGGCCCGCGGGATGAGGGCCTACTGCGTTCGGCCGCCAGCAAGGAATGTCACAGGCATGTTCTGGAGCGGTTCCCGTTCTCTCCCGGAGCCTGTTTCCCCATGCCGCCGCGGCGGCCCGGCGCGCCGGAGGGCGGCGCGGGCCACGTCATTAGCGGCGGCGCCGGGGCACGGGGTGCCGGCAGATGCAATGGGGTCCAGGCAGAGCGGGGCGAGGGAGACGGCAGGGTGACGACGGTTAGGGAAGATTTCGGCCAGGGACCCGACGGCACCGGCGAAGGCCAGCCGGGCCAGCCGGACACCGAAACGCCCAGACCGCAGGCACCGCGCCGCTGGCGACCCACGCTGGCGCCCGTGTCCGGCCTGGTCCGCCGCCACTGGCTGTTCTCGCTGGTCCTGGCGGCAGCGGTGGTGCCCCGGGTGGTGGCGATGCTGGGCTACCGGCCGGCCATGCTGTTCCGGCTGGACACGTTCGACTACCTGTGGGGTGCCGTCCACCTGTCGCCGAACGTGGTCAACCCCAGCGGCTACTCCCTGTTCCTGTGGCTGCTGCTGCCCTTCCACTCGCTGGTCCTGGTCGCCGCCCTGCAGCATCTCCTGGGCCTGGGCGTGGCCACGATGGTGTACGCGCTGCTGCGTCATTACCGCCTGCCCGCCTGGGGCGCGACGCTGGCCGCCGTGCCGGTCCTGTTCGACCCGGAACAGATCATGATCGAGCACCTGATCATGGCTGACCTGCTGGCCATGGCGCTGATGGTCGGCTCGTTCGTGGTGCTGCTGTTCCGCGATTCGCCGTCGCTGCCGCGCTCGGCGACGGCGGGCCTGATGATGGGCGCCGCCACGATCATCCGCCCCACCGTCCTGCCGCTGGTCCTGCTGATCCCGGTATATCTGCTCATCAGGCGGGTCGGCTGGCGCCGTGCGGGCGCCGCCCTGGCCGCGGGCGCGCTGCCCATTCTCGGCTATATGAGCTGGTTCGCGGCCGCGCACGGCACCTTCAACATGAGCAACAGCAACGGCCTGTTCCTGTGGTCGCGGACGATGTCGTTCGCCGACTGCTCGGTCATCAAGCCGCCGCCGGACCTGCAGGCACTGTGCCCGACCGCTCAGCCCGGGCCGCTGGCCCGCGCGGATCCCGCGCTGCGCCGCCTGCCCAAGCGTTACCTGTGGAACCACCGGATCTGGGCGTGGCAGGGCACCACCAGCGGGTTCGTCCCGGACACCGCCGCGTTCACCCAGGCCAACAACGAGCGGGCGCTGCGGTTCGCGATCCTGGCCGTCAAGGCCCAGCCGGTCGCATACGGCCGGACGATCGCGGCGGAGTTCCTCACGCCGTTCTCCCACACCGACAACACGCTGCGGTTCCCGGTGGTCCCGCCGAGCTCGTCCAGCCTGGCCCCGTACAACCTCCGGTACGCGATCGGGACGGTCAAGGCCTATACCGGCAGCGACCAGGGGGTGTCGCCGTATCTGGGCTACCACTTCGGGGTCCGGGTGGTGCACGTGCCCGCCGTTCTCATGAACAAGTACCAGCACCTCATCTACCTGCCCGGCCCGGCGTTCGGGCTGATCGTGCTGACCGGACTGGTCGGGATCATCATCCCGAGCCGCCGGTCGTGGCCCGCGATCCTCCTCTGGGTCTCGGCCATCGTCATCATGCTGCTGCCGACCGCTGAGCACGAGTACACCTACCGGTACGTGATCCCGGCGGTCCCGCTGGTGTGCATAGCGGCCGCGCTCGCGTTCCGCAAGCCGGACCGGAAGGCGGCGGCCGCGACAGCAACCGGCGGGGCACTCGCCGCGAGCGGGGCCGCGCCGGACGCCCCGGCCGCATCCAGCGCACCCGGCACTTCCAGCGCACCGGCTGGAACCCCCGAGCCGGCCGCATCCACGGCACCGGCCGCATCGGCTGCCCCGGCCGGGTCTGCAGCACCGGCCGATGGGCCCGCCGCGCCCGCGGCCCCGGGCGAACCCCCGGCGGAGGCCGGTCCGGCCAGCGAGACCGGGCCCGCCTCCGAAGGCGGGCCACAGAACGCCTGACCGCTGCGGCCGGGCCGGCGCCTGACCCGCTCGCTGCGGCCGGCCGGTCAGTGAGGCCGGGCGGCGGGGCGCCTGGCCGATCTGCGGCCTGCCGACGGGGCGGGATGGCCGGGCTTACAGCCCGACCCAGAGCGTGATGGTGGATCCCTTGGGCGCCTGGTCGCTGGGGCTGTGGTTGAAGACGTTGTCCAGCGGCCCCACCTGGTTGACGTTGACCGAGAAGCCCCGTCTCTCCAGGATGTGCGTGGCCCGGTCGACCGACAGCCCGTTGACGTCGGGGACCTTCACCATGGGCGGGCCGGCCGAGACCTTGATGGTGATGACCTGGCCCCGGGTGAACGCGCTGCCCGCGGCCAGTGACTGGTGGGTGACCGTCCCGGCGGCCGCGTCGCTGTTGGTCGTGGTGACCACGTCGAGCAGTACGCCGTTGGCCGATGCCCATCCCTGGGCCGCTCCCTCTGGCTGCCCGACGAAGTCGGGCACTGGCGGCCCCACGCTGACCACCAGCCGGACCGGCCGCGGCTCCGGCCACATGGCCCCGGCGGCGGGAGAGGTGCTGACGACGATGCCGGCCGCGATGGTGCTGGACGTTTCCGGGGTCACCGTTCCGGGCGTCAGCCCCGCCTGGCGGACCGCGGCCTGCGCGGCCGGCAGGGTCAGCCCGGTCACCTGCGGCATCGGCCGCCGGTGCGGCCCCGCCGACGGGATCAGCGTGATGCGGCTGCCCTTGCCCACCCGCTGCCCGTCCGCCGGGACCGTGCGGATCACGTGGCCCTTGGCGAACTGGTTGTCCAGCCGGGCGGTGCCGGTGGTGACGGTGAACCCGGCCCCGCGCAGCTCGGCCGTCGCGGCCGCGACGGTCATGCCGGTGACCTTTGGGACGTCGGTGTACCGGCCCGATGTCAGCCACCACGCCGCCAGCCCCACCACCAGGACCACCGCGACCGAGGCGGCGAGGTAGCCGAGCCGCCGGCTGAACAGCAGCCGCTGCAGCCGGGGCTCGGGCGGGCCGTACGGGGCCCGCGGCGGCGGCCCGTAGGGGCCGGCGTCGGCCGCGCCGCTGACGATCAGCGTGTGCTGGCCGTCCGGGCGGTAGGGCTCGGGCCGGAACTGCTGGGTGACCGAATGCGGCGCGGAACCGGGGTGGGGGGGCCCAAAGGACTGCCGTACGGGCGGGGCCGCCGCGGGCATCAGGTCGTGGCCGGGCCCGCCGGGCGGGGAGCCCGGCCAGGGGAGCAGCGGCGCGGCCGGTGGCAGGTCACCGCCCTCGGCGGCGGGATCACCGTCCGGCTGTCCCGGCATGACGGTGGTCGGCGCGGGCGGGCCGCTCCCGGGCATGGCCGGGAAGCCGGTCGCCGGCGCGGCCGGGAAACCGCTGCCCGCCGGGACGGGGAAGCCGCCCGCCGGCGGGTCGAGGAAGTCGCCGGCCGGCGGGACGGTGACGCCGCCGGTGGCCGGGGCCGGGGCGCCGTCCGGCGGCAGGCCCTGGCGGGCCCCGGTGACGGCGTGCAGGAACTGCCCGGCGTCGCCCGGGCGCAGTTCGGGATCCCGGCTGGTCGCGAGCGCCACCAGCGCATCCAGCGCGGGCGGAAGCCCCGGCACCGCGCTCGAAGGCGGCGGGACGACCTCGTTGACGTGCTTGTAGGCCACCGCCAGTGGGGTGTCGCCGGTATGCGGCTGCCTGCCGGTCAGCAGCTCGAAGAGCATCACCCCGGCCGCGTACACGTCGGTGCGCACGTCGGCCGCCCGCCCGGCCACCTGCTCGGGCGCCAGGTAGGCGGCGGTCCCGATGATCATCCCGGTCTTGGTCTGGCTCACCCCGGCCAGCAGCCGGGCCAGCCCGAAGTCGGCGACCTTGACCGTCCCGGAGTCGTTGAGCAGCACGTTCTCGGGCTTGACGTCCCGGTGCGCGATCCCGGCGTCGTGGGCCGCGGCCAGCCCGCCCAGCACCCCGGTCATGACGTCCAGCGCCTCATGCGGGCCGAGCCGGCCACGCGAGTTCAGCAGGTCGCGGAGCGTCCGGCCGGGCACGTGTTCCATCGCCAGGTACAGGATGCGGCCGTCCGCCCCCTGGTCGTAGACGGTGACCACGTTCGGGTGGGAAAGCCGGGCGACCGACCGGGCCTCGCCGACGAACCGGCGGACGAAGTCCTCGTCGCTGGCCAGCTCGGCGTGCATGATCTTGAGCGCGACCGTGCGCTCGAGCCGGGTGTCGGTGCCCAGGTAGACGGTGGCCATGCCGCCGCGGGCGATCAGGGACTCGACCCGGTAGCGCCCATCGAGCAACTGGCCGATGGGCGGGCGCGCGAGGGTCGTATCCATCGGCTCGATTCTAGGGGTGGCCAGGGATTTCAAGGTAAGAACGTGGTTAAGGGCTCGCCTGGTCACGGAAGGTGACAGGTGCCGGCCGGGCGCCCGGGCGCCGCCACCGGACGTGCGCGCCGGGCCGTCTGCGCGGCCGGGGCGTCGCTAACGTAGGTGCTCGTGCGGGTCGAACGGGTAGTGATCGCCGGGGCGGGCCTGGCCGGGCTGCGCACGGCCGAGGAACTCCGCGGCCGGGGCTATCCGGGCGCGATCACCATGGTGGGGGCCGAGCCCTGGCCGCCTTACGACCGCCCGCCGCTGACCAAGAAGTTCATGACCGGCCAGCTCGACGACACCACGCTGGCGGCGGACCCGGCGGCACTCGGGCTGGACCTCCGGCTGAATGAGACGGCCACCGGCCTGGACCCCGGCGTGCTCCGGACCGACCGGGGGGAGCATGCCTTCGACGCCCTGGTGCTGGCCACCGGGTCCGTGCCGGTGGGCCTGCCCGGCAGCGGCGGGCGGCGGTTCCTGCGCACGTTCGACGACGCCCGGGCGGTCCGGGACGCGCTGCGGCCCGGCACCCGGCTGGCCGTGGTCGGCGCCGGGTGGATCGGCGCCGAGCTCGCCACCACCGCCCTGGCGCGCGGCTGCCAGGTCACCGTGGTCGAGGCGGCGACCGCCCCGCTGGCCGGGGCGCTCGGGGCCGAGGTGGGGTCGGTGACGGTGCCGTGGTACGCCGCGGCCGGGGCGGAGCTGCGGCTGGGCCAGCCGGTCGAGTCGGTGGAGCCCGGCGGGCTCGTGCTGCCCGGCGGAGGCTGGCTGCCGGCCGACCTCACGGTCGTCGCGGTCGGGGTCAGGCCGCAGGTGGGCTGGCTGGCCGGCTCGCCGGTGAAGCTGGAGAACGGGGCGGCCGTTGACGGGCGGCTGCGGACGTCGGCTCCCGGGGTGTACGCGGCCGGGGACTGCGCGGCCTTCGTCTCCGCCCGGTACGGCCGCCGGCTGCGGGTCGAGCACTGGGACAACGCGCTGCACGCGCCCCGGGTGGTGGCGGCCAACATCCTCGGCGGCGAGGAGACCTACGACCCGGTCCCGTACTTCTGGTCGGAGCAGTTCGGCCGGATGGTCCAGTACGCCGGGCACCACGGCGGTGCCGGCCGGCTGGTCTGGCGGGGCGACCCGGCGGACCGGGAGTGGGCGGCGTGCTGGCTGGCGGGCCCGGGACCAGCGGGCCGCGCGGACGGGGCCGGGGAGCGGCTGGTCGCGCTGGTCACAGTGGGACGCCCGCGGGATCTCCTCCAGGGCCGGCGGGTCATCGCGGCGGGCGGCGCGGTCGATCCCAGCCGCCTCGCCGACCCGGGCATCCCGGTCCGCGACGCGGTCCCAGCCGGCGCCTGACGCGGCCGGGAGGCACCGAGGGGCCTATGACACCGGCCCGCCCGGGCGCGACCTGGCCCGGGCCAGCGCGGCGCCGCCGGTGACCAGCATCATGACCAGGAAGGCGAGGTAGATCACCCCGGCGGCGGACGACCACTCGAACCGGCCCGGGTACCGGGCCAGCGCGATGAGCTGCAGCACGGCGAGTACGACGGAGCTGAACGAGGCCGGCCGCACGCGGCGGGCGTCCCGCTCGGCCAGCTCGTGCGCGGCGGCCACCCCGAAGCCGATCAGCCACGCCCCGGTGGCCTGGGCGAGCAGCGGCGTCAGCTTCCACGGCCACCATGAGGCGGCCTGCCCCGGCGCCGCGAACAGCGCCACGCCCAGGCCCAGCATCACGACCGCCTGCACCGCCAGCAGGCCGTAGACCCATCCGGGCAGCGGCACCGACCGGGGCGGGTCACCGCCCGGCGCCCGCAACTGCACGGCCAGAATGATCACCATCAGCAGCGGGACCACGGTGTAGATCGCGATCCAGGCCCAGGTGACGGCCCGCGTGCTGATCGCGAACTGGCCGCCGAGATGGAACTGGCCCAGGTTCAGCAGCGTGGCCACCAGGGTGAGCACCGTGAAGACGAGCACGGTCGGCACGGCAATCCGCGCGTTGGCCCAGACCCGCTGCCGCGCGGCCAGCACTTCGAACGCGACGCTGGCCCAGTAGCCCGCGCCCAGGAACGCGGCGCCCAGCGGGTTGCGGATCGTCCAGGCGAAATAACTGGCGGTGCGGTCGGTGAAGACGAAGAGCTGGAACCCCGCCAGCAGGACCAGGACGGCCGCGACGTACAGGAGCCTGCGCATCCCCGGCAGCAGCGGCCTCACCGCCGCTGGCCTCACGGTGGCGGTGGTGCTGCGCTGGCTCACCCCGTCATCGCTCCAGGTCGGCGTGCACGGCCGCCTGTGCCTCCAGGAACGCATGCACCTGCGGGATGGTGACCGCGCCCTCGCCGACCGCCGACCCGACCCGCTTGACCGACCCCCGGCGCACGTCACCGACCGCGAACACGCCGGGCAGGCTCGCCTCATACAGCGCCGGAGGCCGGAGGAACGGCCAGCGCGTGTCGACCTCCGACAGCACGTCCTGCCCGGTGAGAATGAATCCCTCCTCGTCGCGCATCAGGGTCTCGCCGAGCCATTCGGTCCGCGGCTGCGAGCCGATGAGGACGAACAGCCCGTCGGCGGGGATGTCCCGGCGCTGGCCGGAGGCCCGCTCCTCCAGCACCAGCGACTCGAGCCGGCCGCTGCCCGCGCCGCCGGCCACCTGGACGCCGTAGGCGACGTCCACGTTCGGCACGGCGCCGATCATGCGGATGAGGTAGTCCGACATGCTCTGGGCCAGCGACTCCCCGCGGACCAGGACCGTCACCCGGTCGGCCCACTTGGCCAGGTGTATCGCCGCCTGCCCGGCGGAGTTCCCGGCCCCGACCACGAACACCTTCTGCCCGCCCATGGCGGGCGCCTCGCTGACCGCCGCCCCGTAGAAGACGCCGCAGCCGTGCAGGTCCTCCAGCTCGGGGACGCCGAGCTCGGTGTAGGCGGCGCCGGTCGCGATGACGACGGCCCGCGCGGAGAGCACGTTGCCGTCGGACAGGCCGAGCCGGTAGTGCCCGTCATGGGCTGACAGGCTCATCGCCTCCCGCAAGAACAGGAACGTGGTGCCGAAGGACCAGGCCTGCTGGAAGATCTGGGCCGTGAGCGTGGACCCGGTGACGCCCTGGGGGAAGCCCGGGTAGTTCCGGATCATCGAGCTGGTGGCCGCCTGGCCGCCGATGGGGCCCGAGTCCACCACCACGGTCCGGAGGCCCTCCGACGATGCGTATACCGCCACGGCCAGTCCCGCCGGGCCGGCGCCGACCACCGCCACGTCGCAGACGTCGTCGGCCGAGATCGGCGCCAGCAGGCCGAAGGCCTCGGCGATCTCGAGGTCCGTGGGGTTGGCCAGCACCGGGCGCTGCGCCGCGAACCGGAGCACGACCACCGGCAGGTCCGGCGACGCCAGGCCCAGCTCGTCGAGCATCTGGCGGCCGCGGGTGGTGCCGACGTCGTAGAAGCCGGCCGGGATCTGGTACCGGGCGAAGGCGTCCCGCAGTTGCTGTGACCGCGGGGACCATTGCTCGCCGATCAGCCGCACCGCCTCGAAACCGCCGCCGCGCCGGATGTTCCACTCGCTCAGGTACTCGGTGATCGACCGGTGGAACTCCTCGTCCGGGCTTCCCTCCGGGCCCAGCGCCATGTGATCGATCTTGCCGATCGCGAGGGCGTCGAAGACGGGCCGCGCCGCGGCCCAGTCACCCCAGCGGACCGCGGCGACCCGCAGGGCCGTCGGCTCGACCGGGCGGACCGCGGCGAAAACCTCGATGTCGTCCGGGTCCTGGCCCCTGACCCCGCCGACGACCAGCGCGGCCGGCGTTCCGGCCGCCCGCAGCGCCTGCAGCTGGGCCGCCAGCCCCGGCGGGTAATCGCAGGTCACTATCTGATAGTCGGTGCTGTAACGCCAGGCCAGTGCGTGATGTATGCGCTCGCGGGTCGCGCTGTCGCGGCTCACGACCACGATGGCGGCCGTGCCGGAGGTGCCATCTGCTCCCGGGGCCCGGCCCGCGGGCGTACGCCATGCTGCCATCGCGGCTAACTCTAATCCCGGGCCTGGCCCCGCTCTTCTCCCGGGCCTGGCCCAGGCGCCGCGCCGTCGTCGGCAACCGGCTGCTGGTGGCGCGACGACGGCGCAGCTTGTGCCGGAGAAACGAGCCTAACACGGTGCTACCAGGAAGTCTTTAACTCCCCTATACCTTTGGCGCACCAACGAATTACCCACCGGCCCCGACCTGGGCCGGCCGCCGCCAGGACGGGCCGCACGCCCTGGCGGGGCGCCTGTCCACCGGCGTGGATCATGCTGGTGACGTGGCGGTGAACGGTTGCTGGCGGGTTTGGCCCAGTGCGCGGGGTGGGACATTCGGGATGTGGCACAGATCGACGCCCTGGCCGACGGTCTCGTCGGCGACTGGCTGACCCTCCCCGACGTGGCCGACCGCCTCGGCCTCCCGCCGAGCCGGGTCCGGCAGCTGCTCCGCGACCACAAGCTGATCGCCGTGCAGCGCCCCGACGGCACGGTGTGCGTGCCCACCGCGTTCTTTGACGGCAAGCAGATCGTCAAGGGCCTGCACGGCACGCTCACCCTGCTCTTCGACTGCGGGTTCGACGAGGCGGGGTCGTTGCGCTGGCTGTTCACGGCCGACGACTCGCTCCCCGGCACGCCGATCCAGGCGATGGCCGAGCACCGCGGGACCGAGGTGAACCGCCGGGCGCAGGCCCTCGCGTTCTGAGGCACGGCGGGCCCGCCGTGCCGGGGTGCCCGCTCAGCCGTGACGGGCGGTGGCGGCCACGGCGAGCTCGGCGAGCGCCGTCTTGGCCTCACCCGTAACCGGTGCCTCCCCGAGCGCGGCCACCGCCTCGGCGACCCGCTCGCCGATCATGGCCTCGCACGCGGCCAGCGCCTCGGTGTCGGTGATCACGGCGCGCACCTCGGCCAGCCCCGCCTCGTCCAGGTCGGGATCACCCAGCCGCCCGTCGATGACCCGGGCCTGGCCTGGTCCCGCCCGCGCCCGGGCGATGGCCAGCAGGACCGTCCGTTTCCCCTCGCGCACGTCGTCACCGGCCGGTTTCCCGGTCTGGGCGGGGTCGCCGAACACGCCGAGGATGTCGTCGCGGAGCTGGAAGGCGGCCCCGAGCGGGAGGCCGTAGGCCGAGAAGGCGGCCGGGATGGGCCCGTCCGGGAAGCCGGCCAGGGCGGCGCCCAGATGGAGCG
>Ga0335085_10018115_pt1 | contig 10127 bp, 13 predicted proteins | sample Lox_Sample_45_FD_206712 | JGI IMG/M metagenome (GOLD analysis project Ga0335085, IMG submission 206712) | Soil microbial communities from Loxahatchee National Wildlife Refuge, Florida, United States - Lox_Sample_4.5 | ecosystem: Environmental > Terrestrial > Soil > Wetlands | place: USA... | reverse complement strand
GAGAGACTCGAAGCTAACAATGTCCCAGGTCGCCCACCCGCCCGACGGCCGTGTTGCACTTACTAGGCGAATGTACCTGTGGCGCATAACTAGCGGTTGGAGCTGCCGAACGGGCCGCCGGTCGGGCGTCGTGCCAGTTGCCGTCCCGAGCACGCCGCGGGGCAAGGGCAAACTCGCCGCGCTCAGGCATGCGCCTTCGCGCGGCGCTAGCGTGGGCGCCAGGAACAGGCTTAGAATAGCATCTTGCCGGCCGCCGTTCGTGACTTAGTGCCGGCGGCCCGTTCGCAGCTCAACCGCACTCCGTTAGGTGGCGAAGGACCCCTTATGCGCAATCCCCCCGTGCAGCCGGTCACGTCCCCCGCCGCTATCCGGTCGTGTCTCGCACACTGGTCGGCCGTCCTCTGTCTCGCGGCCTGTGCGTCTCGACCACAGCCCGTGCAGACAAGCATGCGAGTGCCGGCCACCAATCAGACTGTCTCGGCCGAGGCGGTGCAGTCGATCAACGGCCAAATCATCTACGTCCACAACTACTCCACGCAGGCCATCCGCGTCACTAGTGTCACGCTGTACGAGTGTCAGCACATACGCACACCCTGCACGCTGTATCCACTGAACATCCTCGTTGAACCGGGTCAGCAACGGCGCGTCCTCGACGTGGAAGGACAGGAGGACAGCGCGTGGAGTTATCAGTACCGCTGGTCGTGGGCGGCGGCGCAGGCCGGGCGCTGAGGAGGCGCCGGTCGCTCGCCACCTAACATGGGTTTGAACCTGCCAACGCGGCCGCCGGTCGGGCCCCGTGCGGGCCGCCACTCCTGGCCCCTGCGGGTTCGCGCAAACCCGCCGCGCTTGCCGTCGGCTGCGCGCGGCGCTGGCGCACGCGCCAGGGAAGGCGTAGTCTAGCTGAGGTGCGCGCCGCCCATCGTGACTTGGTACCGGCGGCCGCGTTGCAGGTTAAACCCTATCCGTTAGGCGGCCACGAGCGGGCTGAACGAGTCCCATGAAGCGCCACCGAGATGCCCACTTGACAACAGGCAATGCGAACTGATCTCTTTGGACCCGTCGCTACACCTCAACCGGCGAGGGGAACATGGACGCGCTGAAGATGCTTCAGCTTCTGCCTGGCGGGTCGGTGAACCGGCCAGCGGTTCTCGGCGAGTTCAAAGCTGTCAACTCAACAGATCCGCACGTCATCTACGCAAAGAAGGAGGAGCTGGTCACGTTCTTGCGGATGGGAGCGGCGGGCTCCAAGGTGATGAAGATTGTTCTGTTCGGCATGGCTGCTATCTGTTTCCTCACCATCGTAGGAATCCCTGTCGGAATCGTCCTTGTGATCGGCGGCCTCCACGTGATCAACAAAGGCAAGAAGAAGGCGGCCCGCGCTCTGCAAGACGTTGAAGATGTGTACAAGGACTATTGTGCCTCTTTGGGAGTAGCGGCACTCTAACAGTTCAGGTCGCCGATCCGAAAAGCCGACAGAGGACATGCAGAGACCGCTGATGCCACGGATGCGCCCGGGCCCGGCGGCTCCTCGGGCGGAGGCCGTGGCGGTGGCCGCCTAACTATCGGTTGAAGCTGCCGACGCGCCCGCCGGTTGAGCATCCTGCTGGCCGTCGTTCGGTTCCGCCGTTCTGTTCTGGCGGGCGGGCGGCCTTGCCTGCGGCTACGGCCGCCATCTAGCGTTCGTCACGCGGAGAGCGTAGTCTAGCATCGGTCACCCGCCGCTCGGCTCAGCTGCGGCATCGCGTCGGCGGGCGCGTCGCAGCTTAACCGCATTCCGTTAGGCCGCACACAGGGCGGGTCGTGACTAGCGCGGGCCTCACATGCAGGGCGAGGCCGGAACGGCGGCAGTGTGGTCGGTGGCCGGCAACTGGATACTCCAGCCGGCGGCATCGCCGGGCGTGATATCCACATCCTGCCCGAAGGGAAGGAAGCCTCCGGTATCCGCCAGCACTCCTAGGTCATTGCCGGGTGTCCAGATCGTCCGGATAGTGTCTACTGGAATGTTGTTAGTGTCGACGCGGATCCCGAGGAGCGTGTCAGCCGCTGGGAACCGAAGGCAGGTCGCGTAGCCGGTGACGCGGCCGATGTACATCATCCCCGTCGGCAGTTGCCCGGGAACAGTGAACTTGGGTACAAAGGCTCGGACATTGAAGGCGGTGCAGCCATCCAGCCCGCAGGTGGTGTTCTGCACCAGCAGGGTGGGGCCGCCGTAGCCCGCCACCGAGTACGTCGTATCGACTGCCGCGCCGCCGTCGCAACAGGTCAGCGCAGCGAGGGCCGCAAGGGTGCAAAGGCGCGTCGCCAACATGGTATCGCCTCCTCGGAGGTAACGTTACACGACCCCGCCATAGGGGCAAGAGTCACTAGACGCGTCCGAGAGCCTCGCGGTGTGCGGCCTAACAGGGGGTTGAAGCTGCCAACGCGGCCGCCGGTTGAACATCAGTCCGTCCGCCGTCCGGTGCAGCTGAGTTATCGAGAAGGCGGGCGGCGCTTGGCTTCGCCGGCGCGCCGCCGGCTGGCGCAAGCGCCACGGAAAGCGTAGTCTAGCATCTGACCCGCTGCCGCCGGTGCCGCCGGCACATCGCGCCGGCGGCCGCGTTGCAGCTTAACCCCGATCCGTTAGGCACCACACCCCCAATGCGCGCTGTCGGAGTTCTCATCGCTCTTGCGCTCCTCGCTGCCTGCCGTGGGCGCCATGCCGCCGCCCCTCGCAGTCCGGCTGCGGCCGTGGCGGAACACGTCAACGCCCCGGGAGACGTCGACGAGCCCTTTTGTCGTGGCGATACCTCCGCCGCCCACCCCGACCCGACGGCGCTGGTAAGGGAGTTTCTTGCTCGCGATACAGCTGGCGAGTTCCTAGCCGCCACGCCCTTCTATCTCGGTGCAACCGACTGCGCAGGCGAGGGCACCGACGCCGCGGCAGTAGTTGCCGCCTATTCGATTACAGTGGTCGGCATCACCCCAGATACGGCCCGCTACATCGTCGCGTATCAGTGGCTTGGCACATTGCAGGAGAGCGGGGCTGCCTTCCGGCCCGACGTGAAGATCTTTAGAGACACCTTCGTGCTCATTCGCCGCAACTATGGCTGGCGGATTACGGGCCTCGAGAGCCTCCACGACCTCCCGATGCTCAGCGTCGCGGCCGCCAAGGCCCATTGGCTTCAGACAGCCACCGACATCGCTCTGCTCGACAGTGCGTATCGGCAATCCGGGGCGGGTGTGGTGCCTAACTAGGGTTTGAACCTGCCAACGCGGCCGCCGGTCGGGCGTCCTGCCGACCGCCACTCCCGTCGCCCGCGGGTCCGCGCAAACCCGCCGCGCTTGCCTGCGGCTGCGCGCGGCGCTGGCGCAAGCGCCAGAGAAGGCGTAGTCTAGCTTGGTTGCAGGCCGCCAATCGTGACTCGTTGCCGGCGGCCGCGTTGCAGGTTAAACCCTATCCGTTAGGCGCCGGCCGTGTTCAATGACGCAATCATCGCTGACAAACGGAACAGCCTGCTGAGTCTACTTCGGCCTGCTGTGGCAGAGGTCAGCGGCCGCGAGCGCTTGATCGCATTTGTTGTTGACCAGTTTGCCGACCTCGAACCACCGGAAGTCGATACCCGGCTGTACAACATGACCATGCAACCTGGGGGGTTCGGAGGCGGAGCGAGTCGCAAGCCGGGCAACATCACGCTCAACTGGCGGCGGCTGTTCGTGGCTGTCAGCGAGGCTGGTCTTGCGGCGTCCGGAGTGGCATTGCAACCATGGCTCTTTCCGCTGGCCGGCTTGGTCATGTGGAATGCGCTCTGGTCCCTCCTGGACATCAAGATCGACGAACGTCACGCGGCGGTTCTCTGGGCGCTCTGGACCCTGAGAGGACCGGACAACCGCGTTGACAAGGCGCACCTACCCGAACGCGTGAACGAGGCTCTGTCGCAGTTCAATCATCCCGCTGTGACGCCAACGCAGCTTCAGCGCATATTGGCGGAGCTGGAACGCTTGGAGTGTTTGGAGTCCGCGAATAGAGACAACGTCTGGCTGAGGGAGTGGGTGCGTGCGCCGTGGGAGTAGTTGGCCGGCGCCTAACTAGCGGTTGAAGCTGCCGACGCGCCCGCCGGTTCAGCATCGCGCGGGCCGCCGTACGGTGCCGCCGCCCGCTCCGGCGGGCGGGCGGCCTTGCCTGCGGCTGCGGCCGCTATCTGGCGCTTGCCACGCGGACAGTGTAGTCTAGCATCGGTCACCCGCCGTTCCGTTCAGCTGCGACATCGCGTCGGCGGGCGCGTCGCAGCTGAACCGCACTCCGTTGGGTGGCCGCGTACGGGCTACCTAGACGCGGTGCCGCGGGATGCTTGTGATTAGAGCTAGCAAGCTGAAGACTCGGTCGGCCCGCCGCTCCGAGCGGAGCTGGGCGCATCGAGCGGGCATGCGCACACTGGAGCGCCTGGCACAGCCAGTGACTACGTACCTAGACACCAGCGGCACCTCACGCAGGCAGTTTGCAGAGCATCTCGGCATAGGCACCAGCCGCCTCTGGTGGCTCGAGAGCGCGGCCGGCAATCCAACACTTCGCACGACCGTGGCCATCGGGCGGAAGCTCGGGCTCCAGCTCGCCTACAAGAAGGGGGAAATTCCGAAGAGGCGCACTCGCCCCGCCGGCAGAGCAATGACACTCCAGCCAAAGCGAAAGGACTACTCCCGGACACGTCGCCATGACCAGTACCGCCGGCAAAGGGACCCTGTCTTCCGCGCGGCGCTCCGCACGCTTCGCCTACTCGGGGTGGTGCTTCGTAGGCGGCGAATAGCTCTCCGCCTGTCGGCCAGCGAACTGGCGCGCCTGGCCGGAGTACCGGCCCTTCAGGTCTGGAAGATCGAGGGTGGCATTGGCAATCCGACAATTCGTACCCTGGCCCGAATTGGCGAGGTAAGCGGGCTGTCGCTCCACTGGGCGCGCCATCACCAGTGGCTCAACGCGGCCACCTAACTAGGGGTTGGACCTGCCGAACGGGCCGCCGGTCTGACCTCGTGGCTCCCGCCATCCCGAGTGCGTCGAAGGGCCAGGGCGGACACGCGGCGCTTGCCATTCGGCTGCGCGCCGCAGCTGGCACAAGTGCCAGAGAAGGGCTACAATGGCTCCCAGCAGGCCGCCGTTTGTGACTCAGTGCCGGCGGCCCGTTCGCAGGTCAACCCCAGGCCGTTAGAACGCAGTCCAGCGGTGCGGACTGAAGGTGTTCGTCGAAACAACTAGGCAAGTCTTAGAGGTGTGCATTCGGGCATCGCGAGGCGCGGCGCTGGCACTATCCGTTCAGAGGTACCAACCGGACGAGGCTGAGCTCGCGGCAGACCGGTAGTGTCGACTGGCGCGGTCCGAACGTGGTACCGGCTGCGTTCTAACAAGGGGTTGAAGTTGCCGACGCGCCCGCCGGATGCGCATCAGCCCGTCCGCCGTTCGGTGCTGCTGCGGTATCGCGCAAGCCCGCGGCGCTTGCCTGCGGCTGCGCGCCGCGCTGGCGCAAGCGCCAGGGAAGGGGTAGTCTTGCATCGTGCGCGCCGCCGTCCGTGACTCGTTGCCGGCGGGCGCGTCGCAACTTAACCCCAGTCCGTTAGGCCGCCCGGGTGCGAAATCCGACCTTATTGTGACCGTTGACAGCTCGGGCGAGTCATGCTATGGGTCAGAAAGAGCGTCCCAGGAGGTCAGCAATGCGCCTTCCGTCAGTAGCGTGCGTGTTACCGCTGTTGCTCGTAGCGTGTGGGGAGCCCTTGAATCCCTCAGGGCCCGTCAGCGGCACTTGGGCCACCGCGACTTCGCTGGGCCCCGGGGGCAGCTTTTCTGCCCTGACCCTCACGCAGCGTGGCGCGACAGTGACCGGCACCGCGTTCGACTGTTTGGCGCTTTGGTGCGGCGTGTCGTACGGTGTGGAAGGCCGAATGACAGGCACGACGGTCGACTTAGTGTTCCAGACAGGCGTCTCGGGGGACGGCTTTCACGGTACCCTCGCTCACGACTCCCTCAGCGGGGTGCTGCAGGGCTCGTCGAGCGAGACACGCATCTACGTCCGCGACCCGTGATCGCTGTGCTGCGGCGCCGCTGCCAACGCGTCCGCCGGTTGGGCTTCGGCCCGTCCGCCGTTCGGCGCCGCTGGCCCATCGAGAAGGCGGGCGGCGCTTGGCTTCGCCGGCGCGCCGCCGGCTGGCGCAAGCGCCAGGGAAGGCGTAGTCTAGCTGAGGTGCGCGCCGCCCATCGTGACTCGTTGCCGGCGGCCGCGTTGCAGCTTAAACCCATTCCGTTAACTGGCGCGGGCCGGAAGACACTCGCTCCGGGGTGAAAGGCCGGAGCCGCACTCCGCAGTCGCGCCCGTGTCTCATCATTCCCCCGATCACGGCGCCAGCATTCAGCAGTGCTCGAGCGTTCGGCTGCACAGATAGGTCTCCTAGCAAGCGGTAAAATCGGAAAGAGCACGCTGCTGGGCGCTACCGCTGGCGCCCGACATCCGCCCGGTCGTCTGCGGCAGTGTCGTCGGCCCGCCAGTTAACACGGGTTTGAAGCTGCCAACGCGTCCGCCGGTTGGGCATCAGCCCGTCCGCCGTTCGGCGCCGCTGATTTATCGAGAAGGCGGGCGGCGCTTGGCTGCGCCGGCGCGCCGCCGGCTGGCGCAAGCGCCAAGGAAGGCGTAGTCTAGCTGAGGTGCGCGCCGCCGTTTGTGACTCGTTGCCGGCGGCCGCGTTGCAGCTTAAACCCATATCGTTAGCCCGCCACCTTCTTCCTTGGGCGTGTGAGCGCCCGGGCAATCGTCTTCTTCCGAGCACCAACCACCAAGAGCGAACGCACCAGCAGGTCCATCGAGACCGTCGGATCCCCGGCTTCCATCTTCGCGACCCGCGACTGGCTGGAGTGCAGGCGCTTGGCGAGCGCCACTTGGGTCATCCGGCGCGCTTGCCGCTCCTCGCGCAGGGACGCGCTCAGGGCGAGCTTGAGATCTAGGAAGGCCGACTCCTCGGGCGTCAGCTCCAGGAATTCATCCGCGGACCCGACCCGCCAACCGGCCGCCTCGAGGCGGTCGCGCTTGCTCTTCTTCATGGCTTCCTCCGTACCGCGACCGCGGCGTCATAGGCCTTGAGGCGCCGCTGGCACGTCGCGATCACCTCGGTAGGCGTGTGCTGCGTCTTCTTGCTGAACACCTCCAACACAATCACCGCATCGCCATCGAGCCGGTACACGAGCCGCCAGGTGGCGTTCTCATCGGGTACCCGCAACTCGTGGCACCGCGCCCCGATCCGCGGCATCGGCCGCGAGTGGGGCATCGCGAGCAGCATGCCTTCTTGCAGCTGACGCAACAGATTGCCGGCCTCGAGGCGGGCGGCGGCCGAGAAGGGCGGCGTCTTCACCTCGCCGTACAGCCAAATCACGGGCTTGCGCTGCCGCTGCATGTCAGCAAGGTATGTCATATCTGACATAGGCGCAAGGTGGCGGGCTAACTTGGGGTTGGACCTGCCGAACGGGCCACCGGTCGGACTCCGTGGTGGCCGCCATCCCGAGCGCGCCGCCGGGCCAGGGCAGGCCTGCGGCGCTTGCCATTCGGCTGCGCGCCGCGATCTGGCGTCCGGAGCACGGAAGGCTTAGTCTAGCGTCGTGCCGGCCGCCGTTCGTGACTCGGTGCCGGCGGCCCGTTCGCAGGTCAACCCCAGTCCGTTAGAACGCGGTGGAGCGGTGTGGACTGACAGTGTTCGCCGAAACAACTGCGAGAGTCTTAGAGGTGCGCATTCACGCATCGGCACGTGCGTCTTCGGCCGGCGGTTCAGAGCCACGGTACCCGCCGGACGACGCAGCGTTGCGGTGCAGCGACAGCTTTGTATCGGTGCGACCCAAGCGGGGTACCGGCCGCGTTCTAACAAGGGGTTGAAGCTGCCAACGCGGCCGCCGGTTGGACATCGGCCCGTCCGCCGTTCAGTGCAGCTGAACTATCGAGAAGGCGGGCGGCGCTTGGCTTCGCCTGCGCGCCGCCGGCTGGCGCAAGCGCCAGGGAAGACGTAGTCTATCTACATGCCGCTGCCGCTTGGCGCCGCTGGGGTATCTCAGCGGCGTCCGCGTTGCAGCTTAACCCCTGTCCGTTAGGTGCCGCCCCGTGCGTCTATCGCTGCTCGCGTTGGCCCTCGCCTGTGCTGTCACCGAACCCGCTCGGGCTCAGGCGGCCACGAGCTCGGCCTGCAACGCACTCGCGGCCCCAGCTCCCCAGACCGATTCGATCGCGCGCTTCATCTGGAGCCTGCCCAGGGCCAGGTGTCTCGCCTACCTGCATGCGGCACCCCGCGACACTGAGCGGACAACGCAGGGCATGGTCGAAGCAATCGACCAGGTCACGAACGAGATCCGGCCACTCCTCGACAGCCTTGCGCGCTTCTACCCCGCAGGTCAATTCGGGGCCAACGCGCACGTGTTCATCGACTCCGTCATCCGGTTCGACGGGCGCTGGCTCGACCTTGTGAACCAGCCGGGCGGCGTCGGGCTGAGTGGCACGATGAGCCGAATCGCCCTAGCGTTGGCAGTGCGAGAGCGAGTGGAGGGGCTCATTGAAGAAATGGTCGCTGGCCTAGAGGGCAGCGACGGGGACTTCGCGTGGGACGCGTGGCGCCGCGCGTGGCATCGGAGTTGGGGCGGCACCTAACTTGGGTTTGAACCTGCCAACGCGGCCGCCGGTCCGGCGTCCTGCGAGTCGCTACTCCCGGCACCCGCGCTATCGAGCAGGCGGGCGGCGCTTGGCATACGCCTGCGCGCCGCCGCTGGCGCGGGCGCAAAAGATAACGTAGTCTAGCTGTCGAGCGTGCCGCCAATCGTGACTCGTTGCCGGCGGCCGCGTTGCAGGTTAAACCCTATCCGTTAGGCCACACACATGGCGGATTCCACGTCGCAATCGTGGGTTCGGACGGCTCTTGTGGTGGCGGCCGTCTACGCCATCATCGGCTTTGCTACGGTTGCCATCGGACAGGCGGCAGGCGGTGGCCAGAGCACCACCGCCCAGGCCGTGCGGATTGCATCCTGGCTGCTCAGCGCGCTGGTCTTCCTAGGGCACATCGCCCGGGAAAGCAGTCGAAGTCTGAAGGCGACCGTCGCTGCCGGTCGGGCGAGCACGGCAGTGGCTCTCGCTACATTCCTGCTCGCGCTTGCGGCGACTGTCCGGCAGGTGGAGGCTGGCAACACGCGGCCGGCGGTGCTGGTCGCGCTTCTCGTATGGCCACTACTGACCGGCTTGGTCTCGCTTGGGGTCGGCCTGGTCCTGGTCCGCCTTCTCCGCACTGTGACGCGCCGGCCAGCAGCATCGTAGTGTGTGGCCTAACAAGGGTTTGAACCTGCCAACGCGGCCGCCGGTCGGGCATTGTGCCAGCCGCCACTCCCGTCGCCCGGGAGTTCGCGCAGGCTCGCCGCGCTCAGGCATGCGCCTTCGCGCGGCGCTAGCGCAAGCGCCGGGGAAGGCGTAGTCTAGCTGAGGTGCGCACCGCCGTTCGTGACTCAGTGCCGGCGGCCGCGTTGCAGGTTAAACCCATCACGTTAGGCAGCGTACACGACTCTGAGCGCCACAATCGTCGAGTCTCACCCGTTCCTTATCGCGGCGGTCGTTCAGGCGGCTGGCCTCTCGATCGTCATACCCGCTCTCGTGGGCGCGTACGACGAATTGCGCGCTCTACGTTGGCGACGCGCGTCAGGACGCATCGTGCACGCGTCGGTAAGGGCTGGGACGTTCGTAATGCAGGCCCTGTGGACTTCCTATTCGCCAATTCGCAGCCTGACGGTGAGATACGAGTTCGATGTTGCAGGGGCGCGGTATAGCGGCGACCGGATTGGGTTTGTAGGGTACAGCCCTTCCTCAGTCGCCCGACTACGCACCATGTACCGGACTGGCAATGCCGTCACAGTCTGGTACGACCCCGCCGATCCAAACGAAAGTGTCCTCCAACGACGAGCGGCGTGGCTTCTGTTCATGCAGCTTCTCGTCGGCGGCACGTTTGTGCTCTTAGGCGTCGTTGTGTACTGAGAGTTCAAGTTTGTAGTGCAACAATCAGAGATTCTGGTAGTAGCATTCCTCGGGCGTTAGGTATCCCAAGCGCTTCCGGGGCCGGGTATTGAGCCGACGTGCAACGGCATTGCACGCGCGTTG
>Ga0335085_10018114_pt1 | contig 10128 bp, 9 predicted proteins | sample Lox_Sample_45_FD_206712 | JGI IMG/M metagenome (GOLD analysis project Ga0335085, IMG submission 206712) | Soil microbial communities from Loxahatchee National Wildlife Refuge, Florida, United States - Lox_Sample_4.5 | ecosystem: Environmental > Terrestrial > Soil > Wetlands | place: USA: Florida... | reverse complement strand
GAGTTGCCGAATATGGCTGCGCCGTCATCTCGCTTCGCTCCATTTGCCTGGCTTGAGAGCGAGGGCTTCGTGGTTCAAGCCTCTGCCTCTTGTGCCGATTTTCTGCGCGAGGCACGCCCGAAGGTAACGGATCGTCTCTTGTTGGATGTTCACTTGGACGGCATGAGCGGTCTGGAGCTGCTCGGCCGGCTAGACAGGATCAACATTCATCTTCCCACGATTGTAATGACCGGTGCGCCCGATACAGGGATCGAACGAGCTGTGGACCGCTTTGGCGTCGCTTTGCTTATAAAGCCCCTTTAAAACTGGTGAACCAGTCGCGTGCGTCGAAACGGTGCTGCGACGGAACGAGCAATGCTAGCTTTGAAAAAACTCGTCTATGACGTGTTCAATGATGCAGCGTGTCGAAGCCATCACAGGCGCGAGGGCCGAATTCTGGCACAAATCCGGTATCAACCCGATCGTTTTTGCGGCATCGAAATGAAACACTTCATGCTTGGGAATGTGAGAGATCAGGAATGCCTGAGATGCGAAGGGGCACAAGCGCCGCGATCGTGCTGCTGTCACTTGCCATGTCCCCTGCTGCCTGGGCAGCCGGGAAGTACGACGGGAACTGGGTCTTTGACTTCCCGAGCGCCGGTGCCATGAGCTCGTTCACGAACCAAGGAACCTGCGGGGCTTTTCGGGTGCCGGTGCAAATTACGAACAACCAGATCTCTGGCTCATTGGGCATCGGAGGGTATGGGGGACCGGGGAGTGGGTCGCTTCGCAGCGGGGGCTACGGCTCCAGCGCCTCACCCATCACCGGTCAGGTCAAACCGGATGGTTCCCTGACAGGAAGTTGGCAGAAATGGAAATTCACCGGCAATCTCAGCGATGCCCAGGGAAAGCTCACGATCGTCAAAAGTCAGTGTGGACCACGCGACGGGACTGCCTACCGCGTCGCGCAATAGCTTTTCGCTGACGCACGTCGCCAATGCCGCGCTCGGCATCGCCGGCTGACCCCGATCGCACAAGCGTCTAAGGTTTTCTTCCTGCCTAACTACCGCCTGCATGCCATCCCCGCGATCGCAGCCGACGTGCGATGATTATCGTAATTACGTTGGGTTTCCCTCCTGGCGTAATCTCCTTTCGACCCCACTTCGGTGATACGCGGTGGGGCCGTCCTTTCCTTGCTTGAGATCGACCGCCGATGGGTCTTGATTTTGGGAATCACGCGATGAAAGTTCGTTATTCGCAGTTTGCGAAGTCGTCCATTTTCCGATGCGCATACCGAGGGGATTGCGACGCGTGTACTCCCGTCATCTCCTGACAGACCAAGTGGCATGCTAATGCGTCTACTGTGCGGCGAAGCTCGACATGCTTCGGCGCCATCTTGCGAGACCGGATGTATGAGGTTCCACGGACAAGCTTGGCGACATCCACGATGGCTGCAGCCGCTGCAACTTGCGATACTCGCCATTGGCCGCGTTTCGGCTCTGACGTTCGTCCTGGCCACCTTTGCAGCATGTGCCCGCTACGAGATGCCGGAGAATGTGCAACTGGCCCCCGTGCAAAGCCAGACGGGGGTTGGTCAGCAACTCGATGACGATGACGGCACGAGTACCTCTCCCGTCCCTTCGCTTCCCTGGCAGCGCGTGCGCGGCTGCTGTATCGGAATCTGAACCCTTCTTGATCCGGTTGACGTGCGTCTAGGTTTCACCCCGTTTTGGCTTTTAAGATCACCGTGACGGAGGTTGCCCGCTAATCTAATGCGCCAAGAAATGGGGTCGGGGTGTAATGCACCACGTGATTGTTGGATTGGGAATGGCCTTGACGCTAGCTTTGGCGCTTGCTCGTGCAACCGCGCAGAGCGGCCCGACGGCACCGCCGACGCCTGCTCCGGCCGCTGGGACGGACGCAGCATCTGCATCATTCGGCGCAGTGACAGCGTCAGGGGTCGCCGTGGGTACCGCAGCTGCTGTCGGTGCGGTCACGCTTGGCATTGTCGTGGGCACCACGGGAGCATCGAGTCCGAGCCCATCCACAGCCTCGACCACGACGTCGACCTCCGCGTCGTCGCGCTAGATTCGCCCGTGATCACGCTTCCGAGACGCGTGTTGACAGAGGCTTAATGCGAACCGCGCGAAGCGACGCCTTCGCCGATCCACGCCAACAGCGCGAAGGCAACTCCAACCGCAATCAGTACTATGCCGGTCCATCGCAAAACGGCCGACCCCTCGGCAACTGCAAGCGCAGAGCTGCCGAAGCCCATGAGCAAGATCGCTGCCGATGTAATCCATAGCGCGTTGACAAGCCGGCGCTGGCTCACACAATTCTGCTCCGCTCTGTCCTTACGTTACGCGCGATGCTGCCGGGCTAGTCGAAGGGGTTTCATGGGACCCTTGAGACCCTGTTTCATCCATCGGGTCAACTACCGGTACAGCCATAGCTAATTCGGTACGATACGTACGCCGCGGCGTGGATCATCGCTGCGTTCACGGTCGCCATACCAGGATTGTGGCGCATCTGCCAGGTGTCGAGTGGGTTGCGTCCGCGAGCGACTTCAGTGCATGAGATCCGGCGCGCTGCATGGGAGGGCGGCAAAGGTGCCAAGGCATGCAACTCGGGCCTCGCGTAATCACATCATTCTCTAGCATATCCCAGCGCCACTTTTCCGATCTTCTTCTCTTCGGCGTCACGGCTGTAGAACTCACCTACCTCTGCGTCGAGACGCCCATCTTCACGATCGCAGATTGGATCTACCTCTTGCAGCACCTTCTGGTTCTCGGCATCGCGCTGACGCGTGTGCCGGCAGAGGTGCAGGATCGTCCGGTGAGGACCGCCCTCGCTGTCGTTGTGTCCTATGCGTACCCCTACGCCCAGATCATCTATCTCGACCGGGTGCCCGGCCACGTAGCGTGGCCCGCGGGTGGGCTGTTGCTGGTAACGCTGTCGGCCTGCTTCAGCTTCGCCAGTTTGCTTGCGCTTGGCCGGCGGTTCGGCGTCCGGCCGGCGATGCGGGGTCTCGCAATGCGGGGGCCTTACCGCCTCGTGCGGCACCCGATGTATCTCGCCTACGTCCTGGGCGACATCGGCTACAACCTTGAAGAGTGGAATAAGGGTACGGCGCTGATGGTGCTAACGGGCTGGCTTGCCTTGATCTGGCGTATTTGTGCGGAAGAACGGATCCTCTCACAAGACGCGCGCTGGGCCGCCTACCATGATTTGGTGAAATATAGGCTGATACCAGGCGTGTGGTAGGGCAGCAAAAGGACCTATGTGATCCGAAAGGTTTCTGCTCACGGCGGAGCGCTGCAGCTCAGGTCGGGAGCCATCGGTTCTCAGGGAATTTACGGATGGCGAGCCATGGGGGCAACGGGAAGCGTACCGAGGGATCTGTAGAAGGCGGTGAAATGATGAGAGTCGCGAAGGTTGCTCTTGCTGTACTCGCGACGCCTCTCTGCGTTCATCATGCAGGGGCCGCTGAGACCGCCAGCCCCTATATCGATTTGGGACTGGGCGCAAGCTTTCTCGAAGGCCTTCCTCTCACTGGACTGGGCGGAAGCACGGCCCATCTTAACGAGAACGTCGGGGTACTTGGCACTGCCGCTTACGGCTACGCTCTGGGAAATGGTTTCCGCGCGGAACTTGAGTTCGGATATCGTGGGAATAGCGCCAAAAATGTGACGCTGCCGAGCGGTGGCACCACGCCAACGTCGCTGAACCTGAAAGCCGACGCCGTAGCTTTGAGCTACATGGTCAACGGTCTCTACAACTTCGATCTTGGATCACCCTGGACTCCCTATCTCGGCCTCGGTGTCGGCGCGGCAAGCGTGCGCGTTTCAAATGTCGGCCACGACTGGCCCTTCGCCTGGGGAGCGATGGCCGGAATCGAGTACGCTGTCGCACCGAACCTGCATCTGGGTGCCGAGTATAAATTTCTCGGTACCGAGGGCCTAAAATTTCACAGTATGAGCGTCCAGTCTCATTCAGACTACCACGATCATGCGTTCCTCCTGACACTGCGCTGGAACCTTGCGGCTCCCAAGGCGCACCCGGCAGCCTATGTCCCGCCGCCACCGCCGCTGCAAGCGGCTCCCACATCGCCGCCGGCCCCGGAAGCCCAGATGTTTACGGTCTACTTCGAGCTAAACAAAGACACCATCACAGCTGAGGCGCACTCGGTCATCCAGAACGCAGCTGCCGCAGCGAAAAGTGAGCATGTGACCCACATCAATATAGTGGGACACACCGACACGTCCGGCCCACCCCAATACAACGAAAGGCTTTCGCTACAGCGCGCGGCTGCAGTTCGGGCGGAACTCGAACGCAATGGTGTCCCAGCAAGCGAGATCCTCATCGTCGGTCGCGGCGAGTCTGACCTTGCGGTGCCCACGGGAGACGAGGTGAAAGAACCGAGAAACCGCCGAGTCGTGATCGTTCTGCTGGGCCCCGGGGTATGATCATTGCGCGGAACCGGCTCGCGGATTTCTTGAAAATCGTGATCTGAACCAGACAATCGCACTCGCGAACGCGCTAGGGAATGAATCGGCTAAAGCAGAGGCTCGATCTGTGGAAGCTTCGCCTCGCGCGACTTCCGCACGGCGTGCTCGTCGGGATTGTCTCGCTGGGGCTGATAAGCCTCATCCTGGTGTGGGGCGAAACATTCTACGACCAGTATGCCGAGAGGGAGGCCGCGAAGGCGCAAGCGCGAACGATCACGTTAGGTCTCGCAATTGCACTGCGCGAGCATGTCCATGGAGTCGTATCGAGTGCGAATCAGCTGCTGGAACGGATGAGTGAAGATTATCTGCGGGTCCCAAGTGGGCCGGAGCCACTGCTGGAATGGGCTAAACAATCTCAGTTCGTCAAGGAGACCGCGGTCGTTATCGGAATTGTAGGCGCTGACGGAAAGGCGGTGGCGTCGACTTTTCCGAATGTAACGGGGATAGACTTTTCAGACCGCGAATATTTTCGCGTCCATCACGATCGAAAGACATCGAAGCTTCACATCGGTCCCCCCATTTTAGGCCGATTCAGCGGCAAACCGCAGATTCCCATCAGTCGTCGAATCGAACGTCCCGATGGCACCTTTGCTGGCGTCGCCAACATCTCACTGGATACCACCTACTTCGCTAAGTTCTTCAATTCGGTCCACCTAGGCCCGCAGGGGCTGATCTGGATGGTCGGGTGGGATGGGATTGTGCGCGCTCGGTCGACCCAATTGAGCAACGACGCCGATGTTGGACACAACTTCAGCGACCGTCCTCAATTCCCGAAAATGCGGTCTACTACGGAAGGGAACTTTACCACTCGCAGTGTGGTCGATGGGGTGGAGCGAATCTACGGCTTTGCCAATCTTGCCGAGTACCAGCTCATCGTCGCAACGGGAATGTCTGTCGATGATGTTCTTGGCCCGCGACAGTCGTCAAATATGGCGAGATTGTTGGTGGCCGTCGGCATTAGCGCCCTTATCGTTGGCCTAGTTGTTCTCTCGATGCGAGAGTTGCAACAACGGGGCACGTTGGAGGAGCACCAGCGCAAGACGCAACAACTTGAAGCAATAGGTCATCTCACAGCAGGCGTCGCTCACGATTTCAACAACATCCTGGCATCCATTCAAGGCTATACCGAACGTCTTTTGCGTGGCGGGATCGACGATCGACAGCGTACGTTTCTCGACGGCATCGAGAAGGTTGTAAAAAATGCCGAGCGGATCGTTGGCCATCTCCTAGCCTATTCGCGGCAACAGCCGTTGCAACCCCAAACAGTTGACATCAACCCTATCGTAAATGAAGTCATCGAGCTGACGAGTGCCGTCTTCGGAGACCTCTGGACCGTTCGCTGCGATCTCGAACCACAGCTTGAGCCTGCAACGGCCGATCCCGCAGAGCTCGAGACAGCACTGTTGAACGTCGCGATCAATGCACGCGACGCAATGCCCATGGGTGGCATAATTACCTTCGAGACAAGGCTTGTCGCAAGCGGACAAAAGGGTGTCCCATCCGATCTTTCCAGAGGACGCTATGTCGCCATCCGCGTAACGGACACTGGTCCTGGGATGTCGCCCGACACAGCAGCCAAGGCGTTCGACCCCTTCTTTACGACGAAGGCGAATGGGACGGGGCTGGGGTTGAGCCAGGTCTTAGGGTTGGCTAGGCAGCTTGGAGGAACCGCCACGATCGACACCGTCAGGGGCTCCGGTACCACGGTGACGATCTATTTGCCGACGACGCATGCTGCGCCCGAGGATCGACACGACTCAAAGGATCACGCCACGGCGGCGCCGAAACCCTTCCATGAAATATCAACCACAGCAACCATTCTCGTGGCAGACGACAATCCACACCTGCGCGATGCGATGGTCTCCACATTAAAAGAAGTGGGTTACGAAGTCGTCGAGGCGCGGGATGGAGCGACGACGCTCGAAGCACTGCTGCATCGGAAATTCGATCTAGCGGTGATCGATAATTCCATGCCGGGAATGTCCGGAAACGAAGCATACCGCAGAGCCGTGGAGAACGGCCGCACGGTCCCGGTACTTTTCATCGGTGGACTGGTCGACGTCGGAGTTCTCAATGGTGCTCCGTTTCTTTCGAAGCCCTTCCGCAGCGAGATGTTCAAGGACAGCGTGAGGCAACTCCTCAGTTATTATAGGCGCCTCAACGGTGCCGGGCCCGAAGCCCAGGGAAGGACTGCTCAGGTGAACATGCTAGACCGACATGACGAACCGAGCCACCTAGATTAAGTGGAATGCATAAAGGAGCACTGTAACAGTCGTGATGGCGAGCCAAATGTATAGGTGCTGCATAGTGATCGTCCCATCGATCGCAGTTAGTCGCGTAACGCGCCTCTAAGTACATATTTCAAGTAGTCGAGCCGTTCGTCTGTCCGGGAGTGACCCGAAAACGCAGACGCTGGCCGGCAAGGGTGCCCATCGGGAAAAGTCCTGCATACCGAGTTGCTGTGCCGCGAGCGCGACCACTGCGGGCCCGCCGCAAAGTGTTATACAGTGTCGACTCACGTCGCAAAACGAAAGCTCGATACATGTGATGTAACGCAGCTTGGAGCGCGTCAGCGCGACCTAGCTACGGCAAATACCGACATCGTCTCGGCGATCTTCCTGATCGAAGCGGGATACGGCGTGTGTAACGTGACACAAGGCCAGGATGGGGAGACCTTCCAGCTCAGCCCCTGGCCATGAGCAAGTACGGGGCAGGAATGACGGCAGGAGTTGCGTCGACGGGCGTCGAACTTCGCTCCGTGCACCATCGCTACAAGCATACCGTTGCCTTGCAGGGCGTTGACCTTGCGGTTCCTGAAGGCTCGACGGTGGTTCTGATCGGCCCCGATGGCGTCGGAAAATCAACGCTGTTGGCGCTGGTAGCGGGGACGAAGCGGATCCAGGACGGCGAAGTGTTCGCGCTCGGGGTGGATCTCGCCGATCGAGAGGCACGACAACGTGTCCAACCGCGAATCGCCTATATGCCGCAAGGGCTCGGAAAAAATCTCTACACGACATTGACAGTGCACGAGAACATCGAGTTTTTCGGGCGATTGTTCGGGCAGGATCGTAGCGAACGGGACAGGCGAATTGCAGAACTGCTTCGTGCCATCGGTCTCAGCCAATTTTCGCAACGTTATATGGGCAAGCTGTCCGGGGGCATGAAGCAGAAGCTCGGATTGTGTTGCGCGCTTGTCCACGATCCGGACCTGCTGCTGCTTGACGAACCCACGACCGGTGTTGATCCACTTTCTCGGCGGCAATTCTGGGAGCTCGTTGACGGAATTAAGCTTGCTCGACCGAGACTGACTGTAATGGTGGCAACATCCGATATGGACGAAGCCGAGCGGTTCGATCGGGTTGTCATGATGGATGCCGGGAGGATCCTGGCCGACGGCCATCCTGCTAAACTCAAGAAGGAGACACATACAGAGACGTTGGAGCAAGCTTTCGTTGCATTGCTTCCGCCCGAGCGCGCGTCCGCTGCCTCGAGCACACCGCCCTCGACCGGTATTCCCGCAGAAGCGCCGATCGTCATCGAAGCTCACGACCTCACGCGCCGGTTTGGTGATTTTGTCGCTGTGGATAAGGTGAGCTTCGCCATCCGCCGAGGCGAGATCTTTGGTTTCCTCGGTTCAAACGGCTGCGGCAAGTCAACCACCATGAAGATGTTGACGGGGTTGCTGCCCGCAAGCTCCGGCGAAGCAAGGATTTTCGGACGGGAAGTCGATCCCGACGACATCCAGACCCGCCGCCAGCTCGGTTACATGACGCAAGCCTTTTCGTTATACAGCGAATTGACGGTCCGTCAGAACGTCGAATTGCACGCCGAGCTCTTTGGGATCACGGGAGAGCGGGCAAAAAACAGGCTTGACGTCGTCGTTCGCGACTTTGGCTTAACCCCCTATTTGGACGAGCTACCGGATGCACTCCCGTTGGGCGTAAGACAGCGTCTCTCGCTCGCTGTTGCTGTTATCCACGAGCCGACCCTGTTGATTTTGGACGAACCAACATCAGGCGTTGACCCGGTCGCACGACAGATTTTCTGGAATCAATTAATTACGCTTTCTCGGGAGCAGGCCGTTACGATCTTCATAACGACGCATTTTATGTCCGAGGCCGCCCGATGCGACCGGATATCCTTTATGGATGCGGGTCGCGTCATCGCATGCGGGTCGCCCGAAGAGTTACAGCGGGAAAGCCAAGCAGGTTCTCTGGAGGACGCTTTCATCACGTACATGAAGTTGGGCGGACGCGACCAGAGCCTGCCGTCGGGCGCCACCTCATATGGTTCGACCCCTGGCATCGAGGCGCCGCGCGCAATCTTCTCATTGCGTCGCGCGCTCGCCTATGGCTGGCGCGAAGCGATCGAGCTTGCACGAGATCCCGTGCGGTTAGCCGTTGCCTTGGTCGGGACCCTAATCCTGATGCTGGTGTTCGGGTTTGGCATAACGCTCGATGTGGATGCAGTACGATTCGCGGTCCTTGACCGAGACCAATCGGCCGAAAGCCGCGCCTATGTCGATGAATTCGCAGGCTCCACGTACTTCTGGCAGCAGCCGCCGCTGAAGGACCAGGCCGAATTGATCCACCGACTTCAGTCTGGCGACATCGCCTTTGCCGTAGAGTTGCCGCCCGATTTTAGTACGAATTTGCATCGGCAGCGTCCAGCCGATCTTGCGATGACGGTCGATGCGTCGAACGTATTCCGAGCGCAAACCATTATGAATTATGTCGCCAGCGCTAACAACCTCTTCGCTGAGCGATTCACTGAACCGGAACAACGAGCGAAAGCCACACCGGTGCAATTGGAACCTCGGTTTCGGTATAACCAAGCCTTTCGCAGCGTTGAGGCATTGGTTCCATCGATTATCGGCCTATTGCTCATTTTCGTGCCGTCGATTCTCACGGCACTCTCGGTAGTGCGGGAGAAGGAACTCGGCACGATCACGAATTTCTACAGCACGCCCGTTTCAAAACTTGAATTTCTGCTCGGCAAACAAGTGCCATACGTGACGCTGGCGCTCGTCAATTTCGCGATTATGGCCGTCATGACGGTGATGATTTTCGATGTCCCGTTAAAGGGCAGCATCATAGGATTGACACTGGCTGCGATCGTGTACGTCTTTGCCACGACTGCAATCGGCCTCCTGGCGTCTTGCGTCACCAGTACGCAGATGGCTGCAGTGTTCGGCACAGCGATCGCTACCATGCTTCCCGCCACGCAGTTTTCCGGAATGCTTCAGCCGGTCTCGAGCCTTGAGGGGAACGGGTATGTCATCGGCGTACTCTTCCCAACCACCTACTTTCTGAAGGCGAGCGTCGGAGCCTTCACGAAGGCACTATCGTTCGGCGAGTTGCTACCCTTTATTCTTTCAACGGCGGCCTTTTGGCCCGCGCTCTTGATTATAGCCGCGTTACTTATTCCTAAACAGGAAGTCTAGGCATGCAGACGGCAAGAAACATCTGGCGCCTCACCGTAAAAGAACTGATCAGCCTGCGCCGAGACACATTCATGCTGATCCTCATTTTTTATGCCTTCTCGCTCGCAGTTTACAGCCAGGCGACTGGCAAACCTGAGGGGTTGGAGAACGCTTCGATTGGCGTGGTCGATGAAGATCATTCCCAGTTATCGAGACGGA
>Ga0335085_10018113_pt1 | contig 10128 bp, 6 predicted proteins | sample Lox_Sample_45_FD_206712 | JGI IMG/M metagenome (GOLD analysis project Ga0335085, IMG submission 206712) | Soil microbial communities from Loxahatchee National Wildlife Refuge, Florida, United States - Lox_Sample_4.5 | ecosystem: Environmental > Terrestrial > Soil > Wetlands | place: USA: Florida... | reverse complement strand
GTCCTGGCCTCCCGCCTGGGCTGCCGGCTGGTGGCGCTGCTGGGGCTGGGGCTGATGAGCGTGTCGGCGCTGGTGTTCGGCTTTGCCTCCACCGCGGTGGTGCTGGACACCGCCCGGTTCGTCCAGGGTGTGGGCGGGGCCTGCACGTGGACCGCGGCCACCGCCTGGCTGGCGACGTCCGCCCCGCCGGAGCGGCGCGGGGAGCTGCTGGGCACCGCCCTCGGCGTGGCGGTCGCGGGGGCCCTGCTCGGCCCGCTGGCCGGGGTCATCGCCGACCAGGTCGGCACCGGGCCCACCTTCGCGGGTGCCGCCGTCGCCGGTGCGGGCCTGATGGTGGCGGCGTTCCTCGTGCCTGGCCCGCGCGATTCCGAGCCGCAGCGGCTGAGCGCGGCGTGGCCCACGCTGCGTGACCGCCAGGTCGGCGCCGGCATGTGGCTCACCACGCTCGCCGGCCTGGGCCTTGGGGTCGTCAATGTGCTCGCGCCGCTGCGGCTGAACACGCTGGGTGCCTCCGCCGTGGTCATCGGCGCGACGTTCCTGGCGTCCGCCGCCATCGAGGCGGCGCTCCAGCCGCTGGCAGGCCGGCTGTCGGACCGCCGCGGCGCATTAATGCCGGTCCGGCTCTCCCTGGTGGTGGCGATAATCGTGAGCCTGCTGGCGCCGCTGCTGGCACCGGCGGCCCTGCTCGTGGCCGTGCTGATCGTGGGACTGCCGTCTCTGGGCACGCTGTTCACACCGGCGGCGGCATTGCTGAGCGCCGGTGCGGACCGTCTCCGGCTCAACCAGGCGCTCGCGTTCGGGCTGGCCAATCTGGCCTGGGCGAGCGGTCAGGCGGTTGGCTCGGCCGCGACCGGTGTGCTGGCCGAGGCCACCTCGGATCTTCTCCCGTATGGGCTGCTCGCCGCCACCTGCCTGGCGACGCTGGCGGTGCTCCAGGTCCGGGGCCGCCGCCCGGCCGAGCGAGTCGGCTAGGCCAGCAGCCTCGCCCGGCAGGCGAGCTGGAGGGCGAGCCGCTGATCGGGGTCGTCGAGATCGACATCGAGCAGATCCGTGATCCCGCGCAGCCGGTTGGCAACGGCGTTTCGGTGCAGGTGCAGCCTCTGTGCCGTCTTGACGATCGACCCCTGCTCGTCGAGGTAGGCGGCGAGCGTCTGGATCGCCGTCTCGGCCCGCCCCGGGCCGAGCTTCTCCAGCGGCGCGAGCTGGTCACGCACCGAGGCCCGGGCGGTGTCGGACGAGTACCACTCCATGAGCATCCGCTGGACCCCGACCGCGTCATGGGCGGCGACGCCAGGCGGCCTGCGTGCCGCGCGGGCGGCGAGGAGCTCACCGCGCGCCTCGGCGGCTGAGGCACGGAGCCCCATCGGGCCCTCGTGCGGCGATCCGACCCCGGCCCGGAACCGCTGCGCCGGCATCCTGCCGCTGATGGCCTGCAGCGCACGCTCGGCCGACCGGGCGGCCCGGGATCCTGCCTGCGGGCCCGGATTGGAGCCCGTCACCCGGATGAGCACGATCGCCCGCGCGACCCGCGACAGATACCAGGTGCCACCGGTGGCCGTCACGGCCTGGAGTGCGAGCTGTCCCGCCGCCTCCAGCAGCTCGAACCGCTGGACCTCGTCCGGCTCGGCCTCCTCCAGATCGTCCGCCTCGATCCGGATCGCCACATGCCAGCCGCCGACCGGGATACCCAGCTGCCGGGCCCGGTCGAGCAGGTCCTCGTTGACCGCCGCCTCCGACATCAGCAGCTCGGCAAGCAGCTCGCTCCGGGAACGGACCGGCAGCTCGCGGGCCCGCCGGGCCAGGTCGAGGAGCCGGGCAGCGGCGAATGCCGCGGTGTGCAGGACCAGCCGGGCGCCGACCCCGGCGTCGCCGAGTACCTGCGGCGCGACGAGATACCCGATGGGCGTCTCCCCCACCACGATCGGCGCGCTCACCTCATCTGCGTCCCCGCCGTTGGCCTTGCCCGCATCCGCGTCGCGTGCCCCGCTGACCGGGTAGCTGGCCATCCCATCGACGGGAGACCCACCATCGCCCCGCGTGAGGGGACGGAACTCGACCGCGGTCCCGAGCGCCTGGCTGACCGTGGCGCACAGCTTGTCCAGGTCGGCGCCGTCTTGCTCCACACGGAGCACCGCATCCAGCCCTTGCTGGGCCCGGCCGCGCGCACGCTCGGCGCCGCCGCCGATCTCCCGCATGATCGCCTGCACCAGTTCGGTCAGGTCGGTATCCATCGGGATGGAGACGAGCGCGATGTCGGCACGCCCAGCGATGTCCGTCACCGTCACGGTCGGCCGCCAGCGCTCGGCGGCGAAGGCCGCCACGGCGGCGACCCGGTGGATCGATGCCCAGCGCAGGGCCATGTCCAGGCGGTAGTCGGTGACCTCCGCCGAGGCGGCCCGGGAAAGGATGACCATGCTTGTGTGCGGGGCATGGTCCAGCTCCGCGAATCGCTCCGCAAGCCGGACCACGGTGACCTGGCGATCACCGCCGCTCCGGCTGACTCGGCGCAGGCCGGCAAGCGGCGAGCTCGCGAGGATCTCATCAACGGTAGGCATCAGGAGCCCCACCCTATTCATGGCGTCAGGAGGCTACCTTATGCGGAACGCACACATCAGTCATCATCGCGGTGCAATCTGCCCATTCACCCCCGCCTGGCCCGCTGGGAGTATGACGTTGAATCTGGGCTCAGCAGCGGATGCGGCTGAACTCACGTCAATACCCAGGTCCTCCAGGGGAGAGCGATGGAGAGCGAAACCTTGACCAGGCAGGAGGGCTTTGACGAGAAGGTCCCGGACTGGTGGCCGTATGCTCCCGAGTTCCCGGACTGGCATGTGTGGCGAGGCGTCGCTGGCCTGCTTTACGCGCGGCGGCCCAGGTCGAGCCCGCCGAAGGTGGTGCGCGGCAAGAGCACCGTGGACCTTCGTGACCAGATCCGCCTGGCGGAAGTTCCCCGGTAACCAGCCTGTCCCTTCGCTACGCCCGCTCCGCCGATCTTCTGTATCGCTCCCACCTCCCGGCCGGCTGCCCGGCGCTGCTGCCAGATTCGTGATTGCCGCCAGGGCGGACGCAATCCCACCGGCCACGGAACTCATCAGCCCCGGCAGTTCCGCCGGTGGCCGGGAACCCGCCAGCTGGCCCCGCGCTTACGCGACGCTTCCTTCCCGCTGCCCGGCCATGCCCAGGGGCGGGCACCCGGCAGTTCCCCTTGCCAGGGCGGCTGGCCCGGCCGGACACCCGGGGGCCTGCACCTGGGTCCCGCCTCAGTGAATGCGGGCGCTCATGGCAAAAGCCGGCAGGTATCCTGTGCCCTGTTCAGCGGTCAGATGCGCAACGCACCTGACTGCTGTATCTCATGACGGCCAATTGACCGGTGACCATGAAGAGATTGCTCGACGCTGACTCACTGCAGGCGATGGCACGCGGCTGCGGCGTGCTGGGCGCAGGCGGCGGCGGCGACGTTTACTACTGCCTGCTGCAGGCACTGCAGGCGAGCGAGGACTACGGCCCGGTTCCCCTGGTTGATGTGGATGAATTGCCGGACGATGCCCTGATCATGCCGTGCGGGGCAATCGGCTCCCCGCTGGTGGGCGTCGAGAAGTTCGAAAACGGCGACGAGGGAGACCGACTCCGGGAGTACCTGCAGTACCTGACCGGGCGCCGGGTGGCCGCGCTCATGGCGGGCGAGATCGGCGGCGGGAACGGCCTGCTGCCCATCACCTACGCCGCGCGGCTGGGATTGCCGCTGGTGGACGCCGACGGTATGGGCCGTGCGTTCCCGGAGGTGCCGCAGGTCACCATGCACCTGGCGGGGATCTCCCCCAGCCCGGCCGTAGTGACCGACGAGCGCGGCAACCTGGTGGTGTTCCGGACGATCTCCGGACCCTGGATGGAACGCCTGGAGCGGGCGGCTTCGGTCGAGTTCGGCGGGGCCGCGTCCTCCACGGAGTTCTCGCTGACCGCGGCGGAGGCGCGCCACGCGACGGTGCGGAACTCGGTCTCGCTGGCGATCAGGATCGGCGAGGCGATCGGTTCCGCGGCAGGCAGCCCGGTAGCCGCCCTGGTCGCGGAACTCGGCGCGTTCAGCCTGCTCAGCGGCAAGATATCGGACGTTGAGCGGCGGACCATCAGGGGGTTCGCGCGTGGCTCGGTGGTGATCGAGGGCCTGGGTGAGGACGCGGGCCGGCTGATCAGGCTGGAATTGCAGAACGAGAATCTGGTGGCACTCGAGCGTGGCCGGCCGCTCGCCTCGGTGCCGGATCTGATCACGGTGCTGGACGGCGAGACCGCCGAAGCGATCGCCACCGAGCGGATCAGGTATGGGCAGCGGGTCACCGTGATCGCCTTTGCCTGTGACCCGGTCTGGCGGACCGAGCGCGGCATCGCGGTCACTGGGCCACGGGCGTTCGGCTACGACCTCGACTACCGGCCAGTGGAGGAACTCGCCGGTGCCAGGGCCTGACGCCGCCCCGGGATGGGCGCGGGCGGCGCCGGGGAGACACGGCCACGCTGGTGGGCGGGGCGTGGTCAAGGTTATGCGGAGCGCACACATCGGTCATCATCGCGGTGCAGTCTGCCCATTCACCCTCCGCTGGCCTGCTGGGAGTATGCCGTTGAACCGAGATTCAGCGGCACCTGCGCTGAGTTCACGCCAATGCCCAGGCCCGCCAGGGGAGAGCGATGGAGTCCGAGACGTTGACCAGGCAGGAGGGCTTCGACGAGAAGGCCCCGGACTGGTGGCCGTATGCCCCCGAGTTCCCGGACTGGCATGTGTGGCGAGGCGTAGCTGGCCTGCTTTACGCGCGGCGGCCCAGGTCGAGCCCGCCGAAGGTGGTGCGCGGCAAGACCACGGTAGACCTTCGTGACCAGATCCGCCTGGCGGAAGTTCCCCGGTAATCAGCCTGTCCCCTCGGCCCGTCCCGGCGATCTCCCGCTCCACCGATCGCCTGTCCCGCCCGCACGCCCCGGCCGCCCCCAGCGCCGGCCGCTGACCTCGCCCAGCGGCGGCGGCGCAGGCCTGCGTCCCGCCTTGGCGAATGCTGGCGCTTGTGGCAAAAGGTGCCAGGTATCCTGTCCGAAGTTCGGCATTCAGGTGCGCAGCCACCAAATCACATCTGAATCCCATGACAGCCAATGCCCGGTGACCATGAAGAGACTGCTCGACCCTGACACATTGCGTGCCCTGTCCCGGGGCTGCGCCGTCCTCGGCGCAGGTGGCGGGGGCGATGCGTACGTGACACTGCTGCAGGCATTGCAGGCAACCGAGGACTTCGGCCCGGTTCCGCTGGTCGATTTGGACGAATTGCCCGATGACGCGCTGATCATGCCGTGCGCCGGGATCGGTGCCACCACGGTCATCCTGGAAAAGTTCGAGAACGGGGACGAGGGAGCACGGCTCCGGGAGCATATGCAGTTCATGACCGGGCGCCGGGTGGCGGCGCTGATGGCCATCGAGATCGGCGGCGGGAACGGCGTGCTGCCCATCACGTGGGCCGCGCGGATCGGGCTGCCGGTGGTGGACGCCGACGGGATCGGCCGCTCGTTCCCCGAGGTCCCGCAGGTCACCATGCACCTGGCCGGCATCCCGGCGAGCCCGGCGGTGATGACCGACGAACGCGGCAACCTGGCGATCTTCCGGACGATTTCCGGCCACTGGATGGAGCGCCTGGAACGGGCGGCCGCGGTCGAGTTCGGCGGGGCGGCATCCTCCGCGGAGTTCTCGCTCACCGCCGCGCAGGCACGCCAGGCCACCGTGCGGAACTCGGTCTCGAAGGCGATCAAGATCGGTGAGGCACTGGCGGCCGCGGAGGGCAGCCCAGTGGCCGCCCTGATCGCGGAGATCGGCGCGTTCCAGCTGGTCACCGGCAAGATACTGGACGTCGAGCGGCGGACCACCAGTGGGTTCGTCCACGGCAGCGTGGTGATCGAGGGCCTCAGGGCGGACGCGGGCCGGCTGATCCGGCTGGAGCTGCAGAACGAGAACCTGGTGGCGCTGGAACGCGGGCGCGTGCTCGCCTCGGTGCCCGACCTGATCACGGTGCTGGACAGCGAGACCGCCGACGCGATCGCCACCGAATCGATCAGGTACGGCCAGCGGGTGACGGTGATCGCTTTCCCCTGCGACCCGGTCTGGCGGACCGAGCGCGGGATCGCCGTGGCCGGGCCGCGGGCGTTCGACTACGACTTCGATTACCGGCCCGTGGAGGAGCTCGCCCGTGCCAGTGCCTGAGCACCGCCTCGGCATCGACGTCGGCGGCACCAACACCGACGCGGTGATCATGGATCCCGCGGACCGGATCGTCGCCAAGGCCAAGGTGCCGTGCACGCCCGACATCACCGGCGGGATCACCCGGGCGATCGACACCGTCCTGCGCGCGCCGGAGGCGGACCCGCGGCGGATCAGCCACGTCATGCTGGGCACCACCCACGCGACCAACGCGGTGCTGGAGCGCCGGAACCTGCGGCGGGTGGCGGTGATCAGAATCGGCGGCCCGGCCACCCTCAGCGTCCGGCCGATGTTCGGGTGGCCACGCGATCTCGCCGACACCATCTCGGTCGGGACGACGATCGTGGAGGGCGGCATCGAGTTCGATGGCCGCGACCTGTCCCCCCTGGACACCGACGCCATCGCCCGGTTTCTCGGCAAGGTCGGCGGCGCCGCCCAGGGCATCGTCATCACCAGCGTGTTCGCCCCGGTCTCGCCGCAGCACGAGCTCCTGGCCGCCGAGATCGTCAAGCGTGAGCTCGGCGAGGTCCATGTCTCGCTCAGCCACGAGATCGGCTCGATCGGCCTGCTGGAGCGGGAGAACGCCACCATACTCAACGGGGCCCTGGCCGGGGTCGCCCGCGACGTGGCCGAGGCGATGCGGGCCGCGCTCGCCGCGCACCACATGCAGCCGACCAGGTTCTTCGCGCAAAACGACGGCACCCTGATGGGACTCGACCATGCGCTGCGGTACCCCGTGCTCACCATCGGCAGCGGGCCGGCCAACAGCGTCCGCGGGGCCGCGTTCCTCACCGGGAGCTCCGACTCACTCGTCATCGACGTCGGCGGCACCTCGACCGACGTCGGGGTGCTGGTCAACGGCTTCCCGCGGGAGTCGTCGCAGGGAGTGGAGATCGGGGGCATCAGGACCAACTTCCGCATGCCCGACCTGGTCACCATCGCGCTCGGCGGCGGCAGCGTCATATCCGGCGACCCGCAGAGCACCCGCATCGGGCCGCGCAGCGTCGGTTACCTGCTCGAGCGGGAGGCCCTCGTCTTCGGCGGGCCGACGCCCACGCTGACCGACAGCGCCGTCGCCGCCGGCCGGGCCACCCTGGGCAGGGTGAAACCGGGCCGCCGGCACCGGCGGATGCTCGGCGACGCGCTGGCCCGCGCCGACGTCATGCTCGCCGAGGCGATCGACCGGGTGAAGACCTCGAAGGAGGATCGCGCGCTGGTCGCCGTGGGCGGCGGCAGCATCCTGGTCCCCGACCGCATCCCCGGCATCAGCGAGGTCATCCGGCCCGACCACTTCGATACGGCCAACGCCGTCGGAGCCGCCATTGCCTCGGTCAGCGGCCAGGTGGACCGGATCTTCCACGTCCGGGAAGCCGGGCGGCGGGCGGTCCTCGACGAGGCGCGCGACGAGGCGCGCGAGCGCGCGGTCGCGGCGGGCGCCGACCCCGGCACTGTGCAGATCGTCGAGCTGGAAGAGATCCCGCTGGCCTACCTCACCTCGCCATCGCTCCGGATCCGCGTCAAGGCCGTCGGCACCCTCGGCGGCCGCCCGGAGCAGCACCTTGACGCCGACCTCGCCCGGCAGGCACGCCTGGCCGACCGGGCCGGCCAGTCCGACCCCACCAGCCCGCCAGCGACGGCCCCCTGACCGACCGCGCCGACGGCCCAGTCATCGACAAGGACCACGGAGGCATCATGAAGCCCCACCGCGCCGGACTGCTGCTCGCGTCCGGCTCCGCGCTGGCCCTGCTGCTGGCCGCCTGCGGCGGCTCTTCCAACTCTGCTAGCCCGCAGCCGACCAGCACCGCCAGCCAGGTGTTTACCTACGACACGACCGCCACAGTCATGGACGACGGCTGGGATCCGGCGACGGAGTACTCCGACGGCATCATCGCCATGAACAACATGTACGAGACGCTCACGCGCTACAACGCGGTGACACACCAGCTCGACCCGCTGCTCGCGACCAGCTGGTCGCACTCGGCCGACGGCCTGACATGGACGTTCCACCTCCGCCATGGGGTGCACTTCCACACCGGCCGGCTGATGACCGCCCCGGCGGCGAAGGCCGCGCTCCAGCGGACGATCAAGCTCGGTGGGGGGGCCGCGTACGTCTTCGAGGCGGTAAAGAGCATCACCGCCCCCGATCAGTACACGCTGGTGTTCCACCTGAGTTTCCCCTCGCCCATCGACCTGGCCGCCTCCGCCGCCTACTCCGCCTACATCTACGACACCCAGGCGGCGGGCAGCGGGGCCAGCAGTTCCGCGCTGGGCAAGTGGTTCAACACCCCGCACGACGCGGGCACCGGCCCGTACACGGTGCAGACCTGGAACAAGGGCCAGGAGTTCGAGGTGATCCTGAAGGCCTACCCCGGCTACTGGGGCGGCTGGAACGGCCCGCACTACAAGAAGGTCGTGTTCCGCGTGGTGTCGCAGGACTCCACCGCCGCGCAGCTGCTGCGATCCGGCCAGGTCACCTTCGTCGAGCAGGTCAGCCCGTCGGTGTGGCAGTCCTTCAAGGGCAACCCCGGGATCCGGACGGTGAGCGCCCCGTCCTGGCAGAACCTGCTGGCCCAGATCAACTCCAAGGCGCTGAGCCTGAAGCTGCGGCAGGCGATCTCCTACGGGATCGACTACCCGGGGATCATCGCGGCGCTGCACGGGGCGGCCGTCCCGTCCAGCGGCATCATCCCGCCCGGCCTGTTCGGCCACTCCAGCAACCTGCCGAACTACACCTACGACCCGGCCAAGGCGACGCAGATGCTGAAGCAGGCCGGGTACGGGCCGGGCGGCAAGCCGCTGAACCTGAGCCTGACCTACACGCAGGGTGACTCGAACGAGCAGGTGGTCGCGACGCTGCTCAAGTCCAGCCTGGCCAAGCTGAACATCAACCTGAGCACCCAGTCGCTGGCCTGGCCCACCCAGTGGGCCAAGGCCAAGTCCTCGAATGAGGCCAACCGCCAGAGCATCTTCCTCGAGTACTGGTGGCCGGACATGGCCGACCCGTCCACCTGGTTCACCAACCTGCTGCTGACCGAGCACCCGCCCTACTACAACCTGTCGTACTACTCCAACACGGCGCTGGACAAGCAGATCAACAAGGTGGACGAGGTGACCGCGAAGAGTCCCGCGGCCGGCAGCCTGCTCTACCACGCGATGCAGGTCGAGGTGCTGCAGCAGGCGCCGCTCCAGGCCCTGTACGACGTGAACTACCAGTACGCGATGCGCACCTCCTTCACCGGGTTCGTCTCCAACCCGGCCTACGCGGGGGTGGTGTTCGTGTACAACCTCAAGCCGACCGGTTGATCGTCTATGTCGCACGCCGGGTCGCCCTGGCCGTGCTGGTGGTCGCAGGCGTCATCGTCCTGACGTTCGTGATCGCCCACCTGGTGCCAGGCGACCCGGCGGCGACATGGGCAGGCCCGCATGCCTCGGCGGCCCAGATCGCGGCCGCGCGCCGCTACCTCGGGCTGGACCGGCCGCCCGCCGTCCAGCTGCTGTCCTACTTCGGCGGCATCCTCACCGGGAACTGGGGCATAGCGATCCACACCCACCGGCCGGTCCTGTCCGACCTGGCGGCGGTCGCCCCCGCCTCGCTGGAGCTGGTAACCGCCGCCCTGATCATCGCGCTGGCGGTCGCCGTGCCGCTGGGGCTGGTGTCGGCCCGCTGGCCCGGCCGGGCCAGCGACCACGCGATCAGGGCCGGCTCGATCCTGGGCGTGTCGATGCCGATCTTCTGGCTGGCGCTCATCCTCCAGCTGGTCTTCGCCCAGCGGCTGCGCCTGCTGCCCGTGGCCGGCGAGTTCTCCCCCGGCCTGCTGTTCACCCACCCGCTGACCCGGGTGACCGGGTTCGGCCTGATCGACGCGCCGCTCACCGGGAACTGGGCGATGTTCGGCAGCATCCTG
>Ga0335085_10018111_pt1 | contig 10129 bp, 5 predicted proteins | sample Lox_Sample_45_FD_206712 | JGI IMG/M metagenome (GOLD analysis project Ga0335085, IMG submission 206712) | Soil microbial communities from Loxahatchee National Wildlife Refuge, Florida, United States - Lox_Sample_4.5 | ecosystem: Environmental > Terrestrial > Soil > Wetlands | place: USA: Florida... | reverse complement strand
TTTCATGCAGTTAGTGCGTTCTATCGCTCTTGAAAAGAAATTGGTTACCGTTCACGCCGATCTTAACCCAGACCGAAGGTTATTTGGTTCTGGAGGACAAGCCAGGGCTTTATATCAAGAATTGATGAAAAATCTAGCCACCAGAAGCAAACCTGAGGGCGGTGCTATGGAAGCTGTTGTAGAACGTTTTGTGACAAATGCTATGGATGACGCCAAAGAAGAAGGAATTGCTCCCGGTGTTGTAATACTTAGGCAGTTAAAAGAGCTAGAAGAACTAGTAGGGGGATATGACTTTGCCCAAGTGATTCACGCCTTTTGGGAAGGGCATGCTGACGGTAAGGATGATTTGAAAAGTGCCGCTATAAGGTGGTTAAGAGGAGAGTTTTCCACAAAAACGGAAGCCCGAGAACACTTAGACGTTAGGACCATTGTCGAAGACGCAAGCGTATATGACCACCTTAAATTGATGTCTCGGTTTGTTAGTTTGTCCGGCTACTCAGGATTCTTAGTGGTCCTAGACGAGTTAGTAAATCTTTACAAACTAACTCACGGTCCCTCAAGAACACAAAATTACGAACAACTTTTGAGAATTGTTAATGACTGTCTCCAAGGGACGGCAAGTGGCATGGGCTTTGTTCTCGGAGGGACTCCGGAATTCTTATTGGACACAAGAAGAGGTTTGTATAGCTATGAAGCACTCCGGTCAAGACTAAGTGAAAACAGTTTCGCAAGTGAGGGAAATCAAGATTTTAGCCAGCCAGTGATTAGACTCGCAAACTTAACACCCGAAGATATCTATGTCTTATTAACAAAATTGCGCCATGTTTTCGCTTCCGGCCAGCCGGAAAAATACCTCGTAGATGATTTGGGATTACAGGCATTTTTAGATCATTGCAATAAAAAGTTGGGTGCCGCTTATTTCAGAACCCCTCGAAATATCACTAAGAGTTTTTTGGATTTATTAGCCGTGCTGGAGCAAAGCCCTGAAAAGCGTTGGCAAGATATATTGACGGGGGTAACTGTAACTCCTGACAAGGATTCTTCCGATCAAGAAACCGACCCGGATGGTGAACTTGCCGATTTCAAACTCTAATGACAACCCGAAAAATTATGAAAAACTAGATCCTCGAATCCAACGTTGGATATGGGAAAAGGGATGGGATCAATTAAGGGACATTCAAGAAAAGGCGATTCCCCTCCTTTTGGAGGGAACTCAAGATGCCATTTTGTCGGCTACCACGGCATCGGGAAAAACAGAAGCTGCTTTCTTCCCACTTCTTACCCTAGCTGCTAAAAAAGCCGAATCCGGCTTTTGCTTGCTTTATATCTCTCCATTAAAAGCTCTCATCAATGATCAGTTTGACCGGCTGGAGGACTTGGCAGGCCGTGTAGAAATTAAGGTCACTCCTTGGCATGGGGACATCGATCAGCAAGTAAAACAAAAGGCCATTAAAAATCCGACCGGCGTTCTCTTAATAACGCCAGAATCGTTGGAGGCCCTTTTGGATAGGCACGCCGGACAAGTAAGCCAGGGTTTTTTAAATCTCGGAGGAATAATTGTTGATGAAGTGCACGCTTTTATCGGTTCCGAAAGAGGACGTCAACTTCAAAGCCTTCTCTCCAGGTTGGAAAATTTAACAGGTCAAACATTAAGACGCATTGGCCTCAGTGCGACTTTGGGAGACATGAATGTTGCCGCTAATTATTTAAGACCTGAAAACCCCGGCAACGTTCAAATTTTGGTGTCACAAAACGACGGCATTAAACTCAGGATGACAGTGAATGGCGTTTTGGAAGAGAAAGATCCCAATGACCCTGCCGCAGTTTTGTCTAAAAAAAGGATTGCCGAAAACATTTTCGACCATATGCGAACCGGTCATCATCTCGTCTTCGCCAATAGTCGATCTGCTGTTGAGGAAATGGTTTTTCGCTTGTTAGAAATTGCCGAGGCCCAGCGTGTACCATGCGATTTCTTTCCTCATCACGGCTCACTAAGCAAAGAAATAAGGGAAGATGCGGAAAGTCGATTAAAGAATCCAAGTATGCCAGCAACAGCCGTTTGTACTAGCACCCTAGAATTGGGAATAGACATAGGACAAGTGAAAAGCATTGTTCAGCTTGGAGAAGCTCCAAGTGTGTCGAGTTTACGCCAAAGAATAGGTCGTTCAGGCCGCAGAGGTGAGCCTGCAATTTTACGTGTTTTTGTTGAGGAACCCCTTCTCCAAGATTCTAAAACTCTACCCGACCGTCTAAATTTATCTACATTTCGTGTTTCTGCTCAAATCGAACTTTTGCTAAATCATTGGGTCGAAACCCCGAGAGCTACTGAATTCCACTTATCTACTCTAGTTCACCAAGTCCTTGCCCTTATCTGTGAACGTGGCTCAATTCGAGCAAATACCGCTTATGAATATTTGTGCTCCAAAGGTGCGTTTAGAAACGTTAATACTTCTCAGTTTATTGACTTATTAAGATGCATGGGAAAGCAAGAATTGATTGTTCAATCCCACGATGGAGATTTGGTCATAGGGATAGCTGGAGAAAAATTGACTTCTAGTTACGAGTTTTTTGCTGTTTTCGTGACACCTGAAAACTACGAAGTAGTAGCGGAAGGTAGAACCTTGGGAGAACTCTCTGCCTCATTTATTGTTTTTAAAGATATGTCCCTGATTTTTGCTGGAAGGCCATGGCGAGTAAGTAAAATTGACTCAGAAAGAAAAATAATTTATTTAGAGTCGGCAAAGGGAGGGGTTATTCCTCATTTTGAAGGATCAGGATGGTTGGTTGATGACAAGATAGTGGCCAAAGAGCGAGAACTGTACTTAGGAGACACTTTTCCTAAATATTTAGATCCCATTGCGATTGAGCTATTCAGCCAAGCAAGAAGTGCTTTCAAAAAAGTAGGCTTGGATAAAAAAATGATCGTTAGAGATGGTGACGACTGGTTGATATTCCCTTGGCGGGGAACAAGAACTGTCATCACCCTTCAATTGATGTTAAAAGCTGTTAATGTCACCGCACGACGCTTGGGTGAATACCTTTCCTTGCCGGTTAGACATTTCCCTTCCGAAGAAAGTGTCTTGGATTTATTTTCAGGGTTAAGCCAAACCACAAACCTAACTGTCGAATCACTTGCCCAGATTGTTGAGGAAAAGAAAACCGAAAAATATCATTGGGTTTTAAACGACATTCTTTTGGCACAGGATTTTGCCGCAAAATACATCGAGATCGACAGGGCGTTCAAAACGTGTGAAGAAATTTTAAAAGGTTCTGGATCTATCTAATAATTAACCTTCAACTTAACGAGATTTAAAAATGACTTTAACATTCAAACCACTTCTTCAGCAATTGCAAATTTCCAACCTAAAAATAACAAAAGACAGTGCCGCCTACGCATTACATACCGCTGCCCTTGAATGGGATCTGCAAGAACCAATCGTAATCGAAGGTGAACAAGACATTAAATCTCGCCCTTCTTGGCGAGAATCATTGGAACCCTATCATCATCAAGTTCGAAACTTAATAACATTTTGCAGGAGATTACCAGTAACCCTTCTTGCCGATGATGTTGGTTTAGGGAAAACAATTAGTGCCGGGCTTGTATTAAGCGAATTGATTTCGAGAGAAAGGGTCAACAAAGTACTGGTAATTTGCCCCCGTCTCCTAATGCCGCAATGGAAAGAAGAATTAAAAACTAAATTTGGAATTGATTCCGATTTCCAATCTGGAAAAGATGTGCTCAGAGTTTTGAGCGGATTTGCAAATGGTCGTAAAGGAGCGCTAATTACGACCTATTCTTCAGCTCGTCTTTATTTTGACCATTTCGAAAAAGCTGGTTTTGAGATGTTGATTCTTGACGAAGCGCATAAACTTCGAAACCTATACGGCACCGACAAGCCCCCTCAAGTTGCAAAACGTATTCGCAAAGCACTTGCTGATCGTACTTTTAAATATGTTTTAATGTTAACCGCCACCCCAATACAAAATAGACTTTGGGATCTCTATTCACTCGTCGACTTAATGACCGTCGCAAAAGGTCACAAAAATCCCTTTGGTACAGAAGACAATTTTGCTCGACGCTTTATTGCCGATTCGGCTGGGGACGCAAGACATTTAAGACAAGATCAAAAAAACGAATTTCGTTCCATCGTCTATAGCTATATGTCCCGTGTAAGACGTGCAGATGCAATGCTTGTTTTCCCGGAAAGAATAGTAAAACTTCATCGGGTATCCCCTACTCTTGAAGAGTTAAAACTCATTCAAATAATTGCTAATGCGATCCAAAATATGAATGCCTTGGCTCAAGTATCAATACTTCAAGCACTGGTCAGTAGCCCCCAGGCCTTATCAGCACAATTAAAAAATATGGCCGAAAAAGGCACAGTCCCACATAGCCTTTCAGATGCAGTTTCAGCCATATCAAAAAACATTAGAGTTACTGCCAAACTTCAAGGACTTGATTCTCTCATCGCCCAATTACGAACAGAACGTCCAAATGACTGGAGACTTGTAATTTTCACCGGAAGATTGGAAACCCAAAAAACAATCGGAGATTATCTAGACCGTTTGGGCGTGTCTTGTGGGTTCATTAGCGGAGAATCTCACCGCCGAAACCAAGAAACAATTCAGCGATTCCGAAAAAGTCCTCCCGAAATAAATGTAATTGTTTCGACAGAAGCAGGATCTGAAGGCGTAAACCTTCAATCGGCAAACGTTTTAATGAACTATGACTTGCCCTGGAATCCGATGATTGTCGAGCAACGAATCGGTCGTATTCAAAGACTTGGTTCAGAACATAAGAACGTCATTATTTTCAACTCAGTGTTACAAAACACCTTTGAAGAGAAAATTGTTAGTCGCTTGATGGAAAAGCTACAGTTAGCCTCGCAGGCGATTGGTGATATTGAATCCCTTCTTGAACAAGCCGGTTTTGATGAAGAGGGAGAAAACTCCAAATTCGAAGACATGATCCGTAAACTCGTCTTGTCTTCTCTCGCTGGCAAAGATGTCGAAAGAGACATAGAGTTAAAAATCGAAAGTATTTCTAATGCGAAAGTTGAAATCGAGCGTGAGGAAAATAACATAAATTCTCTTCTGGGCACGATGGATGATCCCTTACGAAATGGTCCACGGGCACCAAAGCTCAGTAAACCTCAACGTTCAATGGATATTCGGTCGTTTGTTTTAAATGTCTTTTCACATAAAGGCTCCCCTCTTAGAGAAGAAAAGCCCGGAGTTTTCGTTCGAGATCTCGGAAAAACCTTTGAACGTATTGTGTTTGACCAGGAAACCGCTAATCAATTTGAATATGCTTCGGTTCTTTATGGCCCCGGGAAACCAGGCTTTGATCGACTTGTAGGACAGAACCTATCTGATAACGAGTGTTTAATCGAAGGGTTCGATTTAGAAATAAATAGAGACGTCGAAAAAGTTGTCAAACAGTGGGTTGAGTCTTTCAAAGGCAATTTTGAAAGTTGCCGAATTAAAGAAACTTTGAATCGGTTTTCAGGAAATGTTCTTCTAAGAATTCGAATTGGCGTGGCCCACGATAGTTACGAAAAACTGATTGAAATTCCTTGTGAGTCTTCTGCCCCAAAATCCAACGTCCCTTTTGAAAGTGATTTATCTCTTGATCCTGGTTTATTAGGAATCGATTTTGATAGTTTGATCGGCAATATAAGAGACACGGACTTAATGGAGTTTTGTCGTTTTTATATAGACCGTTTAAGCCAAGAGTTGAAGAGCGCCGGTGACGACGAAAGAAAAAGAGCTAAGTTAGTTGAGGATTTTACCCCCCGTATTTATCCTTCTCTTGTTGGATTAAATGGTGTAATTGACCGTGAATTGCAATTTGAAGTTTTATATAAGTTTCAAAATTCCGAATCATATTTAAGCAATTTATCCATCAACTCTAAATCCAGTCAAATAAATACCTCCCCATCTCTAGAAACATGTGAACTTACCGGAAACATCGTGCCATCTGATTGTTTAGTTCAGTGCGTTGTCACAAAAAAACGATGTCTGCGCCACACAATGGTTAGATCTTCTATTAGCGAAAAATGGGCGCTCCCGGAACATATCGTTACGTGTGGTTTGACCGGAAAGAAAGTGGTTTCCTCAGAGACAGAAGTTTCTTTTGTCACAGGAAAACCCATAATTTCTTCCGAGTTAAAATCATCTTCAATTAGCGGGAAGCGAGCCGAACCAGAGCACTTTGGATTTTGTGATTTTTCTGGTATTGAAATTCTGAAATCTGAGCTGGCAATAAGTCAAATCTCTGGAAAGCGTTACCGAAATGATCAAGAATCAAAATCCGTGGTCACTTCCAAAACCGGCCATCAATCAGAGTTTATAAAGAGTAGTATTTCCAATTTAGATCTTCTCGAACAAGAAGCAATACGATCTTCTTCAGGACATTTTTGTACTCCTGACGAAGCTAAAACTTGTGCTTGGGGCGGGAAAAAAATTCATCCAGAAGACATGAAAATATGTTTTCTAACTGGTGTTGAAGCCTCAACAGAATTTATTGGAAAAGACAATTGTTTCCAGATACTTACGGACTTGCTAAATGGAAGTCGACGTTCAGATGATTTGGCACAGTTTTGGCCACAAATTGCAAAATCTGCCGAAATTGTCACTAATGGGAAATGCAAAATTGATTCTGCGGTTTTATCACCGAGCAAAAATATTTTAGGGGTTTCCGTTGAGGTGCGTAATTGGATGGGACTCAAAGTTCGGAATGCTTGTTTCTTATATTCTTTAGAAAATCAGTCCATTTTGGGACGTGTGGCGATTGGAAAACGAACGCTTGGTAAATGGGTTATTGAAAATTAAATCAAGGCCGAGGGAATAAATGGAACAAGAAAATCTCAAACCCATTGATCGAAAAGACGCCTTAGAAGTCATAAACACTGAAATCAAAAGCATTCAAGACGCCCAATCCAAAAACGGAATCAACCATTGGGCTCTTTTTGCAGCTCTCGGCTCATTCTTTTGGCTTTTCACTTCGGAGCTAGAAGCACCCAACGTTTACAGTCTCAAAAACTCTTTAATCATATTTATTTTGATTTCGTTTTCCATTGATCAATATAAAATTCTCCATCAAATTTTATTTAACGAATTTAACTTTAAAAATATACCCAATTACAAACTTCAAAATCCCGAAAGACGCAAAAAATACTTTTTAATCCCTTGGCTGGAATCAGCTTCATGGGCAGCCTCTTTGTTATTGCTCAGAAACGAAATGCCAGTTCATACTTTCTTGCCATTTTTCATTTATTCAATTTCGTTTTTAATATTTTCATTGCCGGTCATTTTCTTCATTTCCAAGATAAAAGAATTTATCCCACCCTTTGATAGATCCCCAATTCGACACAAAATCACAAACTTAATTCTCGGAGCATACCAGATCATTTTTTATGGGATTGCCATCATTGGAATTTACTCTTTGGTCTTCTTCTGTTTTTACGTCTATCCAAAAATAGGTGAATTTACTCATTCCGACTGGAGAATCGGCGCTCTAATCTTCGGAACTTTGTTTGTTCTAAACAACCTAGTTTCCATTACAGATACAAGCACTCTTGATTCTTTGAAGGACATTTATCAAAAACTCACCTTGGGTCTAATTGAACCGGAGGCTGCAATTGGTCGGATGAAAATTGAAGTCGCCGGTTTAACGGCCCGAGAATTGTTTCAACACAACATTTTGGAAAAATTTATGATCCACCTTAGAGCTTTTGAATTCTTATTGCAGGAACAAAAAACTATATTTCACTCATTGAAGGAACTTGTCGCCAAGGGAGATCCTAGTGCCGATGAATTAAAAATTGTTGAGACCAAAATCTCTGAGTTTTGTGTTGAAAAAAATAAGCTACTGGAGGCGGTCAAAATTTTTCAAAAGGAAGTCATAAGTATACGATCCCTTTTTCTTGTTTATAAAAAGCTTCATCTCATTGATCATCAGACGATCGAAGAAATAGATGAAACTTTGAAAAAGGAAATATTACGAATACAAGGAATCGAAACTCAACTTTTAAACACAATAAAAACAGAAGTAATGCCTGCCATAAATAACTATTTGACTCAAAATAAAATCCATCTTTCGGAAGAAAACCGAAAGATGCTTCCAAGTTAAACTGATCCATGACAATACAAAGGTTCCCGTTTTCCGAAAATCAAAATAATGAATGGAATAGTTTCATCGATAAAATACGACGTGAACTGCATGATCACGGAGTGAAAGATGGAAATGGATACCATTTCGTAAGAAGAAATGAGTTGCCCCAAACTCCTTTTGACGGGTTAATAGACAAGGATGTAGAGCCTTTAATTCTGGTTTCTGGCTATCAAGACGGCGCTTTTGTATCGCTAAATGTTCATCGAGTGGATGAACAAGATTCTGCCGTTGATCAAAATCCCTGCGGTATTCTCGTTCTACCTTCTGGAAATACAAGCATCGCTACAGTTATTCATCATGGTGATTGGCCTAATAGAACGGTTAAAGGACTTAATCAACTGGAACTGAAGTATATCCAAAGCAGCGGGATTATTAATCAATTTCAGTTCCCAGGCACACCTCCGGACCTAATGGGACCGCTTAATGATTTGCCTGGTAATCAACGTCGAGCATTTGAAGAAGCGACAAATGTTTTAAAAGAGATAGTTGAAGGCGAAAATAACGCCGCCACTTAATTTACTTGAGGGTTCGAGAATGAAAATATGGCGGGGAGATCATGAACCTTCTAGCCGAAAGCTAACCTATTCAATCCAATCCGCTGAATCTTTGCTTACTAATATGATAAATGGCGGAAGCCCTTTAGCCTTGTCACAGCAAGGATTTGTCCAATCAATAGAAAGGCATTCTGCGGGCGAAAGTCATCCTTTGGGCCAGTGGCTTACTACCCACTTTCTTTCTTTCAGCAAGAGTAAAGATGTGGCCAAAAATTTCGCTGTTAATAATACCGGAAAAATTTTGAAACCATCCACTGCGGACGATTGGAAAGCATTTGTCGTAGAAATTGACTTTTCGAAAATAAAACATATCGGCAATAAGGGTGTTGGCATTGACCATTATCAATACGATGAATTCACCCCAGCTCACAAGTTGTACAAAAGATTAAATCGTCCGCAACATTCAGAGGCGATTTTCTGGCATCGGATCGAAGAGAGAAAAAAAGTTCATTTTCCTAACGAACGAAATATTTTAACCGTTGACGTTTACAACCATTTAAAACATCTAGAAGACACAGGCACGAAAATAGATTCTTCAGCGCTGTCATATTCATATAGTGAACAAGAAGTGCTGGTTCTCCCAATAGACCCACTCAAAAACCATGTTGGAAATACTGCATGTTTGGACATGGGGTGTCTTTCGGAGATCGATTTTTTTCGTCTGGTTTGAGTTGTGGAAAAGTGATGTGAATTACGACCATTGAATCGTGGACATACATTCAACTTAGGGCGTCGTATAACGGGGATATTTCCGAAAAACGTATGAAGCTACCCTCTGAAAAATTTCCTTTGAATCCATTGGTGTTTTTGCCTTGCATGTCTTCAGATAATCCACAAAACAGTAATCCTGAAGAAAGCGTAGATTACCAGGAGTTTTCGGCCCGCCAAAATCATCCACCTCATAAAGATTTGTTCCTTTGAGCTTTTGTTCACATTGCCCTATCAAGACATCATCAAAGTTTTGAATTTGTTTAATTTTCCATAGACGTTTTTGAAGGTCTTGGATCTTCGTCCTCTGTAACTGCTCCTGCTTTTCGAATGGGATAACGCCAAGGGAAAACAATTTATTCAATATCGCCGCATAACTGACTTGGAGGTAATTCGCCGTAAGTAAAACAACGATGGCCAATTCCTCATTTCCATCAATTGTTGATGTCAGTGTGGCAAATAGTATCTTCACGGTTTCATTATCCATCAATAGGTCCGCCGCGAATTGGTCGGCCTCTTTTTCTTCTGGGTCTTTGGATGTTTTTGTGGGAGAACCAATTTTCTCATTCTTCCCAAGGAGATGATGACCCAATTCATGCGCTGCGCTGAAACGTTGCCGGTCCGATGGATGGCTTGAATTAATCCCGATGAGCGGCAAAGGCAGTTTAATCTTCGGTGCGATTTCGGTCCC
>Ga0335085_10018110_pt1 | contig 10129 bp, 7 predicted proteins | sample Lox_Sample_45_FD_206712 | JGI IMG/M metagenome (GOLD analysis project Ga0335085, IMG submission 206712) | Soil microbial communities from Loxahatchee National Wildlife Refuge, Florida, United States - Lox_Sample_4.5 | ecosystem: Environmental > Terrestrial > Soil > Wetlands | place: USA: Florida... | reverse complement strand
GTCGCCGATTGTGCCCGCCTGCACGCCCAGATGAATCATCCATGCGGCCAGCTCCAGGCAGAGCTCGCGGAGATCGTCCGGGCCTCCGCCGAGCAGCACGTCGATCGCTTCGTCGACTTCCAGCGCGTTGCCGACCTTGCGTCCCAGCGGCTGATCCATGTCCGTGAGCAGCGCGACCACTTTCTTGCCCATGCGCTGGCCGGTTTCGACCATCAGCTCGGCCAGGAACGCAGCGTCCTCATCGGTTTTCATGAACGCTCCCGAGCCGGTTTTTACATCCAGGACCAGGCCGTCGATGCCTTCGGCCATTTTCTTGCTCATGATCGATGCGCAGATCAGGAACGGGCTTTCGACCGTGCCGGTCACGTCGCGGAGTGAATAAAACAACCGGTCCGCGGGCGCGATTTCGGCCGTCTGGCCGATCATGGCGCAACCGCAGGTGCGGAGAATTTCGCGAAAGCGCTTCAGCGAAATCTTCACGTTGAATCCGGGGATCGCTTCGAGCTTGTCGAGCGTGCCGCCGGTGTGGCCCAGTCCGCGCCCGCTGATCATGGGCACGTAAAGTCCGGCGGCGGCCACGAGCGGGGCGAGCACCAGAGACGTCTTGTCGCCCACGCCACCGGTGGAGTGTTTGTCGATTTTCGCGGCGGGCAGGTCGGAAAAATCGAGCAGCTCGCCCGAGTGGAGCATGGCGTCGGTGAGCCCGGCGGTTTCCCCGCGCGAGAGGCCCTTCAGCAGCGCGGCCATCAGCCACGCGGAAACCTGGTAATCGGGAATTTGTCCCGCGGTGTAGCCGCGAACCAGGAAATCGATTTCCGGGCGCGAAAGCTCGGCGCCGTCGCGTTTTTTGCGAATGATGTCGATGGCGCGGAAAGCGCCGTCGCCGGCGGGTTCAGCCGCTCCGCTCACCGGAGGCGGAATCCTTCGGGCAGCAGCGCGGTGATGGGCAATTCTTCGTCACGGCCGGATTTTCCCCGGAAGAAAACCATGGCTTCGGGGCCGAATTCGTAAATCACCTGGCGACAGGCGCCGCAGGGGGAGCAGGGCGCGTCGTGGTTATTGGTGATGGCGATGGCGCGAATTTCCATTTTCGGACCCAGTTGCGCCACGGCGGTGAAAATAGCGGTGCGCTCGGCGCAGTTGGTCATGCCGTAGGAGGCGTTTTCGACATTGCACCCGGCGAAAACTTTGCCGGTGGTGGTCAGCAGCGCCGCGCCGACCTTGAATTTCGAGTAGGGAGCGTGCGCGTTCTTCATGGCGCGCCTTGCGGCGGCTGTCAGCCGGTTGCGGATCTTGCCATTGGAAGAGTCTTTGGCCATCGACGGGTGCGGACCTCGCCGCGCGCGTGCAGAGATGCCCGGGCAGCGAAAATCCTCAGATAGCGTAGTAACATCTAATCACTATGTCGAGCCGAAATTCGGAACTGGACGCGAAACCGCTGGCGCGGGACTGGCAGTCGGTGGCCAGGATCATCGACCACACCCTGTTGAAGGCCGAGGCGACGCAGGATCAGGTGGCCAAGCTGTGCGACGAAGCGCGTGAGTACGGATTCGGCGCGGTGATGGTGAATGCCACGAACGTGGCGCAGTGCGCTTCGAAAGTGCAGGGCAGTGCGGTGAAAGTGGGCGCGGTGATCGGATTTCCGCTGGGCGCCACGGTAACCAGCGTGAAAGTGTTTGAAGCGAAGGAATGCATGCGCCTGGGCGCGCGCGAAATCGACATGGTGATGAATATTGGCGCGCTGAAATCGGGGAATCGCGAGCTGGTGCGATCCGATATCGAAGCGGTTGCGGCTGCCGTGCACGCTCAGCGGGCGCTGTTGAAGGTGATCCTCGAAACCGGGTTGCTGACGGACGATGAAAAGCGCGCCGCGTGCGAGATCTGCGAAAAAGCGGGAGCGGATTTCGTGAAAACCTCCACGGGATTTCTGGGCGGCGGCGCCACGGTGGAAGATGTTGCGCTGATGCGCCGGGCCGTGACCATCGGCGTGAAAGCCTCAGGCGGAATTCGCTCCGCCGCCGACGCGATCAAAATGATTGAAGCGGGCGCCACGCGCCTCGGCACCAGCAGCGGCGTTGCCATCGTCCGTGAAATGCGCGGCGAAGCGGCGAAGCAGCCGTCGTCTTCCTACTAAATCGCGTTACAGATTGCTCATCCCGCCGTCGATCACCAGTTCGCTGCCAACGGTGAACGCCGATTCATCGGACGCGAAGAACACCACCGCTTCCGCCACTTCGGAAGGTTTTCCCATCCGGGCCGCGGGAACCTGGGCCGTCAGCGATTTCAACTGCGCGTCTCCCATTCCCAGCTTGCCGTAAAGCGGAGTTTCAATCGGCCCGCCGCTCACGGCGTTCACTCGAATGCCGCGCGAAATCAATTCGCCGGAAATGGTTTTCGCGAACGTCAGCAGCGCTCCCTTGGTGGCCGAATACACGCTCGAATTCGGCATGCCGATGTGTGAATTGATCGAGGTCATCAGCACCAGCGACGCGGGATTGGCGAACACCGGCAGCAGCGCTTGAATCAGGAAAAACGGCCCTTTCACGTTGATCGCGAAATTGCGGTCGAAGGCCGCCTCGTCCCATTTTTCGAGCGGGCCCATTTCGACGAGTCCGGCATTGAGAAACAGCACGTCGAGTTTTCCGAAGGCCTGTCCGATTTGCTCTGCCACGCTTTTCTGCGCCGAGGCGTCGCCGGCATCGGAAGCGATGACCAGCGGGCCGTCTCCTAATTCCTTTCGCGCTGCGTCCAGCGTTTTTGGATTTTTCCCGGTGACGGCCACGCGAGCTCCTTCACTGAGAAAAAGTTTTGCGGTTTCCAGCCCGATGCCTGTGGTGCCGCCGGTGATCAGCGCGCGTTTGCCTTTCAATCGATTCACTTTCATCGCTCCTTATTTCAGATGCCGGGCAGTGATTGTCACTCGCGGACGGGGAACTGGTTAGAGAATTCTTAGAAGAAAGTTTTGCGGGCCACTGCAGCTTGACAGTCCGGCATCGAAAAATTTAAAATCCGTAGGCGAAGAAAAAGCGAAAGTATTTCCCTTCTCTTTTGGCCTTCGCGGCCCACTATGAGCTCCAAAGCTGCTGCCTTGCGCTTGCATGTCGAATCCACGCTCGGCTCGCGCGTCGCCAGCCCGTTCGAATTCCGCGAGCGCCCGGCGGTGGAAACGGTCCCGGCCGGGATTCATTCCGTGGATCTTCTTACCGGAGGATTTCCTCGCGGCAGCCTGACGGAAATTTACGGCCCTTCCTGCTCCGGCCGCACCAGCCTGCTGGTTTCGGCGCTGGCCTCGCGCACGTCGGCGCCGGAGGTGTGCGCGCTGGTGGATGCGCGCGACGCGTTCGACCCGATTTCCGCCGAAGCGGCCGGCGTGAAATTGAAACATCTGCTCTGGGTGCGCTGCAAAACGGTGGATCAGGCGCTGCGCTCGACCGATCTGCTGATCCAGGGCGGCGGCTTCGGCATGATCGCGCTCGATTTCGGCGATACGCCGGCGCAGACGGTGCGCTACGTGCCGCTGCAGGTGTGGTTTCGTTTCCGGCGCGCGGTGGAATCGACGCCCACGATTTTGGTGGTCCTCGAGCAGGAATCGAACGCGAAGACCTGCGCGTCGCTGGTGCTGCATCTGGGAATGCGCGAGGCGCGCTGGTCGCGCGCGGTGGAATCGCCGGGAAAAATTCTGCTGCCGCACGCGCCGGGAACGCTGTTCCAGGGTTCGCAACTGTATGCGGAAATGATCCGTTCGCGCGCGAAACGGGAAGAGCACCGGCTGCTGCAGCAGGGCGGCATTTTTTCCATGAGGATGGATGATACCGGCGCCGATTTCGAAATAGAGCCGGGGGAAATCAGGCTGCGCGCGCCGGCCACGAGCCGCGATTTGCAAGGAGGGCCCGGGCGAAGGTGAGAAAGCTTTCACACCCTTTTGTCGCTGCGCCGGACTTTCATGGCATTCGCTTCCATTTTCGTTCCCCATTTCATGCTGCAGGCGGTGGTGCGATCCGAGCCGGCGTTGCGCGGGCGCATCGTGGCGCTGATCGGCGGGAACCCGCCGCTTTGCCACGTGGTCGCCGTCAACGAGCATGCCACGCGCGCCGGAATCGAAATTGGCATGACGAAATTGAACGCGTCGCAATTCACCGGCATCGAAATGCGCCCGCGTTCTCCCGCGCAGGAAACCATCGCCCACGGCGTGCTGCTGGATATCGGCTGGTCGGTTTCGCCGCGCCTGGAAAACACGGCTCAGGATACGATCGTCCTCGATCTTTCCGGACTCGAGCATCTCTTCGGCGCCGAGCCGGAAATCGGCGCACATCTGGCGCGGCGCGCCGGCGAATGCGGCCTGGCAACGAACGTCGCCATCGCCGCCAATGTCGATACGGCGCTGATCGCCGCGCGCGGCTTTGCCGGCGTCACTGTGATTCCGCCGGGCGGCGAAGCGAAGTGGCTCGGCGTGCTGCCGGTTGGCGTGCTGCCGCTTTCCGAAGAAACGGCGGAAACACTCGGCCGCTGGGGCGTGCGCACCTGCGGCGATTTCGCCGCGCTTCCCATCCTGCAGCTTTCCGAACGCCTGGGGCAGGAAGGTGTCCGCCTGCACGCGCTGGCCAGCGGCTCCCGGGAGCGCTCGCTCGCAATCGCCGAGCCCGCCCATTTCTTCCAGGAAGAAATGGAGCTCGACGATGCGGTCGAGGAACTCGACCCGCTTTCGTTTCTGCTGGGCCGGCTGCTCGATCAGCTGTGCGCCCGGCTGGCGGCGCGCTCGCTGGCGGCAGCTTCGATTCGCGTGCGATTCGATCTGCAGCCGGATTTTGAAAACGCGCTCGACCGCCGCAAGGAAATCGTCCGCAAGATCGATCCTTCCGCCGCATTCGAGCGCGAGCTGCAGCTTCCGGTTCCCTCGCGCGATTCGAAGATGCTGCTGAAATTGCTCCGTCTGCGGCTGCAATCCGGCGCGCCCGGCGCTCCCGTCCGCAAGATCACGCTCGCAGCCGACTCCGCGCGCCCGCGCGCCACGCAGGGTGGGCTGTTTCTTCCCAGCTTTCCCGATCCCGAAAAACTCGAAGTCACCATCGCGCGCATCGCCAACGTGGTCGGCGAAGGAAACGTCGGCTCGCCTTCGCTGGTCGACACCTGGCGCCCCGGAGAATTTCAGATGCAGCGGTTTCGGGCGCCGCTGGAAATCGCGGAAAGCGGTAACGGCGTGCGCGAGCCATGCGCGGCTATCAAAACGCCGGCGAGCTTTCGAATGTTTCGTCCTCCGCTGCCCGCATCGCTGGAGCTGCACGCGGGCCGTCCCACACGCGTGTTTTTTCAAGGGCGGCGCGGAGACGTGCTGGCGGCCGCGGGTCCCTGGCGCACGTCGGGCGATTGGTGGCGCGAAGACGGGTGGCAGCAGGATGAATGGGACCTGGAGATTCGCTTTCATCCGCCGGTTCATCCGTCTCGGGCCGGTCACGCCGCGGCCGGCGCAGCCGGAGCGCTTCCCGATGGCGGCTTGTACCGCGTGTATTACGACGCTGCGCGCCCCGGCTGGTTCGTGCGCGGGGTCTACGACTGATGTACGTGGAGCTGCACGCGCGATCGGCGTTCAGTTTTCTCGAGGGCGCAGCCACGCCGGAGGAACTGGCCGCCGCATGCAAGGCCGGCGGCATGCCCGCGATGGCCCTGCTCGATCGCGATGGCGTCTACGGCTCCCCGCGATTCCATCTGGCGGCCGAAAAATCCGAAATCCGCGCGCATATCGGCGCTGAAGTCACATCCACGGCAGGCTGGCACTATTCCGTGCTGGTGAAATCGCGCGGGGGTTACCAGAATCTCTGCCGCCTGATCACGCGCATGAAGCTCCGCGCGAAAAAAGGGGAGGGAAGCGCCACGCCCGATGAAATCGCGGAGATGTGCGGCGGCTTGATCTGCCTCACAGGCGGCGCGGAAGGCCCGCTCGCACACGCGCTGTCGCAAAGCGGCACCGTGGACGCGGCGATCCATCGCGTGGAGGAGCTTTGCCGCGCATTCGGCCGTAACAATGTATATATCGAATTGCAGCGGCATTTTTCGCGCGAGGAAGAAGCGCGCAACCAGGCCGCCATCGCCGTCGCGCGAAAATCGAAGCTGCCGTTGCTCGCCACCAACGGTGTCTGCTACGCGCAACCTGCGCAGCGCGAGGTGCTCGACGTCTTCACCTGCATCCGCCACCATCGCGTGCTCGCCGGCGCCGGGCGCCTGCTGAGCCGCAATTCCGAGCGCCATTTCAAATCCCACGCGGAAATGGCCGCGCTGTTCGCCGATCTGCCCGAAGCCATTGCCCAAACCTCCGAGCTTTCCTCGCGGCTCGGCTTCACGCTCGCCGATCTCGGCTACGAATTCCCATCCTATCCGGTGGCCGAAGGCGATTCGCAGATCGAATTCCTGCGCCGCCGCACGCACGAAGGCCGCATCGCCCGTTACGGAGACGCCGACGAGCGCGCCCGCCGCCAGATCGATCGCGAGCTCGCGCTGATCGAAAAACTCAAGCTTTCCGGCTATTTCCTGATCGTCTGGGACATCATCCGCTTCTGCCGCGAAAAAAATATCCTGGTGCAGGGCCGCGGCTCGGCGGCCAATAGCGCCGTTTGCTACGCGCTGGGCATCACCGCGGTCGATCCCGTCGGCATGGACCTGCTCTTCGAGCGCTTCCTTTCCGAAGAGCGCGGCGAATGGCCGGATATCGATCTCGACCTGCCGAGCGGCGATCAGCGCGAGCGCGCCATACAATATGTCTACGAGCGGTACGGAAAGCTGGGCGCGGCGATGACCGCCAACGTGATCACCTATCGCGGCCGCTCCGCCGCGCGCGAAATCGGCAAGGCGCTCTCGTTCGACGCCGAAACGCTCGACCGCCTTTCGGCGCTGGTCGGCTCCTGGGAATATAAAGACCCCAACGACACGCTCGAGCGCCAGTTCCGCGATGCCGGGCTCGATCTCCGGCACCGGCGCATCCGCAAATTTTTCGAGCTGTGCCAGGCCGTGCAGGATCTGCCGCGGCATCTCGGGCAGCATTCCGGCGGCATGGTCGTCTGCCAGGGACAGCTCGATTCCGTCGTCCCTCTCGAGCCCGCCTCCATGCCCGGCCGCGTGGTCGTGCAGTGGGACAAGGAAGATTGCGCGGACATGGGTATCGTGAAAATCGACCTGCTCGGCCTGGGCATGATGGCCGTGCTCGAGGAATCGCTGCAGCTCATCCGCGATCATCACGGCCAGGACGTCGATCTGGGCCATTTGCCGCAAGGCGACCAAGCGGTATACGACGCGCTGCAAAAGGCGGACACCGTGGGAATGTTCCAGGTCGAAAGCCGCGCGCAAATGTCCTGTCTGCCGCGGCTGCGTCCGGTGAAGTTTTACGACATCGTCGTGCAGGTCGCCATCATTCGTCCCGGGCCGATCGTCGGGAACATGGTGCATCCGTATTTGAATCGCAGGCTGGGCCGCGAATCGGAAGTGTCCCTCCATCCTTCTCTCGATGCGGTTTTGAAGCGCACGCTCGGTGTCCCGTTGTTCCAGGAGCAGCTCCTGCGCATGGCCATGATCGCCGCGAATTTCACCGGCGGCGAAGCTGAGGAGCTCCGCCGCGCCATGGGTTTCAAGCGCTCCGAAAAACGCATGAAGGAAATCGAGATCAAGCTGCGCCGCGGCATGGCCGGCAACGGAATCACCGGCGAAACCCAGGACAAAATCGTGCAGTCGATCGTGTCTTTTGCTCTGTATGGGTTCCCCGAATCGCACGCAGCCAGTTTTGCGCTCATCGCGTATTCCAGCGCCTACCTGAAATGCCATTATCTGGCTGCCTTCACCGCCGCCATGCTGAATAACCAGCCGATGGGATTTTACCGCCCGGCCACGCTGGTGAAGGACGCGCAGCGTCACGGCCTGAAATGCAAGCCCATCGACCTGACCTGCTCGGATTGGAATTGCACGCTCGAAAAAATGCCCGGTGGATGGGCCATGCGGCTTGGCCTGCGCTACGTCAAGGGCCTGCGGCAGGAAATTGCCGCGGAGATGTTGCGCGCGCGCGCGCTGGCGCCATTCGCTTCCGTCGAAGACATAAAATTGCGCGTGCCGGACATTCAAAAATCCGAACTCACCGCGCTGGCCGAAGTCGGCGCCCTGAATTTTCTCGCCGGGCGGCGCGATTTTCATCGCCGCGATGCGCTCTGGCAAGTCGAGCGCGCCGCCCGCCGCCCCGGCCCGCTGCTCGAAACGCCGGAATCGCCGCAACAAGAGCTGGAAGCCGCCCAATCCGGTTCGCCGCTCGCGCCCATGACTCACGAAGAGCGCCTGGTGGCCGATTTTCGCGGCACGGGTTTGACCGTCGGCCCGCATCCCATGACCTACCGCCGCGCGGAATTAAACCGGCAGGGCGTGCGCCCCGCCATCGAGCTGCCCGCGCTGCCGGACGGAATGCACGTGTGCGTGGCCGGCGCCGTGATCGCCCGCCAGCGTCCCGGCACCGCGAAAGGTTTCGTGTTTCTCAGCCTCGAGGACGAAACGGGAATCGCCAACGCCATCATCACGCCGCAGCTTTTCGAGCAGGACCACACCGTCGTCGTCCACAATCCGTTCCTGCTGATCGAAGGGAAGCTGCAGAATCAGGACAACGTGGTCTCAGTGAAAGCCGAGCGCGTCCGCGCGCTCGACATCTCCCGCGCCGAAGTCACGTCCCACGATTTTCACTGACACAAACACGCCGTCATTCTGAGCGGAGTCCGACGCGGCGGACGTAGTCGAAGAATCCCTCTTCGGCGTGGGCTTAGGCGCTACTCGCGCCACGAAGACGGAATATCAACAACGACCTACTTCACCGGCTCGCGCAAATCATCTTTCCAGCCCAGCAGCGCCTCGGACGTATCCCGCGTCGCTCCCAACCGTTCCTTCGCCAGCGCCCAGCGGTCCCGAATCAGCCGCGACACCGGCGCATCCAGCTTCACCGCTTCACCCAAGTCCGCGGCGATCTTCACGTCCTTGGCCATCAATCCCAGGGCAAACCCCGTGGCGAATTTCTGCTGGATCACCTGCTCCTTCATCATCACTTCCGTCGAAAAATTCCGCCCGGTCGAGACGTTCAGAATATCGACCATCGTCTCCTGATTCAGCCCGAAGCGCTGGCCAATCATCAGCGCCTCAACCGCCGCGGTGTATCCTGCCGCGGCAATATAGTTGTTGAGCGCCTTCATGGCGTGACCCGTACCCAGCGATCCGGTTTCAAATAGCTGCTTGCCCATGCATTGCAGCAGCGGCTTGGCCCGTTCGATCGCCGCTTTGTCGTCGCCGCCGATCATGATCGCCAGCGTCCCGGCCTTCGCGCGCGGCACCGCTCCGGAAACCGGCGCATCGATCAGAGTAGCGCCGCGCTTCGCGATTTCCGCGCCCAGCTCTCGCGTCCCCACCGGCTCGGACGAACTCATGTCGATCACCAGCGCCCCCGGCTTCAGCGCCTTCGCGAACGCGCCGCCCTGATCTTCCGTCAGCGCCTGGCAGACGATCCGCCCGGTCGGCAACATCGTGACGGTGATTTCATTCGTCGCGATCTCCGCCAGATTCGACGAAGACTTGCATTTGAATTCATCCGCGAACCGCTTCGCCTTGGCCGTATCCGCGTCGTAGACGGTCAGCTCGTGCCCGGCCTCGGCGATGTGGCTGGCCATCGGCCAGCCCATGTTTCCAATTCCGATGAATCCCACTCGCATGGAAATATCCGCCCTTCTATTCCATCCCCAATTCCTTCAGCACTTCGGTGGCGTGGATAAAGCTGTCCACTCCCGCCGGCACGCCGGCGTAAACCATGCTGTGCAGCAGCACTTCCCGGATTTCTTCCTTCGAGCAGCCGTTCTTCACCGCGCCGCGCACGTGTCCCTTCAGTTGCGTCGGCTTGCCCAGCGCCACCAGCAGCGCCATGGTCAGCATGCTGCGCGTCTTGCGATCCAGCTGTGGCCGCGCCCACACTTCGCCGAAGCAGTACTCCGTCACCAGCTCCTGCAGCTTCCGATTGAAATCCGTCGCATTCTGCACCGCCTGATCCGATTGGGCCGGGCCGAACATCTCGCGCCGGATCTGCATGCCCGTCTCGAAAAGCTCGGCGCTCGAAGCGCCGGAAGCCGCC
>Ga0335085_10018107_pt1 | contig 10130 bp, 13 predicted proteins | sample Lox_Sample_45_FD_206712 | JGI IMG/M metagenome (GOLD analysis project Ga0335085, IMG submission 206712) | Soil microbial communities from Loxahatchee National Wildlife Refuge, Florida, United States - Lox_Sample_4.5 | ecosystem: Environmental > Terrestrial > Soil > Wetlands | place: USA... | reverse complement strand
AGCTCGATCCCCCAGTCGAGGCGCGACTTGGGGCGCGAGATCGAGAGGTCGCCGAGGCCGCTCTCGTCGCGCAGCATCGCGAGCGCCTCGTTGCGGTAGCGCTCGGGCCGGATCTCGTAGCGCCCGCTCTCGATCTCGCCGCGCAGCCAGCCGAACTCGCGGCTCATCAGGAAGAAGTAGTTGACCTCGCGGCGCAGCTCCGGCGTGGTCTCGTGGTCGCGGCACCTGCCGTCGACCAGATCGCGCTCGGTGAGGAAGCGCTCGCAGCCGATGCAGTAGCGGCCCTCGTACTCGCGCTTCTCGATCCACCCCGCGTCGAAGACGCGCTGCAGGATCTCGCGGACGTTGCGGACGTGGGCGGGCTCGGTGGTGCGCACGAAGCGCGACGGCGAGAGGTCGAGCTCCGCCCAGGTCTGCTCGAAGACCTTCGCGTACTGCTCGACGAGCTGGCGCACCGACACGCCGCGCTGCGCCGCCGTCTCGACCATCTTCTCGCCGTGCTGGTCGACCCCGGAGACGCTCCACGTCGCGTCGCCGCGCACCGCGTGCCAGCGGACCAGCGTGTCCACCACCACGGTCGTGTAGGTGTGGCCGATGTGGGGCTCGGCGTTCGGGTAGTAGATCGGCGTCGTGACGTAGTAGTGGCCGCTCACGCCGACGCTCCGCGCAGCGCGAGGAGCGCGCGCTCCGCGACCATCTGCGGGTTGGCGTTGCGCTGCGCCAGCGCCTTGCGGCAGGACTGGAGCTGCCGGAAGGCGTCGAGCTCGGCACCGAGCACGCGGTCGCCCGCGCGCGCGCGGCGGGCGGTGCGGTCGCGGAGCCAGAGCGAGCCGGCCTGCAGGAGATCGCCGACGGCGGCGGCCGCGGCGGCGCGCGCGCCGCGGTACTCCTCCGCCCAGTCGAGGAGCGCGGGCAGGTCGAGCCGGCCGACCGACTCGAGGCGCTCTGCCAGCGCGCGCAGCTCCGGCGGCGCGGCGTCGAGACCGGCCGCGGCGGTGGGGAAGGCGACGCGCTGGCAGCGCGAGCGCACGGTCGCGAGCAGCCCGGCCGCGCTCGCGGCCACCAGCACGATCGAGGTGTGCGGCGGGGGCTCCTCGAGCAGGCGCAGCAGCGCGTTCTGGGCCTCCTGGTTCAGCCACTCGGCGTCCGCGATGACGGCGGCGCGCCGGCCGCCTTCGGTCGCGCGAAGGCGCAGACGCTCCTGCAGCGCGCGCACCTGCGCGATGCGCACGCGTGTGTCGTCGGCCCCGCGCTCGACCCAGAAGAGGTCGCCGTGGTCGCCGACGTGGCGCAGCAGCGGCCCCTTCTTGCCCGTGCCGTCGAGGGCGATCTCCTGGCGCGGCAGCGAGCGGAGGCAGGCGGGGCAGCGCTCGCAGGGACGGGGGCCCGCCGCGGCCTCGCAGACCAGGCCGCGCGCGAAGGCGAGCGCGGCCTCGCGCGGCGCGGCGCCCGGTCCCGAGAGCAGGTAGGCGGAGTGGATGCGGCCCGATGCGAGGCTGCGCGCCAGCAGGTCGGCCGGGTCGGGAGGCGCCGCCATGGGGCGCCGAGTCTAGCCGATGACGAAGCGTCAGGCGGCGATCTGCGCCTCCGTCGCGCCGTTGCGCGGCGAAGCTGCTCTCAAGTGCGGGGCCGCGCCGGCCGATCCAGGGTCCAGGGAGGGCAGGCGAATGGCATTCCTGCGAGGTCGAGGTGAGGAAGGCATGGGCGAGCTCGCCCCGATGACTCCGATGGCGGCGGCGCCTGCGCGGAGCTCCACGCTCAGCGCCTTCATCGACCACGGCTCGGAGTTCGAGGGCAAGCTCACCTTCAAGGACACCGTGCGCATCGACGGCAGCTTCCGCGGTGAGATCTCGAGCGAGAACACCCTGGTCGTGGGCGAGACGGGCGAGATCATGGCGACCGTGCGCTCGCGCAACGTGATGATCGCCGGAACCGTGACGGGCGACGTCTTCGCCAGCGAGCGGCTGGTGCTGAACAAGACGGCGCGCGTCGAGGGCGACGTCGAGGCGGGCTCGCTGCAGATCGAGGAGGGCGCGCAGCTCAATGGACGCGTCAAGATGGGCGGCTCCCCGGCGCGCTCGAGTCGTTCGGGCGAGCCGTCGCCGATCGACGTCGAGTAGCGCCTCAGCGCGGATCGGCGGGGACCACCTGGGTCACTGCCGGCACGTCGCGGCGCAGCGCGGCCTCGATGGCGAAGCGGAGTGTGGCGAGCTGCCCGGGACAGCGCGCGCAGGCGCCCTGGAAGAGCACCGACACCGCGCCGCCCTCGTCGACGCCGACCAGCTCGACGTTGCCGCCGTCGGCGATCAGGCCGGGGCGCAGGCGGTCGAGCACGGCCTCGACCTGCAGGCGCAAGCGGCGCGCGAGCTCGACGTCGTTCGCCATGCCCACTTCATCGGCCGCCGGTGCGCCCGATTTGAGGCCGGTGTAGGCTGCGCGCGATGCGGGTGAAGCGGTGCGTTGCCGCCGAGGCCACCGCGCTCGCCGATGGCGAGCACTGGGTGGACGACCACCCGTGAGCGTCCGCGAGCATCGCGAGGGCGGGCCGACGCCGCTTCCGGTCGTGGTGATCACCGTGAGCGACACGCGCACGGCGGCCGACGACACGGGCGGCGCGCTGCTCGTCGAGCTCCTCGAGAAGGCCGGGCACCGCGTGGTGGGCCGCGCCATCGTGCGCGACGAGGTCGACGCGATCCGCTCCGCGGTGGACGCCGCGATCATGCGCGACGACGTGCGCGCGGTGCTGCTCACGGGCGGAACCGGCATGGCGCCGCGCGACGTGACGCCCGAGGCGCTGACGCCTCTCTTCGACCGCGTGATCCCGGGCTTCGGCGAGCTCTTCCGCGCGCTCTCCTACCAGGAGATCGGATCCGCCGCGATGCGCTCGCGCGCGCTCGCGGGGATCGCGCGCGGACGCCTGGTGGTGGGCCTGCCGGGCTCGCGCACGGCGATCCGCCTCGCCGTCGAGAAGCTCCTGCTTCCGGAGCTCTCGCACCTCGCCGACGAGGCGGCGAAGGAACCCTGACGCAGTGCGCGCGCTCGCCCCGGCGCTCCTGCTCGCCGCTTGCGTCGCGGTCCCGGCCCATGCGGGGAGCCTCTATGTATGGGTCGACGCCGAGGGACACACCCACGTCACCGACGACCCGAAGGCGGTCCCGCCGCAGGCCGCGGCGCATGCGGGCGCGGAAGCGGGGCTCGGCGGGCTCTGGGGGGGCGTCCTCACGGGACCCGAGCCCCCGCCGACCGCCGCGGGCTCGAGCCGGCCCGAGGACCGCGCGGCGAGCCTGGTGCGCAGCGCCCTCGACGACCTGCGGCGGGGCGAGACCAGCCGCGCCGCGGCGACACTCGAAGGCGTCATCCGCCTCGACCCGAACGACGCCGACGCGCACTGGTACCTGGCGCTGCTCGACCGGCAGCGCGGCCGCTTCGAGTCGTCGGAGCGCCACCTCGAGATCTTCCTGGCGCACGCGGGCGACGGTCGCGACGCCTGGCGCGCCTCCGCCGAGCGGCGGCTCGCTGCGCTCGCCGACGAGCGCCGCCTCGCCGAGCAGCAGGCCGCCTCGGGGCCGCTCCGCCTGATCGCGGCGGAGAGCCCGCACTTCCGCATCCACTACGACGAGCAGCTCGGCGCGGCTTCGCCCGACTACGCGCGCACCGTGGTGCGCTTCCTCGAGGAGGCGCACGACTTCGTCGACCAGCGCTTCGGTGGCGAGACGCGCGAGCCGACGGGCGTCGTCTTCTACGGCAAGGCCGCCTACCTGGCCGCCTACCAGCACCGCTTCAGCTTCCCGACGATCGGCTTCTACGATGGCCGCATCCACGTGGCGTCCGCCGCGCATCCCGCCGGCGAGCTGCGCGCGCTCCTCTTCCACGAGTACACGCACGCCGTGTTCAGCGAGCGCACCGGCGGCGATCGCCCGTTCTGGCTGAACGAAGGCCTCGCCGTGATGTCCGAGCGCGCCTCCAATGGACAGGAGCCGGTGTCGCACAGCGAGCGCGCCAGCCTCGAGCGCCACGTCGCGTCGGGCGAGTGGATCCCGCTGCGGCGCCTGGGGCCCGGCTTCGGCGGGCTCGACGAGCCCGCTGCCCGCCTCGCCTACCTCGAGTCGACGGCGGCCGCCGCGTGGCTCACCGAGCGCGCGGGCCCGAAGGGGCTCGGTCCGCTGCTCGACCGCATCGGCGCCGGCGAGGACCTCGATGCCGCGCTGCGCCGCACCGTCCGCCTCGACACCGACGGCGTCGACGAGGCCGTTCGCCGCTCGATCGCGGTCGAGTTCCCGGGCGAGCCCGCGTCGGCCGCAGGCGGAGGGACGTAGGAAGAGGGTGGTTGGGAAGGGGGGGAGGATCAGCCGCGCTTCGCGCGCACGACCCACAGCCCGAGCGCCCCGAGAGCGAGGAGCGCGAGGCTTCCCGGCTCGGGGACCGGGGCTTCGAGGTGGTCCTGCGCGTACGAGGTCGCGACACCGTGATCGAACGCGCCGTTCAGCGCTGCCGCCTCCGGATCGAGCTCGTCGATCGAGTACGCGGTGGTGCCGCCGCCGAGCGCGGTGTTCAGCGTCGCGAGGAAGTCGCGCACGCTCATGCCGTTCAGCCCGACTAGCGACATGTTGGACAGGAGCAGATCGCCGAACCGCAGGCCTGACGTGCCTGCGACGAGACCCGCGTCCGTGAAGTCGAGGTTGAGCTTGAGTCCGGCCACGACGCCCGCGAATGCGCCAGCCGGGGTAGTGACCGGGTTCTCGAGATCCGAATCGAGCGGGCCGGCCGCGCCAGCTGCCGGCAGGAACGTGATCAGGTCGTCGACGTTGGTGAATTGCACCGAAAAGCCCGCGCTGCCGGGGATGCCGATCTCGAACACGCCGAACGTCGACTGATATACGGTCGCATAGTGATCCGACAGCACGGCGGCGGGGTTGGTGCCGTCCGGAGTATCTCCCCAATCACCCTGGTTGTAAGTGACCAGGTCCCCGTCGTGCCAGGTCGTCGCAGCCGACGCGCCGGCCAGGCCGAGAGCCAACGCGGGCGCGAGAGTCAAACCCGCGATGCGAGCCGTCCGCATGCACCGCTCCTGTGACACAGAAGTGGGCGCGGGGGGGGAGAGGTGTCAGGGAAGTAGAAGTGGCGGTTGGGGAAGAAATGGGCGCGCGGGACGCGGCCCCCCCGGAGGGGGCCTTGCGCGTGCCGGTCGACGGGCGTCAGATCCCGCCCGGCACCTCGCTGGGGTCGAGCAGCCCGGCCCTTCGCCAGCCGGTGCTGAGGAGCCAGGTTCGCGGAGGCGCGATGGCGGGCGGATCGACTGCTCGCGGCGTGCCCGCTCGCCAGCCGTCGAACCAACGGCCGGAGGACGCCGGATCGATGCGGCCGATCCGCGGCGGCGCGAGCCCGCGTTTCACCAGGTGCCGCCGGGCGTTCAGGAGCACGTACGCGATCGCATTCCTCACCTCTCGCGGCGTCGTGAGCGTACGGACATGGTAGCGATCGCGCAGCACGGGACCGCGCCGCGCGAAGACTCGATTCACCGCGCGCGCCAGCCTGGCGCCGACTGCCTTCATGCCGCAACCCAGATCTAGAGAGCTCGAGGCCTCGACAATTAGATGCACGTGGTCGGCTTGGATCGAGTAGTGGACCACGCGGAAGCGGCTTCGCGAGCTAGCGGCTCGAAGACCTCGCTCGAGCTCTCGAACCAGTCGAACGGTGCGGAGCGAGGGAATGTCCTCCCGGACCTTCAGCGTGACATGATGCGGAAACCGCGGAGACGCGAACGCTCGACTGCGATGATGGACCCTCGGATTCGGCCCCGGCTTCCGTCCGGCGCCTGGTCGCCCGCCGCCGTGACCACGCCCTCGAAGCCGAAGCTCGATCTGACGACTCATATGAGTGTTGATTATGGCGATGTTCTGATCGGAAGTCAAGCATCGTCGACAAGGCGTCCATCGCAGACGGCGGGCACCGCCCCAGGTCTTGCGAGCCTCTTCTTCCCTACCAACCCCTCTCCGCTCTCACGCCCGCCCCCGCGACTCCCCCGTCGCCACGGCCCGCGCGATGAGGTGCGCGAGGCGCAGCGGCTCGGGAAGGTCGGCCTTGCGGCGGGAGGCGGCGACGAGCTCGGCGGCGGGCTCGGGCTCGATGCCTGCGCATGCGAGCCAGAGCCCGCCCGGCAGCTTGCGCGCGGGCGGGCAACGCTCGACGGTGTCGAGGCGATCGGCCAGGCCGGCGGCGCGCAGCGCGCCGGCGAGCCGGTGGTCGGCGGGGTCGCGCCGGTTCACCACCAGCACCGGGAGACCGCTCGCCCTCGCCAGCTCCTCGACGTCGACGACGCCGAGGCCCGCGATGGTGATGCCGCCGAGCACGAGCCCCTGCAGCGCGGGCCGGAAGCGCATCGAGCCGATCCAGCGCGCCAGGAATCCGGTCGCGTCGGCGCCGTCGACCGGGAAGCGCTCGATCGCGACGCCCTCGACGAGGTCGGCGGCCTCCATCATCACGGCGACGATCGGCACGTCGCGGTCTCGCCACTTGTCGAAGGCGCCGTCGTCGATGCCGAGCAGGTGCGGGCGCGCGCGCTTCATGCGGGGAGAACCTCCTCGAGGAAGTGCCGCGCGAGCTCACCGATCCCCGGCTGCTGGCTCTCGCGCGGACCCGCGACGTTGAGGACGCGCACGCCCAGCTCGGCCAGCCACCCGCGCACCGCGGCGGCGTCCGGGTCGGCGGCGAGGTCGACGAGGCGGTGCGGGCGGCCGAGCGCGCGCGCGCACTCGATGGTGAAGGCGGTGCCACCCCTCGGCGCGCCGCGCGTGAGGATCAGCGTCGCGTCGGCGTCGCGCACGTTCCACTCCGTGCGCTCCGCGTAGTCGCGGCTCGGGGTCTCGCGCAGCGGAAAGCGCGCATCGATCGCGCCGTCCTCCGCGCGGCGGCCGCGGGGGCACCAGCCTCCGCAGTCGAGCCCGCGCGCCAGCGCGACCTCGAGCGCGGCGCGGTCGACGCCGGTCTGGCCGCCCGAGACGATGCGCACCAAGGGATCAGTACCGCACGTCGAAGCCCGCGAGACCCTCCGGCGCCTCCTCCGACACATCGACCCGCTCGACGCGCGCGCCGGGAGGTCCCTCGCGGCAGAAGGCGAGCGCGGCGTCGACGGCGTCGGGGCGCCCCTCGAAGATCGCCTCGACGCTGCCGTCGGGGCGATTGCGCACCCAGCCGGCGAGCCCGAGGGTGCGAGCGCGGCGCTCGGTCGAGCCGCGGAACCAGACGCCCTGGACGCGGCCGTGCACGCGCACGCGGCGGCGGATCGGCGCGTCGGTCATGCCGCGGGAGCGTAGCCCGCGTAGAATCCCGGCGGCGGCGGCATCGGGCCGCGCGCGGCGAAACGGGAGCTCCGGACATGGATCCGCTCGCGACCCTGCTCGACGAGGCGCGCAAGGAGCTGCCCGACGCGGTGCGCCTGCGCCGCCGCATCCACCGCAACCCGGAGCTCGGGCTCGTGCTCCCCGACACGCAGCGCGCGGTGCTCGAGGCGCTCGAGGGGCTCGGCCTCGAGGTCGCGACGGGCGGCGCGACCAGCGCCGTGGTCGCGACGGTGCGGGGTGTCAGGCCGGGCCGGACGCTGCTGCTGCGCGCGGACATGGACGCGCTCCCGATGGAAGAGCAGAGCGGGCTCGAGTTCGCTTCGCAGCACGCGGGCCGCATGCACGCGTGCGGCCACGATGCGCACGTCGCGATGCTCGCGGGCGCTGCGAGGCTGCTGGCGCGCCGCCGCGCCGAGCTCGCGGGCACCGTGAAGCTGCTGTTCCAGCCCGGCGAGGAGGGCTTCGCCGGCGCGCGCGTCCTCATCGAGGAAGGGCTGCTCGAGCGGGAGCCGCGCGTCGACGCCGCCTTCGCGATCCACGTCGACTCGACCCTGCCGGTGGGGCGGGTCGCGCTGCGGCCGGGCCCGATCCTGGCCGCGGGCGACGTGCTCTCGATCGACGTCAGCGGCCGCGGCGGACATGCCTCGATGCCGCACCTCGCCGCCGACCCGATCCCGGTGGCGTGCGAGATCGTGAGCGCGCTCCAGAGCTTCGTCACACGCCGGATCAACGCCTTCGATCCGGTGGTGATCACGGTGTCGCGGATCCAGGCGGGCACCACGAGCAATGTGATTCCGGCGAGCGCGAGCCTGCTCGGCACCATCCGCTGCGTGTCGGAGGCGACGCGCACGGCGGCGCACGAGGGCGTGCGCCGGGTCGCGGCCGGGGTCGCCGCCGCGCACGGCCTCGAAGCCAAGGTCCACATCATCCCCGGCTATCCGGTGACGGTGAACGACGCCGGCTTCGCCGGCTTCGCGAGCGGAGTGGCCGGCGACCTGCTCGGCGCGGGCGGCGTGATCGAGATGCCCGCTCCGGTCATGGGCGCCGAGGACTTCTCCTACGTGCTCGAGCGCGTGCCGGGCGCGCTCGTGTTCCTCGGCGCGCGACCCGCGGGCGCCGAGCCGGCACCGCTGCACTCGAACCGCATGGTGATCGACGAGGACGCCATGGCGGCCGGCATCGCCCTGCACGCCGCAGTGTCGATGCGCTGGCTGGGAGGCGCGGCGTGAAGGCGGGCTGGCCGCTCTCGCCCGCGGCCGCGCGCGTCTTCTACAACGCGGCCGACGCGTGGGTCGAGCGCAGTGGCGAGATCGACGCCGTGGCCGAGCTGGCTCCCCGACTGGCGGCCCGGCGCGATCGCCGTCGCCTCGCGCGCGCTCTCTGGCTGCTCGAGTGGTCTCCGCGCCTCGGCCTGCGCTCGGCGCGGGGGCTCTCGTGGCTGCCGCGCGAGGAGCGCCGCGCGTGGCTCGATCGCCTCGAGCGCGGTGGCATCGGGCCCGCGCGCCGCGCCGCCTCGCGTGTGCACGGGCTGGTCGACATGTGCTACGGCGAGCGCCGGCGCAGCGCACCGAGCGCGAGCGCGGCGGCGGAGGGCTGAAGCCTACTCCTTCGGCTGCGCGTAGTACTCGAAGTCGACCATGTTCTCCTTCATGTACTCGCGCAGGCGCGCGACCACGCGCGCCTCGAGCTGCCGCACACGCTCCCGCGTCACGCCGAAGGCGTCGCCCATCTCCTGCAGCGTCTTCGGCTCGGCGGCGAGGATGCGCTCGTCGATGATGCGGCGGTCGCGCTCGTCGAGCGTCTGCTTGAACGCCACGAGCTTCTCCTGGAAGACGCGCCGCAGCTCCTCGTCGGCGACGTTCTGCTCTGCCGAGGGGACGGTCGAGGCGATGAAGTCGCCGTAGCTGGCGCTGCCCTCCTCGTCGCGCAGCGGCGCCTCGAACGAGAGGTCGCCCTGCGCCAGGCGCTGCTCCATGTCGCGCACGTCGTCCTCGCTGACCTCGAGCCGCTCGGCGATCAGGCGCGGCGCGGCCTCGTAGCCGAGCCGCTCGAGCTCGCGCTTCTCCTTGTTCAGCCGGAAGAAGAGCTTGCGCTGCGCGCGCGTGGTGCCGAGCCGCACCATCCGGATGTTGTCGAGCAGGTACTTCAGGATGTAGGCGCGGATCCAGTAGGCGGCGTAGGAGGAGAGCTTCACGCCCTGGTAGGGGTCGAAGCGCTGCACCGCCTGCATCAGGCCGACGTTCCCCTCCTGGATCAGATCGAGGAGGTTGGTCCAGGTGCGCCGGTACTCCATCGCGATCTTGACGACCAGGCGGAGGTTCGAGAGCACGAGGCGCCGCGCGGCCTCGACGTCGCCGTGCTCCACCCAGCGCAGCGCGAGCGAGTGCTCCTCCTCGCGCGGGATCGGCGCGTGATGGCGGAGCTGGGCGAGGTACTGCGTGAGCGTGTCGCCGCGCCCGATCTCCCGCTCCGCCGGCGCGGGCGGCGCGGGAGTCGACGGAGCGGGGAGGACGCTGGCGGGCTCGCGAGGGGGAGACGGATCGCCGCTCACGCGCCGGAGGCTAGCAGAGCGACCTCTACTGCTTGTGGAACGTGCGGATGTACGCGATGACGTCCTGGATCTGCTGCTCGGTCAGCACGCCGCCCCACGGCGCCATCAGCGGAGAGCCGCCCTGCGCCGCACCACCGCCCTTGATCACGTTCGCCAGGTCGGCGTCGGTTCCCGTCTTGCCGTCCTTGTCGGTGTCGAACTTGAACTCGCCCTTGGTGAAGTCGCGCGGCGGCGTGCCC
>Ga0335085_10018106_pt1 | contig 10131 bp, 2 predicted proteins | sample Lox_Sample_45_FD_206712 | JGI IMG/M metagenome (GOLD analysis project Ga0335085, IMG submission 206712) | Soil microbial communities from Loxahatchee National Wildlife Refuge, Florida, United States - Lox_Sample_4.5 | ecosystem: Environmental > Terrestrial > Soil > Wetlands | place: USA: Florida... | reverse complement strand
CATCGAGACAAACGCCGCCTTGCGTCCCACCCACCGGGCATAGAAGGGCACGAGGATGACGCCCAGCAACGAGGCCAGCTGGCCGGTGGCGTTGAAGGCCGAGACCAGCCCCTCAAAGTGCCATTCCTGGGTGCCGCCGAATTTGGGCACAAAGGCCGGCAACGTGACCCGCTGGGAGCCGACATAGTATTTGAAGTAATGCGCGGTCACGCTGCTCCGGACCGCGACGTAGAGGATGAAGGTGATGGTCGTCGCCAGCAGGATCAGCCACGGCCCGTTGGTCACGAGGTCGGCCAGGTCCCGCGCCACGGAGGTCTTCTGCGCCGGCGGCGGACGGACCCGCTCGCGGGTGTTGAAAAAGGTGAGGAGGAAGAAGGCCACGGCGGCAAAGCCCACGATGATAAAGGCGCGCTGCCAGCCGCGGGCGTCGTTGCCCGCCCCGAGCGTCGTGGCCATCGGCAGCAGCGTCGCGGAAATGATGATGCCGGCGGTGAACGCCCCGACAAACTTGATGGACGACAGCGTCGTGCGCTCGTTGGGGTCCGGCGAAAGCACCCCCAGCATCGCGGTGTAGGGAATGTTGATCGCCGTGTAGAGCAACATCAGGGCGTTGTAGGTGAGCCACGCCCAGACCAGCTTGCCCGTGCCGCCGAATCCGGGGGTGGTGAAGGTCAACACGCCGGCCACGGCGAACGGCACGCAGAACCAGAGCAGAAACGGCCGGAATTTGCCCCAGCGGGTCTCCGTGCGGTCGGCGACCATGCCCATGACCGGATCGAAGAACGCGTCCATGCTGCGGCTGAGGCCGAGCATCGTCCCGGCGGCGAGCGCGGCGATGCCGAAGACGTCGGTGTAGAAATACGTCAGGTATACCATGAACGTCTGCCAGTAGAGGACGGAGGCGAGGTCGCCGAATCCGTAGCAGAACTTCTCGCGCAGGGGCAGCCGGTCTGATGGGGTCATGGGCGATGTGGCGCCGAGCAGAAGTAGGCGCTGCGGAGCCCAACGCGAGCACGATATCAGGCCGCCGGTAACCGGCTCAAGAAACCGGGAAACGAGTTGCCGCTCCCTGGCTGGGTCTATTGTTAGACCGAACAAATTTTTGAACCCAGCCGCGGGTGCTGTTCAACCTCGAAATCGAGCATTCCGGCTATTCCCCAAAGCCTGCCAACCGATTTTGCGGTACGCCTTTATTGGCCACCGCCGAATTCAGTCCCCAAACACCTATGAACACCGTCCCCAAGTTCGCGGGCATTCCGCCCGCATTGCGCGTCGCCGCCCTGGCGGCGATTGGTTTGGCCATCGTCCCCTGGATGTCAGCCCAGACCGCTCCATCGGCGGACACCCAGGCTGCCGCCACCCCGGCAACCCCGGCGATGACCCCGACCATGGCTCCTGACAACACCGGCGAGGAACAGGTCGTCCATCTGAATCCGTTCGAGGTCAGCGCGTCGCACGACGTCGGCTACCAGGCGACGGAAACCCTGGCCGGCACCCGCATCCGCACGAACCTCGCGGACGTCAGCGCCTCGATCTCCGTCGTGACCAAGGAATTTCTCGACGACATCGGCGCCACCGACAGCGGCACCCTGCTCAATTACACGACCAACACCCAGGTGGCCGGTCCGGAGGGCACCTATGCCGGAGTCGGCAACGGCACCAGCGTCGACGAGTCCGGCAATCTCCGCTCCCCGGCGGGCGCCCAGCGCATCCGCGGGCTGGCGGCGGCGGACAACGCCCGCGACTACTACATCACGGACATCCCCTGGGACTCGTTCAACGTGGACCGCGTCGACATCCTGCGCGGGCCGAACGCGATCCTGTTCGGCCTCGGCAGCCCGGCCGGCATCGTCAACGGCACGACGAAGAACGCGGAGTTCGACAACCGCGGCGAGATCACGGCGCGCACCGGCTCCTATGGCAGCGCGCGGGGCACCCTCGACATCAACCAGCAGCTCATCAACAACGTGCTCGCGATCCGGGTGGACGGCCTGTGGGACGATGCCAAATACGAGCAGCAACCCGCCTTCCAGAACCAGAAACGCATCTACACCGCGCTGCGTTTTGACCCGCAGCTGTTCAAGAACAAATCCTTCCACACGAGCGTCAAGGTGAAGCTGGAGCAAGGCGACATCAACGCCGACCGGCCGCGCACCGTTCCGCCGAACGACGCCATCACGGCGTGGTGGCGCCCGATCGCGGTCAGCGCCTCCAACCCCTTCGGCGGCGCGGGCAAGGTGATTGTCAACAATCCCTACGACCCGTGGCGCACCGACAACACCGTCGCGGGATCGAGCCGCGGCCTGACGCAGGCCGGTACCTCCAATTTCGATCCGTACATCACCGACCAGTTCAATCAGCAGCAGCCGTACTGGATGTACGACGGCACGACCAACCAGCTCTACGGCGTGAACGGCGGCTACATCAACAACGGCGCGCTCTACAGCAACGGCGTGTTCACCGGCATCTCGGGCGGCATCCTCGGCCGGCAGACGAGCGGCATGTTCTACGGCCTGCAAAACCTCCCGGGGGCGCTTTCCAATTACGGTCTGGCCACCAACGCGAATTTCCCGGCGCTGAACGCCTTCCCCCTGGCCAAATACGGGCAATACCGGACCATGTCGCTGCTCGATCCGTCGGTCTTCAATTTCTACAAGACCCTGATCGACGGCCCGACGAAGTCGGAATACCAGAATTGGACGGCCTACAACCTCGACCTCACGCAAACCGCCTGGGACGACCGCGTCGGCCTCGAGGCGACCTATGACCGCCAGAAGAACAAGAACGGCGGCCAGGCATTGCTCGGCGGCAGCCCGACGCTCACGCTCGATATCCTGCAGAACTTCCTGGATTACTATCTGAATCCCGGGTCCGGCGGGATCAATAATCCCAATGTCGGCCGGCCCTACGTCTACAATGCCGGCGGCGGCAGCGGCAACTCCTACTACAGCGACCGCGAGGTGCGCCGGGTTTCGCTCTTCGGCGAGCTCCGGGCGTCCGACTTCCTGCAGAACCCCTTCCTCGTGAAGCTGCTCGGCAAGCACCGGTTCAATGGCGTCGCCTCCGACGAGAAGTACTACAACGAGACCCGCACCTGGCAGATGTACGCCAACAGCCAGGCGTGGGACGGCTACTGGAACGGCAATGCCGGCAACACCAACGGCTTCACGCAGCGCGCCCCCGGGGTGATCGTCTACCTCGGCTCGTCGGTGATCAACCGCGCCTCGCCTTCCGGGCTGAACATCCCGGGCATCACGGCCCCCATCGCCCTCCAGTCCCACGGCGTCTATGTGTTTGACACCACGTGGAAGAACCCGACCGGGGTCAATCCGAGCGATCCCTGGACGGTGCCGTCGTCACTGGCGGTGGAATACCCCGGCGGTCCTCCGAGCGCGCCCAGCGGGGCCTACCCCAACTGGACGCAGTCCTCGAACCCCAACAACTACGTCGGCTGGAACAGCAACTTCCAGGATCAACTCCTGGCCTACGACAACGGCCAGGACGACAGCCTCCTCACGAACGCCCAAAAGCAGTTGCGCGAGACGCAATCCTACTCCGGTTCGTACCAGGGTTACTACTGGAACAACGCCGTTGTGGCGACGCTCGGCTGGCGCTACGATGAGGTCAAAACCAAGAACGTGGTGGCCTCGAATCAGCCGCTCGAGCGCAGCATCCTCGATCTGCAGCCCGATGTGTACAACCTGCCGGGCGGGTACCCGGCCAGCGGCATCGTCAAGGGCCACTCCACCAGCGGCGGCGTCGTGCTGCACCTGAACGACATTCTCAAGCACGACTACCTGCCGATCAACGTCAGCCTCGGGTACGACGAGTCGAGCAACTTCCAGGTCACCAGCCAGCGCGTTGATCTCTACGGCAACCCGATCCCGAATCCGACGGGCAAGACCTACGAATACGACCTCCTGCTTTCGACCAAGGACGGCCGGTTCTCGTTCCGGGCGGTGCAATACAAGACCACGGTCTCAAACGGCAGCGCCGGGCTCAGCAGCCAGGGCACCATCGGCTCGGTCATCCAGCAGGGCCTCCGGTGGCGCAACGTCTTCCTGTACCAACTGGGCGGGTATGACATGACGACGGCCAATCAGCCCTCCTATCGCAACACCTGGACCCAGCTCTACAGCACGGAAACCGCGGCGCAGGCTCAGGCCGAAGAGGATGCCGCGATCACGACGTGGAACAACATCCAGACGACGCTCGCCGCCAAGGGCTTCTTCCAGGCGTGGAATTTCACCCCCACCACGCCGTCGGTGCTGACCACCCGCACGCAGTACCTGACCAATCCCTCGGCCTACCAGCCCGCCCCGGCGACGGTCTACGCCTATGCGGCGCTGCCGAACGGACCCCCGGGATTCACCGTGACGGCCGACACGCAATCAAAGGGCGACGAGTTTGAGTTCACGGCCAATCCGCTCCCGAACTGGCGCGTCTCGTTCAACGCCTCCAAGACCACGGCGGTCCGCACCAACGTCGGCGGGTCCGCGCTCGACCAATTCGTCAACTACCTTACTCCGCTCCTGATCAACCCGGACGGCACCCTGACCCCGGCCGGCAAGATGGCGCAGTTCGGCAGCCAGCCCATCTACACCTACATCTGGGGTCCGTGGCTGTCCAACTACACCCTGCTGAAGCTGCAGCAGGGCACGACGGCGCCCGAGCTCCACAAGTGGATGTACAATGTCGTCACCAATTACGACTTCAACAAGGGCATCCTCAAGGGCGTCGGCGTGGGCGGAGCCTATCGCTGGCAGGACAAGGTGGTCATCGGCTACCCGGTCACGTCCGCCGGCGCGTTCGACCTCACGCAGCCCTACTACGGGCCCACGGAGGGGTACGTCGACCTCTGGGTCAGCTACACCCGCAGACTCACGGACAAGGTCAACTGGAAGATCCAGCTCAACGTCCAGAATGTGGGTCAGAAGGACGGGCTCCTGCCGGTCTCCGTCGAGCCCGACGGCCAGACTTGGGCGACCGTGCGCGTCAAGCCGAGCCAGAATTGGTTCGTGACCAGCACCTTCGACTTCTAGGCCGAAACGGTGCCTGCACCGATTTGAATCTAGACACCAAGAGCCGGGCTTGCGCCCGGCTCTTTTTTCTTCGAATGGCGCCGAGCGCTTCGTAATCTCCACGTCCCATGGCTCGCATCACCCGTGTCCTCCTGTTCTGCGCCAGTTGCCTCGTCGCAGTCGCCGCGCCGCCGGCCACGAGCGGTGCCTGGGTGGGCACGTGGGGCGCCGCCCCCCAGCTGACGGAACCAAAGAACCTGCCGCCGGCACCCGGCCTGGCGGACAGCACGCTCCGGCAGTTCGTGCACGTCTCGATCGGCGGCAACCGGCTCCGCGTCCGGTTCTCCAACGCCTTCGGCTCCGGGCCGGTGGAAATCGACGCCGCGGCGGTCGCGGCCGCCGGGGCCCGCGGCGCGATCCAGCCGGATTCCAACCAGCCCCTGCATTTCGCCGGTCAGCCGGCCATCACGATCGCGCCGGGAGCGGTGGCGGTCTCGGACCCGGTCGACTTTGCCCTGGCCCCCTTGTCCGATCTGGCGGTGACCATCCGTTTCGGCCGGGTCTCGCGCGATCTCACCGGACATCCCGGATCGCGCACCACCTCGTACCTGCAGCCGGGTGACTTTGTCCCGGCCGCCAACCTGCCCGCCCCCGTTTCCATGGAGCACTGGTACATCCTCAGCGGGGTGGAGGTGTGGGCGGACCACCCGGCCGGCGTGCTGGCCATCCTCGGCGACTCCATCACCGACGGGCGCGGCTCGACCACCGACCGGAACCGGCGCTGGCCGGATGATCTGGCGCGCCGGCTCCAGTCCGACCCCCGGACCGCATCGATCGGCGTGCTCAATGAGGGCATCGGCGGCAACCGCCTGCTGCACGACGGCCTGGGGCCGGCGGCCCTGTCCCGCCTTGACCGCGACGTGCTGGAGCAGAACGACGTCCGGTGGCTGATCGTGTTCGAGGGGGTCAACGACCTCGGCACCGCCCCGCGCGATGAGCGGGGCGACGTGGCCGGGCAGATCATCAGGGCTGACGAGGAGATCATCCGGCGGGCGCACGCCCGCCAGATCCGGGTGTACGGCGCGACCATCACGCCATTCGGCAAATCATTTTATGACAGCCCGGCCCATGAGGCGAACCGGGAGGCGGTGAACCGGTGGATCCGGACGAACGGCCAATTCGACGCCGTGATCGATTTCGACGCCGCGGTGCGTGACCCGGCGGAGCCGACGCGGCTGGCGCCGGCGGTGGACTGCGGTGATCACCTCCACCTCTCGGATCACGGCTACGAAATCCTCGCCGACGCCGTCGATCTCCGGCTGCTGCGCTGATCACCCCGCCCGCGGCCGGGACCGGATCCAAATCCGCCCCCCAAAAGCCCCGACGGAGCCGAAGGTCTATTGTTAGACTACCTTCGCTTTTGCACCGGGTTCCGCCGCGCCGAGAATGGCCTCCGTCGGTCAATCCCTGCACTTCCAGCGCAGCTAATATCCCAACCCCTGGTTTTCTCCGCTTCCACGCGCAGGGCGTGAATACGGGGAAAGCTTCCAGCTCCAAGGCAAACATGAAGACGCAGTCTCTGCGTGCGGCCGCATTGGCATGTTCGGTCGCGTTTCCGCTTACGGCGTTCGCCCAAGTCGCTCCATCGGCGAATTCCCCGACTCCGGCCTCAACCGCCGCCCCGGCCATGGCTCCGTCCATGACCATGGCCGCCACGGGTGAGGAGGAGGTCGTCCACCTCAATCCCTTCGATGTCAGCGCCTCGCGCACCATCGGTTACCAGGCGACGGAAACCCTCGCCGGCAGCCGCATCCGCACGAATCTCGCCGACGTCAGCGCCTCGATTTCCGTCGTGACCAAGGAGTTTCTCGACGACATCGGCGCCACCGACAGCAGCACGCTGCTCAACTACACGACCAACACCCAGGTGGCCGGTCCGCAGGGCACCTACGCCGGGGTGGGCAACGGCACCAGCGTCGACGAGTCGGGCAACCTTCGCTCTCCGGCGGGCGCCCAGCGCGTCCGCGGCCTGGCCGCGGCGGACAACGCCCGCGACTACTACATCACGGACATTCCCTGGGACTCGTTCAACACGGACCGCATCGACATCCTGCGCGGGCCGAACGCGATTCTGTTCGGTCTCGGCAGCCCGGCCGGCATCGTCAATGAGACGACGAGGAACGCCGAGTTCGACAACCGCGGCGAGATCACGGCGCGCACCGGCTCCTACGGCAGCGCGCGGGGCACCCTCGACATCAACCAGCAGCTCATCAACAACGTGCTCGCGATCCGCGTGGACGGTCTGTGGGACGATGCCAAGTACCAGCAGCAACCCGCCTTCCAGAACCAGAAGCGCATCTACACCGCGCTGCGTTTTGACCCGCAGCTGTTCAAGAACCGCTCCTTCCACACCAGCATCAAGATGAAGCTGGAGCACGGCGACATCAACGCCGACCGGCCGCGCACCGTCCCGCCGAACGACGCCATCACGGCGTGGTGGCGCCCGATCGCGGTCAGCGCCTCCAATCCCTTCGGCGGCGCGGGCAAAGTCCTCGTCAACAATCTTTATGATCCCTACCGCACCGACAATACCGTCGCGGGTTCCAGCCGGGGTTTGCTGAGCACGGGCACCTCCAATTACAACCCCTACATCAACGACCTGTACAACCAGCAGCAGCCGTACTGGATGTACGACGGCACGACCAACCAGCTTTACGGGGTGAACGGCGGCTACATCAACAACGGCGCGCTCTACAGCAACGGCGTGTTCAACGGCATCTCAACCGGCATGCTCGGCAAGGAACAGAATGGCATGTTCTACGGCCTCCAGAACCTGTCGTCGGCGATCAGCAATTACGGCCTGGCCACCAACGCGAATTTCGTGGGCCTCAACGCCTTCCCCCTGGCCAAATACGGGCAATACCGGACCATGTCCCTGCAGGATCCGTCGGTCTTCAACTTCTACAAGACCCTGATCGACGGTCCGACGAAGTCGGAGTTCCAGTATTGGACGGCCTACAACCTGGACCTCGTCCAGACCGCGTGGGACGACCGGCTCGGCCTCGAGGCGTCCTACGACCGCCAGAAGAACAAGAACGGCGGCGAGGCGTTGCTCGGCGGCAATCCGACCCTCAACCTCGACGTCTTCCAGAACTTCCTGGATTACTATCTGAATGCCGGCTCCGGCGGCGTCAGCAATCCCAACGTCGGCCGGCCCTTCGTCGCCGGCGCCGGCGGCAACGGGGGCAATTCCTACTACAGCGACCGCGAGGTGCGGCGCGTCTCGCTGTTTGGCGAACTCCGCGCGTCCGACTTCCTGCAAAACCAATTCCTCGTGAAGCTGCTCGGCAAGCACCGGTTCAATGGCGTCGCCTCCGACGAGAAGTATTACAACGAGACCCGCACCTGGCAGATGTACGCCAACAGCGCGGCGTGGGCCGGCTACTGGAACAACAATGCCGGCAATAATTCCACGATCACGGACCGCCCGCCAGGCGCGGTGATTTATCTGGGCTCGTCGGTGATCAACCGGGCCTCGTCGGCCGGCCTGAACATCCCGGGCATCACGGCCCCCATCGCACTCCAGGACCACGGCGTCTACGTGTTTGATACCACGTGGAAGAACCCCACCGGGGTCAATCCGGGCGATCCCTGGACGGTGCCGTCGTCGCTGGCGGTGGAATACCCCGGCGGTCCCCCGACCGTGAGCAGCGTGCAATATCCCAACTGGACGCAGTCCTCGAATCCCGCCAACTACGTCGGCTGGAACAGCAACTTCCAGGACCAGCTCCTGCGCTACAACGACGGGCAGGACAACAGCCTGCTCACGAATGCCCAAAAGCAGTTGCGCGAGACGCAGTCCTATTCCGGCTCGTATCAGGGATACCTCTGGAACAACGCCCTGGTGGCGACGCTCGGCTGGCGTTACGACGAGGTCAAAACCAAGAACGTGGTGGCCGCGAACATGCCCGCCCAGCGCAACATGCTGAATCTGCAGCCCGATGTGTACAACCTGCCGAGCGGGTATCCGGCCAGCGGCATCGTCAAGGGCCACTCCACCAGCGGCGGCGTCGTGCTGCACCTGAACGACATCCTCCCGCACGATTATCTGCCGATCAACATCAGCCTCGGGTACGACGAATCGAGCAACTTCCAGGTCACGAGCCAGCGCGTCGATCTCTACGGCAACCCGATCCCGAATCCGACGGGCAAGACCTACGAATACGACCTCCTGCTCTCGACCAAGGACGGCCGCTTCTCGTTCCGGGCGGTGCAATTCAAGACCACGGTCTCGAACGGCAGCTCCGGGCTCAGCAGCCAGGGTACCATTGGCTCGGTCATCCAGCAGGGTCTCCGGTGGCGCAATGTCTTCCTGTACCAACTGGGTGGCTATGACATGAGCACGGCCAATCAGCCCTCCTATCGCAACACCTGGACCAATCTCTACACCGCGGAGACCGCGGCGCAGGCCCAGACCGAAGAGGACGCCGCGATCACCGCGTGGAACAACATCCAGACGACGCTCGCCGCCAAGGGCTTCTTCCAGGCGTGGAATTTCACCCCCACCACGCCGTCGGTGCTGACCACCCGCACGCAGTACCTGACCAATCCCTCGGCCTACCAGCCCGCCCCGGCGACGGTCTACGCCTATGCGGCGCTGCCGAACGGACCCCCGGGATTTACCGTGACGGCCGACACGCAGTCGAAGGGCAACGAGTTCGAGCTGACGGCCAACCCTCTCCCGAACTGGCGCGTTTCGATCAACGCCTCCAAGACCACGGCGGTCCGCACCAACGTCGGCGGGGCCGCGCTCGACCAGTACGTCGCCTACATCACCTCGCAGCTGATCAACCCGGACGGCACCCTGACCCCGGCGGGCAAGATGGCCCAGTTCGGCAGCCAGCCCATCTACACCTACATCTGGGGTCCGTGGCTGTCCAACTACACGCTCCTGAAGCTCCAGCAGGGCACGTCGGCGCCGGAGCTGCACAAGTGGATGTATAATGTCGTCACCAACTACCAGTTCACCAACTCGTTCCTTAACGGGCTCTTCAAGGGCGTCGGCGTGGGCGGTGCCTATCGCTGGCAGGACAAGGTGGTCATTGGTTAT
>Ga0335085_10018104_pt1 | contig 10132 bp, 7 predicted proteins | sample Lox_Sample_45_FD_206712 | JGI IMG/M metagenome (GOLD analysis project Ga0335085, IMG submission 206712) | Soil microbial communities from Loxahatchee National Wildlife Refuge, Florida, United States - Lox_Sample_4.5 | ecosystem: Environmental > Terrestrial > Soil > Wetlands | place: USA: Florida... | reverse complement strand
CCCTAGACTACATCCTCGCTTCCGGCAAGAATAGTGTTGGGTTTCATGGATTCAATTCCGGCATCTGAGGACTCAACTCACCAAGAGCGAGACGTTTAGGGAGCGAGTTACCAGGTTTTGAACGTCGGCTGCGGCAGGCATGGTGGGCTTCGGGTCGCCAGCCGATAGGTGATAGCTGCGGATGGGGCGGAAATGACACTGAGTGCTGGTCGCGCTTACCCAGGGCCCCGGCCCTTTACGCGGACAGAGAGCGGCCGGTTCTTCGGCCGGACGACCGAGGTGCAGGATCTGGGTCGGCATTGGCTGGAAAACCGCGTGACGTACCTGTACGGACCAGCAGGGATCGGCAAGACCTCGCTTTTGACCGCAGGAGTGCTGCCGTTCGTCGAGAGCAGGAACGTGAGCCTCCTCCCGGTTGGCAGCCTCTCCCGCGGCATGAGGTCCCCGGTGGCAGCGCTTGGCATCCACAACCCTTATACGATGGCCCTGCTTCGATCGTGGTCGGATGCCGACAGCGCCAGGCTCGCCGCTCTCACGGTTGACCGTTTCGTCCGGCAGTATGCGCAGCGCCGCGACCAAAGCGTTCTTATCCTAGCGGCGATCGACCAAGCCGACGATCTGTTCGCCGGACCCGACTCGCGTGAGCAGGACCGCCGCTATTTCCTCTATCAGCTCACGGAGGCATTGCGGGAGCGGAATCTGCACCTGCTCGTATCGGTCCGCGAAGATTCCCTGCCCTGGGTTACCGCCGCGATCGGCCCCGGCGAACAATTCCGGCTAAAGCCGCTCGGGATCGAGGCCGCTCGCCTGGCGGCCGAGGGGCCGGGGCACTTTGACTCGAGGGCGACCGGCGAGCTCATCCGCAGGATACGGACGAGCCGCATCGTCGATGCCGCCGGCCGGGAGACACGTATCGTCAGCGATGAGGTCGAACCCGCGCTTCTCCAGATCGCCTGTGCCCGGCTGGCCGATTCGCTGCGCGCGGACTCCGGCCCCGTAACGATGCGCGAGATGCGCCGACATGGTGATGTGGACGCCGCGCTAGCTGGCTACTGCAGCGCGGTGATCGCTAGCGTCGCCGCCAGCCATGACATCGAGAGGGAGCGGTTGCGCGTCTGGCTGGTCGACACGTTCGTTACCGCGGCAGGTGACCGAAAGGAAGCCGCGGAAGGCTCGACCGAGACCGCGGGTCAGCCGAAGACGGTGGCCCGGACGCTTGAGGATCGGTACCTGCTCAGGGGTCATGCCGAACAAGCCCCTGGGTCGCGACTGTACAGGCTGATCAGCGATCGTCTTATCGAGCCGTTGCGCCAAGCAGACGATGACGAGGCGTCACTGGCAGAGGATCCGGTCGAGTATCTCGAGGCAGCGGAGCGGGCCCTGAATACCGGTGAGCTCGGGCTAGCCGAGAAGTATGCCGCCAGGGTGCTCAGCGTCGCGCCGGACACGGCCCTGCGTTCGCATGCGGAGGCCCGGTCACTGCTAGGCAATCTCGCATACGAGCAAAGGCAATTTGAGCAAGCTGCGGAGCAGTACCTGCTCGCTGCCGAGCTGTTCGAGGCGGCCGGGGACTCGATGGCCGTGGTGCGCCTGCAGGCCGCCAGGGGCCGGGCACTTATCGATGGCGGGCTGTTGGCTGAAGGGCTGAGCCAGTTGAGCGCGGCACTGAATCGAGCAGCGTCCGGTTCCGGTGCCACCGTGCAGCTTGAGGTCATTTGGCTCACGGAAAGCGTGACCCGGGCCATCGCAGATGGCCCGCCGTTCGGCATCTCACCGAACTGAACGTTTACTCAGCAATGATTCCAGGTTGCTGCGGCTGATCTTGGTATGCGGGTGGTCGGGGCCGAGTACGCGCGTGCGGGCGTCAAGGACCGCGCGGTATTCGGCCTCGGCCTCATCGAGCCGACCGAGGTGCTCAAGCACGACGGCGAGATTATTGCGGGTGATCAGCGTATCGGGGTGGTCAGCGCCGAGGATATCGGTGCGGGCCTTGAGGATCGCCTGGTATTCGGCCATGGCCTCAGCCAGCCTGCGCTCACCATGGAGAGCGACGGCGAGGTTATTGCGGACGGCAAGTGTTTCGGGATGGTCCGCGCCGAGCAGCTCGGTACGAGTCTGCAGGATGGCCAGATACTCAGCCTCAGCCTCGCTCAGCCTCCCCTGGGCATGCAGGGTGGCGGCGAGGTTGTTGCGGACGGCCAGGAATTCGGGACGGTCGGAGCCGAACGGCTCGGTACGAGCCCGCAGGATCGTCCGGTACTCGGCCTCGGCCTCGCTGAGCTTTCCCTGGGCATACAGGATGGCGGCGAGGTTATTGCGGACGGCCACGATATCGGGGTCGTCTTGGCTGGACCTCTGGCCGACTGCGTCGAATACCTTGCGGATGGCGAGTTCGGCCAGCTCGTAGCGACCCTGACGCCACGCGGTTAGCGCGATAACGCCCGCGGCATCGGGTCCGGCGTAGCTAAGCGCGACCCGAGCCGTGCTCTCCGGCGGGACTTCGCCTGCCTGGCGCTGGAGTTCGTCGATGAGATAATCGAACACGTCACAACGGTCGGAATCAATGATCCGCAATGGAGCGCTTCCTGAGTCACGCTGCTGAATTGCCCAGGCCCAGGCCTCGTCCAACGTGCCGTTCGAGATAGAAATAATGGAGTTCCTCGATGAGCGAACGTGGCAGCGGGCCGGTGAATCCAGCTCGGCGGCAATCGACAGCGGCGGCAATAATGGCGGCACCGCGCGGATGATTTCCGTGCGCCCATGCGTCCTGCCATTCGGCGGAGAGTTGCGGCCCGCACGCCAGATACTCTCCGATTCCGTATTGGTCGGCGTGGCTTATGGCATCGGCTAGCCGCGGATCCTGCCCGGCTAGCTCCTGCGCCCGGGAACGTTCGGCAACATTGAAGAAACGTTCGACAAAAATGCGGTGCGCCTGGTCGACCACGCTCTGGCTAAGGCGCAATGATTCACCTGCCTTCCTGTCTCCGGTGACCAGTCGGCTCTCTTCTGCGGCCCGCATGGTAGCGAGAATCACCCGGTGATGGCCCGTCCCGTACATCAATTTGGCTATCGCATTGCGTGTGAGGCCATCCGGGCCGAGAAAATCCTGAAGCTCATCCAGCCACAATACGCACTTCCGGGTGGCTGCGGCCTCCTGCACGGCGATGCCCATGCCGTTCAACTCCGAGGGCGCGATAAATATGTGATCGGGAAGGAGCGCTCGTATGGCCTCAAACGCAGTGCGTGTCTTCCCGGCCGTGGCGTCTCCGACTAGGACCACAAACCCCGTGTGGCTCAGCGCGGCGCGAAATTCAGTGTCGATATCGCGCTGTACGTAGACGGGAACGCGGTCGCCCCTGCCATCCGCCGGATGGTCAGGGGACGGGCGCGAACGCGCAGAATGTACTCCGACTGAGATTGGGTCGGTGATCTCGCGGACGAGGGGAAGTTTCTCGTCACTCATGACCAGGTACTTGACGCGCTCCTCGTCCAGCTTGGCGCGCGTGTTGAAGGTGGCGGTTAGCCATTCTTTAATGGAATTTCCCAGCAACGTCACAGCAGCCGCCGCTACCGCCGCGCCGGCCTGCGCACGCCAGTTCTTCACGCCCGCCTCATCGAGGAACACGGCTACAGCGATGGAAAACGCCACGGCTAGGATGAGAACCGGAGCTGCGGGGAACCGGCGCCGGTTCATGCATACCTCCGGAATATCCTTGCCGTGTTAGTCCAGACACGCACCTAGATATGACGGTGCCATGGCTGGGGCCAGTTACACAAGGTTCGGGACAAAGCCGTGGCGATCGAGGTGCTCAAGCTTCCTGCGGGAACCAGGAACCTTCCGATGATCGAGGGACGGGTGTGGTTTAATTCGGCTGTGCCAGTGGAGCGAGCGGCCGAGTGGCCGGCCACACTCGATGTGCATGCGCTTATAGCGGATGGCTGGCGGCCGACGCCTTTCCGGGAATTTGTGCTGAAGATCCACTCTCGCTGCGATCTGGCCTGCGATTACTGCTACATGTACCAGATGGCCGATCAGTCCTGGCGGACCCGGCCGAAGCGGATGTCGCTGACGATAGCCGAGCAGACCGCCGCGCGAATCGGCGAGCACGTCCGCAGGCACGCCCTGCGCGAGATCGGGCTCGTACTGCATGGCGGTGAGCCATTGCTGGCTGGACCGGACTTCATCTCACATCTGGTGGCCGCAGTGCGGGACGCCGTCGGTGATCAGGCCACCGTGCACACGAGCCTGCAAACTAACGGGATCGGACTCAATGATCGATACCTGGCGCTGTTCAACCGGATCGGCGTCCAGGTCGGGGTAAGCCTCGACGGCGACTCGGACGCCCAAGACCGGCATCGCCGCTTCGCGAGTGGGCGCGGCAGCCATATGGTCGTCACCGCGGCCCTGCGGAAGCTGACCGAAGACCGGTACCGGCATCTGTTCAATGGCCTGCTGTGCGTGATCGATATGCGCAACGATCCGATGGCGAGCTACGAGGCACTACTGCTTTTCGGGCCGCCAAGAGTTGACTTCTTGCTCCCGCACGGAACGTGGGAATCACCGCCACCCGGTCGGCTGCCCGATAAGGCCGAGACACCATATGCGGACTGGCTTATTACCGTTTTCAACGATTGGTACCGTCAACCTCGCACAGAAATCCGGCTTTTTGCGGAGATCATACGTTTGCTGCTAGGTAGGACTTCCGATATTGAGGCTGTCGGACTGGCCCCGGCAAGGTTCCTGGTCATAGAGACCGATGGAGAGATCGAGCAAGTTGATGCGCTGAAAGCGGCCTTCCACGAAGCTCCGCGAACAGGCCTGAATGTGGCACGCGACTCATTCGATGCCGCGCTGTTGCTGCCCGAGGTCGCGGCGCGGCAACTCGGATACCGCGCCCTAGCTACCGAGTGCCAGGAATGCCGAATCCGGCAGGTGTGCGGCGGCGGCCTGTATGCGCACCGGTATCGGCCCGGCACCGGATTTGCTAATCCATCGGTCTATTGTCCTGATCTGATGCGTCTCATCGATCACATCCGGGAGACCGTGACCGCCGATATTGCCACGCGCCTGACCAGGCGGGAGAACACATGAACATTGGCTACCATAGGTTGCCGCCCGAGCTTTTCGGCGCCATGGCAGGCGGTGGCGGCGGACCAGCCGCGATCGAGATCCTCAAGCGTGCGCAGCACAGTAAGCACTTGCTGCTCCTGCTCGGCGTGGTAACCAGCGCGGAGACATCCGGACATGAGCAACGGGCGCTCGCCCGGCGAGGATATGACCTGCTCACCTCCGTGCAAATACGCGATCCGGATGCGGTCGATTCGGTGATCCGGCATACCTCAACAGGAGCCTGGGCGCACCGCACCATGGTCGCGCTGCGCGGCGGTCCAGACATGCCGGGCGCGACGCCAGGCGGCCTAGCGGCCGTTGCGGCTGCCGCGGCGATCACGGCGGGCCTCCCGGCCGAGATCGAGGTACCCGTGAACGACGGAATCGTCATGCTGCCGTCGGTTGGGGCCGTGGGACCGATCGAGGCCGAGATAGCGACGGTGCGGAATTCGGACAACCAGATCGAGGTAGCCGCAACCGGTCAGTGCATCATTATCTCAGGCAACCGTCAGGCTCGCGCCAGGGACTGGTATCCCCTCCGGACCATTGCGGCGGGACCGCTCGAACTGCTGGCTGACGACGTCGACCCGTTCCGCATGCCCGCCGCTCCCGACCTCGCCCTCCGGGTGGATCTTCATCGATGGTCTCCCGCCTTCCACGGGGCATGGGCCCTGCTCGAACAGCACCATCCCGCCATCGCCAACGAGGTGGCCGAACTGATAAAGGTGATCGTCCCGATGACCACTCCACCGCACGGCATGGTCAGCTCGAGCTCACCGGAAACGTTCGGCGCGATCGCGTTGTCCGAGCCGCCGGACGGCTACACGCTGGCATCCACCCTGGCTCACGAGGTACAGCACATCAAGCTGTCGGCGCTGCTCGACCTCGTTCAGCTGACCCGCCCTGACGACGGCCGCCGGTTTTACGCGCCGTGGCGGGAAGATCCCAGGCCGGTCAACGGGCTCATGCAGGGTGCGTACGCCTACCTGGGGGTGAGTGGATTCTGGCGGCGACAGCGGGAACTGGACCACGCGCTTGATGCGCACATCGAGTTCGCCCGGTGGCGCGAGGCCACCGCGCTGGTGGCCGACGTGCTGCAGTCCAGCGGACAGCTCACTGCCGTGGGGGAAGCGTTCGTCAGGGACATAGCGGCCACGCTGGACGCCTGGCAGGCCGAGCACGTTCCAAGGGTCGCCCGCCGACGCGCCAACGAGGAAAACGAGCGGCATAGGACCCGGTGGCAGGCGCGGTACGGGCCGATCCCGATGGCGTGACGCGCCAGGCGGGAAGCTAGATCTGCGGTGAGTCGAAGTCCCAGTCGAGGCGGCGGCCTTCGGTAGCGGCGACGGTATCAGGATGATCACCGAGGGTCCGCTGGTAGCGCGGCAACGTGTCGGCGGCCAGGCGTTCCGCGGCGGGTTCGTCGCCCCGGCTGCGGTAATCGATAATCAGGTTGGCGGCGCAACCCAGCGTCAGTGGATGATTAGGCCCAATAACGCGGCGCAGCCTGTTCAGCGTATCGTCGCCCAGGTCTACCGCCCTCGCAGTGTCACCAAGGACGGCAAGATCACTTGCGAGATTGACGACCACAGTCAAGGTGTAGTGGTGATCCGGACCAAGCCTCGCCTCGAGCCCGGCACGTGCCTGTTCGTCATATTCCCGCGCAGTCTCAGGATCGTCGTTTACACGGTACAGCATGGCAAGGTTCCCCATGCACCCGTAGTAGTAGGGATGATCCGGACCATAGATCTTCTTGTAGCTTTCTACCGTGTTCTGAGTCAGCTCGAGGGCCTCCTCAACTTGGCCGCTTGTCCGCTGGATGTTCGTAAGGCTCACCGTCGCCGCCAGGGTCAATGGCGCGGACGGGCCGAAACGCCCATATGACCGGTCAAAGGCCGAGCGAGCCAATTCCAGAGCTTCGTCGTAAGCGTTAATGATGCGCCTCAGCGCTATCGAAAGGTCGATGGCGCATTCAAGCGTTCGCGGGTGCTCAGGTCCCAATTCGGTTAGCCCGTAATCATAGGCGTCCTGGCCGACGTCTCGCGCTTCATCGAAGCTGCCGCACAGGCGGAGGGCTCGAGCCAGTCCATTCCATGACGAGAGCACCTCGGTAGCCGGGATCTCCACCGCCGACTCGCTTCGCAGGCGGTAGGTGGCACGGTGCAGATCCCGTGCGTCGCCGTAGAGGTTGTTCAACCCGTAATCAACGGCTAGGTTGTTGGCTACGCGCAGGGTCCGCGGGCTCTCGGAGCCGAGGTCCGCCTTATGCGTCTCGTAAGAATTCTTGTCCAGCTCAAGGGCGGCAGCGAAATCCCCTCGCGCTCGAAGGTCCGCGCCGAAGGAGTTGGTGAGCGCCAAGGTGAGCAGATCATGCTCGCCGAGAGCTTCCCGCGTCCTGGCCAGCGTTTCCTCATCCAGAGCATAGGCTGAGGAATAGTCTCCGAGCTCCCGGTATACGTTCCCCAGATGCCGCTGCGCTCGAAGCAACAGCGTGTCCCGGGCGTCGGTGTTAGAATTCCACTCTTTAATAAACCTCTCGGCGAAGTTCCGCGCAGCGTCCAGGTTACCTGAATTGTAAAGGTAGCGCACAATGTCAATCGCGAACGCGCGCACTGTCTGGTTCTCGGACCGTTCGAGTTGCGTCGACTGCGCAGATGCATGCGGGACCAGCTCCGCATAGCGTGACCACACTCGATTGTCATTCGGGTCCTTCGGTGCACCCATGGCTAGGATGAGATGCGCTTGTTCCCGGTAGTCCGCCTGTTCCTGTGGGCTCAGGCCATCGCGGACCAGGGCCTGGATCAACCGATGTATCACGATGGCCCGGCCATCGAGCCGTACCAATGCGAACCGGCCTAGCTCGCGGACGGCCCGGGCTAGAAGGATCGGATCCTCAATCAGTTCACCCAGCCGTGACGTCAAAGCCTGCGCACCACGCGGGAATATATCGCGCGGGATAGGGTCCGGCCCGAAGAATGCACAGCATCGCAACAGGACGACTGCCTCTGGCAGTTGCTGTTCCAATGTCGAGACCGAGAGCCTCCACGCAGCAGTCATTGACAACGGGTAATCGGGCGATTTCCCCTCGGCCATTATGTCGGACACATGTTCTTGCAGCAGCCGCAGATACTCGTCAACGGTCATGCCGGTCTCGGCCTGCAGCGCGCCGGCCTGCTCCAAGGCCAGCGGCAGATCACCGAGAGCTTCCGCCAGCCGGTCTGCTTGGGCCCTGCTCAGCCCGCCCGGCACGCGCCTGCTCAGGAATTCGATGCTTTCCTCGCGGCTGAACACGTCTATCGAGACGGTTTCGACGACCGCCTGCCAGCGGGGATTCCTCGACGTGATGAGGACGTCGCCTGGGCCACGCGGGATGATCTCGTTGAGTTCCTCGGGCTGATCGGCGTTGTCAAAGATTAGCAGCCAGCGCGCATAGGGAGCGCCCCGTCTAAGGGCATCCAGTACGGCCGCTGCTGCGCCTTCGATACCAGAGGCAGTGGCGGGCGGCAGGCCAAGATGCGGAGCCAAGGCCGCGAGCGAGGACCGGACCAAGGGCGGCTGGTCCGCGGGAATCCACCAGACCAGGTCATATTCAGAGCGATATCGGTACGCATACTCAATAGCCACTTGCGTTTTTCCAACGCCGCCCATTCCCTGGAGAGCATGCGGGAGGACGGCCGTCACGGAACTGGACCGCCGTTCCCCGAGTAGGCCAAAGATCTCTTGGCGGCCGGTGAAGTTCTTGTTCCGCTGCGGAACGTTGCCCCATACCGCCGGCACGGTCCCCGGCGGCGGGGAGGAATGCGGTGCGGTCACCTCGCTATTTTGGCACGAAACTGCAGCTTGTGGGATCTCCACGTTCCAGCTGTCGTTATCCGATCATGCGCCACACTCCGATCACGCGTTGTTTACCCAGGTCACGGACTTGCTCTCAGGGCGTGGACTGGAGTACGCCAACGTGTCGGCACAACCGATTCCGATCTTGTGGGTGCCGATAACCTGTCACAGCCGCTGACCTGGTGTCTCATCTTCACCACCGAAGTTCGCGGGCTTTCGATCGCGCTGGCCCGCACTCCCTTCGCGCTCGCGCTGGACATGCACTGGCTCAACGGCAAGGCGCGGCAAGCCGAGCTGTCGTTTCCCGACGAGGTGAGCGCTCTGCTACTGAGACGAGGTGAGCGCTTTGGTACTGAAGAGTCTTGCGACACAGCTCCGGGTCAAAAACACCGACGTGGCTGACATCTGGCGGTGCCTGGAGATAACGCTCGCCGCAGGCCTCGGACCGGCCGATTTCGCGGGCGGTACCCAGGCCCGAAAGGACCCGCCTTGATCCGGGCTCTATTCGGTCGCCGACACGGACCAGGAATAACGGCGCTCGCCGGCGAGCAGCACCCGTCCAGTCAAGCTGCGAACGAACGCATCACCAGAGTACGCGCGCTGATCAGCCGTGTACTCAGGCCAGCGCGACGCCGCCGGCCTCAGCCCGCCAACCCCAGAGGGGAGCCGGGCGACCAGCGGTAGTACGACTGGCCCGCCGGGTCACCGCACTCAGCCGACGCCTGTCAATCGGCTCGACTTGCTGCTAAGGCGAACTTCATGCGCCGATTGCCTCCATGGCCACGGCCGAAGCCCCTCTCTCGGCAAAGGAGACGGGCAGTGGCTGAATCCGGACCTGCTCCTGGCAATGCCGGGGCGGTTTCGTCTGACGCCGTCGCATTGAGTCTGATTGCCGCAAATCAGAGGACACCGGTGTCTGGATACGCCGCGCTGCGCCTGCTGTCAGCGCTGCAGTCAGCGGGACTGCGCCGCTTAGTTAGTCACTTTATCTCGAAGTTAGCCGTCAGCAAATTGTTCGAAAAACCTCGCTGAGCTGGAGCCCCGTTACGGAATCGAACCGTAGACCTTCTCCTTACCATGAATACCGGTTTCGTCTGACGCTGTCTCGTCCAGTCTGATTACCACAGGCCAGAAGAATGCCGGTGTCTGGCTACGTCGTGCTGTGTCTGCCGTTGCCTGGCGCCGTTG
>Ga0335085_10018103_pt1 | contig 10132 bp, 4 predicted proteins | sample Lox_Sample_45_FD_206712 | JGI IMG/M metagenome (GOLD analysis project Ga0335085, IMG submission 206712) | Soil microbial communities from Loxahatchee National Wildlife Refuge, Florida, United States - Lox_Sample_4.5 | ecosystem: Environmental > Terrestrial > Soil > Wetlands | place: USA: Florida... | reverse complement strand
GTCCGGGGGGAAGATGACCTGGTAGCTCTCGTTCGCGTGGACCGCGGGGTTCGCGAAGTAGAGCATCGAGTGGGGGAGCGGGGTGCGGTTCGTCATCCTGACCACGGCCTCGACGTACGAGCAGCCCGGGCGAAGAGTCAGGCCCACGACCCAGCGCATCCGCTGGCGCCACTCGGTTTCGCCCACCCAGACCGTGCGGCTCCCGTCGGCGTTCTCGACGATCGCCGACTCCACCGGCATGAACGTCGTGGCCCGGTGGTGGTGGAAGACGTTCCACTCGACCCCTCCCGAGATCCACGCCCCGAGCATCCCGATGAGGGCGGGCTTGACGACCCGCTGGCGGTAGAAGAAGTCGTAGCCGTCCGTCTTGTCCTGGGCGCTCCAGACGCGCCCGCCGATCTCGGGCAGCACCGACAGCTTCAGGTACTCGTTCTCCAGCCAGAGGGCCCGGTAGGTCCGGTCCTCGCGGCGGTCGAGGAGGTGGTCGAGGAGCGGGTAGGGGTAGACGGGGCCCTGCGCCCCCTGGTACTCGCGGCCCGCGTAGAACATCGGGTTGGGCTCGGCCGGGCCCACCGGATAGGTGGGGATGCGCAGCGGCGCCTCCCACGCGCGCACGGCGGGCTCGTCGGCGCGCCCCACGGGGACGGCCAACAGGAGAGAGGCGAGGGCGATCGCGCGCTTCATGCTGTCCTCCAGCGCCCCGATTGTGGCCGAGGACGCCCTCGGCCGGGTGAGCCGCACGGCTCACCCCGGGGGTAGACTGCCTCGTGCGGCACGCGGCCTTCCTCGCCGCCGGGCTCCTCGCGACCGCGGCGCAGGTGCTCCTCCTCCGGGAGCTCGTGGTGGACGCGGCCGGCGACGAGACGGCGATCGGCGTGGGCCTCGCGGCCTGGCTCGCCGGGATCGCCCTCGGCGCCTCGGCCGCGCGTCGGCGTCGGGTCGTCGCCGCTCCCGGAGACGCGGCGGCCGGCTTGGCCGCGCTCGTGCTGCTGCCGCCTCTCGCCATCCTCGGCGGCAGGCTGCTGCGCCTCGCCCTCGCGCCGGGGGCGGGCGAGCTGCCCGGCCTCGGCCACGTGCTCGCCTTCTCCCTCGCCACCCTCGCCCCGCCCGGCCTCGCCGTGGGGTGGACCTTCACCGCCCTCGCCGCGTCCGCTTCCCGCCTGTGGGAGGCCGGCGAAGGGATCGCGCGGCTCTACGTCGTCGAGTCCCTGGGATCGCTCCTCGGCGGCGTGGCGGTGACCGTCCTCGCCGGGACCTGGGTGACGCCGCTCCGCCTCGCCGCGCTCCTCGGAGCCCTCGCTTCCCTTCTCGCGCTCGTCGCCTGGCGCGGCGGCACGCTGGGCCGTCCCTCGCTGCTCGGCGCCGTCCTGGCCGCGAGCGTGGGGCTCCTCGTCGCATCGCCGGTCCTCGATGCGGCCAGCCAGAAGGCGCGCTTCGCCGGCGTGGCTCCCGGCCTGCCGCTGCGTGCGGTGGCCGAGACGCCCTACCAGCATCTCGCCCTCGGGGGCGACGACGTGCTCCACCTCTACGCGAGCGGGCAGTACGCGGCGAGCTTTCCCGACCCGTACGCGGCGGAGAGCCTCGGCCACCTCCTCGCTCTTCTCGCGCCGCGCCCCCGGCGGGTACTGGTGATCGGGGGTCTGGAGCGCGGGCTCCTGCCCGTTCTCCTGCGGCACCCGGTCGAGGAGCTGGTCCTCCTGGAGCCGGACGCGGCGGCTTTCGCGTTCCTCGTCCCGCGCCTGCCCGAGGCGGATCGGTCGGCGCTCCGTGATCCGCGCGTGCTCACGGTGAACGCCGACCCGCGCGGGTTCCTCGCCGTGCCCGTCGGCGGGCCGTACGACCTCGTCCTCCTCCTCTCCGGCGAGCCGGACACCCTCCTTCGTGCCCGCCTCGCCACCGCCGAGTTCTTCATCGCCGTCGCCTCGCGCCTGAGCCCGCAGGGCGTCGCCGTCCTGCCCGTGCGCACGGCGCCCTTGGCGATCACCGGGGAGACCGCGTCCCTCGCGGGCTCCCTCTTCCGCACTGTGCGCCTGGCCCTCCCCTTCGTCCGTGCCACGCCGGGGCCCGACACGCTGATCGTCGCCGGCCGTCGCCCGGAGGCGGTGACTCTCGACCCCGTCCTTCTCGCCGAGCGCTGGCGGGAGCGCGGAGTCGTCTCCTCCGCCTTCGACCCCGCGGTCCTCCGGGTACTGCTCGCGCCCGAGCGCGTGGCGGAGGAGGAAGCGGATCTCGCGTCGGCCGCGGCAGCAGCCGAGGCGAGCCGCGACGATCGGCCGGTGTCGTTCCTCCACGCGCTCGCCCGGCGGCAGCTCGCGACGGCGGGAGCGTGGGGTCGCCTCGTCGCCGCCGCGAGCCGCATCCCGCCATGGTGGCTGGCCGTCCTCGCCCTCCTGCCGTCGAGCGCCTTCGCGGCGCGGCGTCTCATTGGCGCGGCGCCACCGGCTCGGGACGTGGCGGGGGCCGCCTCCCACGCCGTGGCCGTGGTCGGCGCGGCAGGGATGGGATGGTGGCTCCTCGTCCTCTTCTCCTTCCAGACCCGTGCCGGGGCGCTCTACGGTCAGCTCGGCGCGCTCACCGCGGCCTTCATGCTCGGCCTCGCCCTCGGGGCGACGCTCGCGCCCCGTGCGGCCTTCGCGCCCGGCGAGCGCGACGCGGGGAGCCTCCCCGGAGCCGGGCGCGCGCTGCGCCTGTCGGTCGGAGCGGCCGCGCTCTTCGCCCTCGTCCTTCCCTTCGCCCTCGCCGCGGCGGCGCGGGCGGCGGCGGACGGGGTGGGCTGGGCCCTCCTCGGCCACGCGGCCCTCCTTCTCGCCGCGGGCGCCGCGACAGGCGGCGTCTTCCCGGTCGCAGCCGAGGTGCGCCTCGCCGCCGGAGACGGGCCAAGCGACGCGGCGGGCCGCCTGGAGACGGCCGACCACCTGGGAGCCGCGGCGGCGGCCCTCCTCGGGGCCGTGCTCTTCGTCCCGCTCCTGGGCATCACGGGGACGGTGTGGCTCCTCGCCGCTCTCGTGGCGGTGGCGCTCGCCGGCACGACGGGCCGCTGATGGGCCACGTCGTGTTCCTGCGGGCGGCGAACGTCGGGGGCCGGAACGTCTTCCGACCCGCCGAGCTCGTGCGCTCACTCGCGGCCCTCGACGTGGTCAACGTGGGGGCGGCGGGCACGTTCGTCGTGCGGGGGAAAGCGAGCGCGGCCACGATCCGCCGCGAGATCCTGGCCCGCCTGCCGTTCGAGCCGGCCCTCGCCGTCGTCCCCGCCCGCGAGGTCCTGGCCCTCGTGAAGGGCCGTCCGTTCGACGGCGTGCCCGTCTCGAAGGACCTTCGAGGGTGGGTCGCGGTCCTCGCCGGCCGGCCGAGGACGCGGCCGCAGCTGCCGGTGGCGGCGCCGGCGGGGACGGCGTGGAGCGTCCGCTTCGAACGCCTGGTGGGGCCGTTCGCGCTCGGCCTGTGCCGACGGCGGCCCGGGAGATTCATCTTCCCGAACCAGGTCGTGGAGAAGGCGCTCGGCGTGCCGGCGACCACGCGCTGGTGGGAGACGGTGGAACGCGCGGCCGATCTCTGCCTCCGCCGGGAGACCTGAGGATCGTGCTCCCGCCGCCGACCCCACCCCGGCGCGGAGCCGGCGATCGGCTGCTAGACTTCGGGATCCCATGTCCACCGAGCGCGACCGGCTGAGCGAGCAGGTCCACCTGCTCGGCGACCTGCTCGGCGAGACGATCGTGGAGCAGGAGGGGCGGCCGCTCTTCGACCTCGTGGAGGAGGTGCGCGGGCTCGCCAAGGCCCACCGGGCGGGGGAGGAGGGAGCCGGCGAGCGCCTGCTGCGGCGCGTCGAGGCCCTGCCCCTCGCCGAGTCCCGCGGGGTCGTCAAGGCCTTCTCAACGTACTTCAAGCTCGTGAACGCGGCCGAGGAGCAGGAGCGGGTGCGGGTCCTGCGCCGACGCGAGCGCGAGGCTCACGCGGCGGGGGCCTCGGCCACCGAGACGATCGGGGCCGCGGTGCGCGAGCTGCGCGAGTCGGGGAGGACCGACGGCGAGATGCAGGCGCTCCTCGACCGCCTGCTCATCATGCCCGTCTTCACCGCCCATCCGACCGAGGCCAAGCGGCGAACGATCCTCACCAAGCTCGCCCGCATCGCCGACGTCCTGCGCCAGCTGGACCTCGACTCGCCGACCCCCGAGGAGGAGCGCGCGGCGCAGGAAGTGCTGCGCGAGGAGCTCGTCTCCCTGTGGCAGACGGAAGAGACGCGCGCCTACAAGCCGGGGGTGATGGACGAGGTGCGGAACGGCCTCTACTACTTCGAGACGACGCTCCACGACCTCGCCCCGGCGATCGTCGCGACGCTCGAACGGGCGGTCGCCGCCCACTACCCGGGCCTCCGCGTCCCGCCCGCGTTCTTGAGGTTCGGGAGCTGGATCGGCGGGGATCGCGACGGCAACCCGTTCGTGACCGCGGCGGTGACCGAGGAGGCGCTGCGGGCCCACCAGGACCTGGCGCTCCGCCTCCTGCGGCGCGGGATCGAGCGGCTCCACGGCCATCTCAGCGCGACCGAAAGGCGGGGGGTGTCGGCCGAGCTCGAGGAGAGCCTCCGGCGGGACGCGGCCCTCTTCCCCGACGACGCGAAGCGGTCCGACGAGCGCTACCGGCACCAGCCGTACCGCCAGAAGCTCCTCTACGTCTACCGCCGGCTCGGGGCGACGCTGGAGGCGAGCGGCCGGCCGTGGCGGGCCGACCACCGACTGCGGCCGGGTGCCTATCCATCCGCGGCGGCGCTCCTCGAGGACCTGCACCTCCTCCAGCGCAGCCTGCTCGCGCACCGCGGAGAGCGCATCGCCGGCGGCCGTCTCGGCACCCTCGTCCGGCAGGCCGAGATCTTCGGCTTCCACCTCGCGAGCCTCGACATCCGCGAGCACGCCGGCCGGCACACGAGCGCGGTGGCGGAGGTCCTGGGGCGGTACGGCATCGCCCCCGGCTACGCCGCCGCGAGCGAAGCGGAGCGGTCGCGCTTCCTCACCACCGAGATCCTGGCCGGGCGGCCGTTCACGCCGCATCGGCTCGACTTCAGCCCGGCCACGAACGAGACCCTCGAGGTCTTCCGCCTCGTGCGCCGCGCCCACGAGCGCATCGGGGTGGCAGCGGTCGAGACCTGCGTCGTCAGCATGACGCGCGCGCCGAGCGACCTCCTGGCCGTACTCCTCATGGCGCGGGACGCCGGGGTCTCCGACCGGCTCGACGTCGTGCCCCTCTTCGAGACCGTCGAGGACCTGCACGCCGCGCCGGAGACCATGGAGCGGCTCTACGAGAACCCCGCCTACGCCCGCCACCTCGCCGCCCGGGGTGCTGCGCAGACGATCATGGTCGGCTACAGCGACTCCAACAAGGACGGCGGCTACCTCACCGCGAACTGGGAGCTGCACCTCACGCAGCGGGCCCTCGCCGCCGTCTGCCGGAAGCACGGGGTCAGCCTCACCCTCTTCCACGGGCGGGGCGGGACGGTGGGTCGCGGTGGAGGGCCGACGAACCGCGCCGTCCTCGCCCAGCCCCCCGAGTCCGTGGGCGGCCGCCTCCGCCTCACCGAGCAGGGGGAGTCGGTCACGAACCGCTACGCCCACCCGGCCCTCGCCCGCCGCCACCTCGAGCAGCTCGTTCACGCCGTGCTCCTGGCCGGTGGCCGACGCCCCTCGCCCAGCCCCTCGCGCGGAGGGGCCTGGGAGAAGGCGCTCAACGATCTCGCCCCGGTCGCGCAGACGGCCTACCGCGAGCTCGTCCACGAGACGCCGTCCCTCGCGCGCTACCTCCGCGCGGCGACCCCTCTCGACGAGATCGAGCGCCTCAACATCGGCAGCCGCCCCGCCCGTCGCGGCCCCGCGGCGGACCTCGCCGACCTGCGGGCGATCCCATGGGTCTTCGCGTGGACGCAGAGCCGCATGACGCTGCCCGGCTGGTACGGCCTGGGCAGCGCCCTCTCCGGCTGGGCCGGCGAGGACGAGTCGCGATGGGCCCTCCTCGCCACCATGTACCGCGACTGGCCCTTCTTCAGGACGCTGGTCGACAACGCCCAGCTCGCGCTCCGCGCGGCGGACCTGCTGATCGCCGCCGTGTACGCGACGCTCGCCGACCCCCGGGACCGCGAGGCCGTCTTCCCGCGGCTGCGCGAGGAATACCGGCGGACCGAGGCCGCGCTGTGCCGGCTCACCGGCCAGCGCGATCTCCTCGACGAGGCCCCCTGGTTGAAGCGCTCGATCCGCGTCCGCAACCCGTACATCGACCCGATGAACTACGTCCAGGTGGCGCTGCTGCGGCGCCTGCGCGGCAACCCGGACGAGGCCGAAGCCGAGGAGATGCGCGACGCCGTGCGCCTGACCGTCAACGGCATCGCGGCCGGGCTCCGGAACACGGGATAGCACCTCCCCCCGTCACTGGAAGTAGCCGACGACGTCCACGATCACGTGTACCGAGCCCGAGGCCATCCCCACGTAGACGAAGAAACTGGCCGAGGAGTCGAGACGAACGACGGCGTTGTTGGCGCGGGTCTGGCCCGCCGAGAAGTTGATCGTGCTCGTGCTGGGCCGGGGCAGGTCGGCGGCCTGGAGGCGAAGGTGGCCGTTGGCGCTCGAACCGGTGACGGTGACGTTCAGGGCGACGGCCCTCGCCGTGGCCGGGACCCCGCACCCGCCACCCGCGGCGGAAATCGTCTGGGTCGAACCGGCGGCATACGGGGCTGACGTCCGCGTGTCGAGGAGCCGGCAGGGCGTCACCGTGAAGAAGTCGAAGGGGCCGATCGGCGGGACGAGGTCGAAGGTCACGGTGTAGGTCGCCGGCGAGGACGGGGTCACGATCGTGTGGGACGCGGCGCCGCCGTCCGACCAGGACGCGAAGAGATACGTGCGGCCGTCCGGTCCCACCTGCCCCGGCGCGGCGACGCCGACCGCCCACGCCTCCCACGAGGTCACGGTCTGCGGGCCGGTGAGGCTCGTGCCGGCCGCGGAGACGACGAGCCCAGCCGGCACGGTCACGAAGGTGAGGCTCACCGTCCGCGGCTGCACGGTCTCCGTGACCGTGGTCTCGAGGCCGCCCGAATCCGTCGCCGTGAGCCTGACCTCCAGCGAGCCGCTGGCGGCCCCAGGGAAGCTGGTGGGAGCCGGTGCGCTGAAGGTCAGGTTGTTGCCGGTCGCGGGACCGAAGACCGTCGTCGTCGTCGCGCCCTGGTGGAGGAGGACCGTCCACGACAACGCGCTCGCCGGCAAGGTGCCGTCCGGGACGTCGGTCGCGCTGCCGGTGAGGGTGATCGTCTGGCCGACCGCGAACGTCGCCCCCGGAGCCGGAGACGAGATCGACGGCTGGGGCGGCGGGTTGCCCGGCTGGACCTGAAGCGTGACGGGGGCGGAGAAGGCGAACTTGTCGTCCCGGGCCCGAAGGGTGACCGTGAAGACGCCGGCCGCGGGGTAGGTGTGCGCGATCGTCAGGAGAGTGGTCTGCGCCGACTGTCCGTCCCCGAAATCCCAGAAGTAGGTGAGCACGTCGCCGGCGTCGGGGTCGCTCGACCCCGCGGCGGAGAAGGTCGGTGTGAACGGCAGCAAGCCGCCGGCCACGCTCACCGACCCCACGGCCACGGGGGGATGGTTGCCGGCGACCCCGTAGCTCACCACGTGGACCTGCCCGCCGCCGCCGTAGGTCGCGTAGTAGAGGGCCTGGGTGGGGTTGCCTCCCGGCGGCGTGTAGGGGCCGAATGCCAGGGCGGTCGCGGTCGACGAGCCCAGGCCCATGTCGAAGTTCGCCGCCGTGGTGAAGGGTCCGGATCCCGCCGCTGCCATGCGGAAGATCGCCCCGCAGTTGTAGTCGGCGAAAAGGTAGGCGTTGTCGTAGGTTCCCGTCGGCCAGATGCCGTTCGGCACGAAGGCGCCCCCGGTGATCGCGCCGCAGTTGAGGGGGGCCGTCGTTCCGGGGACGGCGTTCCCGTGGGAGTAGGCGAAGACCGGGTCGGTCATGCCCAGAGGCGCCGCGCTGCAGGGCTTGGCCTGGCCGGTGGGACACGGTCCCTCGCGGACGTTCCAGCCGTAGTCGGCGCCGGCCTGGAGGAGGTCGATCTCCTCCCACGTGTCCTGGCCCACGTCGTTCACGAAGATCCGTGTGCCCGCGGCGTTGGGATCGGTCGCGAGCCGGAAGGGGTTGCGGAACCCCCGGCCGTACGTCTCCTGGCAGGGCGTACCCGCGGGGGGCAAGCTCTTCAGGTCCGGCCGATTGCAGCGGCCGCCGCTCGAGGCATTCGGGTTGGTGGGCGGAATGAAGGGAGGGCTCGAGGTCACCGAGGGGTCGGGATTCCCCCGCGGGTCGATGCGGAGCACCTTCCCGGACAGGAAGTTGACGTCGCGCGACGCGTCGTTGCCCCCCGCGCAGCCGCTGTTGCCAGCGTGGTCGCAGCCCCCGTCGCCGACCGACACGTAAAGGTAGCCGTCCTTGCCGAAGTGGAGGTCGCCGGCGTTGTGGTTGCCGGCCGGGGACGGCATCCCGTCGAGCAGGACGACCTCGCTCGCCGCCGAGACGCTGCTCGTGCCCGCGGTGAACGTGAACCGGGACACCCGGTTGACAGGGTAGTTCGCCGGAGGGGGAGTGCTCCCGCCCCCCCCGGTCTCGCAGCCGTTCCACGTGCCGCCGAGTCCTCCGGGGACGAAGACCTGTCGCGTGTAGTACAGGTACACGTAGCCGTTCGCGGCGAAGGACGGGTCGACGGCCACCCCCAGCACCCCGCGCTCCGAGTTCGAGCAGATGGGCGCGGGCTTCACGGTGCCGTCGGAGCCGGGCAGGGGGAAGGTGAGAGCCGCCGAGCCCAGGAGGCCGCCGTTCACCGGGGCCGCCGAGCAGCCGGTGATCGTGTTCGTCGGGCAGTAGACGCGGAGGGGGCCGCCCTGGGTCGTGATCAGGAGGCGGCCGTCCGGGGTGAAGGCGAGGGCGGTCGGCGAGCCGACCGTGGCCAGCACCGAGTCGGTGAAGTTCGCGGGAGGGCTCGCCGCCCAGGCCGCGGGAGGGAGGAGGGCGACCAGCGTGGCCGCGGCGTGGAACTTCACCGAGACGAGTCCGTGACGCATGGTCACCTGCCCTCTCTGAGGACGGCACCCGGGGGAGCTCAATGTCTCCGACCCTAGCCTCTTCACCTGCCCTCTCCAGTGGCCCCGATCACACGGCCGGCTGGACGGACGGCCAGTCGCTCGCCAGGCTCTGGATGTCGTTCAGGATGCCGGCCGCGGTGACCTCGGCGCCGGCGCCGGGGCCGGAGACGACGAGGGGCTCCGCGCGGTAGCGGCGGGTGGTGAAGGACAGGAGGTTGCGCGTGCCCTGGAGGGAGCCGAAGGCCGAGTCGCGGGGCACGGCGCGGAGCGAGGCGCGGACGCCGCGAGACGTGGCGACCACGACGTAGCGGAGCACCCGGCCTCGGGCGGCCGCCGTCGCGACCCGCCGGCGCCAGGCGTCGTCGAGGGAGTCGAGCCGGCCCAGGAAGCGGGCGAGGGGGAGTCGGCGCTGGGCCGGCGGCACGAGGTTCTCCGCCTGTGGCGCGGGGCCTGAATAACCAAGGAGGCGGGCGAGGATGAGCCCCTTGCGGACCACGTCCTGGCCCGAGAGGTCCTCCCGGGGATCGGGCTCGGCGTACCCCTTGGCGACCGCCTCACGCACCGACTCCGAGAAGGGACGGCCGCGCTCGAGCGACGAGAGCACGAAGCCCAGGGTGCCGCTCACGCAGCCTTCCACCCGCATCACGCGGTCGCCGCTCTCGACGAGCTTGCGGAAGGTGTCGATCACGGGCAGGCCGGCTCCGACCGTGGCCTCGTAGCGCAGGCGGCGCGAGGCGGCGGCCGCGGTCTCGAGGAGGCGGCGGTAGGACGCGGGGGGGCCGGCGAGCGGCTTCTTGTTCGCGAGCACGAGGTCGAAGCCCTGGCCGAGGGCGGCCTCCAGGAGGTCGCCGGTCTCGTCGGCGGTGACGTCCACGAGGACGGGACGGGAGACCGCGTGCGCGGCGATCCAGCGGAGCGCCTCGGACGCCGAGGCCGGCCGGCCGCCGAGCCTGGCCAGAAGCGCGCCCTGGTCCTTGCCCTCGGCCAGGCGCAGCAGGCGCCGCCTCGAGACCCCGCGAGGATCGAAGACGTAG
>Ga0335085_10018102_pt1 | contig 10132 bp, 8 predicted proteins | sample Lox_Sample_45_FD_206712 | JGI IMG/M metagenome (GOLD analysis project Ga0335085, IMG submission 206712) | Soil microbial communities from Loxahatchee National Wildlife Refuge, Florida, United States - Lox_Sample_4.5 | ecosystem: Environmental > Terrestrial > Soil > Wetlands | place: USA: Florida... | reverse complement strand
AGGTCGGCGCGAGGAAGCCGTTCCTGGCCACGATCGTCGACGGCGGCACGGGCTGGGAGCAGTTCGAGGGCTGTGACCTCGTGCTCGAGGCGGTGTTCGAGGAGCTCGAGGTGAAGCGCGAGGTCTTCGCCGAGGTGCGGAAGGTCGCGCCCGGGGCCATCCTCGCCACGAACACCTCGTCATTGTCCGTCGAGGCGATGGGCGCGGACGTCGGGCTCCACTTCTTCAATCCCGTCGCCGTCCTCCCGCTCGTGGAGATCGTCCGCACGCCGCAGACGACCGACGAGCAGCTCGCCACGGCCTTCGACGTCGTCGCGACCCTGGGCAAGCGCGGCGTGCTCGTGGGCGATGCGCCCGCGTTCGTCGTCAACCGGGTGCTGACGCGGCTGACGACGGTGCTGATGGATGCGCTCGAGCACGGCTCGACCAGCGAGGAGACCGACCAGGCGGTGCTCTCCCTCGGGCTCCCCATGGCCCCGTCCGTGCTGCTGCAGATGGTCGGCCCGCGGGTCGCGAACCACGTGCTCGAGACGCTCCACGACGCGTATCCGGACCGCTTTCCGCTCTCGCCCACCCTGTCGAACTACGCCGAGGGGCGAGAGGAGATCGTCGTGCGCGGCGACGCGAGGCGAGGAGTGGCGGAGATCCGGGAGACCGCACTCGAGGCGATCACCGACGAGATCCGGCATCTGCTCAACGAGGGAGTCGTCGCGGCGGCGGCCGACGTCGATGCGTGCCTGATCCTCGGCGCCGGCTACCCCTTCCACCTCGGCGGGATCACGAAGCACCTCGACCAGACGGGCATCTCGGAGCGCGTCACCGGCTCCAGGCTCGGCTGAGAAGCTCCGCTTCTCAGCCGCCGAGACCGCGCTCTCGGCGGCGCGGAGTTCCTTTTGGACACCGAGGAAGTGCGTAGCACTTCCGAGGTACGCTGCGCGTATGGACGACTGGCGCATCCGGATCGAGATCGGGGAGGAGGAGCATGCCCGCGGCCTGCTCGACCGTCTCGGCGCCGGGCTCTCCGGCGAGGCTCGCGAGCTCGCGCGCGACCTCGAGTCGAGGCGGCTCGCAGTCTCCCGCGACGGCGACACGGTCTTCGTCTACACCGCCACGCGAGACGAGGCCGCCCGCGCCGAGGCGGTCATCCACGCCGAGCTCCGCGAGCACGAGATCGAGGCGCACACGAGCCGGGTCGAGCACTGGCTCGCCGACGAGGAGCGCTGGGACGACGAGCCGCCCGGCGAGACCTGGGAGCAGGAGGAGATCGAGCGCGGCTTCGCTCCATGGGAGGTGCGGGTGGAGTGCGCCTCCCAGGAGGAGGCGCGCCAGCTCGGGGAGGAGCTCGAGCGCGAGGGGTACCGCCCCGACCGGCAGCACCAGTACCTGATCGTCGGCACGGACACCCGAGCAGACGCCGAGACGCTCGCACGACGCCTGCACGGCTCGGTCGAGCCGGGCGGCGAGCTCGTGTGGGAGACGGCTCCGGACAACCCGTTCGCCGTCTTCGGCGGCCTGGGCAGCTAGTCCGTTCCGGACGCGTCGACGATCGACGGTTGACGATGTCCCCGCTCGGGGTATGCTTGTGGCAAGCGTCGCTCGCCCAAGGGGAATCGTCGAGCGCGCTCCTCTCGAAGTTTTTGCAGCACAGCCGAGTGCTGCGCATATGGAAGCCATTCAGAAGCCGACGATCGTCTCCGAGACGGCCGACCCGCTGGTCGCCGCCGCGGATCGTGCGGAAGCATGGGCGGGCGAGCCCTTCCTGCGCGAGAGCGAGGATCCGCAGCAGGTGCTCGCGCCGGGCACGGCGCGCCGCCGCGCCCTCGACGAGGCGGTCGCCGAGATCGACTCCGGCCGGAGCGCGCCCTCGCCGCAGTGGCGCGTGCGCTTCGGCCTCCTGCTCGGCCTCGAGCGCGTGCTCGCCGAGCCCGAGCCGCACACCGCCGCCGGCACCGGCCTCCGGCGCCACCAGGTCGACGCGCTCGCCGGGATGCTGACCGAGCTGATCGCCGCGAGCCAGCGCTACGACGAGCAGCTGAACGGAAACGGCCACGCCGCCAGCGCCGAGGAGCTCGCCGAGCAGGCAGCGGAGGACGCGGACGAGGACGAGACCCTCGTCGTCGCCGCCGAGTCCGGAGGGCTCCAGCTCGAGGAGGAGCAGCCCGGGGTCGCGGACGACCCGGGGGCGGTACGCCGCTATCGCTTCCGGCACCCCACCGCGTCGGGCAAGACGATCGCGGCGGCGGGTTTCGTCGAGGCGGCCCGCACGCTCGGCGTCCTCATCCTCACGCACCGGCGCCTGCTCGTCTCGCAGTTCCAGCGCGACCTGAAGACCGAGGGCTACGGCGACCGCTTCACCGATGCGATCGAGCGGGGCAGGGAGCCCGCGAAGAGCAACCCGCTGACGATCCAGACCTACGCCTGGTTCGCGCGGCACGTCGACTCGATCAGCCGCGAGGCGTACCAGCTCGTGATCTGCGACGAGGCGCACACGGCGCTCGGCGAGAAGACGTCGGCCGCCATCCGCTCTTTCCCCGAGCCCATCTACATCGGCATGACCGCGACCGAGCAGCTGATCGCGAAACAGGTCTCCGACGTCTTCCCCGCCTCCGTCGACGACCTGCCGCTGCAGGACGCGGCCCGGCGCGGCCTGATCGCGCCGCTCCGCTGCCTCCGCGTGCCGCCGGTGGCCGCGATCAACTCGGTGCCGATCGTCGGCGGCGACTTCGACCAGGAGATCCTGGCGAAGACCCTCGATCACCAGGCCTTGAACCAGGCCGCAGCCAGCCTCTACCGCGACCGGTTCGACAACGCGCCCGGCATCGTGTACGCGGCAGGCGTCGACCACGCGTACAACCTCGCGCAGGAGTTCCGCGCCGCCGGCTTGAAGGCGGAGGCCGTCTCCGGCCGAACGCCGCCCGTCCGCCTGGCCGAGACGCTCGCCGCCTACGAGCGCGGCGAGATCAACGTCCTGATCAACGCGCAACTGCTCGCCGAGGGCTGGAACTCGCCGCGCGCGACCGTGTGCATGCACCTCGCGCCGACTGCCTCGCGCCGGGTCTACCAGCAGCGGATCGGCCGGATCATGCGCCTGCACCCGCGCAAGGAGGCCGGCATCGTCGTCGACTTCGTCCCGAAGGGTGCGACCCACAACGAGCGCGTCGTCTCGCTCCACTCGCTGCTCGACGCGGACTTCTACCGCGAGGGCGCACGGGTGACGCCCGCCCCGCGCCGCCGCTCGCAGCGCCGCGCCCGCCGCCGCCTCACCCCGGCACCGTGGCTCGTCCCCGTGACCCCGGATGTCCGTCGTCGGATCGGCGTCATCCAGCGCGAGTGGCAGCGGATCGACCCACGCTACCTCGACGACGACGAGCAGCGCTACTGGGCGACGATCGCCGGCCGCCAGATCCGCTTCGACGAGCGCGCGACCTTCGTCCTCAAGCTGACGGAGGGCCGCGCGAACAAGGGTGCGCTCGAACAGTTCCTCGCCACGTGCGCCGCCGAGAATCCGAACCGGCGCCTGCGCATGATGGCACTCCAGGACCGCGTCTCGATGCGGGTCGAGCGCGCCGACTTCGACGACCTCGTCACCCTCGTCACGCAGGCGCCGACCTGGGAGAAGGAGCGACTGCCCGGGATCCGGATCCTGCTCCGCGCGATCGCCGACGGCAAGCCGGACGCACCCGACCAGATCCTCGCCCGCTGGACGTGGCGGCTCGCGCGCGCGACGCGGAAGGTGCAGGACCGGCGCGCCTCGGCCGAGTATCCGGACGCGAAGCGCCTGCTCGGAGCCCTCGCGAACTCGCGCGGCCACCGCCACGAGGAGAACGCCGCGAAGCTCGTCCGCGCCGCCCTCGAGCAGCCGCTGCCGGTCGGTGCCGCCCTGCTCGCCTCCGCCGAGGGCTACACCCCGCGCGCGACGAAGCTGATCGAGGAGGCACGCGAGCTGCTCGGCACGATCCAGCAGGTCGCCTTCGCCCTCTCCGAGAACCTCCCGGCCCCGAAGCACCAGTCGAGCCGCAGCCGCCGCCGGCGCCGCCGCAGGAAGAAGGGCGGCGCGCAGGAAGGGGCGGCGCCCGCCGAGCAGGCGCAGAACGGCAAGCCGCCCGAGGACGGGGCCGTGGCCGGTGCAGGGACTCCCGAGGGCGAGACCGCGGGCGACGGCGAGGCCGAGTCGGAACCGGCAGCGAGGCCGAAGCGGCGGCGCCGGAAGCCGTCCACAGACGGCGCGTCACCCGAACCGGAATCCGACGGGAACGTGGCGGCTGCCCCGGATGGCGCCTAGGAGGCCGGGCCGGGCGGCCCCTCGCCGCCCCCGTCCTCTTGCTCGCGCTCGCGCAAGAAACGCGTGAGCTCGGCGGCGAGACTGTCCCCCGAGGGCAGGTCCTCCGCCGCCTCGAGCAGGTCCACCCTCCGCTCGAGCTCCTCGACGTAGGCCGCGGTCTCGGCGTCCGAGGAGACGGCCTCGCTCACCTGCTCGCTGTACTCGCTCGCCGCCTGCTCCAGCTCGGCGAGATCGACCTCCGTCCCGATCAGGTCGCCGAAACGGCGGCAGAGTGCGAGTGCCGCGCGCGGACTCGGCGCGAGCGAGACGTAGTGGGGCACGGCGGCCCAGAGGCTGACCGCGTGCAGTCCGTCGGCCCGGCACTGGTCGAGAAGGACGCCGAGGATGCCGGTCGGGCCCTCGTAGCGGGACGGCTCCACTCCGAGCTCGTCGACGAGGGCAGGGTCGCTCGCGGCCGCGCTCACCGGCGCGGGCCGTGTATGCGGCACGTCGGCGAGCAGCGAGCCCAGCGTCACGACCAGCTCGACCTGCAGCTCGCGCGCAAGCCCGACGATCAGCTGCGAGAACGTGCGCCAGCGAAGGTTCGGCTCGACGCCGAGCAGGATCACTGCATCGCGGTCGAGATGCGGGATCCCGGCGTGGTAGAAGGCGTTCTCCGGCCACTCGAGCTTGCGGGTCAGACCGTCCTCGAGCGCCACCTGCGGCCGGACCGCCTGGAAGTCGTAGAAGCCCTCGGGGTCGATCTCCGCGAACTGCTCCGCTTCCCACTGTCGCGCGAGGTAGCCGCCGCCGAGCGTCGCGCCCTGCCCACCGTCGTTCCACCCGCGAAAGGCGGCCACGAGCACGGGCCGGCGCAGGGCCGGCCGAAACGAGACGTTCAGCTCCGACATCCAGCTCTGAGTCTACGGCCCCTTACGACGTGCCCGCGGCGACGGCAGTGGCCGGAGCGGCCTACCCCGGATCCGGCCCCGGCGCGGGCGCACGGGCGACCGGCCGCCAGAGCCGCGCGACGAGGCCGACGGTGAGGGCGAAGAGCAGAGCCGCAACGGCGACGTGGACGAGCACGAGCCACCAGGGCACCGTGCCGTAGGTCCGGTACTGCACCTCCCCGACGGCCATCTGAACCAGCAGGACGGCCAGGAGCCCTGCACAACCGCGGACGAGCCAGCCGAACCGCGCCCGCTCCCGCCACGCCCAGCCGGCGAGCACGAGGAAGACGATCCCGAAGGCGGCGACCGCTCGCACGTGCCAGTAGACCGACGGGTAGAAGGAGCCGAGCCGCGGCACGACGCCCGCGCCCCCGCTGCCCGGGAACTTGCCGGCGGCGGTCGCGAGCGTGCCGCTCACGACGAGCACGGCCACGGCCGCGAGCAGCACGGCGCCGAGCCAGCGCGCGGGCGACGGCAGCGCATCCCCGCCGCCCCGGACGAGCCGCGCCGCCGCGAGCAGGACGAGCACGGCGAGCCCGAGCACGGTCAGCGAGAGCAGCAGGTGCGAGATGACGAGGTACGGGTTCAGGTCGTAGTAGACGGTGATCGCGCCGAGCGGCGCCTGTACGAGCGTCCCGGCGAAGACGCCCGTGGCCAGCAGCCGCGCACGCCGGCCGAGGCCGCGCGTCCGCCAGGCAGCGCCCGCGAGCAGCAGCGTCGCCAGCACCGTGAAGACCGAGACGATGCGGTTCGAGAACTCCACGTCGGAGTGGTAGCCCTTCGGCAGGGCGTGCGTGCGCTCGCAGGTCGGCCAGTGGTGGCAGCCGAGGCCGGAGCCGGTGAGCCGGACCGTGGCACCGGTTGCGACGATCAGGACGAGGGCCGAGACCGCGGCGAGCGCGAATCCCCGGAACGCGACGGGAGAGAGCGTGAGCGCACGCCGGCGCGGAAGCGAGACCGGAACCGAGTGCACCTGCACCGCTCGAGTGTAGACCCGACCGACGGGGCCCGGCCCCTCGTGCTAAACTTGACGTTCACGTAAGAATGAATTTCCTTCGGAGTCGCAGACACAGCGAGCACTACAAGTGGTGGGTGCTGACGTGCACCAGCCTCGGCATGCTGCTCGCGACCGTCAACTCGGGCACGCTGATCATCGCGCTGCCCGACCTCGAGCGGAGCCTGCACACGACGCTCCTCCAGCTCGTCTGGGTGATCCTCGTCTACATGATCGTCTCGACCGTGCTCGTGCTCACGGCCGGGCGGCTGTCCGATCTCTTCGGGCGCAAGAACGCCTACGTGCTCGGCTTTCTCGTCTTCTCGCTCGCCTCGCTCGGCGCCGGCTTCTCGGGCAGCGGCACGCAGCTGATCCTGTGGCGGATCCTGCAGGGGGTCGGCGGCGCCTTCCTGTTCGCAAACGCGGCGGCGCTCGTCACCGACGCGTTCCCGCGGAAGGAGCTCGGCCTGGCAATGGGCACGAACACGATGGTGGCGGCCGTCGGCCTCGTGGTCGGCCCCGTGCTCGGCGGGGCGCTCGTGGCCGTCTCCTGGCCCTGGGTCTTCTGGTTCAACCTGCCGCTCGGTCTGCTCGGATGCCTGTGGGCGTGGCTCGTCCTCCACGAGCTGGCCGGGCGCGACGAGCAGCGCGGGCTCGACCTCCTCGGCACGGCCGCCTACGTGGTCGGACTGACCGGGCTCGTGCTCGCGCTCTCGAAGGGCGGGCTCACGGGCTGGAGCGGGCCGATAGTCACCGGCGGCTTCGCGGCCGCGGTCGTCCTGCTGCCGCTCTTCGTCCTGATCGAGCGGCGCGGGCGCGCTCCGATGCTCGACCTCTCGCTCTTTCGGGACCGGCTCTTCGGCGCCGCCTCGGCGGCCGCGTTCATCAACGGGCTGGCCCGCTTCGCGCTGATGTTCCTCTTCGTCTTCTACTTCCAGGGCCCGCAGGGGCAGTCGCCGATCATGGCAGGGATCGAGCTCGCCCCGATGGCGCTCGGGATGCTCGTCGCGTCACCGCTCGCCGGCGTGATCGCCGACCGCCGCGGCTCACGCGGGCTCGCCGCGCTCGGAATGGTCGTCACCGCGGCCTCGCTCGCCGCGATGACGACGCTGCAGGCAGGGAGCCCGTACTGGCAGAGCGGCCTCTGGCTCGCGCTGCTCGGGATCGGCTCGGGCATGTTCAACAGCCCGAACACGGCCGCGATGATGGGCGCCGTCCCCAGCCACCGGCGCGGCGTCGCCGCCGGCGCGAGGGTGATGCTGCAGAACACGGGCGCCGTGCTCTCGATCGCGTTCGTGATGGCGATCGTGACCGCCGCGGTGCCGCAGGACGTGCTCTTCAAGATCTTCTCCGGACTGACGTCGGGGCTCTCGACCGAGCAGCTCGACCCGTTCATCTCGAACATGCACGTCGCGCTCTGGGTGCTCGCGGGCATCTCGGCGCTCGGGGCCGTCGTCTCGATGCTGCGGCCGGCTCACGTCCGCCACCCCGAGCTCGACGGGGTCACCGAGGCCGTGGCGTGAACGCCACCGAGACCCGCCCGCTCCGCATCGGCGAGCTCGCCGGGCGCACCGGCGTGACGCCGCGGACGATCCGCTACTACGAGGAGATCGGCCTGCTCGACGGCGCAAAGCGCCGCAAGGGCGAGCACCGCACCTACGACGAGAGCCACGCCGAGCGGATCCTCGAGCTGACGCGGCTCCGCGATCTCCTCGGGCTCTCGCTCGACGAGCTGAAGCGGCTGGTCGAGGCCGAGGACGCGCGCGCGGCGATCCGCCGCCGCTTCCACGAGACGACCTCCGACGCGGAGAAGCTGCGCCTGCTCGACGCGGCGCTGCCGCATGTGGACAGCCAGCTCGAGCTCGTCCGCCGTCGCCGCGAGGAGCTCGCCCGCCTCGAGGAGGAGCTGGTCGCGAAGCGGAGGAGCATCGTCGCCCGTCGCCGCGAGCTCGGCGGCTAGCGCGCACCACGGGGGCGCGAGCGCAGCTCGAGCTCGGGCTCGAGCGGCCGGGGAGCTGGGATCACGGCTCGAGGACGACGCCGACGCCGTCCTCGACGGAGCCGACCCGTGCGAGGAAGAGGCCCGCGCGCGCGAACTCGGCCTCGAGCGAGAACGCCTTGTCGGCCGGAAGCGTGACCAGCAGGCCGCCCGCGGTCTGCGCGTCGTAGGCGAGGGCGAGCACGTCGTCGGCGACGCCGTTGCTCGAGACGTGCGGGCCGGCGAACTCGCGGTTCCGCGGGTCGCCGCCGGTGCGGACACCGGCACGCGCCGCCTCGAGCGCACCGGCGAGCGCAGGCAGCGCCTCCGCCCGCAGCCGGATCCGGACGCCGCTCCGCGAGGCGACCTCGTGCACGTGCCCGAGCAGCCCGAAGCCGGTCACGTCCGTGACCGCGTTCGGCGAGAACGGCCGCAGCGCGTCCGCGGCCGGGCCGTTCAGCGTCGTCATCAAGCGCGCCGCCTCGCTCGCGTCGCCCTTCGCGGCGAGCACGAGCCCGGTGCCCAGCGGCTTCGTCAGGAAGACCGCGTCGCCGGCCCGCGCGCCGGCCTTCGGCCAGACGCCGTCCGGGTGGACGGTGCCGACGACCGCGAGCCCGTACTTCGGCTCCTGATCGCGGATCGTGTGCCCGCCGGCGAGCAGCGCGCCCGCCGCGCGCACCTGCTCGTCCGCTCCCGCGAAGACCGCGGCCACGATCTCGGTCGGTAGCTCCTCGGGAAAGGCAGCGATCGAGAGCGCAAGGAGCGGCGTTCCTCCCATCGCGAAGACGTCGTTCAGCGCATTCGTGGCGGCGATCCTCCCGTAGAGGGCGGGGTCGTCCACGAGGGGCGGGAAGAAGTCGAGCGTGAAGACGAGGGCCCGCTCGGCGTCGAGCCGGTAGACGGCCGCGTCGTCCGCGGGGTCGAGCCCGACGAGCAGGTTCTCCGCCTCGACCGGGACGAAGCCCCGGAGCAGCTGCTCGAGCCGCGCGGCCGAGTACTTCGCCGCACAGCCCCCGCCGACGCTCAGAGTGGTGAGTCCGCGGCTCATCCCCCAATCGTACGGGCGGCGGCCGAAGCCGCCGCCCTGGGGAGAGGGGAACCTGACGGCACCCTCGCGCGCTCTGTTCGCCGCACATGCGACTTGACCTTCCTCGCTCCGGAAGGATAGAGAGGGGGTGGTGGAACGTGCTGCACTTGTCACGGGCGGCTCGTCCGGCATCGGTCGCGCGATCGCGCGCATGCTGCGCGACGAGGGCTACGGCCTGACGCTCGTCTCACGCCGCGCCGAGAAGGTGGAGGTCGCGGCGGCGGAGCTCGGCGCACAGGCGGTCGCCGCGAACCTCGGAGATCCGGACGAGTGCGCCCGCGCGGTCGCCGCGCATCGCGAGCGGTTCGACCGCCTCGACGTGCTCGTCAACTCGGCCGGCCTCGGCATCGCGGGCCGGGTCGAGGACTTGCCCGTGAAGCACCTCGACCTCCAGCTCGGCGTCAACCTGCGCGGACTCTTCCTCGTCACCCAGGCGGCGATCCCGCTCCTGCGCGAGTCCCGCGGCTGGATCGTCAACCTCGCCTCGATCGCGGGGACGATGCCCTCGCCGGCCCTCTCGGTCTACGGCGCGACGAAGGCGGCGGTCATCTCGCTGACACGCTCGCTCAACGACGAGCTCGACGCCGACGGCGTCCGGGCGATCGCGATCTGCCCCGGCTTCGTCGACACGCCGATGGCCGAATGGTCGGGGATCGAGCCCACAGAGATGATCCGCCCCGAGGACTGCGCGGAGGTGGTGAGGATGTGCCTGCGGCTCAGCCCCCGGGCACGGATCCCGCAGGTCGTGATCGAGCGCGTCGGCTCGGTGAACGGCGACGTGCCGCCGGGCGGCGCCTGACGCTCGATCGGCATGTCGACGAGGTTGCCCCACTCGGCCCACGAGCCGTCGTCGTCGCGGACG
>Ga0335085_10018101_pt1 | contig 10133 bp, 11 predicted proteins | sample Lox_Sample_45_FD_206712 | JGI IMG/M metagenome (GOLD analysis project Ga0335085, IMG submission 206712) | Soil microbial communities from Loxahatchee National Wildlife Refuge, Florida, United States - Lox_Sample_4.5 | ecosystem: Environmental > Terrestrial > Soil > Wetlands | place: USA... | reverse complement strand
CCGAAGCTCGCGGTCGTGACCGGCATGACCCGCGACGGGACGTTCCTCGTCGAGGGCGGCCGGATCGTCGGGCCGGTCCGCAACCTCCGCTATACGCAGAGCTACCTCGCCGCCCTCGCCGGCGTCGAGGCCGTCGGCTCCGAGCGGCGGACCCTTCGCGGCTTCCTCGGCGCCTCGGTCGTCTCGCCGGTCCGGATCGCCTCCTGGACGTTCACCGGCGCGACCGAGCACTGATCCACGATGGCAGGCGAGCGCTCGACCGATCCGGTCGGCCTGCTCGTCGACGCCGACGGGCGGGTCTGGCTCGACACCGGCAGCCGCTGGGTCGAGGTCGATCGCCCCGACGATCTCGAGAGGATCCTCGACCGCGTCGCCGCTGATCGGGGCGCCGTCCGGCTCGTCCACGACCCGGGACGGGCGGACGACGGCGACGAGCCGTCCGACCGGACGCGCGACACGGCCGCCGGGACGCTCGCGACGATCGTCGCCCTCCTCGACGAGCGCGGCCTGCCGGCCGTCGTCGAGCCGGCGCCGCTCGAGGCGCCGGCCGTCGACGAGGACTGACGGAGCACCGCACCGGCGGCTACCGTAGGACGGTGGCTGCCAGCCCGACGATCCGCGCCCGCCTCGGCCGACCCTTCGAGGTCCCCGAGCTCCGGCGGATCAAGCGCCTCTGGATCCGGCATTCGATCGCCGAGGACGCCCGCGACATCGACGGCCTCGTCGCGACGCTCGCCCCCGACTGCGCCTACGAGATCGTCCCGACCGGCCAGCGCTGGGACGGGCACGAGGGCGCCCGGGCGTTCTACACGGCGCTCTTCCGGGCGTTCCCGGACAACGCCTTCGCCCTCTCGGAGATCGTCGTCGGCCCGCAGGGCGTCTTCGAGGCCGCGACGCTGACCGGCACGAACCTCGGGCCATGGGCCGGTGCCCCGCCATCGGGTCTGCCGGTCCACCTCCAGGTCCTCATCCTGTTCCCGTGGGACCCGCGGGCGGAGCGGTTCGCGGGCGAGCGGATCTGGTTCGACCGGGGGGCCATCGCGGTCGGCAGCGGCGGGTCCCGATGAACGTCGCCATCGAGCTCGTCCACATCGTCTCGGCGATCGTCTTCGCCGCCGGCTACATCGCCGCGAACGTCCTCACCGAGCTCGCCCGGGAGGCCGAGGACCCGGCCGTGCGACGCGTCGGGATCGCCCTGTCCGGCTGGTTCGGCCGCTGGCTCGTCATCCCGTCGGCGATCGTCGCCGGCATCAGCGGCCTCCTCCTCGCGGTCGCCCTGAGCTACCCGCTGTCGGCCCGCTGGATCTGGCTCTCGGGGCTCCTGTCCCTCGGCGTCGTCGGCCTCGCCGTCGCCCTCTGGCGGCGGCTCGACGAACGCCTCGAGGCGGCGATCGCCGCCGACGACGACGCCGCCGCGCTGGCGATCCTCCGAGATCAGCGCTACGTCGCCATCGCCCGTGCCGAGAACGTCGCCGTCTTCGTCATCGTCGTCCTGATGGTGACGCGCCCGCTGTAGGCGCTCGTGCCAGGGACGACGACGATCAGCGGACGGAGATCGCTCCGACCCCACCGCGGAGATCGAGCTCGACGCGATGCTCGGCCGTCGCGAAATCCCGCGACGTCCAGCCACCGGCCGGATCAGGCGGGAAGCGGGTCGTGTCGACGTCGGTCGAGCCGATCGCCATCTTCGAGCGGACGTGGGCAGCCACGCCGTCGGGGATCCGGAAGTGGAGGGCGGCGGCACCGCCCTCGGCGTCGACCCGCGTCATCCCGGCCGCCCGGGGCAGCGTCACGAACGACTCGGCCGCTCCGGTCCGGACCCGGAGGTCGGACAGCCGGAGGTCGCTCAGGTCGGCCTCCGTCCTCGCCGCACCGGTCTCGAGCGACAGGCGCAGCGGGACCTCGCCCGTCAACGACAGCCGCCACTCGAACGGCGCCCGGTCCCACGGCAGGTCCCAGATCCGCTCGCCGGGCGTGCTGAGCCGGACGCGGCCCGGACCCTGATCCTCGCGCCGGACGCCGCCCCGGAACGTGCCGTCGAGGAGATGGCCTGGCGCCGCTCGCCCGGCGATCGTCAGCCGACCGGCACCGAACGTCAGCGAGATCTCCGCGTCGGCGGCACCACCGAGCTCGATCGATCGCGGCCCTTCCGGCGCCGAGGTCGTCGGTCCCGCCCCGCCGGCCGGGGCTGTCGCACCCGTCGCCGCCCCGGACGCGGCGGGCCAGCCATCGGCCTCCGCCCGACCGGGCAGGTAGGGCATGACGAACGCCCCGAGCAGGAGGAGCACCCCGAGGCCGACGATCGCGAGCGGGGCGACGATCGTCACGAGGTCGTCGTTGCGGACGCCGCCGATGCCGATGATGCCCTCGAAGAAGACGAAGAAGATGAGAAACAGGGCGATGCCCGCGACGAGGGCCCCGATCCCCTCTCGAAGGACCGCCCAGCGGGCCGTCAGGAGCCCGTAGACCGCGAGCCCGACGCCGACGCCACCTGGCGCGACGAGGGCCCAGGCGTAGGCCCAGCTGACGTACGTGTCGGCCTGCTGCTGGGCCGCCAGGACGACGCCGACCATCGTGATGATCCCGCCGAGGACCGCCAGCCCGCGGCCGGAGGGCTCGCCCACGACGACCGCGACGACGAGGAACCCGATGCCGATGACGATCGGCCAGACGACCCACTCGAGGTGGACCGTCGGCAGCTGCCCGACGAGCAGGACGATCCCGAGGAGGACGAGGAGGATGCCGCCGACGAGCGGTCCGCGGCGGTCGGACTGGGTCGATGTCATGGTCGAAGCCCCAGGGTCCGCGATGGGCGCGGCCGGACCGCTGACGATGCTACTCGCTCGGCGATCCGGAGTCGCCGGGCCGTCCCGCCTGTCCTGCCCGGGCGGTCGGTCACCGGCCGCGGATCGAGGCGAGCCGGCCGACCCGTCAGCGCCAGGCCGTCCGGGCCGGATCCGGATAGAGGCGGACGCGACGATACGGCTCGCGACCTCGTGACCGCGAGACGACGTTGGCCCGCTCGGCCATCTGGTGCTGGAGGCGCCGGATGTAGGCGCTCTGGGGCGAGAGCTCGACCGGCTCCGAGCGGGCCAGGACGAGCCCGATCGCCTCCTCCGTCTCGCGCATCGCCGCCTCGCGCGGGTCGACCTCGAGGGCGAAGATCGACGTCAACGAGGCCTGCATCTGGAGGATCGTGTTCGACTTCAGGACGTAGATCGGCATCGCCCGCTCCTCCGCCTCCCGGAGCGCGGGGGTCTTCTGGCGGTACTCGGACCGGAGGGTCATCACGACGTCCGCCTCGTCGATGTCGCGGGCGATGATGACCGGCAGCTGGAGCTCGCGGATCGCCTGCTCGAGTCGCTTGCGGCTGACGCCGTGAGGGAAGACCCGGAGCGTCGGCAGCGAGCCGCCCTCCTCGACCCGGAGGGCCTCGCCATCCTCGGCGGCCGCGGCGGCGATGGCCCGATCCGCGAGGGCCTCGTCGTCGCTGGCGCCGGCGTCGAGGGCCGGGTCGTTGACCGGCCCGGTCCCCTCCTCGGCCTTGAGCGCGGTGATCGCCTTCGTCGCCTGATCGCGCCAGGCTCGCTGGCGATCCAGCTCCCGGGCGTCTCGGGCCCGGACGTCGGCGGCCGCGGTGGCGGCGGCGTCGGCCCGCTCGATCGGTCCCCGATCGGCGATGTCCCCGGCGACGAACGGACCGTCGGCCACCCGGACGCCAGCCTCGGCCGCGCTCCGGGCGGCATCGCGGGCCGAGCCCCCGCGAGCCGGCCGCCAGGAGCCGGAGGCGCCTGGACGGTAGCCGGGCCGGAGGCCAGCCGCGCCCCGATCGGGCTCGCCGAAGGGGCTCCGGTACGGCGTCCCGGGCCGCCAGCCCGGCTCCATCCGCCAGGCCGAGCCGGCCGGCCCGACGAGCCCGGCGAAGCGCTCCGGTCCGAGGGCCTCACGTGGCGAGGGACGGGGTCGGGACTGACTCCGATGGACCCCCTCCTCGTCACGCCACCGGAGCTCGGGCGCGACGGGGTCGCCTCGCAGAAGGCCGTCGACGGTCTCGCCGACGTCGGCGTGGACGATGACCCGGTCGCGGTCCTGGATCTCGACGATGACGTCGAACGTCGGCGGCGCCTTCCGCTCGAGGACGCTCTTCTGGGTCCGCCGCCGACGGGCCTCCTCGTCGCCGAGCGTGACGCTCTGGATGCCGCCGATGAGGTCCGAGAGGGTCGGGTTCAACATCAGGTTGTCGAGCGTGTTGCCGTGGGCCGTCCCGATGAGCTGGACGCCGCGCTCGGCGATCGTCCGGGCGGCCTGGGCCTCGAGCTCGGTCCCGATCTCGTCGATGACGATGACCTGGGGCATGTGGTTCTCGACCGCCTCGATCATCACCTCGTGCTGCATCGACGGCGTCCGGACCTGCATCCGGCGGGCCTTGCCGATGGCCGGGTGGGGGATGTCGCCGTCGCCGGCGATCTCGTTCGAGGTGTCGACGACGACGACCCGCTTCCGGAAGTCGTCGGCCAGGACGCGGGCGGCCTCGCGCAGCATCGTCGTCTTGCCGATGCCCGGCCGGCCCATGATGAGGATCGACTTCCCCGATTCGACGAGGTCCTCGAGGATCTCGATCGTCCCGAAGACGGCCCGCCCGATGCGGAGGGTCAGGCCGACGATCTTGCCGTTCCGATTCCGGATCGCGCTGATCCGGTGGAGCGTCCGCTCGATCCCGGCCCGGTTGTCGTCGCCGAACGTCCCGATGTGGTCGACGACGTGGCCGATGTCGGCCTCGGTGACCTCCCGATCGACGAGCATGACCTCGCCGTCGGGGAACCGGGCCTCGGGCCGGCGGCCGAGGTCCAGGACGACCTCGATGAGAGCCTCGCGATCGGGCAGGGCGTGGACGGCGTCGACGAGCTCGGACGGGAGGGCGGCCAGGAGCGCGTCGAGGTCGTCGATCGATTCGCGGCGGCGGGCCTCAGGTCCCAAGGCGGTCCTCCACTCAGCGGATCGCCGGCACGAGGGCCGGCTCGGCGACGCGGACGAGCGTCTCGCGCAGGAGCAGCGTCACGGTGGCGATCGATTCGAAGCCGGCGTCCTCGAGGCGCCGGTCGACCGGCGACTCGTACGTCCGGGCGGCCGCGATGACCCCGTGCTCGTGGCGATGGCCGGAGCCCTTCTCGACCCGGGCGGCGACGACGCCGAGCCCGAAGTCGATGACCGGGGCGGCATCGGCGCCCGGGCGGCAGACGACCCTGAGGTAGTGCGGCTGGTCCTCCTTCGCGACGCCGACCTGGAGGAAGGCGTCGAGCTGCGTCCCGTCGGCCCCGCCGTCGGGTGCCGCCTGGACGTAGCCCTCGACGTCGGCGAAGCGGAGGATCGGTGTCAGCGACGAGCGGGGGATGCGCCACTCCTTCCCCTGCCGCTCCCAGTCCGGGATCCGGTACAGCTCGAGCCGCTGGACCGGCGCCGGGGTGACCGCCGCGTACAGCCGATGGAGCGCCACGGCGTCCTTCGGCTCGGCTTCGCGGATCCGGCAGGCGGCCTGTCGGGCCTCGTCCCAAGGCTCCGGCAACGGGCTCGTCGGAGGACGGAGGAGGACCTGCTCGTCGCCGTAGCGGGCGAAGCCGGCCTGCATGAACAGCTCGACGTTGCCGTCCTCGTCGGCGCAGGCGACGTGGATCCGGGCGATCCCGGCCCGGCCGGCATCACGGACGAGCTGCTGGACGAGGCGGTAGCGGATGTCGCCGGCCTCACCGGCACCGATGGCGTCGAGCTCGACGACCGTCCACTCGTCCCGGTGGCTCTCGCGCTCGGCGCGGAGCAGCCCCGCCACGCGGCCACCGACCTCGTAGACGTAGAGGAGGTCGTGCGGCCGGAACGCGCCGAGCGGCAGCCGGAACAGGCTGAACATCCCGATCCGCGCCGCGCTGAGCGGCAGCCCGAGCGACCGGGCGTCGGCCTCGCCGTCCTGGCACAGCCGGCTCAGCTCGCCGAGGGCGGCGAGGTCCGTGAGCCGGGCGACGCGGACCTTGCCCGAGCGCTGGCTCATCCCTGGCTCCGGGCCCGACGGGTCGGATGCGGCCGCCGGCCCGACCCCTCACCGGGGTCGGCATGCTCCGCGGCCATCGTCGCGATGAGGCGGTGGAAGCGGGTCTCGCCGGCCAGCTCGGGGTGGAAGGCGGTGGCGATGACATGGCCCTGCCGGACGGCGACGACGCGGCCGTCATCGAGGCGGGCGAGGACGTCGACGTCGGGCCCGACCCCGTCGATGATGGGCGCCCGGATGAAGACCGCGTGGACCGGCCGGTCGCCGAGGACGGGCACCGCGAGGTCCGTCTCGAACGAGTCGAGCTGGCGGCCGAAGGCGTTCCGGACGACGGTCACGTCGAGGAGCGGCACGATCGGCGGCTCAGCGGGGACGATCGAGCGGGCGAGGACGATCATCCCGGCGCACGTCCCGAGGAGCGGGGCACCGGTGGCCGCCAGATCGGCGATCGGCCGGGCCAGGCCCCAGCGGTCGATGAGGCGCCGCATCGTCGTGCTCTCGCCACCCGGCAGGATCAAGCCGTCGACCCGATCGAGGTCGGCCGGGAGGCGCACCTCGACACCCTCGACGCCGATCGCGTCGAGGGTCGCCAGGTGCTCCGCGAAGGCCCCCTGGAGGGCCAGCACGCCGATCCGCACGGGTGGGACCGACTACCAGCCGCGGACCGCGAGCCGCTCCGAGTCCGGGATGGCTTCGAGCGCGAGGCCCCGCATCGGGGAGCCGAGGCCCTTGCTGACCTCGGCCAGGATCTTCGGGTCGTCGTGGTGGGTCGTCGCCTGGACGATCGCGTTCGCCATCCGGGCCGGGTCCTCGCTCTTGAAGATGCCGGAGCCGACGAAGACGCCTTCGGCGCCGAGCTGCATGACGAGGGCCGCGTCCGCCGGCGTCGAGATGCCGCCGGCGACGAAGTTCACGACCGGCAGCCGGCCGTCTGCGGCGACCTGGCGGACGAGGTCGTACGGCGCCTGGAGCTCCTTCGCCGCGACGAACAGCTCGTCCTCGCGCATCGACTCGAGGCGCCGGATCTCGGCCAGGACCTCGCGCAGCTGCCGGACCGCCTCGACGATGTTGCCGGTCCCGGCCTCGCCCTTCGTCCGGATCATCGCCGCGCCCTCGTTGATCCGTCGCAGCGCCTCGCCGAGGTTCCGGCAGCCGCAGACGAAGGGCACCTTGAAGGCATGCTTGTCGATGTGGTTCGTCTCGTCGGCCGGGGTCAGGACCTCCGACTCGTCGATGTAGTCGACGCCGAGGGCCTCGAGGATCCGGGCCTCGACGAAGTGGCCGATGCGGGCCTTGGCCATGACCGGGATCGAGACCGCGGCCATGATCCCTTCGATCATCGCCGGATCGCTCATCCGGGCGACCCCGCCCGTCGCCCGGATGTCGGCCGGGACGCGCTCGAGGGCCATGACGGCGACAGCGCCGGCATCCTCGGCGATCGTGGCGTGCTCGGGCGTGACGACGTCCATGATGACGCCGCCCTTGAGCATCTGGGCCAGGCCTTTCTTGGTCGCCCAGGTGGAGGTTTCGACGGACATGGGGGACGGGTTCCTCTGGTCGTTCGGCGCCTGGCCGCGGGCCGGGCTGGCCCCGGGGTCCTCGCCCGTTCGAGCCCGGTTCGCGCGGTCGCGCGCCGATCCGATTATGGCACGGCCCGTCAGCCGAACCGCCAGCGGGTCATGTCGTCCGGGAACGTCGTCCATCCGAAGGCGACGACCGGCCGGATCTCCCAGAGCCCGCCCTCGCGCCAGTGCTCGGCGCTCGCCTCGTAGCTGGCCGCGGAGCGGTACTTGTCGTAGCCGTCGAGGATCCGCCGGGCGAGGGCCGGCGCCGGGGCGACGAGCTCGCGGGCATCGCCCTCGACGATGACGACCTCGGAGCCGCGCTCGATATGGACGGCCGCGGCCGGGTTCGTCCGCAGGTTCCGCTGCCAGCGGGTCGTGGGGCCGCCCTCGACGTACCAGCGGTCGTCCACCCACGCGCCCCAGATCGGGATCGCGTGCGGCCGGCCGTCCCGACCGGCCGTCGCGAGCCAGTACACGATCGTCCCCTCGAGCCGCTCGCGGGCCCACGACCATGGCAGGAGGCCCGCGGTATCGGTCGGGATCCCGTAGCCGGGCACCTCCGGGCGGGACGCTTCGGGGGTCATGCGCGGCGACGTCCGCCCACGGTCAGTGACGCCGGTCGACGGTCAGCGACGCCGGCCGACGGTCCGGACGACGCCCGACATCAGCCTGGTCGCCCGACGAGCCGCGTCCGGGGAGAGCCGCGACAGGTTCGTCACGAGCGCCAGGACGTCGTCCTCCGGCAGAGCGTCGAGGAGCCTGACGAGCCGCAGGACGGTCTCGTCGTCGACCCGTCCGAGCAGGACGAGGCCGCCCTCGAGCTGGCGGGGCTCGACCTGCGGAACGAGCCCGATGGCCCGGTCGAACAGGCGAACGAAGGCGAGGAAGGCGGACAGCCAGTCCCGGAGCTCGAGCAGCTCGGCGTCGTCCGGGTGCGCCTGGGCCGCCTCGACAGCCTCGCTCGCGGTCCGCTCGAGGACGCCGACGATCGGGTCGCCCTCGCGGGACTTCCGCTGGGCGACGACCCGCCCGAACCAGCGCCACGGGTCGTTGACGGCCAGGTAGGCGACGCCGGCGGGTCCCCGTCGCCCGACCCGGCGGGGCTCGGTCACGCGCTCGACGAGGCCCCAGGCCTCGGCTTCGTTCAGCGCCAGGCTGGCGGCGCGATGGGAGAGGCCGAGCGCCTCGCGGACCTCGCGCTCGGTCAGCGGCCGATGGCCGCTCATCAGGTAGGCGTGGACCCGGGCGATCGCCGGCGCCACGCCCCAGGCGGCCCCCATCTCGCCCCAGGCATCGGCCAGGCGAAGGCGGATCGCCTCGGCCTCGGGCGAGTGCGGCTCTCGCTGCTCGTCGGATCCGCTGTCGTCGGTCGTCATGCAGAAACTTGCGCCTTGACAGTAGCCCGTTGTCAGGGCTATAACTTGTTACTGCAGGGTAGCACCAAACGAGGCGGCCGCGTTGACCGTCCGGCCCGCGAACGATCTGGGCGCCTGCGGTCGGAGCCGTGTCTCCGCGGTCGACCCCGGCCGATGAGGCGCGAGGCTGCCCGGGCGTGGCTCCTCGGCCTCGCGGCCGGAGTCCTCGGCGGGATCCTGAGCATCTCCTGGATCCTGCCACTGTTCGGCGTCGGCTTCCTCCCGCTCGTCGTCGGCTGCCTGGCGCGGCCGCGGCCGTTCGGCGCCTCCGGGACCCTCGTCGCCTGGGGCGGGACATGGGCCCTCCTCTTCCGGCGCGCCGACGCCGCCTGCGACCCGGCATCGTGCGTCGGCCCGGACATCACGCCGTGGCTCCTGGCATCCGGCGCCCTCGTCGCCCTCGGCATCGCGCTCCTGGCGCTCGGCCTCCGCCGGACCCGCCCGGCGTCCTGAGATCGGCGCCCGCCGACGCCACTGCCCGGGTCGGCGTCACCCTGGCGAGCGGCCCTACGCGAGGCGGGGATGCACGCCTCATGACCGGATCGAGCGATGTCACGGGCCAGAAGGCCGCCCGCGCACGAGACGGCACGCGGCCGCACCGTGGCGCTCGGGCGCGCTCGGACCAAAGCCAGGACGAGTGCCCGCACCGCGGGCAGGGACCGCTCGCATGGCGGGCCTGGCCGACCGCATCGTCGGGACGACCGCCCGTATCATCGGCCGATGGCCGTCCTCCGCAGCCGCCTCGATCCGGCCAGCCCCGAGGCGACCGCCGATCACGCTGCGATGACCGCCCTCGTCGCCGACCTGCGGCAGCGCCAGGGCGCCCTCACGGAGCGAGGCGCGGCCGGCGACCCGCGCTCGGTCGCCCGACACGTCGAGCGGGGCAAGCTGCCGGTCCGGGACCGGATCGACCGACTCCTCGACCCGGACGCGGCGTTCCTCGAGCTGAGCCCGCTCGCCGCGACCGGGATGTATGACGACGAAGCCCCTGGAGCGGGCATCGTGACCGGCATCGGGCGCATCGAGGGGACGCTCTGCATGATCGTCGCCAACGACGCGACGGTGAAGGGTGGCACGTACTACCCGATGACGGTGAAGAAGCACCTCCGGGCGCAG
>Ga0335085_10018100_pt1 | contig 10133 bp, 9 predicted proteins | sample Lox_Sample_45_FD_206712 | JGI IMG/M metagenome (GOLD analysis project Ga0335085, IMG submission 206712) | Soil microbial communities from Loxahatchee National Wildlife Refuge, Florida, United States - Lox_Sample_4.5 | ecosystem: Environmental > Terrestrial > Soil > Wetlands | place: USA: Florida... | reverse complement strand
CGCCGGCCGCTGCAGATAAAGGCTCCTGCACGGCTTCCCCGGCAGTTTCATCAAGCGGCACAGATCGAGCATGACGCACGACTTCATCACCAGGCGGCGGCTCAGATGCCGGCACCTCCGCGTCAACCGAAGCCACTGCCACCGCAGGCGCGGCCGCGTGCGGAGCGTCCGCTGCTCCCGTGGGTGTCGCGTCCAGACTCGTGAATGCGTTTGGCAATGCTTGGCCCGCCGAATGCTCGTTTGGCAATTTCACGCCGGGCGAAGCTTCGCCGGTCTTGGGCGCCGCAGCCGAAGTTGCGCGATGCGCGCTGTCATCAGCCAATTCGTTGCTGGGAGCCTCCGCGGTCACGACCACGCTGGGTAGGTCCTGACTTGGCGTGGTTTCCGTCAACGAGTCCGCCGGCACGACCCAGTTCACCAGCGGTTCGAGCACCATCGTTTCGGCGCCGAGTTCCCGTTGCGCTGGTTCGCCGGCGCCGCCCGGCTCTTCGGCCAACGCGCCACGTGCCTCGACGCTGTCTGCCGCCGCGTTTGGCGCCGCGGTCGCGTCACCTCGTCGCGTTCCCTCGCCTGCAACCGGCCCGGCTCCGAACTCCGCCATTGCGGCAGCCAGCGCCAGCATGGCGTTGACCCGCTCCGCCAATTCGCGAAGCAGTGCGGCCGTGCTCGGCCTGCCCGCCGCAGCGGCATTGTTGCGCACCATAGCGTCGCCGATCTCCCGCGTGGCCGCTTCCAGCGCGTCGCACAATGCCGGTTCGACCTCGCGGCGGCGCAGCGCCATGGCCACGTCATGAATCCGCTCGACGGCGAAAAGTTCCTCGGCGGCAAAAGTGCGCGCGGTCGAAACAGCGGCCTCGCCCTGGCGGATCGCCGCAGCCAGATCGACGAGGCCGCGCAGCAGCACAGCCAGTGTTGGCGGCGCATCGTCGCGCATCGCCGGCCCGCGGCGGCTGATCGGGTCGACGAGCGCCCGCGTATCGGGATCAAGGTTACGGCTTGTCGACTCGACAACGAAGCCCGGTCCCGGTTCGGTGGCGGTCAGCTCCGCATAAAAGGCCTCGTACTCCGCTTCGTTCGGCGAGGCGGGCAGCTCCGAGAAAGGCAGAGGATCGTTGGACATCGTGCTCCGCAGAAGCGCAATTCAACAGCACAACGCCCGCAACCCTGCAATCCGATTGCGGTAGTCTTATGCCGACATACCCACAGAGTTGCGGTGCGGCTGCAGCGACGAAAAGCCCTGTCAGCCCCACAGGCCCGGCTCGGGCGGATAAACAACGCTCCCTTCATAGCGCAAAGCGCAAGGGCGATCGCTCGCCAGCAGCAGCGGTCCGTCGAGATCGACGAACGATGCCCGTTGAGCCACCAGCACTGCCGGCGCCATGGCCAGCGAGGTCGCGACCATGCAACCGACCATGCCGGCAAAACCCCGCCGTTCGGCTTCAGCGGCAAGCGCCAAAGCCTCGGTGAGGCCGCCCGTTTTGTCGAGCTTGATGTTGACCGCATCGTACTTGCCGACGAGCGCATCAAGCGAAGCGCGATCATGCACGCTTTCGTCGGCGCACACGGGAATCGGATGCTTTTTGCGCGCCAGCGCGTCGTCTTGGCCCTCGGGCAGAGGCTGCTCGATCAAGGCCACGCCCACGTCGGCGCAGGCCGCGACGTTGGCTGCAAGGTTTTCCGCGGTCCAGCCCTCGTTGGCGTCGACGATGAGTTTCGAGCGCGGCGCGGCGCGGCGTACGGCTGCGATCCGTTTGTCGTCCTCATCGCCGCCGCCGAGCTTGACCTTCAGCAAGGGCCGCCACGCGGCACGCTCCGCCGCCGCCGCCATTGCCGGAGCCGGGGCAAGCGAGATCGTGTAGGCCGTAGTCAACGGGACGGGAGGGCGCAAGTCGGCCAATTCGTGAACGCGAAGGCCTGTTTGCTTCGCGTTAACGTCCCAGTAGGCACAATCGAGCGCATTCCGGGCGGCCCCTGGGGCAAGCACCCGCTGGACGGCCATGCGGTCAAGGCCGCTGCGCACGGCCGGGCGCATGGCTTCCAGGGTTGCCACAATGCCGTCCGGAGTTTCGCCGTAACGTGCGTAGGGTACGCATTCGCCGCGGCCGCGGCACGCACCATCGCTGAGTTCGGCCACCACCACGACGGCTTCGGTCTTGCTGCCGCGGCTGATTGCGAAGGTGCCGGCTAGCGGCCAGCGCTCGATCCGGACGGAGAGTTCCATGCGGGGCGCAATAAGACCGTGGTTTTCCGGCCGGCTCAAGTGCCCCCACCGGGCTTCAGAGCAGCGGCGGAGCGTGGCACCTTGAACGCGGTTTCGCTCACCGCCACCGCCGACGGCGAACGCTTGGCGCTCGCGCCGACCGGCGCCTGGACCGTCGAGCAGGCCGCCGAGCTGGAGAGGCTCATCGATGCGACCGCTGAGCGCTATGCGCACGCGCGCAACGTCGACATCGATCTCGGCAAGCTCGAACGACTTGACAGTTTCGGCGCCTGGCTGATCGAGCGGTTGAAGCGCTCGTTCGCGCTGCGCGGCTCGCGCGCGCGCGTCGTCGGCCTGTCTGATGCAGACCGCGGCCTGATGGAGGAACTGCAACTTGTCAATCGCGTGCCGGCGCAACACCGCGTGGCGGGAAACCGTGTCTTGGCCGCGCTCGACTCGATCGGCCGCGGCATGGCCCACATCGGCTGGTCGCTCGTCCTTCTCGTTCAGCTTCTCGGCGCCGTGACCCACGCGGCGCTGGGCGTCATCGCCCATCCGTCACGGCTGCGTCTGAATTCGATCATGCATCAGCTCGAGCGCGTCGGCTGGCGCGCGGTACCGATCATCCTCCTAAGCACGTTCCTGATCGGGGCCATTCTCGCCCAGCAGGGCATCTTCCGTTTCCGCGCGCTCGGCGCCGAGATCTATGTCGTGGACATGGTCAGCGTCCTGGTGTTGCGCGAAGTCGGCGTGCTGCTCGTCTGCGTGATGGTGGCCGGCCGCTCCGGCAGCGCATATACGGCCGAGCTTGGTTCGATGACAATGCGCGAGGAGATCGATGCACTGCGCACCATGGGTCTCGATCCAATCGAGGTGCTGGTCCTGCCGCGCATCATCGCGCTGGTTCTGGCGGTGCCGTTGCTCACGTTCATCGGCTCGATGGCGGCACTCTACGGGGCGGGGCTGGTGTGCTGGCTCTACGGCGGAATGGCGCCGGAGACCTTTCTCGAACGGCTGCGTGAGGCGATCTGGCTTCCGACATTCGCGGTCGGCATGATCAAGGCCCCGTTCATGGCGCTCATGATCGGGCTGGTGGCCTGCGTTGAAGGCTTCGAGGTGGAAGGCAGCGCCGCGTCGCTTGGCCTTCACACCACCGCTTCAGTGGTCAAGTCGATCATTTTGGTGATCGCCCTGGACGGCGTGTTCGCCATGTTTTTTGCCGGCATCGGATATTGACCCATGGCCAGCAACACCGCGGTGATCAGCGTGCGCGATCTTGTCGTCGGCTTCGGCGAGATGACGGTGCTCGATCATGCCTCGCTCGACGTCTTCGACGGCGAAATCCTCGGCTTCGTCGGCGGCTCGGGTGCGGGCAAATCGGTGCTGATGCGCACCATCATCGGTCTGTTGCCGAAGCGCCACGGCACCATCGAAGTGCTCGGGACGGATCTGGCCGCGCTGAGCGAGCGCCGGCGGCGCGCGATCGAGCAGCGTTGGGGCGTGCTGTTCCAGCAGGGCGCGCTGTTTTCTTCGCTCACCGCCCTGCAAAACGTCCAGTTTCCGATGCGTGAATTTCTCGACCTTTCGCCGCGCCTGATCGACGAGATTGCGCTCGCCAAGCTGGAGATGGTCGGGTTGAGCGCCGACGTGAGCGGAAAATATCCCGCCGAGCTCTCCGGCGGCATGGTCAAGCGGGTGGCACTGGCGCGGGCGCTCGCGCTTGATCCCGACATCGTCTTCCTCGACGAACCGACTTCCGGCCTGGATCCGATCGGCGCCGCCGAATTCGACACGCTGATACGCACGTTGCAGCGCACGCTTGGACTGAGCGTCTTCATGGTCACGCACGATCTCGACAGCCTGCACACGGTCTGCGACCGCATCGCCGTCCTGTACGAGGGCCGCGTCATCGCCAGCGGTACGATCGAGACCATGCTGACGTCCGAACACCCCTGGCTGAGATCGTATTTCCGAGGCGAACGCGGACGCCTTGTCCGTCACTGAAACCGCGATAGCGAGGGCTTTCGAATGGAGACCAGGGCAAACTACATCGTGACCGGCGCGTTCACGATTGCCGTGATTGCCGGAGTATTCGGTTTTATCCTGTGGTTCCAAGGCAGCGGCAGTGTCAGCACGCGCAACGTCTACCGCGTGGTTTTCGTTGGCTCGGTGTCCGGGCTCGGCACCGGCTCGTCGGTCTTGTTCGACGGAGTCCGCGTCGGCGAAGTGACAAAGCTCGCCCTCGATCCGAGCGACCCGCGCAGGATCGAGGCCGCGATCGCGCTCGACCGCACCGTGCCGGTGCGCACCGACACCAAGGTTACGCTGCAATTCCAGGGACTGACCGGGCTCGCGCAAGTCTCGCTCACCGGCGGGGCGGCCGATGCCCCACCGGTGGTTGGCGACGGCGGCGACCCGCCGACCCTTTATGCCGATCCGCACGCCGGCGCCGACGTGTCCCAGGCGGCGCGCGAGGTGCTTTCACGTATCGACGGCCTCGTCTCCGCAAACCAGGAGGCGCTGCAGACCTCGCTGCACAACATCGAGATGGTGACGGCGACGCTGGCGCGGAATTCAGAGCGTCTCGACAAAGTCATGGCCGGAGTCGAAGACCTTACCGGCGATGGCGCCAAACACGGCGAGATCGCCCAGGCCGTCGAATCAATCCGCCGCCTTGCCGACAATCTCGACAAGCGCACGGCGGATATGTCGGTCGGATTGACGCAGTTCTCCAACTCCGGTCTCAAGCAGTTCGAGGCGCTGGCCGTCGACGGCCGCCGCACGCTCGCCCAGTTGAACCGGGCGATCAAAAACATCGACGAGCATCCGTCACGACTGCTGTTCGGACATTAGAGCGCAATCGTTCCAGATTGATTCGATTGGCGCTCTCAACATTTTGGCGGAATATGATCTTTTCGGAAAACCGGTGTCCACTTTTCCGGATCATGTTCTGGTGCTACGGCGAGATAGTGGCAAAGCGGCCCCAACCCGCTTCGCGGACGATGACGCCTTGCGTCGCTGAGCTTGTCTTCCAGACGATCGGTCGGATCCCGCAGCCCCACTCGCCTTGCGGCCGTTAGGCGGCGATCACGGTGTCCTCGTCCTCGACCAGGGACGGACCTGGAATCGCGGCGCCGGTTTCGAACCATGTCAGGATCTCGAAACGGCCGTCCCCATGCTCGGCGAGCGCCGTGCAGCTTTCGACCCAGTCGCCGCAATTCATGTAGCGGATGCCGAAATTGTCGTGGATCACGGCGTGGTGGATGTGGCCGCAGATAACGCCGTCGACCTGGCGGCGGTGCGCCTCGGCGGCCAGCGTCTCCTCGAACGCTCCGATATAGTTCACCGCATTCTTGACCTTGTGCTTCGCCCATTGCGACAGCGACCAGTAGGAGAAGCCGAGGCGCCGGCGAATGGCGTTGAAGTAGCGATTCACCAGGATGGCGAAGTCGTAGGCGGTATCGCCGAGCAGCGCGAGCCAGCGCGCATGCTTGACCACCATGTCGAAAACGTCGCCGTGGACGACGAGATAGCGCCGGCCGTCGGCGCTTTCGTGGATCGCCGTTTCGATCACCTCGATGCCGCCGAAATGGGTGCCGTAGTAATCGCGCAGGAACTCGTCATGATTGCCGGGCACATAAATCACGCGCGCGCCCTTGCGCGCCTTGCGCAATAGCTTCTGCACCACATCGTTATGCGGCTGCGGCCAGTACCAGCCGGAGCGCAATTGCCAGCCATCGACAATGTCGCCGACCAGATAGATCGTGTCGGCGTCGTGATAACGCAGGAAATCGAGGAGGCGGTCCGCCTGGCAGCCGCGCGCGCCGAGATGAACATCGGAAATGAATAGAGTACGGAACAGACGCGTGCCGTGCTCAAGTGTCACGATGTTTGATCTCTCGGCCATTCGACATGGCCGCCTATTAGGCGGATTCGATGGCAGGCAGATGACAGCAAAGGTTAACGCTTTGCTGCGCCAGGAGGACACCATCAAAAGCGCCGGCTTGATGTTTGCCATTGCGGTGTCGACGTTATTATTTGCTCTTTGCCGTTCGGGCCGTTGCTGGCAGAAGCGGCCGCCTGACTGGCGGCAGCCATCCGAGTCACAGCTCTGTCATGGCCGCGCGTTAGACGGTTCGGCGATGACAGCGCCGATTCTCGCCGCAGCCGCCTTCTGTATCACCACAACCGTTATTCACCTCGCCAGCATCGTGATAGCCGGCGTCCGCCTGCGGCGGGCACCGGCCGAGCCGCTGTCGGACCCCGAACTGCCCCCGATCAGCTTGGTGCGCCCGCTGTGCGGGATCGACAATTACGCCGCCGAGACGCTGCGTTCGACATTCGCTCTCGATTATCCCCGCTACGAAATCCTGTTCTGCGTCGCTTCGGCGAATGATCCGGTCATCCCGTTGGTCGAATCGTTGATGGCCGAACACGCGGGCGCGAGCGCCAGGCTTCTGGTCGGCGACGAGCGCGTCAGCAACAACCCGAAGCTCAACAACGTGCTCAAGGGGTGGCGCGCCGCCGAACATGACTGGATCGTGCTCGCCGATTCAAATGTGCTGATGCCGCCCGACTATCTGGCGCGCCTGATGGCCAGCTGGCGGACCGACACCGGTTTGGTGGCCTCGCCGCCTATCGGGTCGCGGCCGCAAGGGGTTTGGGCCGAACTCGAATGCGCTTTTCTCAACTCCTATCAGGCTCGCTGGCAGTACGTCGCCGACGCGCTCGGCTTCGGCTTTGCCCAGGGCAAGACCATGCTTTGGCGGCGCGCCGATCTCAAGCGCGCCGGCGGCATCGAAACCCTCGCCAAGGAAGTTGCTGAAGATGCGGCCTCGACCAAGATCGTACGCGGCGCCGGCCTCAAGGTGCGGCTGGTCGACCGCCCGTTCGCGCAGCCGCTCGGCCGCCGCACCGCCGCCGAGGTATGGAACCGGCAGCTGCGCTGGGCGCGATTGCGGCGGGCCAGCTTTCTTGCCTACTTCCTGCCGGAGGCGATTTCGGGCGGCCTGCTGCCGATGATGGCGTTGGCCATTGCCGCACCCAGTTTGGGTGTAACGCCAGCGCTCGGCGTCGTCTCGCTTGCCGTGCTCTGGTACGGCAGCGAGACCTTGCTCGCCGCGGTCGCCGGCTGGCACGTCTCGGCGTTCTATCCGCTGTATTGCCTGGCCCGCGACCTCACCCTGCCCGTTCTGTTCGTCAAGGCGCTACGCGGCCACGACTTCGTCTGGCGCGGCAACGAGATGCAAGTCGAACGCTTGCGGCCGCGCCGCGCCATCGCGCGGATGCGGCCGCGCTTTGCCGAACTGGCGCCGGTGGCGCGCCGGCGGCTGCGCTCGCTGCGCGAGCGCATGTCGTAACGCGCCGCGCGTTCACCCCTGCGCCATCATTTGCCGCGCGGCGCTATCGGCCAGTGCATCTATGGCGGCGCGATCGGTCGGAAAATTCGCCGCAACCCAGGCGGCTTCGGCGGCGCGCAACGCCGCGCCGAGAGTCGGCCCCGCGGCAAGGCCGCGGCGGGTAAAGTCCGCCGCCTTGAGCGGGAATGCCGGCACGGACCAGCGTTGCGGCAAGCGCGCGAGTTCGCGCCAGGTTGTATCGACTGCGCCGGCTAGCGAACGCGACCAGGCCAGCAAGACGCGATCGACGAAGGATAGCGGTCCGAGACGATAGAGCAGCGCGTGTGCAGCTTGGCCGTCCGGCTCCAGCGTCACACGCCACCAATTGTCCAGCGCGGCGAGGCGACCGGATTCGGCATTCGACAATCGCAGCCGTTGCGTCAGGCGCTCGGCGTCCTCGGCAACCCAAATTCCAAGCGCGCCCAGCCGGCGTATCGGATCGGGCTCCACCCCGATCGCAGCTTCGAGTTTGACGAGGTTCTCGAAACTCGCAAGGTATGCAACTCCGCCGATCACCATGCCGAGCAGGCCGCTTTCGGCCATGACCGCAAGCGTCGGTGTCGCGCGCGGCGCCACGATGAGCTTGAGCATTTCCGCGCGTACCCGCTCGCGCGACAGCGTTTCAAGGCCGGCACGCGCTCTGATGCAGGCTTGCAGGCCGACGGCGTCCGGACCGCCCAAGCCGAAATGGGCGTGAAAGCGAAAAAACCTCAAAATGCGCAGATAGTCTTCTTCGATCCGGCGCTGCGGCTCGCCGATGAAACGCACGCGCCGCGCCCTGATATCGGCGGCGCCCCCGACATAGTCGTACACCGTGCCATCGGCCGCCACCGACAGCGCGTTCATCGTGAAGTCGCGCCGCTCAGCATCCGCCCGCCAATCGCGGCCGAACGCAACGCGGGCCTTGCGGCCGAACGCTTCCACGTCTTGACGCAGGGTCGTGATTTCGAACGAGCGGTGGTCAATGACGGCGGTGACGGTGCCATGCTCAATGCCGGTCGGAATGGCCCGGCCGCCGTCGGCTGCGACGCGGCGCATGACCTCTTGCGGCAAAGCCGTCGTCGCCAGGTCGATCTCACGGACTGGAAGGTTGAGCAGATGGTCGCGCACCGCGCCGCCGACGACCCGAGCTTCTTCGCCGTCGCTATTGAGCAGCGCCAGGAGGCGAGCAACCGGACGGTCCTCGAGCCAGACGGCATCGCGCAGTTGCGGCACGCCGCTCATTGCGTCGTCCCCGGCACGAATCTGCCGTTCTCGATGTGGGCGGGCACGTAGGTGGAGCCCGGCGGTGAGCCGGAGAATTGCGCCAGTACGAAAAGGCTGCCCGCCATCAGCACCAGCGATACGATCACGAGTCCGGCGATGCGACGCATGGTCCAGGCGGCCGGCTTCAACACCCCAGAACGCGTCGCCAAGAGAAAAGCGGCGTAAAGGACGAACGGGATGAGAAACAGCCCGATCTCGGTGGCGATTGGCCGAATCATGCCCAGACCCGGTCGTAAAGGTTGCGCACGATACCCGCGGTGATGCCCCAGATGTTGCGATCGCGGAACGGGATCGCGTAATATTCGCGCATGATGCCTTTCCACTCGCGGCGGCGGAGCGTGAGATTATCGGGCCTCATCAGGAACGCGAGCGGCACCTCGAATGTCTCGGCAACCTCGCGCGGATTAAGTGTCAGGGCGAAGTCCGGCTGGACGCGGGCGACCGTCGGCAGGATGCGAAACCCGGAGAACGTCAGGTAAAGATCGAGATAGCCGATCGGCTCGATCACCGCGGGCGGCAGACCGATCTCTTCGTTGGCCTCACGGAGCGCGGCGGCAGCCGGGGACTCGTCCGCCGGATCGATCTTGCCGCCCGGAAATGCGACCTGCCCGGCGTGGCTTGCCAGTTCCTGCGTGCGAAGGGTGAACAGCACGACCGGCTCGCTGCGCTCAATGACCGGGACGAGAACGGCCGCAGGCTTGGTCGCGGCGACGCCGGCGCGCTCCCACATCGCCGGATTGAGATCGAGATCGCCGCGCGCGCCGCGGGCCAGCGGATCGGTAAGTGCAGGCGGCACTTCGAGCGTTAGCCGGGCACGCGCCCGGTCGAAGAAGCCTGCCACCAAAGCGGCCGAACTCGGCGCGCGCTGCTCGTTCACGCAAAATCCCTCACCTGATCGGCCGGCGCCATGGCAAAGAATGCACCCATCGAGGCCACCCCAAACATGGGCCGGCCCTCAACTTCGCGTTCCTCGCCGAGTTCGACAAGATCGAAGAACAGGGTGCGGGTCACCTTGGCCCACAGGCCGCGACACACGTGCAGATAGGGCTTGAGGCCTCCAGTTCCGGGCTGCGGCTCGAAGCGCAGCGCATGAGCGGGCCCGCAGGCAACCCAGTCGTCGACATTGGTGCGAAAGTTGAGCACCCGACCGACCGCCGACTCCTCGATCTTGAGCTCGACCGCAAGGAACGGGGCGTCATCCACCTGGATGCCGCACTTCTCCACCGGCGTGACCAGAAAATATCTATCGCCCTCGCGCTTGAGTACCG
>Ga0335085_10018099_pt1 | contig 10133 bp, 6 predicted proteins | sample Lox_Sample_45_FD_206712 | JGI IMG/M metagenome (GOLD analysis project Ga0335085, IMG submission 206712) | Soil microbial communities from Loxahatchee National Wildlife Refuge, Florida, United States - Lox_Sample_4.5 | ecosystem: Environmental > Terrestrial > Soil > Wetlands | place: USA: Florida... | reverse complement strand
TGGCGCCGTTTCGGTCGTCGGCATTCGCGGCAAGGCGGTGACGCTTGGCGAGTTGGCCATGAAGGCCAATCCGATGCGTGGCGCGGTCAAGCCGGGCACCGAGCCCGGCCTCGAGTCGACGCAATATTTCGGGCCGCCGAGCGGCGCGACCGCGAGCGGCGTGCACGCCATGATCATCGAGGTCGATCCGCAGACCTTCATGATCGAGGTGCGCAAATACGTCGTGGTGCACGACTGCGGCACCGTCATCAATCCGCTGATCCTCGCCGGCCAGATCCACGGTGGCGTCGCACAGGGCATCGGCAACGCGTTTTACGAGCAGCTCGTGTTCGACGAGGACGGGCAATTGCTCAGCGCATCGCTCGCCGACTATCTGCTGCCGAGCGCGCTCGAAGTGCCGCGCGTGGAGATCGCCCATACGGTGACCGCTTCGCCGCTGAACCCGCTCGGCATCAAGGGCGCCGGGGAAGCGGGCGCCATTCCGGTCGGGCCGCTGTTCGCACAGGCGATCGAGGATGCGCTCGGCCTTGCCGAACGCAAGATCGAGCTCAACGAGATTCCGCTCAGCCCGAACCGGCTGTTTGAGCTGACGACCAATGCGCCAAGAACCGAGTCATGATTCTGGTCACCGGCGCCTCGGGCAAGACCGGCAATGCCGTCGTCAAGGCGCTCGCGGCAAAGGGCGCGGACGTGCGCGCGCTGGCGCGGCGCGCCGAGCAGGCTCCGGCGCTCAGGGTGATCGGCGCAGTCGAGGTCGCGATCGGCAGCTTCGACGAGCCGGCCACATTGATGCGTGCCGCCGACGGCGCCAACGCCATCTATCACATCTGCCCGAATGTCAGCCGGCATGAATTGAGCTTCGCCGAAACGGTCGCGGCCGCCGCGCGCGCAAACGGTATCAGGCGCTTCGTCTTTCACTCGGTCCTGCATCCGCAGATCGAAGCCATGCCACATCACTGGCAGAAGATGCGAACCGAGGAGATGCTGCTCGCTGCGGGCTTCGATCTGACGGTCCTGCAGCCCACGGCTTACATGCAGAACATTCTCGCAGCGTGGCGGGGCGTCGTCGCGGACGGCGTATTCCGCGTGCCCTATCCGACCGGATCGCGGCTGAGCCTGGTCGACCTCGACGATGTTGCAGAAGTCGCGGCGCTGGTGCTGACCGAGAATGGGCATATCGGCGCGACCTATGAGCTCGCCGGCACATTGCCGCTGACGCAAAGCGAGGTTGCCGCGCTTATCGGCGCAACGCTCGGCCGCGCCATACGCGCGCAGGCTGAAGCTGTCGAAGCCTGGGAGGCCCGCGCCAGTGCGGCCGGCATCGGCGAGCACGAACGCGCGACACTTGCCGCCATGTTTCGTTACTACGCCAAGCACGGTCTTGTCGGAAATCCCAACACGCTGCGCTGGCTGCTCGGCCGCAAGCCGACCGATCTCGCGCAATTTCTCAGTCGCGTTGTCGAGCGCTGACGGGCACTACCAGACCCCGTCGTGGAGCGCGGCGGCTTCCTCTTCGAGCAAAGGTCCGATCACTTCGACATGGCGCTGGCCGGCCGCGAATACCGCGCGGCACGGCAGATCGAGCGTCGGATTCTCGGCGTGATTGCCCGTGATCGTCTTGAGGTGGCGCTCGCTTAGTCCGAATACGACGCGGCCGATGCCGGTCCAATAAATCGCCCCGGCGCACATGGCGCAGGGCTCGGCCGACGTATAGAGCGTGCTGCCGGCGCGGACCTCGGCCGCAAGCTGTTTTGACGCCTGTGTGGCGAGCAAGCGTTCGGCGTGAGCCGTCATATCGCGCTCCGGCATGAAACCGTTTTCGACCTCCATCAGCACTTCGCCTTGCGCGCTGACCAGGATGGCGCCGAACGGGTGATTGCCATGAGTGCGGGCACGCCGGGCGACATCGAATGACCGGCGCAGAAAGCTCTCGTCGTCGAGCGGCGGCACGCAGCCCCCTTCAATTTCAAACCGCGGTGCCGAATTTTTCCACGATGGCGCGGAAAATGCGATCCGGTTTGAACGGGGTTGCGCAAAAGCGGATGCCGGTCGCGTCGGCCAGCGCATTGCCCATCGCAGCCGCGACCGGATTATACGGGCTCTCGCTCATGGATTTGGCGCCGAGCGGGCCGATCGAATCCGAGGTGTCGGCAAAATAGACCTCGGTGCGCGGCACGTCGCCGAACTGGGGCACGTGATAATTGCGGAAGGTCGGGTTGATCACGCGCCCACTGTCATCGATGACCATCTCCTCGTAGAGCGTCGCGCCGAGCGATTGGGCGACGCCGCCTTCGACCTGGCCGCGGCACTGCATCGGATTGATGACGCGGCCGGCGTCGGCTGCGTGGACGCTGCGCAGAATCTTGATGGCGCCGCTGCGCTTGTTGACCGCGATGCGGAAGGCCTGGACGTTGAACGCGACCGAGCGCGGCGTTCCGGTGGACTGGCCGGTGGCGCGAAGCTGCCGCCCATTCGCCGCAGCGGAAAGTTCGACGAGGCTCACGCGCTTGCCGGCGTGCGCTACGGCGCCGGAGTCGAGCGTCCAAGCCGATGGCGTGCCGCCCGCATGCTCAGACGCGAAATTCAATATTTGCTCGCGCAGCGCCTCGGCAGCGCGCTGCGTGGCGAGGCCGCCGACGACGGTGCCGGTGCTGCCATAGGCGCCGGTGTCGTGACCGCCGTTGTCCGTATCGGACTGCCGCAGGTGAATGTTGTCGACGGTCGCGCCCAGCACGGTCGCGGCGATCTGGCGGTGCACGGTGCTGGTGCCGTTGCCGAATTCGGCCGTGCCCACGATCAGGTCATAGCCGCCGTCCTCGCGCAACATCATCGCGGAATCGGACATGTGCCCGCCGGGCGGAACGGTGTCGATCATGCCGAGAGCGACGCCCTGCCCGACGAGCCAGTCGTCGGATTGCGGCGGATCGAGCCCGCCGCCGCGATCGAGCGCTTCCTTCACCAGGCCGAGGCATTGATCGAGGCCATAACTGCCGAACTTGACGTCGTGGCCTTCCTCGCCGCCGGTCGAAATCATCGGATCGCCGGGCCGCACGATGTTGCGCAGGCGAAACGCGATCGGGTCCATGCCAATCTGGCGGGCCAACTCATCCATGGCCGACTCCACGGCGAGGTTTGTTTGCGGCAGGCCGTAGCCGCGAAACGCGCCGGCCGGCACCGTGTGGGTGTAGACGGCGAATGCATCGACCTTCTTGTTGTCGCAGCGGTAGACCGCGATGCACTCGCCGCAGGCATGGTTGAGAACCGACGGCGCGTGGTTACCGTAGGCGCCGGTATTAGCGACGACGTGCATCTCGAGCGCGGTCAGCGTGCCGTCGCGGCGGGCGCCCGCCTTGATGCGCACGCGCATCGGGTGGCGCGTCGTTGCGCCGATGAACTGCTCCTCGCGGGTGAATTCGAGCTTGACCGGCGCGCCGGCCTTGATCACCGCGAGCGCGACTATGTCCTCCACCAACATTTCCTGCTTGGCGCCGAAGCCGCCGCCCATGCGCTCGCAAAATACGCGCACCTGCGACGGATCGAGGTCGAACAAGCGGGCCAGCGCGCGCCGGGTCAGGAACGGCGTCTGCGTGCTCGACCGGATCGTCAGCCTGTGCTTGTCGTCCAGCCAGCCGATGGCGCAATGGGTTTCCAGATGCGCGTGCTGGACTCTCTGCGTGACGTAAGTGGCTTCATGCACGGCATCGGCTTGCGCGAATCCGTCGTTGACATTGCCGACATGACTGTGAATCTCGGTCACGATGTTGCGCACGGGGTTGGCGATGCGCGCCTCCGCGCCTTTGTCGTGGACGACCGGCGCTCCTGGCCGCATGGCGTCGTCGGGATCGAGCACCGCCGGCAGCACCTCGTAATCGACTTTGAGCTTGCGGCAGCCCGCTTCGGCCGCGGCTTCGCTCTCGGCTACAACCGCAGCAACGCGCTGGCCAACAAAGCGTACGACGTTGTCCAGCACCACGGTGTCATCCGGATCCCAGCTATCGTGTTCGTGCCGCGCGCTCGAATAGAGCTTTGGCGGCGCGTCTTCCCAAGTCAAAACCACGCGCACGCCCGGAACCGCCAAGGCTTGGTGCCGGTCGATCGACTTGATCCGCGCATGCGCATGCGGCGAGCGCAGCAGCTTGAGATGAAGAAGGCCCTCGGGCGCGGTATCGAGCGTATAGCGAGCAGCGCCGCGAACCACCGCTGGCCCGGCCGGCGCCGGCAGGCTGCGTCCGCAAGCCTGCCCGGCTTCGGCATCCTCGATTTGGCGAATGCCGCGAATGGCAGCCTCGATCGCGCCATAGCCGGTGCAGCGGCAAATATTTCCTTTGAGCGCCCACGCCAAATCCTGACGCTGCGACTGGTTGAGGCTCGCCGCCGTCATGATCATGCCCGGCGTGCAGAAGCCGCACTGGAATCCCTGCGCTTGGATGAATGCCTGCTGCATCGGATGCAGCGCGCCATTGGCGAGGCCTTCGATCGTGGTGACAGCGCGCCTCTCCACCCGGTGCGCGGGGAAAATGCAGCTATGCACCGGCTCGCCGTCGACCAGCACCGTGCAGGCACCGCAGTCGCCGGCATCGCAGCCTTTCTTGACGCCAAACATTCCCAGTTCGCGCAAAAAAGTGCGCAGGCATTGTCCATGACGTGGCGCCGCGGAGTAGTCCTTGCCGTTCACCTGCACGTTCATGGCTTGGCCGTTCCGGCGAGCTCGGTGCGAATCTCCTCGGCGAATTGCAGTGTCATCTGCCGGCGCCACGCCGGCAAACCGTGTACGTCGCCGTAATAAAGCCGTTCAGAAATTTCCGCCTCGATGGCCGCGCGTAATTCATTGGCGTGCGGCAGTCCGGGAAACGACAGCTTGACCGGACGCGGCGTCGAGGCCGTGATGGTCAGCGCGAACGCGCCCCCGCCAGGATCGAGCACGCCGATGCAGAGCACCGCCGAGCGGCCGAGCGGCGCGAGCGAAATCTGCCGGAACGCCGTTCTCCTGCGCAGCGCGCCGATCGGCAGTTCGATGAGACGGAGCAGTTCGCCGGGCTGCAACGCGTTGCGTTGCGGACCAAGCACAAAATCCGTTATCGCAAGACGCCGCTCTGATCCGTCCGGTTTCCAGATCGTGCAGACGCCATCCAATGCCGCGGTCAGGGAAATCATCGGTCCCGCCGGCAAGGCCATGCACACATTGCCGCCGACCGTCGCCATATTCCAAATTTTGAATGACGACAGGAACGCGCGACAGCACTGATTGAACAGCGGCGCCGCGGTCCAATGCGGCGGACAGGCCATCGCGTCCAATTCGGCAATCTTGCAGGTCGCGGCGATGCGCAAGCCCTGCTCGCTGGCTTCCAACGCCAGCCAGTCGAAGTCGGCAATGTCGATCAGCCGCGATACGGCCGGTTGCGGCTCGGAATAAAGCCACGTGCCGCCGGCAAGCCACGCGTCGCCGGCTTTCCAGACGGGCAACTCGCCGCGACGGCGCGGCCTCGCGATCTCCGTGACAGTGTTGATGTCCATCGCAGGAAACAAGAAACTTGAGGCCAATCGACCGCTGCACGCGCCCTGCATGATGCAAAATCGACGCCAATCGGATGGCGGCGAGAGCAGCACCCAAATAGATGCGCCGGGCGTTTACTTGCCTAGATTCATTCGTTGTGCCCAAATGCTGGGCGGATCGAGGCACTTTATTTTAGCTGGAATCGCAGCGCGCCGACGATGACAAGAAACACCCTGCAATTTCTCCGGCGCGGCCGCACCGTCCGTCTTGACCGGTTCGAGCCGCGCGGAACCCTGCTCGACTGGTTGCGGCTGCAGGAACGTTCCACCGGCACCAAGGAAGGCTGCGCCGAAGGCGACTGCGGCGCTTGCGCCGTCGTCATCGCGCGCGAGCGCAACGGGCAGATGATCTATGAGCCGGTCAATTCATGCATCACGCTGCTCGGCCAAGTGGACGGCGGGGAATTGATCACCGTCGAGGACCTTGCCGACAACGGCACACTCCATCCGGTTCAGGAGGCGATGGCGCGGGATCACGGTTCGCAATGCGGCTTTTGCACGCCAGGCATCGTGATGAGCCTGTTCGCGCATTATCACGAGTGCAACGGCGGTTCGAGCCGCGACAAGCTCAACGACGTGCTGGCGGGAAATTTGTGCCGCTGCACCGGTTATCGCCCGATCATCGACGCCGGCCTCGAAGCCTGCCGCGGCGGCGCCGGCGACAAATTCAGCCGCAACGCCGATGCACGGGTGAAAGCCCTCGTCGCTCTCGACGACAAGGCCGACCTCTTTGTCGGCGATGACGATTCTTTCTTCGCCGCGCCGGCGAGCGAGCAGTCGCTGGCGCGGCTCTACGCGCGTCATCCCGATGCCACGATTGTCGCCGGCGCGACCGATGTGGGTTTGTGGATTACCAAAAAACTCATGCCGATCGAGAAGGTCATCCACATGGGCCGTGTCGGCGAGCTTGGCGTCATCGAAGAGACTGCCGGCGGCTATGCGTTCGGCGCGATTGTCTCTCTGGCACGCGCCAAACCGGTGCTCGGATCGATCGACCCGGACATCGCCGAGGTGTTGCGCCGATTCGGCTCCATTCAGGTCCGGGCAAGCGGCACGGTCGGCGGCAACATCGCCAACGGCTCGCCGATCGGCGATCTGGCGCCCATGCTGATCGCAATGGGAGCGCAGGTCGAGCTACGACACGGCGAGCGCGTCCGGCAAATGCCGCTGGAGAATTTCTTTATCGGCTACGGCAAGCAGGATCGCCAGAAGGGCGAGTTCGTGCGCCGGCTCATCGTGCCGAAGCTGCCGTCCGATATGCGCTTTCGCGCTTACAAGATCACCAAACGTACGGACGAGGATATTTCCGCGGTATTGGCAACGTTCTGTCTCGCCGTGAAGGACGGCAGAATTAAACAAGCGACAGTCGCCTTCGGCGGCATGGCCGGGATTCCCAAACGCGCCAAGGCTGTCGAAGCAAAATTGCGCGGGCTTTCGCTGAGCGACACGCAAGGTTGGAAGGCCGCAGCGGATGCCGTCGGCGAGGATTTCACCCCGTTGACAGATTTGCGCGCGAGCGCGGCCTATCGCAGCCGCGTCGCCGCCAATCTGGTTATCAAGGCCCTCGCCGAGATTGCCGGCGTGGACAGCCGCGTCACGCGCATTACCGATCGACGGGTACTCGCCGATGCCGCCGAGTGACACCGTTCTCGAAGCGCCGCTGCGCCACGTCTATAAACCGCTGCCGCACGACAGCGGCGCCAAGCACGTCCAGGGCGCCGCCGAGTATATCGACGACATTCCGGAGCCCGCGGACACGCTGCATGTCGCGATCGGCGGCTCGCCGGTTGCACGCGGCAGCATCCGCAAGATCGACTTGAACGATGTCAAGAACACGCCCGGCGTCGTCGCGGTCATCACGGCGGCGGACGTGCCGGGAAAAAACGATATTTCGCCGGCCACCGCCGACGAGCCGGTCTTTGCCGAGAGCCGCGTCGATTTCCACAGCCAACCGGTTTTCGCCGTCATCGCGACGTCGCGCGATGCCGCGCGGCGCGGCGCTTTGCGCGGCCGCTTCGAGATCGACGCGGAACAGCCGAACGTTACCGTCGAGCAGGGCCGGGCCTCCGGCGAGGTCGTGCTTCCGGACTATGCCTTCATCAACGGCGACTATGCCAAGGCGATCAAGGCGGCGCCGATGAGCACGGCAGGAAAGCTTCACATCGGTGGCCAGGAGCACTTTTACCTCGAGGGCCAGGTCGCGCTCGCCGTCCCGGGGGAAGACGGCGCGGTCCTGGTCTATTCGTCGACGCAGCATCCGAGCGAGGTGCAGCACATCGTTGCCCGCGTCCTCGCGCTGCCGGATTCGTTCGTGACGTGCCGCGTGCGCCGCATGGGCGGCGGCTTCGGCGGCAAGGAAACGCAGGCCACCCAATGGGCGGTCATCGCGGCGCTCGCGGCACGCGTGACGGGCCGGCCGTGCAAGCTCCGTCTCGACCGCGATGCCGACATGGCGCTGACCGGCAAGCGGCACGATTTCGCCGTCGACTATGCGGCTGGCTACGACGCCAACGGCCGCATTCGTGCCGTCAACATCGATCTCGACGCGCGCTGCGGCTGCTCGGCCGATCTCAGCATCGGCGTTGTCGATCGCGCCATGTTTCATTCCGACAATGCCTATTTTCTTCCCGAATTCCGCATCCATTCGCGGCGCGTCAAGACCAACACCGTGTCGAACACGGCCTTCCGCGGCTTCGGCGGCCCGCAGGGCATCATGGCGATCGAGCGCGTGATCGACGCCATCGCCTGGAATCTCGGCCTCGATCCCCTCGACGTGCGAAAGGCTAATCTTTACGGCCCCGGACGCGACGTCACGCCTTACGGCCAGACGGTCGAAGACCACGACGTGGCGCCGCGGCTGATCGAGCAGCTCGAACGGTCGTCGAGCTACCGGTCACGGCGCGGCGAGATCAAGGCCTTCAACGCGCGCTCGCCGATCCTCAGGCGCGGCATCGCGCTGACGCCGGTCAAGTTCGGTATTTCGTTTACGTTGACGCATCTCAATCAAGCCGGCGCGCTGGTGCACGTCTATCAGGACGGCTCCGTCCATCTCAATCACGGCGGCACGGAAATGGGCCAAGGCCTGTTTCAGAAAGTGGCGCAGGTCGCCGCCGAAGAATTCGGCATCGGGCTCGAGCGTGTCCACATCACCGCGACCTCGACCGACAAAGTGCCGAACACTTCGGCGACCGCGGCTTCCGCCGGCACCGACCTCAACGGCATGGCGGTGCAGAACGCAGTGCGCGAAATCAAGGGCCGCCTGACGCGCTTTGCCAGCGAGACCTGGAATGTCGCCGAGGACCGCATCGTGTTTCGCGACGATCGCGTGTTGATCGGCAACGAGAGCGTTCCGTTCGGCGACTTGACCAAGAAGGCCTATGGCGCACGCGTGCATCTGTCGGCGGCCGGATTTTACAAGACGCCGAAGCTCCATTGGGACCGCGAAAAGGCCAAGGGCCGGCCGTTCTTCTACTATGCGTACGGCGCAGCCTGCAGCGAGGTGATGATCGACATCCTCACCGGCGAGATGAACATCCGGCGCGTGGATATCCTCCACGACGTCGGGCGCTCGATCAATCCGGCGCTCGATATCGGCCAGATCGAAGGCGCCTTCGTGCAGGGCGCCGGCTGGCTGACCACCGAGGAGCTTGTCTATGACGCGCAGGGAAGATTGCTGACCCACGCGCCCTCGACCTACAAAATCCCGGTCGCGTCCGACGTGCCGGCGGATTTTCGCGTGGCGCTGTTCGAGGGCAGCAATCGCGAGGAGACGATCTACCGGTCCAAGGCCGTGGGCGAACCGCCGCTGATGCTCGGAATTTCCGTATTCGCGGCGATCGCGGATGCGGTACACTCGGCGCGTCCGGGCGGTGGATCGGCGCTCGATGCGCCGGCGACGCCTGAAGCCATTCTCAAGGCGCTTGGCTCGGTCGATGCCGTGGCCGCGTTGGCGCCCGTCGTCCAGGAGTTGAACGCCTGAAAGGAACGGCATGGCGAAAGTCTGGGCCCGCATCCGCGAAGCCATAGAGCGGCACGGCAGCGCCGGCCTGTTGAGCATCATCGGCGCCGCCGGCTCCGTTCCGCGCGAGACCGGGGCCCGCATCGTGCTGCGTCCGGATGGCGGCTTTTTCGGCACGATCGGCGGCGGCCGGCTGGAATACGAGGCCATTGCGGCGGCGCGCGCGGCGCTCTCGGCCGGGCGCAGTGAAGCGGAGTTTCGCGACTGGCCGCTCGGACCCAATCTCGGCCAATGCTGCGGCGGCATGGTGACGACGTTGATCGAAACGTTCGGCACCGACGACTTGCCCACGGTGCGGCATTTCGAGGCCGCCGAGACATCCGGGACCTTTATCGCCGAGAGCCGTCTCGCCGAGAACGGACGCATCGCGCGCATGCTTGCCCCCTACGCCGCCGGCGATCAAACGGAGGCGGCGACCGCCGGCGTCAACAGGCGGTTATTTCTCGAGCGGTTCGGCGAAGCGACCACGCCGGTCCTGTTGTTCGGCGCCGGCCATGTCGGCCGCGCCGTGGTGCTGGCGCTCGCGCCGCTTCCCTTCGCGGTACGCTGGATCGACGGCCGC
>Ga0335085_10018098_pt1 | contig 10134 bp, 9 predicted proteins | sample Lox_Sample_45_FD_206712 | JGI IMG/M metagenome (GOLD analysis project Ga0335085, IMG submission 206712) | Soil microbial communities from Loxahatchee National Wildlife Refuge, Florida, United States - Lox_Sample_4.5 | ecosystem: Environmental > Terrestrial > Soil > Wetlands | place: USA: Florida... | reverse complement strand
CCGAGCGCAGCCGCGCCCGCCGCGCCGACGCGGTACGGCGTGCGAAACACCGGATCGTCGCCGTCGAAGGCGACCTCGTCGCCCGCTGGCGCGGCGATTCCGGCTTGCTGCAGGATCTCGCCGAGCGCGTTGCGGATGGGCATGGCAGCGTCTAGTCTAGCGGAATGAGAGAACCCCAAGCCAAGGCGATCTACCTCAAGGATTACGCGCCGCCGCCGTATCTCGTCGAGCGCGTCGCGCTCGACGTCGACATCCGCGCCGGGGACGCCGTCGTCAAGGCGACGCTCGCGCTGCGCCGCAATCCGGATTCGAAGCTGAAGGACGCCCTGCTCGAGCTGGACGGCGAGGAGCTCGAGCTCATCTCCGTTGCGCTGGATGGAAGAACGCTCCGGGCGGGCGAATTCGAATTGAAGCCCGAAAGCCTTTCCATCCCCGGGGTCCCGCAAAGCTTCACGCTGGAGACGGCGACGCGCATCGTGCCGCAGAAAAACAGCAAGCTCGAAGGGCTGTACGCGACCGCGAGCGGCTTCGTCACGCAGTGCGAGGCGCAGGGCTTCCGGCGCATCACCTGGTACGTGGACCGCCCCGACAACCTCGCCGTCTTCACCACTACGGTTCACGCCGACAAGGCGAAGTACCCGGTGTTGCTGTCCAACGGCAACCGCACCGCCGGCGGCGACGAGCGCGGCGGCCGCCACTGGGCGAGGTTCGAGGACCCGTTCCGCAAGCCCTCCTACCTCTTCGCCCTCGTCGCTGCCGATCTCGAGCGCATTCAGGATGCTTTCAAGACGGCGGGCGGAAAGACGAAGCTGCTTCAGATCTATGTGGAGCGCGGCAAGCTGGACCAGGCGGGCTGGGCGATGGAATGCCTGAAGCGCGCGGTGCGCTGGGACGAGCGCCGCTTCGGCCTCGAGCTCGACCTCGACGAGTACAAGATCGTCGCCGTGGGCGACTTCAACTCCGGCGCCATGGAGAACAAGGGCCTCAACATCTTCAACGCCCGCTACGTGCTGGCGCGGCCCGACACCGCGACCGACGTCGACTACGTCAACATCGACCGCGTCGTGGCGCACGAGTATTGCCACAACTGGACCGGCAACCGCGTCACCTGCCGGGACTGGTTCCAGCTCTCGCTGAAGGAAGGCCTGACCGTGTTCCGCGACCAGGAGTACGGTGCCGACACCTATTCGCGCGCCGTGACGCGCATCCAGGAGGTGCGCGGGCTGCGCGCCGGGCAGTTTCCCGAGGACGCGGGGCCGATGGCGCACCCGGTGCGGCCGCAATCCTACGAGGAGATCCGCAACTTCTACACCATGACCGTGTACGAGAAGGGCGCGGAGGTGGTGCGCATGCAGCACACGCTGCTCGGCGAGGAGAAGTTCCAGGCCGGCATGCGCCTCTATTTCCGGCGCCACGACGGCAGCGCGGTGACCTGCGACGATTTCGTGCAGGCGATGCAGGACGCCTCGGGGACCGACCTGTCGCAGTTCAAGCGCTGGTACGACGTCGCCGGCACGCCGGTGCTGGACTGCTCCGGCACCTTCGAGAACGGGGTCTTCGAGCTGAAGGTCGTGCAGTCGAAGTCCCCGCCGTTCCATATTCCGCTGGCGGTCCGGATCGGGCATCACGAGGAGATTCTTTCGATAAGGCAGGAAGAGCAGGCCTTCAGGTTCCGCGACCTGAAGCAAAGGCCGGTCCCCTCGCTGCTGCGCGGCTTCTCGGCGCCGGTGATCCTGCGCTACCCGTACACGGAGGCCGACCTCGTCCACCTCCTGGCGCGCGACGACGACCCGGTGAACCGCTGGGAGGCGGCGCAGCGGCTCGCCGCAGACGTGATCCTGAAGGCGGGCGGCCGCCCGACGCCGGCGTTCCTCGAGGCGGCGGCGCGGCTGTTCGACGAGCCGGATCCCGCGTTCGTCGCCGAGGCGCTGGCGCTGCCCTCCGAGGCCTTCCTCGCCGAGCAGATGGAAGTCGTGGACCCCGACGCCCTGCACGAATCGCGCAACGCATTGCGCAAGGCGCTGGCGACGGCGCTCAGGAATGACTTCCTGTCCGCGTACGAAAGGCTCGGCGCCTCGGGCGCGTATGCCCCCGACCCGGCGTCGATCGGCCGCCGCGCGCTGCGCAACCTCTGCCTCGGCTACCTGATGGAGATCGAGGACCCCGAGCTCGCCTACCGGCAGTTCCGCGCCGCCGACAACATGACCGACAGCATGGCGGCGCTCGGCACGCTCGCCAGCGCCGAGTGCCCGCAGCGCGCGCTCGCGCTGGACGCGTTCTACCGGCGCTGGAAGGACGATTCCCTGGTGGTCGACAAGTGGCTCTCGGTGCAGGCGTACTCGCGCCTGCCCGGGACGCTGGCGCGCGTGCGCGAGCTGCTGGCGCACCCGGCGTTCGACCTGCGCGTGCCGAACAAGGTGTACGCGCTGATCCGCGCCTTCTCGGCCAACCACGTGCGGTTCCACGGCGCCGACGGCGGCGGCTACGCCTTCCTCGCCGAGCAGGTGCTGGCGCTCGACCGCCTCAATCCCCAGGTCGCGGCGCGGATGGCGCGCGGCTTCGACCGCTGGCGGCGCTTCGACGCCGGGCGCCAGGCGCACGCGCGCGCCGCGCTCGAGCGCATCCGGGACGGCGCGGGCCTGTCGCGCGACGTCGCCGAGATAGTGACGCGCGCGCTCGCCTGATCCGGTGCTAGGCTAGCGGCGTGGAGCCGACCGCCCAGCTTTACTACGCCACCGCCGCGTTCATCGCGACGCACTTCATCAGCAGCACGCCGCTGCGCGCGGCGCTGGTGCGCGGCCTCGGCGAGCGAGCCTACCTCGGCGCCTACACCCTGCTCGCGTTCGCGACGCTCGGCTGGATGATCTGGGCTTACGCCAAGGCCCCGCCGGAGCTGATCTTCCCCGGCGTGCGCTGGCTGCCGCTCTGCGTCATGCCGCTCGCCTTCGTCCTCGTCGCCTGCGGCTTCTCGCGCAACCCGACCCTGGTCGGGGCCGACCGGCTGCTGAAGAGCGCCGAGCCGGCGCGCGGCATCCTGCGCGTCACGCGCCACCCGGTGATGTGGGGCTTCATGCTGTGGTCGCTCTCGCACATCCTGGCGCGCGGCGAGCGCATGTCGGCGATCTTCTTCGGCGGCTTCCTCGCGCTGGCGGCGCTCGGCACGCTGCTGATGGACCAGCGCAAGGCGCGCACGCTCGGCGAGGACTGGAAGCGCTTCGCCGCGGCGACCTCCTGGCTGCCCTTCGGCGCCATCGCGCAGGGACGCAACCGGTTCGACGCGCGCGAGATCGGCTGGCGCAACCCGGCGCTCGGCCTCGCGGCCTTCGCCGCCTTCCTCTGGGCGCACCCGCTGCTGTTCGGGGTGCGCCCGTACTAGCGCCCTACTTCTTCTCCGCCTCGATCACCACCGCGGTCCCGTAGCAAAGCACCTCCGTCGCTGCGGAGGTCCGGGTACCGACGTCGGAGGCGTCATAGCGCAGCCCGACCACCGCGTTGGCGCCGAGCTGCTGCGCGTGCTCCACGAGGCGCTCGTAGGCCTGCTCCCGCGCCTGCTCGCACATGTCGGCGTAGGCGCCGATGCGGCCCCCGACGATGCTCTTCAGGCCGCCGAGGATCCCCTGCGTGATGGTCGGCGCCCGCACCACGATGCCGCGCACCATGCCGCGGTAGTCCTTGATGCGATAGCCGTCGAAGGAAAACGTCGTCGTCACTTTCATCGTCCCTCCCCTTGAATCGTCCGTTCGGGTCAGAAGCGGTCCGCCCGGTAAGGCTGCGGATCGATGAACGGCGCCTCGCCGGCGATCATCTCGCCGATCAGCCGTCCTGTCACCGGCCCCAGGGTCAGGCCGTGGTGGGCGTGGCCGAAGGCGAACCAGAGGCCGGCGTGGCGCGGCGCCGGCCCGACGATCGGCATCATGTCCGGCGTGCAGGGGCGCGCGCCCATCCAGGGCTCGGCGTCGAGCCGCTCGGCGAGCGGGAACAGCTCGCGCGCGATCGGCTCGGCACGCCCGAGCTGCACCGGCGTGCGGATCGCGTCGCGCCGCGCGAACTCGGCGCCCGTGGTGATGCGGATCCCGCGCCGCATCTCCGACATGAAATACCCGCGCTCGGTGTCCTGCGCCGGCGTATTGAGGCGCGCCTTGCCGGCGGCGCGGTAGTGCATGTGGTAGCCGCGCTTCACCGCGAGCGGCAGGTCGTAGCCGAGCGCGCGCGTCACCACGTCGGCCCACGGCCCGAGCGCGACCACCGCGGCGCCCGCCTCGAGCGGCCCCTCGGCGGTGCGCAGGCGCCAGCGCGCGCCGCCGGCCTCGAGGCTCGCCGCGTTGCCCTGCAGGAAGCGGCCGCCGCGCCGCTCGAACAGGCCGAGGTAGGCCAGCACCAGCTCGTGCGGGTCGCGCACGCGCCACGGGTCGGTCCAGTGCAGCGCGCCGGTCAGCACCGGGGCGAGGTAGGGCTCCGCCGCCTGCAGCGCGGCCGCGTCGAGCGCGCGATAGCTGATGCCGAACTCCGCGTTCCAGCGCGCGGCCTCGGCGAAGCGCTTGTCGCGCTCGCGCTCGCTGCGGAACACGCGCAGGTAGCCGCCCGGCTCGAGCAGCGGCTCCGCCCCCGCCTGCTCCGCCAGCGCGCGGTGCTCGGCGACGCAGTGCTCGATGAGGCGCGCGTACCAGCGCGCGATCTGCGCGTGCCGCGCCGGCCGCGAGTGGCGCCAGTACTTCCACAGGAACGGCGCCAGCTCGGGCAGCGCCGAGGGGTGGTAGTGGGCGTCGATGGTGCGGTTCAGCGCATAGCGCGCGAGCGCGCCGAAGTCGTGCGGGAAGCCGTAGGGATAGACGCCCTCGCGCTGGATCAGGCCGGCGTTGCCGAACGAGGTCTCCTCGCCGGCGCCGCGCCGGTCGACCAGCGCGACCGACCGCCCGCGCGCCTGCGCGTGCAGCGCCACGCAGACGCCGACGATGCCGGCGCCGAGGACCACGACGTCTGTTTTCATTGGAATTTCAGGCTCCCGGCGAGAGTACCGCAGGCGCCGCGCCGTTTCGCATGCTTGCCTTGACAACAGTTGCCTAGGCAATTATTGTGCGCCGCGTGTCCGGCTTCTACGAAGTCCAAGATTTCAACCCGCGCGAGGGCCTCGGCTACCTCATCGGCCACACCCGCCGCGCGCTGATCGAGGCGCTCGACCGCGAGCTCGAGCCGCTCGGGCTCACCGGGCCGCAGGCCATCGTGATGTTCCAGCTCGCGCACGGCGACGCCTCGCACGCGGCCGAGTTCTGCCGCAGCCTGCAGTACGACCCCGGCGCCATGACGCGCCTGCTCGACCGGCTGGAGGGCAAGGGCTTCGTGCGGCGCGTGCGCGCCGCGCACAACCGCCGCAGCGTGAAGATCGAGCTGACCACCGCCGGCCACGACGCGATCCCGCGCATCGGCGCCGCGGCGATCGGCGTCTTCAACCGCTTCCTGCGCGGCTTCAGCAAGACCGAGGCGCGCCGGCTGATCGGCTACCTCAAGCGCCTGCTGGCGAACGCCGCATGAATCCGGCTCGCGCCCTGCCGGCCTGCGCCGCGCTGCTGCTCGCCGCCTGCGCCTCGAGCGACGGCCTGGTGACGCGTTCGACCCCCGCCGATCCCGCCCGGCTCGAAGCGGCGCGCAGCTTCGCTTCGGTCGCGGTCGCGGCCGCGGCGTGGCCGAGCGAGCGCTGGTGGCGATCCCTCGGCGACCCGCAACTCGACAAGCTGATCGACGAGGCGCTCGCCTCGAGCCCGACGCTGCGCCTGGCGCAGGCGCGCCTCGAGCGCGCGCGCGCGCTCGCCGCCGCCGCCGGCGCGCCGCTCGGGCCGCAGCTCTCCGCCGAGTTCGACGCCTCGCGCCAGCGCATCACCTCCAACGGCATCTACCCGCGTCCGATCGCCGGCAGCTGGCTCTGGCAGAACCAGGCGCTGCTCGACTTCTCCTACGACTTCGATTTCTGGGGGCGCAACGCGGCCGCCTGGCAGAGCGCGCTCGGCGAGGCGAAGGCCGCCGAGGCCGACGCCCAGGCCGCGCGGCTGGTGCTCTCCAGCGCCGTCGCGCTCGCCTACGTGCAGCTCGCGCACGCCTACGACCAGCGCGACGTGGCGCACGAGCAGCTGGCGCTGCGCGAGCGGCAGCTCGACCTGGTGCGCACGCGGCTCGGCGCCGGGCTCGACTCGCAGCTCGAGGTGAGGCAGAGCGAGACGACGCTGCCCGAGATCCGGCAGCGCATCGCGCAGCTCGACGAGTCGGAAGCGCTCGCGCGCCACCAGATCGCGGCGCTGCTCGGCCGCGGGCCCGATCGCGGCCTGGCGCTGGCGCGCCCGGCGCTTCGCCCGGCCGCCGGGCTGGAGCTGCCGTCGCGCCTGCCGGCCGACCTGCTCGGGCGGCGTCCCGACATCGCCGCCAGCCGCTGGCGCGTCGAGGCCGCGGCGCGCGGCGCGGCCAGCGCGCGCGCCGAGTTCTATCCCAACGTCGACCTGGTGGCCTTCGTCGGATTGCAGGCGATCACCTGGGGGCACCTGCTGGAGTACGGCAGCCGCGTGCTGGGCGCCGGCCCCGCGCTCAGCCTGCCGATCTTCGACGGCGGCCGGCTGCGCGGCAACCTCGGCGCGAAGAGCGCCGAGTACGACGCCGCCGCGGAGCAGTACAACCAGGCGCTCGCCGACGCGCTGCGCGAAGTCGCCGACCAGGTCGCGGCATGGCGCTCGGTCGAGCGCCAGTCCGCGGAAGTCGAGGCCGGCCTCGCCACTGCGGCCTCGGCGCGCGACCTGGCGCAGGCGCGCTTTCGCGCCGGCCTGACCGGCCGCCTCCCCGTGCTGACGGCGGAGGCGCAGGTCGCGGCGCAGCGCGGCCTCGCCGCCGACCTGCGCGCGCGGCGCCTCGAGGCGGCGATCGGCCTGGCGCGCGCGCTCGGCGGCGGATATTCCGGAAGGAGCTGAAGATGCAGCAAAGGGCGGCAGTCAACGGCAACGTCAGGCGCAGGCGAGCGCTGATCCTCGTGGCGATCGTGTTCCTGCTGGCGGGGATCGCCTGGGGCGCCTGGTGGTGGCTGGTCGGCCGCTGGTCGGAGACGACCGACGACGCCTACGTCGGCGGCCACGTGGTTCAGGTGACGCCGCAGACCGCGGGCACGGTGATCGCGGTGCGCGCCGACGACACCGACTTCGTCAAGGCGGGCCAGGAGCTGGTGCGGCTCGACGCGGCCGACGCCGAGGTCGCGCTGGCGCAGGCCGAGGCCGAGCTGGCGCGCACCGTGCGCCAGGTGCGCGGGCTGTACGTGACCAACGCGCAGCTCGCCGCGGCGGTGGCGCAGCGCGAGTCCGACCTGCAGCGCGCGCGCGACGACCTCGAGCGGCGCCAGCAGGCTGCCGCCGACGGCGCGGTGTCGCGCGAGGAGATCGAGCACGCGCGCGACGCGATCGCCGCCGCCCGCGCCGCGCTGGACGCCGCGGAGCAGCAGCTGCGCGCGAACCGCGCCCTGACCGAGGGCACCACCGTGGCCGAGCATCCCGAGGTGCGCGCCGCGGCGGCGCGCGTGCACGACGCGGCGCTGGCGCTCTCGCGCACCTCGATCCCTGCCCCGGTGTCGGGCTACGTCGCGCGCCGCAGCGTCCAGGTCGGCCAGCGCGTCGCCGCCGGCACCGCGCTGATGGCGGTGGTGCCGCTCGAGCCGGTGTGGGTCGACGCCAACTTCAAGGAAAGCCAGCTCGCCGACGTGCGCGCCGGGCAGCCCGCCACGGTGATCGCCGACCTCTACGGCGACAAGGTCGTGTACCACGGCAAGGTCGAGGGCTTCGGCGCCGGCACCGGGGCCGCGTTCGCCCTGCTGCCCGCGCAGAACGCCACCGGCAACTGGATCAAGGTGGTGCAGCGGCTGCCGGTGCGCGTCGCGCTCGAGCGCAAGGAGGTCGAGGCGCACCCGCTGCAGATCGGGCTGTCGATGCGCGTCGACATCGACACGCACGACCGCAGCGGCCCGCGCCTGACGCGGCAGCCGACCCCGGCCGCCGGCCAGGCGACCGACGTGTTCGAGCGCCCGGAGAAGCAGGCCGCGGCGGCGATCGCGCGCATCATCCGCGAGAACGGCGGCAGCGCGCCGCACTGACGCCATGCCGGAGGCGAAGGCGGCGCCGGCGCCCTATACCGGCGGCATGCTGGCGCTGCTCACGTTCGTGCTCGCACTGGCGAACCTGATGGAGGTGCTCGACCTCACCATCGCCAACGTCGCCATCCCGACCATCACCGGCGACCTCGCGGTGGCGCCGAGCCAGGGCGCCTGGGTGATCACCTCCTACGCGGTAGCGAACGCCATCACCGTGCCGATGGCCGGCTGGTTCGCGCAGCGCTTCGGCCAGGTGCGCATGTACGCGACCATGATCGCCGTCTTCACCGCCGCGTCGCTGCTGTGCGCGCTCGCCACCAGCCTCGGCATGCTGGTCGCCTTCCGCGTGCTGCAGGGCGCCGCGGCCGGCTTCATGGTGCCGCTGTCGCAGGCGCTGCTGCTCGCCAGCTTCCCGCCGCAGCGGCGCGCCATGGGCCTCGCCATCTGGGCCATGACCATCACCATCGCGCCGATCATCGGCCCGATCCTGGGCGGCTGGATCACCGACAACTACCACTGGTCGTGGATCTTCCTCATCAACCTGCCGGTCGGCCTCTTCGCTGCCGCCGCCACCTGGGTGCTGCTGCGCGACCGCGAGACCGAGACGCGCAAGCTGCCGGTGGACGGCGTCGGCATCGCGCTGCTCGTGGTCTGGGTCGGCGCGCTGCAGATCATGCTCGACAAGGGCAACGAGCTCGACTGGTTCGGCTCGGGCTTCATCGTCGGGCTGGCGGCGACGGCGGCGCTCGGCTTCGCGCTGTTCCTCGCCTGGGAGCTCACCGAGGAGCACCCGGTGATCGACCTCAAGCTCTTCGGCTACCACAACTTCCGCCGCGGCGCCTTCACGCTGTCGCTCGGCTTCTCGCTGTTCTTCGCCAGCATCATCGTCATGCCGCTGTGGCTGCAGACGCAGATGGGCTACACGCCGCAGTGGGCCGGCTACGCCATCGCGCCGGGCGGGGTGTTCGCGGTGCTGCTCTCGCCCTTCGTCGGGCGCGCGCTCGGCAAGCACTGGGACCCGCGCGCCCTCGCCACCGTCGGCTTCGTCGTCTTCTCGATCGTCGGCTTCTGGCGCGCCAGCTTCAACACCAGCGCCGACTTCTCCACCATCGCGCTGCCGCAGCTGCTGCAGGGCGTCGGCATCGCCTTCTTCTTCACGCCGCTGATCGCGATCAACCTCGGCGGCATCCCGCCCGCGCGCATGGCCAACGCCACCGGCCTGCAGAACTTCCTGCGCATGATGATGGGCAGCTTCGGCGCCTCGATCGCGATCTCGACCTGGACCAACCGCCAGCAGCTGCACCACGCGCACCTGGCCGAGCACGTCACCGCCTACAGCGCGCCGACGCAGGCGACGGTGGACGGCCTCACCGGCCTCGGCATGCCGCTCGACCAGGCGCACGCCCAGATCGAGTACCTGGCGAGCAGCCAGGCCTACGTGCTCGCCACTAACGACATCTTCTGGGTGGTGGGGTGGCTCTTCCTGCTGCTGATCCCGCTCATCTGGACCACCCGCCCGCCCTTCGGCGGCCCCGCCGGCGGCCACTGATCGGCTAGCGCTGCAGATCGTCGTCCCCGCAAAAGCGGGGACCCAGGGTTTAAAAAATGTCGGCGGACAGATCCCGCCACTCGGGATTCTCTTTCTCGATCAACGCGAGCTTCCACGCCCGATTCCACTTCTTCAGCCGCTTCTCGCGCTGAATCGCCGAATACATGTCTTCATGCAGTTCGTAGAAGACGAGCAAATCGGCGCGGTAGCGTTTTGTGAAACCTTCGACAGCACCCGAGCGGTGTCTCTGCCTGCTGGCGAGAATGTAGACGGCGGGCTGCTTCATGCCTCCCGAACGCGCCACAACCGGAGCACGTTGACGGGAGATGTGGCCGACCCTCGTCGCCCCAAACTCGGGTCACGTTAGTCCACGAGCCGAATCGCGCTACCGCGTCTGAACTCGTCGCGTAGCTGATTCGTACCATTGTCCGCTTTCGGCCAAAAGCGGACATCCAAGACAAGAGACTGCTTCTGA
>Ga0335085_10018097_pt1 | contig 10135 bp, 12 predicted proteins | sample Lox_Sample_45_FD_206712 | JGI IMG/M metagenome (GOLD analysis project Ga0335085, IMG submission 206712) | Soil microbial communities from Loxahatchee National Wildlife Refuge, Florida, United States - Lox_Sample_4.5 | ecosystem: Environmental > Terrestrial > Soil > Wetlands | place: USA... | reverse complement strand
CTGCTTTCGAGCCAAAATCACAACTTGCCATCAATATGGCATGCCGGTATTATTAAGTAGAATCAGGTACTTAGCACAGTTGGCAAATTTCCAGCTTAAGATGATGCGCTAGAATTTCGCTCAATGTGAAACACGGACGGGAGGTAGTCATGAATTTCGGCTCCCTTTTTCGACTGGACAGACCGATTGGGCCTTGCTTGATCACGATTTTGTACTGGATTGCTGTCGTCGTCATTGTTATCGGCACGCTGCTTGGCATTGCAGGCGGGCTCGGGACTATGACCGGCCACGAGCGATCAGTGGCAGCCCTTGCGAACGCTTCACCGTCCGCCAACGCCAACGGTCCCGGCGCGCCTGGCCAGAATGGCGCTAGAAGCTTGCCCGCTAATAGTGAACGCGGATTTGAATACCGGCGCTACCACGGATATGGCTTCCACAATCACAGGCGGCCGGGCTGGGTTCGCAGTTTGCAGCCGTTGCCGCGAGGCAGTCTGTATATCGCGTTCTCCCTTTTGCGTGGCCTCGTAGCATTTTTGATCGTTCGCGTTTTGGCCGAAATCGGTCTCGCTATTCTTGCCATGGGGGCGAGAGCAAGGCAGTCGGCTTAACGCCCTTATACGCGCCGTAGGTGATATTCCAGAATTCGGCGGTGTTGTGGAGAAGGCGATACGTGCTCAAAAGGTACGCCTGAGCATGCCAACAGATTGGAGTTTGCCCAACCAATGACCGCCGCACTCCTCATCATTGACATGCAGAAGGGCCTGTTCACATCTGACAGGCGAAGGCATGACCAAGCTGGGACAGTAGCTCGCCTTAACACGCTGGCTGCTAAGGTAAGGTCGGCGAATGGTACTGTAATATTTATCCAGCATCACGGGCCGATTGGAAGCGACTTCCATCCGTCGTGCAAAGGTTGGCCACTACTGCCGGAATTGGACAAGCAGCGAGGCGATCTAGTTATCAATAAGTCGGAATGCGACGCCTTCTTGAACACTATTCTGGAGAGGACATGCCAGAACCGGGGGATTGACCATCTCATAATTGGCGGGTGCGCGACTGATTACTGCGTGGATACGACCGTCCGGCGTGCCTTGGGACTTGGATACCGGGTAACCGTGGCATCGGACGGGCATACGACGGCGGACCGGCCTCATCTAAGTGCCGAGAAGATTATTCAGCACCACAACGCGATTTGGGCCGACTTCATAGCACCAAACGGTCCCGCCAAAGTGATAGCGAGCGAACAGATAGAGCCTTGAAGCGTGATACTTCGTGAATTTCGTGGGGCGTGGGCACGTTAATTCCCCAGCAAAAAAGGGAGGGATCGCATGGAATTCGGGAAGCGTGATTTTCTCACTTGCAGCGTGGGCGCAGCACTGGGTGCAGGCATGGCGACTACAGCGGCGCAGGCTCAGGCTCCCACAAGGAGTTCATACGGTTCGAGGGGTGCCATCACCTTGTAGTGTTCAACCGGCCAAATGAATTCTTGCGCGAGCTTGTCACACGCGTCCGACCGCTACTCGATCCCAAGATTTGAGCGGGACGCAGATTCGCGATCCGGAGGATCGCGACGGCGGCTGAGCAGCGAATGGGAGCCGAGCGGCCGCGGTTTGAGCGGCTGTAAGTGGAAATCAGCGTCGTCGGGGGCGCATTTTGGATTGGGGCGGTGACGGGCAAATATTGTGGGTTCCTCAACGGATTACAGGGCCTATATTGGCGAACTACGAAGGACTTCAGCTATGCGGACGGAAGGCAAATGCGACAGCTGCCGAAAGGATGATCCAATAGGACTCACGGTAATCGGGGAACCCGTGTTGAAAGCAGCAAGGTCGGGACGCCGCAGCGTCGGAATTGAGTATGTTTTTGCGCAATGCCCAAAATGTGGCAGCGTTTGGGTGTTATACGACCGAGATGGCGTGGGAAATGACAGTATCAGCGTTTGCCTCAGCGGACGGTTTTTCTGAGAACGTCCTAACCTGAAGACGGAACATTTTTGGGTTCCGCAGCCCTATAATTCTGTCGCGCTGGGAAGGCAGCGACCAAAAGCCAATAAGAGCGTGCCGGTTAGGGGGAAATTCGCGGCGGTAGGGTAGCGCTATCCCACTTCAAAAATTAAGGGCACATTTGGACCAAACGCGGAATAGGTGACAGGTATTGGCCCGATTTATAAGCATCGAGGACAGTGGCATGATGAAACGAGCAATCGCAGTGTCGAGCACCATTTGCATCTTAGCTTTCGCCAGTAGCGCTTACTCAGCCGATACTGCATTTATCGACCAAAGCGGGGTGTCCCATATACCGTCTGTAGAAATTCCTTATTCAGACCTGGCAAGCAGGCAGCAGCGAGAACAATTTATTCGCGCAGCACAACGACGTTTAAGCCAGCCAAGAAATCAAGAACCGCTGACGAAAGATAATGCGCAAAAGTTCAATGATAGTCTGAATGAGGAAGCGAAAAGCGGGATCGCTAAGCTGAACAAAACTTTTAACGTCACGACGGTTGCATCGAAAATCGGCGGCGTTCCAGTTTACGTGTCTACTCCAAACGATGGAATTGCACCAGAAAATCGGGATTTGGTTCTCTTAAATCTGCACGGAGGATCGTTTGTCGTAAACTCAGGAGCGTTGGCGCAGGTTGGCGCAATTCCGATAGCAGGTTTGGGGAAGATCAAGGTGATCTCCGTCGATTATCGTCAAGCACCTAAATACCAGTATCCATCAGCGACAAAAGATGTCGAAAGTGTCTACGTAAGCCTGATACACCGGTATAAACCCCAGAGTGTCGGGATTTTGGGATGTTCGACCGGGGCATTACTTACCGCCGAAACGACTGCATGGCTTAATCACAATGGCTTACCTACGCCCGGTGCAATCGGCATATTTGGCGAAGGTGCTGTGGTGAATGCTGGAGATAGTAATTATAGTCAACCCATCCTAATGGGAAGGATTCCTTCGCCCTCGCATTCCGCAATACCGTTGGAAAGCGAATTGTATTTTCCTGCCAGTGCAGCGAAAGATGCCTTGGCATTTCCAGCAGAAAAACCGGAAATACTGGCACATTTCCCGCCAACACTTTTGATCTCAGGAACGAGGGATATAGGACTATCACAGGTCGTCGTGACACACGCTCGCTTAGTGAGGGCAGGCGTGGATGCGGACCTCCACGTGTGGGAGGGTGCCACGCACTGCGCCTATGCTTCCACAAGCGGAAGCTACGACATCCCGGAAAATCGCGAAGCGTGGAGTGTTATCGTGAATTTCTTCCGTAAACACCTCCATGGCAAGTGAGCCAGCAGAATCATCCCGCTCAACGTGGATTGAGACCAAATGACAGAGACCAATTTACAGGATTTCGTATTGCCAAGACGCTGGATAACCCTTAGCAGCGTCGCCGTGGGGCGAGATCGCAATTAGCGGGGCGCGCACATGAACATCACGACTTCTGCAGGCGTGGGCCCCTCAATTGAAACTGAGAGACTAATATTAAGGCCGCCCATTACGGAGGACTTCGAGGGTTTCTGTAGATTTCATAGTGACCCTCAATCCATGCAATACTTGGGCGGAGTGCAGTCCCCCCCACTGGTTTGGCGAGCCATGCGTGCTGGTGTTGGAGCCTGGCATCTGGACGGCTTTCATTTTTTTAGTGTGTTAGAAAAAACGTCGGGTGACTGGATCGGCCGTATCGGTCCGTTATATCCACATGGATGGCCGGGCCGCGAAGTTGGGTGGGGTCTTTGCTCCAACCATTGGGGGAAAGGCTATGCCCGAGAGGCGGCCATCGCCTGCATGGATTACGTTTTCGAGGACCTCGGCTGGGAGAATGTCATCCACACGATTGACCCGCAAAACATGAGATCGGCTGCTTTGGCTAAAGCTCTCGGATCATCAAACTTGGGACCGGGAAAATTGCCGGAACCATTCGCATCGCAACTATTTGATATTTGGGGGCAGTCCAGAGAAGACTGGAAATTCAACAGACGACGACTTGCGGAGGTGCGGTGATAGGCAATCGGTCCTAACATCCTAATGTCGTCGCTGATTAACTGATAACCAGCCGCTATTAGGAAGAGCAGATCATTGGGATGTTTAATTAATGGGGTCGGACCTAAATTTGCGTCGCGGGAGCGGTTCCCACCAATGCTCATTCCCGCTCTTCATGACTGCCATGTTCCAGCCGTGATCGAACGATGCTTTTGAAATGTTGAACTTCTTAAGGGCAATCTCGCGCAATGCGTCCTTCGCGGCAGGTTTGTTTTGCGACTGTGCCATCAGCCCCAGGAGCCAATCGCACACAAGCTCGCGCTCCCGCTCTGCCTTCTCAAAAAGCTTTCGTTGTGACGGTGTCATGCCGTTACCGACGGTGAATAGGCCGCCAAACACTATGACAATGTCGAAAAGTCGGTATTCGCATAGTGCGTTTTTGGCTACAAATGACGGATAGGCATAATGTTCCTTAATCGCCCGATTGCAGTGTTTCGTAAGGCGAAAGTTTATCGCACTTTGTACTGCTTGGTTCCAATTTTCATTTCTATGCCAGCTGTGTCACATGACCTCCGGCGTAATTGCGGCAATTCAGATCCTGACGTCAGCATTGCTGGATGCACCAAGAATATTAAACTTGACACCGCGGACCTTAAGTCCGGTACAGAAATCCCGGCTGCCGTGGCACACCTTGCAACTGACTATGACAGTCGTGGCGTTGCCTACGCTAATAAGGGCCTCTACGATCAGGCGATCGCCGATTTCAACCAGGCGATTTCCTTTTTACCCAAAACGTTCCCGATTGCTTATTTCAATCGGGGAAGCGCCTATGACCATCAGGGCCTCGATGACAAAGCTATCATCGATTACACCACGGCGATATCGCTCGAAGCTAAGGGGCCAGACCCAGACTTCCCATTGGCCGATGCCTACGACTATCGCGGGAACGTATATGAGCGCAATGGTCTCTTCGACAAGGCCAGCGCGGATTTTACCATGGCGGTTTCGCTCAATCCCAGTTTGGAAAATGCCTACGCAAATCGAGGCAACGATTATTTTCGCAAGACACTCTACGATCTGGCCATCGCAGACTTTAGTAAGGCGACTTCGCTCGATTCACACGATGTCGGCAGCCGTTATAATCGGGCTCTCGCGTATCAGCATAAAGGGCTCCACGATGACGCCATCGCCGATCTCACAAAAGAGATTTCACTCGCGCCTGCCTTCGCCGATGCATACGACATGCGCGGTCTCGCCTACGCGCAGAAAGGTCTGTATGACCAAGCTATCTCAGATTATACTGAAGAGATTGCGCTAAACGCCAAGAATATTCAGCTCCATCCTGGATTTGCATCTCATTACGCTAATGCCTATAGCCATCGAGGGGGCGCCTATGAGCATAAAGGCGCCATCGATGCGGCTATCGCTGACTATCGCGCGGCGCTGAAGCTCAATCCAGACATGCAATCAGCGAAGGACGCGTTGGCGCGTCTCGGCGCCGTGCCGTAATCGATTGACCGAGCGCCTGTGCTGTCGCTTTGGTCTTTTGTCGTGGCTCGGCGATTGGGCCATTCGCACGATACGGCCTTGTCGCTCGCCAAAGCGATCACGGGAATGAGCGCCTACGCAAAGGCGAAGTCGCTTGGTCTCGTTGAGGAACGCGAAGCGAATGTTGGCAAGTGGACCAAGGCGCGGGAACAGAATGAGCAGTTCATTGTATTCATTGGACGGCGCATACCAGTTTCCTGCTGCCGATTAGCGGCTTGATATGGCAGTCGATGCAGCCCTGATTCATATCCCAAGACGAGACTTTGACGCGCTCCTTGGATTATTCTTGGTATTGGTCGCAAAGGCTTGCGACCGTCATGGCGGTCCGTTGAGCCGTTTTATCCGTGCAGGGATCCAAAGCCCGGTGAGCATCGGCTAGTTTTTGGCGGGCCTCGTTTCTGGCTTCATCGGGCGTAAGCGCACCAGCTTGAGCGATGGTGTATTTCCGGAGGCGGTTGTCGCGGTTGCGGTACATGATCACCCAGGACATGGCACCAGTCGCCCGCACACGAACCCCAAAGCCCTTGAGGCTGTCGTCCCAATAGGTTTGGTCGTTACGCGTCGGATCGGTGGTCAGACCGTCAATGAAGCGTTTGGTCAGCTTTGGCATGGATAGATTTTGTTACCCCGGAGCGTAATGAGGGCGTGGGGTAACACCGGGGTAACAGCCGGGCGGAAATTGCGGGAATGATCGAACATTTCGCGCTAAGCATAATTTATCATAAGTCATTGATTAACAATGGAAAATCCACCTTGATCTATCCCTGGGAATTTCCAGGAATGACCGAGGGCATAGTTCGTAATGAGGGAGTCGCGTGTTCGAGTCACGCTGGCAACATCATTCGTTTGACCCGCGGCGCGGGCCAAACGAATGCCAAGGCGCGCCAGCCAGAGGCACCGGCAATCGGCCTCTTACAAATATCCGTCAGGCCAAGCGACGGCGCGGCGCACTCGCGAACCAAGAGGACCACGTCATTAGACGGGCATTTTTCGCTTGGTGAATTCACGCCCCATCTGCGCCACTTTTTCGCCCTCCCGACCGGCCGAAACCATCATGGTGCCGTCCTTGATCTGCTGGATCACATTGTTGTGACCTTCCTCCGCTTCCGCGGCGTTGAGGAACATCACTTTATTCTTTTTGCACAGGTCCAAAACCTGACGGCGCACTGCTTCCATATTGGGAAGAGCGGAGACGTCGCTTGTCACCTTGCCGGTGGCATCGCGCAGCACGGGATGGCCGGATTCACCGTTGTCCTCTACGCTGTTATAGCCATTGAGCGAAAGATTGTGATCGCCGGGGCCCCATTCGGCGAAAGCAATGCCGGGAATGGCGAGCGTCTGAGCCTCTTCCTTGTCGGCATAAATGTCTTCGATCTTGACGCCGAAGATCAGTTCGCCGCGCGGATTCATCGGCCAAAGATCGGCAATATGCTGGTAGGTGCCGCCCGACACGCCCCACAGGCGCGCTGCGAAATCGGCACTGTTGCCGCGCAAACCTCGCATCTGTGTCTTCGTCGTGTTGGGCCAGTCGGGGAAGGGATAGCGGCTGCCCATATGAGCGTAGGTCTCAATCGCTTTGGCACTCCGCGCATGACAGATGTGTATTCCCATCACCCCAGTGCATAGTATCTGTTCCAGAACCCAGGTATTGGCGCGGGCATAGGCTTCGTCCAGGCCGATCACCGGTGGAGTGACAAACACCGTCGGCATGACGTGGCCGGAGCGCGTGGGGCCCCCGTCTTTGAGGCCGCGCATGAATTCGCGCAGATCTTTCAGGTCGAACAGCCCATGTTCCATTTCATAATTGATCGCATCGGCCCAGGTCTTGGCCATCTTTATGCCCTGCTGATACGGATCCACACCGGCCTGGACGCCGGCGCCGGTGTAGTAAATAGGCTGGCCGTCCTGCCACAGCTCGATGCATTTGTTTAGCCGGCGCGGCTTGTAGTTCATGTCGACCGATGAGGGCTGCTTGCGCGCGGTTTGCGCCAAGGCCTCGCTGGTGACGGCTGCGGCGCCCAACATGGCGCCAGCCAGCAGAAAATCGCGCTTCTTGATATCCATGTTGCCTCCGAAATTTATGTTTTGCGACACTCCCCCAGATGAGTCCAGGTTGAGGCGGACAATAGCGTGTTTTGACGCTTCTGGCAGGCGGGTAGACCCTTAGGACGCACAATTTCTCTGAAGAGCGCTGCAGGTTCAGACATAAGGAACGGCCAACAGCCCGACCGAAGCCCGTACAGGGCTGTTTACGGCTGCCCCAGTCTTCCCATCACGAGCAAGATCGGCCCTGGGACGAACGCGCCGGTTGGGCCCAGGCAAAAAGGCCTTAGGATTATTATTGGGGACAACGCAGTTCAATAATAATTATGTCCGAACATTTCCGAGCGCCAGCTTTTGAACGTGGACGGACCTTCGCATTCATCGCCCCCGGGGCAGCAGCCCTCATGCCGGGCCGGGCTGGCCAGGCATCCGTTTCTTCCATTTGTAGGCGCGGATGGAATTGCGCCAGAAATACTTCTCCTGCGCGGCGCGGCTCTTGCCGGCGAAATATTCCCGCGCCACCGATATGCAAGTGGGCAGCGTGTCGTTGAAGATGCTCGATGGCCAGTCCGAGCCGAATATCATCCGATCCTCGCCGAATGTGGCCATCAACCGGTCCAGCCATTCGCGGTGCGGGGCCAGTGTGGCCTGCATCGCGCCGGCGCTGCCGTCTGCCAGGCGCTCACGGTGGATGATCTGCGACAGCTTGCAGAAAATCGGCTCGCGGGCCGCGAATTCCCGCAGGAGTACGTCATATTCCCGCTGATTTTCCGGTAGGCGATGGAAAAGCGGAACGTGATCCAGCACGATGCGCAATTCCGGCACGCGGTCGCTGATCTTGACGATGGCCTCAAACAGGTCGATGCGCGGATTGGCGGCTTCGAAAGTGAGATCGGCGTGGGCCAGCAGGCGCAGTCCTTCGATGAAGGCCGGATTGTCGGCCTGCTTGGCGATGTCGTAACCCCAATTGTTGCCATGGCGGATGCCGAAGAAGAGCGGGTTCTTGCGGTAGCGGTCGAGATATTCGCCGAACTCCGCCTGCTCCGGACGCAGATTGCCGATGGTGCCAACGATGAAGGGTTCGGGCTGGATGGTTTCCAGCACCCAGAGATTGTCCTCGACCCAGGGGCTCGCCTCGATCATGATGGCGCCGACAACGCCCAGCGGCTGCGCGATGGCTCGATAGTCCGCAGGCAGCGCTGCAGGCCGGCCATAGCCGCGTCCGCCCGACCAGGCCGCGCCCTGCGGGCGGCGAGAATCGAACAGGTGGATATGCGTGTCGATGATGGGAACGGCACCTTGGGCTTCGGCTTCGTCGTCAAGCGCAGCGGCCGCGCCCAGGCCGAGTGCGCCGATCATGAGGTCTCGGCGATCCATGCTCATTGCCGCACATATTTCTCGACCCGCCCGTTCAGCAGGCCGAGATAGACGTCACCGTTGGGCGCAACCGCGGCGCCACGGGGGTTGCTTGTGGCGGGCAGTTTCTCGATCGCCTTGCCGGTCAAGTCGCGCAGCACGGTGCCGGTCCAGATCTGCTGGTCGCGCGTAATCACGACCGAGGAGTTTCCGCCCGTCCTCGGCCATTCGCCGACATAGCGGTCCGCGGCATCGAAGATCACAACCCGCTCATTGTCCCGATCGGCGACATAGATCCGGCCCTGGGCATCTGTGGCCAGATTGTGCGGCAGCTGGAACTGGGCCGGGCCGCTGCCGCGCTGGCCGAAGGCGGACAGATAGCGCCCATCACGCGAGAAGCGCACAACCCTGGCATTGCCATAGCCGTCGCTGACCAGCACATCGCCATTGGGGGCGAAGGCCACGTCGATGGGAAGATAGAAATGGCTGCTTTCCTGGCCTGCCTGTCCGGGTGTACCCAGCGTCAGCGCGATGCGGTCCTGTGCGTCCAGCTTGTAAACGGCGTGGCCCGTGGCATCGACTACCCAGACATTGTCGTCCGGATCGACGCGGATGGCATGAGCGCCGCACTCGGCGCATCCCGCCGCGCCATAGGCCCTCTGATAGCCGGACATTTGCGGCGTGCGATCGCGCTGCGCCACGAACATGACCCGGCCCGGGTTGAAATGCACCTGATCCCAGGCCCGCACCAGCGCGCCGACCGGCGTGAATTCCAAAATGGGATCGATGTTGCGATGCAAGACCAGGATATTGCCGTTGCGGCGCACGGCGACGCTGGCGACCTGAGTGAAATTCCAGGCGCCGACCGGTGTCCCCTTGTCGCCCTTTGCCTGTTGCGGCCATTCCGGCACTGCCTTGTAGTGCACGACCGGAATTTCGGCATTGGGCGCGAGCGGCGGTTGCTGGGTGAAAGCCGGGGCACAAAGCGTGATACCGATCAGCACGAAAGCAACAATGCGGCGTCTCACCATGCTCTTCTCCTGAGCCGTTTACACCGGCATGCGGCGCTTGGTGTATTCCCGTGCCATGATGGCGGCGTCCTCGGTGGCGGGCCCGAACATCGTGCCATCCTTGAGCTGGTCGATGATGTAATTGGGGCTGGCCGGATCGGGCGAAAGGGCGTTGAGGAAGACGATCTTCCGCTGCT
>Ga0335085_10018096_pt1 | contig 10135 bp, 5 predicted proteins | sample Lox_Sample_45_FD_206712 | JGI IMG/M metagenome (GOLD analysis project Ga0335085, IMG submission 206712) | Soil microbial communities from Loxahatchee National Wildlife Refuge, Florida, United States - Lox_Sample_4.5 | ecosystem: Environmental > Terrestrial > Soil > Wetlands | place: USA: Florida... | reverse complement strand
CACCTGGTCGAACAGGCCATGGTAGCTGCGATCGGCGCGGGGCTCCCAATTACCGAGCCCAGCGGAAACATGGTGGTCGATATCGGCGGCGGTACCACCGACATCGCTGTGATTTCGCTGAGTGGCATCGTCTATTCCCGCTCGGTTCGGATGGCCGGCAACCAGATGGACGAAGCCATCATGAATTTCATGAAACGCAAATACAACCTGCTGATCGGCGAGCGTACAGCGGAGCAGATCAAGGTTGAGATTGGCTCGGCTTACCCGCTGGACAAGCCGATGACCATGGAGATCAAAGGCCGCAACCTGATCGAGGGTGTGCCCAAGACCATCACCATCGACGACAGCGAAGTGCGTGAGGCCGTGAGCGAATGCGTTTCAACCATCATGAATGCGATTCGCGTGGCGCTGGAACGCACACCTCCGGAGCTGTCGGCTGATATCAGCGATCGCGGTATCGTCCTGACGGGCGGAGGCGCCTTGCTGAAGAACCTTGACAAGCGCATCCGCGAAGAAACCGGGCTCCCGGTCTCCATTGCCGACGATCCGCTGTGCAGTGTGGTGCTGGGTACCGGCAAGATGCTCAGCGACTTCAAGCTCCTGCGGAAGATCTCGATCGACTAGCTGACGGCTGTCAGCCGCAGCTGTCAGTCGCCCAGTACCGAACGAACATGCGAAGTTCGTCAAAAAAGTCCGTGCACGAGGGACAACGCCGCGGCAAGCAGCTTCGCCAGCACGGCATGCGGCTGACTGAGATTTGGGTGCCAGACGTATACTCGCGCGAGTTCGCGCGAGAAGCACGCCGGCAATCCCTTCTCGTGGCCTGAAGCGCCCACGAGAAGGACGATCAGGACTTCGTCGATTCCATCTGCGCTTGGTAACCCATGTGCTGCCGAAGCGGACAAGCTGTGGGTTCCCTCAAATGTTTGGGCCACACGCCTGCACCCTGCAATAATGATCCGCATACCGGCTCGCTGGTGCCGGCCCCGCTATGGAAACGCTTCTTGGCCGCTATAGGAATCTCATTGTGCTGGCGGCCATTCTGTTTGCTCAACTGATTGCGCTCGCCGTGCAGGTGAAGCGTCCTACGCAGGAAGGTGAGATCCGCCTCATCCGTGTGTGGGCAATCGCGGCCGTTACTCCCTTTGAGAGAGCAGTTGTACATACCCAGAACTTCTTCCACGACAAGTGGACGGGCTATGTCTGGCTGCGCGGGGTTCGCCGCGAAAATGACGATCTGAAGGCCGAGATTGAGCGCATGAAACTCGAGCAGGCGCGGCTGAGTGAAGACGCCAAAATGGCGCGGCGCATCCAGACGCTGCTGGCCTTCAAGGAACAGTACATCGACCAGACAGTGGCAGCGCAGGTGATCGGCACCAGCGGCAGCGAGCAGTCGCGCGTGCTATACATCGATAAAGGTTCCAACGATGGGCTGAAGCCGGACATGGCGGTGATCACGCCGACCGGAATCGTAGGCAAGATCGTGCAGGTGTCGGCGAACTCGGCGCAAGTGCTGCCCATCAATGATCAGTTGAGCGGCGTGGGTGCTGCGCTGAAGGATTCGCGGCTGCAGGGCATCCTGAAGGGCGCTCCGAACGGTACTACCACACTGCAGTACATCATGAGCGACGAGCCGGTAAAGCCGGGAGAGACCGTAATCACCAGCGGCGGAGATCGCATCTTTCCCAAGGGACTTCTGGTTGGAACGGTCGCTTCGGTCGAGCCCGGCAAAGACCTCTTCTTGAACATCCGCGTGATCCCTTCGGCGCGACTGGACCGGCTGGAGGAAGTGCTGGTCGTTACAAAAATTGAAGAGAAACTTCCTGATACCAAGGATCTGGGGCCGATCCGCGCCTCGGACATTCTGGGCGAGCGGTTACCGGGAGTGCCGCCGCCGGATGCGAATGCGGCGGGCGGAGCGACAGCGCCCGCCGGAGCGGGGAATGTGTCGGGGGGTTCGCCAACGAAACCGGCGGCAGGTGGGACAGCAACGCAGTCGGCTCCCAACACGGCAGTCGGTTCCATGGGACCCAGACTGGGAGCGTCGGCGGGCGCTGTGTCGCCCAAGCCGGGTGCCACTCAGGCGACGAAGCCAGCACCCGGCGCCACTCTTACAAAGCTGCCGGGTGGAACAACCACTGCCACGCCAGCGGAGCGCAAGCCTTCTGTCACAACTCCCGCTCAAACGCAGGCCACACCCAATACGGATCAGCCAAAAGCTCCGCATCCGAATGCTCCTCCGGCAACGCAACCCAATACGGGAGAAACGCCGCCGCAATGACGACGCGCGCCATGCCATTCCGCGGAAGCTACACCTCTCGAGAGCAGATGGCAGCCTATGAGTTCAATTGGCTGGCAATTGTTCTGATTCCGTTGCTTGCGATTTTTGTACAGGCCTTTTTCACCGCGAAACTGCGGTGGCTGGCGATCGTCGACCTGCCGATGATGGTGGTGATCTTCTTCGCCGTAGCGCGACGCAATCCCATCAGTGGCTGCGTGACGGGAGCGATCATCGGACTGGTGCAGGACGCTCTGGGGGGACCGGCGCATCCCATCGGGATGTATGGGATTACTGACACGATCATCGGCTACCTGGCGTCGTCACTGGGAGTCAAGATCGACGTTGATAATCCCGGAACCCGTTTTCTGATCGTTTACGCTTTCTACGCGATTCATGAGGGCGTGTACTTCGGGGTCGGACGTGGGCTGTTACGCCAGCCATTGCTGTGGAGTTGGAGCCACGTCGCCATCGCGGCACTGGCCAATGCTCTGGTCGGAGTGTTTCTATTCCGTTTTCTCGACCGGTTTAAGCAGAGATAAGCACAAAAGGTGGCTCGTAGTTAGTACTCGTGGCCGCACAAACGGGTTCTGGCGGCCATCTCGGGTTAGTAAAAATTGGCTTGGGTACTGTCAATTTTTACAATTCCCGGCTGCTTGAAGGAGACGTACACTCACAGAGACTTTCTTAGTACCGAATGCGCCGATTTCTCTCACTCGCGTTGCTGGCGATTCTTGCCGCGCTATCGTGTCCGTCTAGCCTCGCTCAGGACTTGGCCCCACGAGCCTATGTGATAACGCCACTCCACTCCAATGCAATCACGCTGACCTGGTCGTATTACAACGGCGGACTGGACTTCAACGGCACAATTCCGGTGAAGGATGCAAAGGGCACCTACAACGTTCCGGTTGCGAGCCTCTATCATTCGTTCAGCTTCTTTGGGCGTTCGGCCAACGTCACAGCTTCGTTGCCCTATGCCGTCGGAAATTTTACCGGGGAGCTCAATAACCAGCAGCGGTCGGTCTATCGCTCTGGATTGTTGGACTTCAACGCTCGCATGTCGATCAATCTGTATGGCGGAAAGGCGATGGAGGTACCCCAATTTGTGAAGTGGAAGCAAAAGGTGATTCTGGGAGCGAGTCTCAGAGTGGTCGCTCCGACGGGGCAGTATGACCCCACGAAGCTCATCAATTGGGGCATCAACCGGTGGGCGTTCAAGCCGGAATTTGGATACTCCCAGCGCTGGGAGCACTGGGTGCTGGATGGGTATGCAGGCGTCTGGTTCTACACGACAAATCCAACTTATTACAATATCCCGATCCCGCAGCCACAAACCGAGGCGCCAATTGGCTCGCTCGAAGGCCACTTGAGCTACGACTTCAGCGGGTTGCATGGGTTCAGGAAGACTCGAGCCTGGGCTTCACTCGACGGAAATTTCTGGTGGGGCGGGATCACCGCGGTGAACGGGATTCGAAATCTGGACACGAAGCAGACGAGCTCGCGGATCGGAGTAACGGTCTCGCTGCCTTACAGCAGGCACCAGTCGATCAAAGTCGCCTACAGCGATGGCGCCTATATCCGCTTTGGCGGGAACTACAACAACGTTTCCCTGGCCTGGCAGTATTCGTGGGTCGGCCATCCTCAATAGCGATGCCGGTCAGGGTCTGCAAAATACTCAAAGTGAATAATTTGCATGATTGATTACCTCTCGTCCCGGCAGCGATTCGGACTACAATAACGGTACGGGCGTGCGCCTGCCATCCAGCTGCGTGAAAGTTGCCATTTACAACTGCGGAATTTGCGGGGGAAACCCAAAGGGATGCGTGTGCCGGTGCGCGAATTCTGATTTCGATACCCAGGTATTCCAGCGCTACTCCGCGCGAAAGTTGTAATCGACGATGTTTGGTCGCGAAGAAAAGGTCTCTCCATTCCGGCTCACCGCAGTGCAATATGTACTGCTCGCCATCTTTTTGCTTCTCGCATTTGGATTGTGGAGGCTACAGGTCGCCCGCAGCGACTACTACTCCTCGCTGGCCGAGCAGAATCGTATCAAGCAGGTTCCAATTCTGGCGCCGCGCGGCAAACTGCTCGATCGCGAAGGCCGCATTATCGTCGACAATTATCCGTCGTTTTCCGTGCTTCTGTTGCGCGATCAGAACCATAATCTCGACGCTGATGCGGACAAGATCGCATCGGGGCTGCATATTCCTCCCGATGAACTGCGGACGCGTCTGAGCCGCATGAAGGCGGTGCCCGGGTATCAGCCACTGTTCCTCAAAGATGACATCACGCCGGATGAGCTGGCCTTCATCGAATCGCACCGGGCTGACCTGCCCGAGCTCGATGTCATAACCGTGCATCGCCGGTTATATCCGAAGAACGGCTTCATGGCGCACGTGATCGGCTACGTCGGGCAGGTGAGCGAGGAGATGCTGACGCAGCCGCAATGGGAACTCTACAACCCCGGTGACGTGGTCGGAATGTCAGGCGTCGAGCAGTACTACAACGATATTTTGATGGGCAAGAACGGCTCGCGTCAGGTGCTGGTCAACAGCCGCGGCAAGGAAGTCGGAACCCTTAGCGATGTACCCGCGATTCCGGGCAAGCAGCTCAAGCTGACAATCGATCTGGATTTACAGATTGCCGCCGAGCAGGCGCTGGAAGGCAAGCCGGGAGCCATCGTGGCGATGGATCCGCGTAACGGCGAGATTCTGGCGATGGTCAGCGAACCGGCATTCGATCCCAATGCCTTTGCCGTGAAGGTGAGTCGCGAGGAGTGGAACCGGTTAGTCAAGGACCCGGACAAGCCGCTCCTCAATAAGGCGATCCAGGCGCAGTTGGCCCCGGGCTCGACGTTCAAAATCATCATGTCAGTGGCCGGCTTGCAGGAGGGCATCGCGCAGAAACTGGTAGTGGGGTGTGGTGGCGGCGCCTGGTTCTATGGGCGCTTCTTCAAGTGCGATCAGAAACACGGCCGCGTGGATATCTCGAAAGCGATTTACGATTCGTGCGACACGTATTACTACACGCTGGCGGAAAAGCTTGGCATCAGCCGGATCGCGAAGTACGCCACGATGTTTGGGCTGGGACAGAAGACAGGCATTGACCTGCCGCAGGAAGTTTCGGGAGTGATGCCGTCAGAAGAGTGGAAGATCAAGAATTACAAGCAGAAGTGGTACGCGGGCGAGACGATTTCGGTCGGTATCGGGCAGGGAGCGGTTGCCGTGACGCCGATTCAACTGGCGCGTGCGCTCGGCGCCATCGCCAGCGACGGGACGCTCGTCCGTCCACACGTCGCGTTTCCCGAACAGTTTCCGCCGGGGTTCAAGCAGACTGCAAGTTACAACGACAAGGCCCATTACGACATCGACCAGGAAAACTGGACGACGATTACGGATGCGATGGCGCAGGTGACGACCATCGGAACCGCCGCGGCAGCGCATCTACCGGGCATCGATTTCGCGGGGAAGACTGGCACCGCACAGACCATCTCGGAAGAGGCGCGCAAAACCCTGGGAACTTCAGCTAAGGCAAAGTTTAGCGACAACTCCTGGTTCGTAGGGATGACTCCGCGACGCAATCCGGAGATCGTGGTTGCCGTGCTCACACAAGGTGGTGGATGGGGCTGGCACTCGGCGCTTCTGGCGCAGAAAGTGATTAAGGTTTATGTCGAGAAGCAGCGTGCCAAGCAGACCCAGGTCGCCCAAGGACATGGGGCGACTGCCAAACCGGCTGAAATGAGCGCCGTCTGGCATGAAGGAAGCGATACTCAGGGTGACCGCGACAAGGTTCAGGCGGGAACCATGCCGGTTCCTCTCGATGACGACACTAAGCAGTTGAAGGCTGCGCCCGGTGTAGCGGCGGCAGAAGGACCGAGCTCAACGTCCGGAGTAGCGGATCGCGATTCTCAAGCTGATCGGCTGGCACAGCCGACAACCTTGAAGCAGACAGGACCGGTTCAGGACCCGGGGCGGTCCTCGCCGAAGAAGCCGGAGGAGAAGCCTACCCCCGCCCCCGCTGCCACGGCGACCCTTCGCAGGAGCGATCCGTGAGCCGGTACGTCTCCTATCGCGATTTCGACTGGGTCTTGCTGGCGCTGGTTCTGCTGATTTGCGCGCTGGGTGTTGTCGAGATTTACAGCGCAACGCTCAACACGAAATTCATGGGCGTGCACATCAAGCAGATCTACTGGGTACTGGGCGGCGTCGCTCTCATGTTCGCGATGAGTATGGTGAGTTACCAGGCGCTCATCGAGCGAGTTCCGATTTTTTATGTGTTGTCCATCGCATCGCTGCTTGCTGTCGCTGTGTTTGGCAAGAAGTATCTCGGGGCGCGGCGCTGGGTGGATGTCGGTTTGTTTCACTTCCAGCCGTCGGAGTGGATCAAGCTGGTGCTGATTCTGGCGGTGGCCAAGTATTTCGCGGACATGAAAGCCGACTGCGAGGCGCAGGACATCGTTAAGGCGGGTGCGCTGGTGGGAATCCCGATGCTGATGGTTCTTGTGCAACCTGACCTGGGTACGGCGCTAACCTACCTGCCAATCGCCATCATGGGCCTATTTCTTGGCGGAATGAAGGCGAAGCATGCGCTGGTGATTCTATTGGTGGCGGCACTGCTGGCGCCCGTAGCATGGCACGTTCTGAAGCCTTATCAGAAAGACCGGCTGACGACCTTTCTGGAGCCGGAAGCCGATCCGCAGCATAAGGGCTATCAGTTGATACAGTCCCTTGTGGCGGTGGGTGCTGGCGGAATCTTTGGGAAGGGAACGGCGCAAGGCAGCCAGACGCAAGGACAGTTCCTTCCGGTGCCACATACCGATTTCATATTCGCCGCTTTCGCCGAGGAACACGGATTCATCGGCGCTATGGGCCTTTTACTGCTATACTTTATCGTGCTGATGCGTCTGATTCAGAATGCTCAGACGGCCCCTGACCGGGCTGGTGCTTTCGTGGTCATGGGTGTGGTAGCGGTCCTCGCGTTCCACATCCTGGTTAACGTGGGCATGGTGGTAGGTTTTATGCCGGTTACGGGAATCCCCTTACCGTTAATGAGTTACGGGGGATCATCGGTACTGTTCATGTTCCTGGCGCTGGGGATTGTGATGAATGTCCGCATGCGCAGGTTCGTGAACTAAAGGGTCGAGTCGAGTTTTTGCCGGCTTCGGAAAGCGCACCATAGAGACGCGGGCCGGCAAACGCCGGGTTCACTCGCCGGGAAGGCAGTCCAAGACAGGACCAGGGCCTTCGAAGGGTGACAAAAAGATTACGAGCGCCCTCACGAACGAGGGCAGGATCGGCCGCACGTTGAGGTGGCCGGACAGGATTATAGGTCAAGCGAAGACGAGGCAGGTAACGACCCCTTCCGCGATTGGAGGGTGTGGTCACAAACCTCGAAGAGCTTGCAAAATTACCGGTGCAGACGATCGCAAAGATTGCTGTGAGTAGCATCTGGCTGGACACACATCCGGGGAACGGCCCCTGCGTGTCCGCCGGACGATTGCGCCGCTGATTCCCTCCTTGTCCGTCTCCTGAGCACGCGCCGGTCCCCGGAGCGTCCATGAACAAAGAACTTTATGTGTCTTCCACTCCCCACGAAACCAAAGTGGCGCTGGTGGAGGACGATCAACTCGCTGAAGTGTTTTACGAGCGGGAAAACGAATACACCTTAGCCGGATCCATTTACAAAGGCCGCGTGACCCGCGTCCTGCCCGGAATGCAGTCGGCATTCGTCGACATCGGGCTGGAGCGCGATGCCTTCCTTTACGTTTCCGACTTTCTCGAACTGACAGACGAAGAAGATTCGGAAGAGTTTGGAGAGATTCCTGCGCCCCCTACGACTGTCAATTTGAATCGGCAGGCACAGCCGGTGGAAGAGTCTGCGGTTGAGGCCGAGACCTCAACCGACGAGCAGGCAGAACTTCTCACGGAGGTGGAGGGAACCTCCGAAGATTCCGAGGGAGGTGCAGAAGGCGGCGAATCGTCAGAAGACGCGAGGCCGGGTGATGGTGCGCGCCGCTGGCGCGGACGCCGCCGTCGTGGCGGGCGCCGCGGAGGTCGTGACGATCGCTACTCGCGCACCGAACAGCCGCGTACCGAGGCGCCGGAGCCGACCGAAGCAACCACGGCTCCCGAGCCGGTTGTGGAGAGCCGTCCGGCGCCCCAACGCTATGCGCCCATCCTGCTGCCCGGAGAGTCGATTTCGAAGTATCGCAACCTGACTCCGCCGGCAGCGGAGACGGATGCGACCGACCAGGAGTCGGCGGAGGCAGACATGTCCTCGGCTCTGGTACCCGAGACATCAAAAAAAGATCTCCAGCGGCCGGTCGAATCGCCTCTCGACCACGAGCTCGAGTACGAAGAAGTCGAGGAAAGCATCGAGGCGCCTAAACATCAAGAATCGCCAGCGCCGTTAACTCGTGCCGACGCGGCGGGGCGGTATGTGCCTGCAGAAGCTGTCGTGAATGTCGAGGAAGAAGATCGGTCGAAGAGATTTTCCAGCTTCGCGCGTGAAGAAGCCGCAGCGGTAATTTTCAATGAGCCGTCGCCAAATTTCGAGAGCACGGAACCTTCCGGGCATGACGCAACTGAAGTCGCGACCGAATCGACTGCCGAGGAAGCCGAACATCACCTCGAAGGCCAGCCTGCTCCGGCCGCGACAGGGTTCCAACGGCACGCCGCGCCCGACGAGGCTCCCGAAGGTCGAACCCTCGAACACGAAACCCTGGAAGACGATGAGATGGAATTCCATCCCATGCCGGAGAACATCGAGGCGATGCGGGAAGTCGCTGGCGATAGCGAGTTGGAACTGGAAGAAGAAACCCTCGATAACGGCGACAACTTCGCAGATCGCTGGATTCCGAAAGTGGCCGATGTCGATGAAGATGAAGTAGTAGCCGCCGAAGAACGCGGCGAGACGCGGTTCGTCGGTGGTCATGAAGAGGACGAAGAGGGCGACGAAGAAACCAATGGCCGGGCGGAACTGCGCGCACCGGTTCCGACGGCTGCCTACCAGCAGCGTCAGGCGGAACGTCCCGGGTTCGATCGCCGCAGCCAGCGGGGACGCCGCGAACGCCGCAACAATTTGCGGACGCACCCCCATCGTCCACAGCCGCTCATCTCCGATCTTCTCAAAGAAGGCCAGGAGATCCTGATCCAGATTGCCAAGGAGCCGATCGCCAAGAAGGGAGCGCGCATCACCAGTCATATTGCGCTGCCCGGAAGGTTCCTGGTGTATATGCCGACGGTCAACCACGTCGGTGTATCACGCAAGATCAACTCGGAAGAAGAGCGCCAGCGCCTGAAGCGCATCGTCACCAGCGAGCGCGAGAACGGCCTGGGCGGGTTTATCGTGCGCACGGCGGCGGCGAACATTAAAGAAGACGAACTGCGCGCCGACATTCGCTTCCTCAAGCATCTGTGGGCGGAGATCAAGAACCGCGCGGAAAATAGCAAGTCGCCCGCCCTGATCTACCACGACCTGAACCTGGTGGAGCGGGTGCTCCGTGACCAGGTGAACGCAGACTTCTCGCAAATCTGGGTCGACACGGAAGACGAGTACGAGCGGGTGGTGCGCTTCGCGCAGCGCTTCCAGCCTTCGCTAGTGCGACGCATCAAGCTCTATACCAAGACCGCTCCGCTGTTCGAGCACTTCGGCATTCAGGATGAGATCAACAACGCGCTGAAGTCGAAGGTGTGGCTGAAGACCGGTGGCTACATCGTCATCAACCAGACCGAAGCGCTGGTGGCGATCGATATCAACACCGGCAAATATGTCGGCAAGACGCAGCGGCTGGAAGATACCATCGTCAAGACCAACATCGACGCCGTGAAGGAAATCGTGCGGCAGATCAGGCTCCGC
>Ga0335085_10018095_pt1 | contig 10135 bp, 5 predicted proteins | sample Lox_Sample_45_FD_206712 | JGI IMG/M metagenome (GOLD analysis project Ga0335085, IMG submission 206712) | Soil microbial communities from Loxahatchee National Wildlife Refuge, Florida, United States - Lox_Sample_4.5 | ecosystem: Environmental > Terrestrial > Soil > Wetlands | place: USA: Florida... | reverse complement strand
GGCCCCGGTGCCGCCAACGGCGTACCCACCGGTCGGCGCCGGGCTAGGCCGGCTTCACCGTCTGGATGTGGAGATCGCGGAGCTGCTTCGCCGTCACCGGCGTCGGGCTCTGCGTCATCAGGTCCTGCGCCTTTTGCGTCTTCGGGAAGGCGATGACGTCGCGGATGCTCGTCGTGCCGCACAGCAGCGCGACCAGGCGGTCGAGGCCGAACGCGATGCCGCCGTGCGGCGGCGCGCCGTACTTGAAGGCCCGCAACAGATAGCCGAACCGGCTCTCCACCACGTCGGCGGGGATCTGCAGCACGTCCTTGAACACCTTCTCCTGCAGCGCCGGCTGGTGGATCCGGATCGAACCGCCGCCGAGCTCCATGCCGTTGAGGACGACGTCGTAGTGCTGGCCGCGCACCTGCTGCGGGGCGGTGTCGAGCAGCGGGACGTCCTCCGGCACCGGGGCGGTGAACGGATGGTGCGTGGCCGCGAAGCGTTTCTCCTCCTCGTTGAACGTCATCAGCGGAAAGTCGACCACCCAGAGGAAATCCCAGCGGTCGGCGGGAATCGTCAGCTTGCCGCGCTTCTGCAGCAGCGCCGCGCACTCCAGCCGGATGCGGCCGAGGATCGCGCACGCCTTCTCCCACGGCGCCGCGGCGAAGAAGATGATGTCGCCGTCCGCGATGCCGAGGCGCTGCGTGAGTTCCGCCTTCTCCGCCGCGCTGAAGAATTTCACGATCGGCGACTTCCATTCCCCGCCCTCGACCTTGATGAACGCGAGGCCCTTCGCCCCGAGCGACTTGGCCGCCTCCTCCAGGCCGGTGAGCTCGCCCTGGGTGACGTCGGCGAGGCCCTTGGCGTTGAGCGCCTTGACCGCGCCGCCGCCGGCCGCGGTCGACGCGAAGAGCTTGAAGCCGGAGTTCCGGAAGAGCTCCGTGAGGTCGGCCAGCTCGAACGCGAACCGCGTGTCGGGCTTGTCCACGCCGAACCGGTTCATCGCATCGCGGAAGGTGAGCCGCGGGAACGGGGTTGGCAGCTCCACGCCGCGGATGTCGCGCCAGATTTTCCGCAGCATCCCCTCGAACAGGGCATAGACGCCCTCGCGGTCGATGAAGGAGACCTCGACGTCGATCTGGGTGAACTCCATCTGGCGGTCGGCGCGCAGGTCCTCGTCGCGGAAGCAGCGCGCGATCTGGTAATAGCGCTCCACTCCGGCGACCATCAGGATCTGCTTGAACTGCTGCGGCGACTGGGAGAGCGCATAGAACTGCCCGGGGTGGACGCGCGACGGCACGAGGTACTCGCGGGCGCCCTCCGGCGTGCTCTTGAACAGGATCGGCGTCTCGACGTCGATGAAACCCTCGGCGTCGAAATAGTCGCGCACCGCCTTGACGGTGCGGTGGCGCACCTCGAGGTTGCGCAGCATGTGCGGCCGGCGCAGGTCGAGGTAGCGGTAGGTCAGCCGCAGGTCCTCGTTGACCTTGTCGCCCCCGGCGTCGTCGAGCGGGAACGGCGGCGTTTCGGCGAGGTTGTGGATCTCGATCGTGGTGGCGTCGACCTCGACCTCGCCGGTGGGCAGGTTGGGGTTGGCGGTGCCTTCCGGGCGCCGGACGACCCGGCCGGTGACGCCGATCACGGACTCGGGCTTCAGGTGGGCGGCGCGCGCCCCGGCGTCCGCGTTGGAATTCGGCTCGAGCTTGACCTGGGTGATGCCCCGGCGGTCGCGCAGATCGATGAAGATGATGCCGCCCTGGTCGCGGATCGAGTCGACCCAGCCGACGAGCGACGCGGTCTGGCCGAGGTCGGCCGCGGTGAGTTGTCCACAGTGATGCGTGCGCTTCATGCCGGGCGGAGAGAAAAGACGGCCAACTAAGCGGGTGCCCCCGCCGGAGGGCAAACCCGAAATTGCGCGCGACCCTTCGGCCGCAACCGGTTGGGCTTGCGGTCCGTCGGGGCGCGTGCTGGCCTGCCGTGCCGGCCCGCGCCTTCCGGCGGGTCGGCGTCCTCCCGCTCCGGCCGCCGCCCATGAACCCGGAATTGCCCGCCCCTCCCCCGGCGCCGCCCGCTCCCTGGCGGCGCGCCCTGCGGCTGGCGGAGGACCTGCTGGTGATCGTGCCGCTGGCGCTGTCGATCGTGCTGCCGGTGCTGGAAGTCATCCTCCGGCGATTCCACACCGGCATCACCGGCTCCAGCACCCTCGTCCAGAACCTCACCCTGATCATCGGGATGGCCGGGGCCGCGATCGCCGCGCGCGAAAACCGGCTGCTCTCGTTCTCGACGCTCTCCAGCTTCCTCCACGGCCGCGCGCGCACCGGCGCGCTGGTCGTCAGCAGCGGCACGGCCGCCGCCGTCAGCGCCGTGCTCTGTGCGGCGAGCTGGCAGTTCACGCTCAGCGAGAAACTCGGCGGCGGCGCGCTGGTCCGCGGCCTCCCTGACTGGATTGTGGAGCTGGTCCTGCCGCTGGGCTTCGGGCTCATCGCCGTGCGTCTGGTCTGGCATGCGGCCGACCGCTGGCCCGGGCGGCTCGCCACGCTCGCGCTGGGCGCCGCCATCATCGCCTTCGGCGTGTTTTCGCCCGTCGACCCCGCGCGCTGCGTGCTGCCGGGCCTCGTCGCCCTCCTGGCCGCGACCATCCTCGGCGCGCCCGTGTTCACCGCCATCGGCGGCGCCGCGCTGATCCTCTTTTGGGGCGACGGCTCCCCGCTCGCCACGATCCCGCTCAAGCACCACTCGCTGGTCACGAGCTCGTCGCTGCCGACCATCCCGCTGTTCACCCTCGCCGGCTACTTCCTCGCCGAGAGCGGCGCCTCCGCCCGCCTCATCCGCGTCTTCCAGGCGCTGGTCGGCTCCTTCCGCGGCGGGCCGGGCATCGCCGCCGCCCTGGTGTGCGCTTTCTTTACCACCTTCACCGGCGCCTCGGGCGTGACCATCCTCGCGCTCGGCGGCCTGCTCCTGCCCGTGCTGCGGTCGGCCCGCTACTCGGAGCGCGACGCGCTGGGGCTCCTCACCGGCGCGGGCTCCCTCGGGCTCCTGTTTCCGCCCTGCCTGCCGGTGATCCTCTACGCGATCATCGCCGGCACCGCGGTGGCGAACCTCAACGTGGCGAGCGTCGGCGCCAACAGCGTGACGATGGAGAAGATGTTCCTCGGCGGCCTCCTGCCGGGCGTGCTCATGCTGGTGCTCGCGGCCTGGTGGGCGGTGCTCCGGCAGCCGCGCGCCGCCGGCGCCCAGCAGCCGTTCGACGGTCGGGAGGCCGGCCGGGCCCTGTGGGCCGCGAAATGGGAGCTGCTCCTGCCCGTGGTCGCGCTCTGGGCCCTGTTCAGCGGCTGGGCCACCCCGATCGAGGCCGCGGCGCTCACCGCCGCCTACGCCCTGGTCATCACCACCGTCGTCCACCGCGACCTCCACCCGCTGCGCGACCTGCCGCGGGTGATGGTGGAGTGCGGCCTGCTGGTGGGCGGCGTCCTCGTGATCCTCGGCGTCGCCCTCGGCTTCACCCACTACCTCGTCCTCGCGCAGATTCCCGACTGGCTGGTCGACTGGTCGACCCGCACCGTGAAATCGAAGTGGCTCTTCCTGCTCGGGCTGAACGCGGTGCTGCTCGTGGTCGGCGGCCTGATCGAAATCTACGCGGCGATCGTCGTGGTGGTGCCGCTGCTCGTGCCCATCGGCATCGCCTTCGGCATCGATCCGGTGCACCTCGGCATCATCTTCCTCGCCAACATGCAGCTGGGGTTCCTGTTTCCGCCGGTGGGCCTGAACCTCCTCCTCGCCTCCTACCGCTTCAACAAGCCCATGACCGAGGTCATGCGCGCGGTCCTCCCGATGCTCCTGGTGCTGGGCATCGGCGTGCTGCTGATCACCTATTTCCCGCCGCTCACGACCTTCATCCCCGGCCTCTTCCACTGAGCGGGCGCCGGCCGAGGCCGATTACCCGGCCTTGAGCAGGCTCACGCCCGTCATCTCGGGCGGCTGAGGCAGGCCCATGAGCTGCAGCAGCGTCGGCGCCAGGTCGGCCAGGCGCCCGCCGGCGCGCAGCTTGGTCTGCGCCGCCGAGTATCCGGCGCCGACGACGAAGACCTCCACCAGGTTGAGCGTGTGCGAGGTGTGCGGCGCGTTGTGCACCGGGTCCCACATCTGCTCGCAGTTGCCGTGGTCGGCGCAGACCACCGCCGCGCCGCCCATCTTCAGCACCGCCTCGAGCAGCACGCCCGTGCCGAGGTCGGTCGCCTCGACCGCGCGGACCGCCGCCGGCAGCGAGCCGGTGTGGCCGACCATGTCGGGGTTGGCGTAATTCACGACCAGCAGGTCGTACTGGCCGGACAGGATCGCGTCCCGCGCCGCCACGGTCACGCCCATCGACGACATGTCCGGCGCGAGATCGTAGGTCGTCACCTTCGGGCTGGCGACCAGCCCCCGGTTCTCCCCCGGGAACGGCTCCTCGCGGTAGTCATTGAAGAAAAACGTCACGTGCGGATACTTCTCGGTCTCCGCGGAGCGGAACTGCTTCAGCCCGCGCGCCGCCACGTACTCGCCGAGGATGTTTTTCATCTTCGGCGGCTTCAGCAGGATGGTCTCGACCGGCAGGCCCTTCTTGTACTCGGTCAGGCCGGCGAAATAGAGGTCCAGCTTCTTCCCGCGGTCGAACTCCTTGAACCCCTCCTCGCAGAAGGCGCGGCAGAGCTCCCGCGGCCGGTCGCCGCGGAAGTTGAAGAACACGACGCTGTCGCCGTCGCCGATCGTCGCGATCGGCCGGCCGCCCGCGCCCGTCACCCACGTCGGCACGACGAACTCGTCGCCCTTCTGCGAGTCGTTGGTCGGCTTGTCGTAATACTGCTGCATCGCGGCCTCGGCGCTGGGCGCCGACGCGTCGGCCTTCTGGCCGGTGAGCATCGCGTAGGCGCGGCTCACGCGCTCCCAGCGGTTGTCGCGATCCATGCTGTAGAACCGGCCGCACACGCTCGCCACCCGGCCCGTGCCGAGCCCGGCCAGCTTCGCCTCGAGCTGGTGGATGAATCCGAGTCCGCTGGACGGCGGCGTGTCGCGGCCGTCCATGAAGGCGTGCACGAACACGTTCTGCGTCACGCCCGCCTGTTTCGCCAGCGCCACCAGCCCGTAGAGGTGCTCGAGCAGGCTGTGCACGCCGGCGTCCGACGCCAGCCCCATGAAGTGCAGCCGCGTTCCGCGCTGCTTCACGCGGTCCAGGGCGGCGCGCCAGACCGCGTTGGCGGCGATCTCGCCGTCGGCGAGCGCCTTGCTGATGCGCACGATCTCCTGGTCGACGATCCGGCCGGCGCCGATGTTCTGGTGGCCGACTTCGCTGTTGCCCATGACGCCGGCGGGCACGCCCACGTCGAGGCCGCACGCCTTCACCAGCGTCACCGGGTAGGTCGCGTGCAGCCAGTCGTCGCACGGCTTGCGCGCAAGGTGCACGGCGTTGAACGGGTCCTGCTCGGGATGCGGATTCTTGCCCCAGCCGTCGCGGACGACGAGGAGCACGGGTCGGCGGGTCGAACTCATGGTCAGGGCGGGTTGGCGGCGGCCAACCCACCATTGATGCGTTCGCCCTCCGCCACCGGCAAGGCCAAAACCCCCGCCGGCCGCGTTTGACATCGGGAGCGAATCTCCCGACCAATTGCTCGTCGCCATGGCCTCCCGCGCTGTCCTGCTCGTCAACCTCGGCTCGCCCGATTCCGCCTCCGTCGCCGACGTGCGCCGCTACCTGGCGGAGTTCCTCGGCGACGAGCGGGTGCTCGACCTGCCGGCGCCGCTGCGCTGGCTGCTGCTCCACGGCATCATCCTGCGGACCCGCCCGGCCAAGTCCGCCCATGCCTACGCCAGCGTCTGGACGGCGGAGGGCTCGCCGCTGATCGTCACCAGCCGCCGGGTGCAGCAGAAGCTCGCCGCCGCCCTCGGCCCCGAGGTGCCGGTGGCCCTGGCGATGCGGTACGGGCGGCCGGCGATCGCGGGCGTCATCGCCCAGCTGGCCGCCAGCGGCGCCGGAGAGGTGCTGGTGCTGCCGCAATACCCGCATTATGCGATGTCCAGCTGGGAGACGGTGGTGGTGAAGGTCCGCGAGGAGGCGGCCCGGCTCGCGCCCCGCCTGCGGCTGGACGCGCTGCCGCCGTTTTTCGAGGACGAGGACTACCTCGCCGCGCTCCACGCCACGCTCCAGCCCCACCTGGCGCGGCCGTTCGACCATCTCCTGTTCAGCTACCACGGGCTCCCGGCCCGGCACCTCCGCAAGGCCGACTCTTCCCGGGCGCACTGCCTGCGCGTACCGGACTGCTGCCACGTCTGCAGCCCCGCCCACGCCACCTGTTACCGGGCGCAGGTCACCCGCACCACCGAGGCGCTGGCGCGCCGCGCCGGCCTCGATCCCGACCGCTATTCCATCTCCTTCCAGTCGCGCCTCGCCGGCGAGCCGTGGCTCGAGCCGTATACGGATTTCGCACTCAAGCGCCTGCCCGCCGCGGGCAAGAAGCGACTGCTCGTCATCACGCCGGCCTTCACCGCCGATTGCCTGGAGACCCTCGAGGAGATCCGGGTCGCCGGCCGGGCCACCTTCCTGGCCGCCGGCGGCGAGTCGTTCGAGCACATCCCCTGCCTGAACGACCATCCGGCGTACATCGATTTCCTCACCGGGCGGGTCCGTCGCTGGCTGGTGGGGGGCGCCGCCGGCACTGCCGCCCGGCCCGCCTGATACAGGGGAGGATATCCCCGCCGCGGCCGCGAACCGACCGCCAAGCCGGCCGGCCGTTCCGCTGTAATCGGTAAAAATCCCTTAAACTCTCGGCCCGGGCGGCCTCGCGGCGGCGCCCCCGGCCACTTTTCACTTAACAAGCCGGCGCGATTGGACACCGTTCTCCCCCCCGGGGGAGTTGAGGCATCCAGCTTCAGCGCACCCGGTGTTCGGCTTTCGTGAGCACTACGCCGCAGACTCAAACGAGCGCGGCCACCGGTACGAATGCCCGTGGCAACGGCCCGGCCCTGCTGGTGCTCGACGGAAGTGGGAAAATTCTGCTCGCCGACGCCGCGGCCCGCGCACTCTGGAAGGCCGGCGGCACGGAAATGGTCGGCGACCACTTCTCCACCCTGTTTGTGTTCGAAGTCACGTCGCGGGATTCCCGCTGGCTGGAGTCGCAATGGGACGTGCTGCTGTCAGCCGCGGCGGCGGCGCCCCTGAAGCTGACGGCGCAGCCGAAGGATGGCCCGCGGGTCGACGTCACCGTGCGGCTCGAGCGCACGACCTTCGCCGGCAGCCCGGCCTGCATCGCCCACGTGCAGACGGAGGCGCCGGCCGGCGGCGGCGCGCCCGATCCGCTGGCGCTGCTCGCCGAGCGCAGCCCCGTCGGGATCTTCGACCTCAATTTCCGGGCCGGCACCTTCTACTACTCCGCCGCCTGGGCGCGGCAGCTCGGCTACACCGAGCACGAGCTGGCCCCCACCTTCGACACCTGGCGCAACCTGCTCCACACCGAGGACTCCTCCGCCGCCCCGGACCGCGTCGGCACCAAGTTCTTCAGCGGCGTGCGCAGCTTCTCCGTCGAGTACCGCCTCCGCCACAAGAAGGGCCATTTCGTCTGGATCCACGGCACCGGCCTCCAGGTGTTCGGGTCCGAGGGCGACCTCGAGCGCGTCGCCGGCGTCCACATCGACATCACCGAGCGCAAGGAATTCGAGGAATCCGTGGTGGAAAGCGAGGATCGCTTCGAGGAGCTCACCCATCACGGGCCGCTCGGCGCCTTCGACCTCAATTTCGCCGCCGACCGGTTCTGGTTCTCGCCGGCGTGGAAACGCCTGCTGGGCTTCGCCCCGGACGAGCTGACCGACGCCGCGGACACCCTGACCTCGATCCTGCATCCCGACGACGCGGCCGCCGGCGTGAAGGAGTACTTCCTCGCCCGGCGCCCCGGCGAGACCGCCTTCCTGGACCTCTGCCGGCTGAAGCACAAGGACGGCCAGTACCGCTGGGTCTTGGGTGGCGTCTTCCGCCAGGTCTCGCGCAAGCGCGAGCTCCAGCGCGTGCTCGGCTTCCATTGCGCCCTGCCGGCCGAATTGCCGGTCACGGGCGGCGCCGTCCTCCCGCCCGCCCTGCTCTCCGCCGCGCTGGCCGAGCTGCAGGAAGGCCTGGTGCTCGTCGACGCCGCGGGGCGCGTCACCTTTGTCAACGACAAGGCCGCCCGCCTGCTCGGCGAGCCGGTGGAAACGCTGCCCGGCCGCCCGCTGGTCGAGCTCTTCCCGCTCGTGCGCCGCGTCGGCGGCCAGCCCGGCGAGTTCCCGCTCAGCCGGCTGCTCGACCTCGGCGAGGCGCTGCCGCTGACGGACGAGTTCTCGCTTGCCCGCGGCGAGGGCGTCGAGCCGCAGCCGGTGGCGTTCAGCGGCCGCCCCGTGCAGGATGCCGCCGGGCGCAGCACCGGCGCCGTCGTCGCCTTCCGCAATCCGCAGGAGATGACCCTCACCCCCGAGGAGCTGGTCAAGGCCAACCGCTTCGAGTCGCTCGGCGTCCTGGCGGGCGGGATCGCGCACGACTTCAACAACCTGCTCACCACCATCCTCGGCGGCATCTCGCTCGCCAAGGACAACCGCGACTACTCCACCCTGGCCGACAGCGAAAACGCCTGCCTCGCGGCCAAGGGCCTGACCAAGCAGCTGTTGACGTTCGCCAAGGGCGGCAACGCGGTGAAAACGGTCGTCGCCCCGCAAACCGTGCTCAAGGACGCCGTCAAGGTCGCTACCGCCGGCGCCAGCACCGAGGTCACCTTCGAGGTCGAGCCCGCCACGGGCAACATCCTCGCCGACCGCGCCCAGATCCTCCAAGTCTTCCAGAACCTCTGCGTCAACGCCGTCCAGGCCATGCCCGAGGGGCGCGCCGGCCACGTCTGGCTCCGGGCCGGCAACGCCGTCCTCGCCGAGGGCCAGGTGCCGCCGCTGCCCGCCGGCAACTACGTGCAGTTCGAGGTGCAGGACGACGGCGTCGGCATCCCCCCGGAGAACCTGCAGAAGATCTTCGACGCGTTCTTCACCACCAAGAAGCACGGCACCGGCCTCGGCCTCGCCACCGTGCTCGACGTCGTGCGCAAGCACGGCGGCCAGATCGGCGTCGACTCCACCGTCGGCACCGGCACCACGTTCACCCTCTTCCTGCCGCAGGCGGAGAAGCCCGCCGAGATCGAGGCCCGCCGCGCCCCCACCCTGCGCTTCGGCACCGGCCGCGTGCTGTTCATGGACGACGACGAGAAGATCAGCACGCTCACCGCCGGCATGCTCACGAGCCTCGAGTACAAGTTCGACCTCGCCAAGAACGGCGAGGAGGCGATCACGCTCTACAAGCGCTACCTGAACATCGGCCGGCCCTACGACGCCGTGATCATGGACCTCACCATCATCGGCGGCATGGGCGGCGAGGAGACCTTCAAGAAGCTGCGCGAGCTCGATCCCGACGTGCGCGCCATCATCTCCAGCGGCTACGACAACGAGGAGATGGCGAAACAGTACCTCGACATGGGATTCTGCGGCTACCTGACCAAGCCGTACCGCGTCGCCGACCTCGGGCGCATCCTGAAGACGGTGCTCGGCGGCTGAGTCGCGGCGCCGAATTCTCCATCCTTCTGCCGGCGGGCCGGTTCCAACACGCTGCCGCACGCCCCTTGCATTGCCGGACCGACCTGTTTGACTGCCAAAATGGACATATTTGGCATTGAGTCGGCAGGCCCGCGGCGCGAGCCGCGGTCCGTGGGCCGAATGGGCGACAGTACCGGCCGCTGATCAGCGGCGGCCGACCGAAGTGCAGCTTCCTGGTCATCTGCTTTTGGGCGCCGCGCTGGCGATCCTCGCCAGCCTGCCGGTGAGCCGCCGTTTTCCCCGGCTCTGGCTCGCGCTTGTGCTCGCGGGGGCCGCCGCCGCGCTCGGCGCGGCCGCGGCCGTCCTGGGCGGCGCGGCGGAGTTCGACTGGCGGAGCCACTTCGCGGTCTGCGGCGAGGCGATGCACCTCCGCCTCGACGCCCTCAGCGCGGTGTTCCTCGCGCTGCTCGGCGTCACGGGCGGCTGCGTGGCGGTCTACGCCCGGGAATACTGGGCCGATCGCGACCATCCGCGCTCGGCCCCTGCCGGCCGCCTCTGGATGAGCGTGCTGCTGCTGAGCACG